>Ga0075420_100001477_pt1 | contig 20040 bp, 15 predicted proteins | sample SoiMetdeltSBSDD4_FD_75296 | JGI IMG/M metagenome (GOLD analysis project Ga0075420, IMG submission 75296) | Bulk soil microbial communities from a Populus tree surrounding site in Tennessee, USA - Soil MetaG P. deltoides SBSDD4 | ecosystem: Environmental > Terrestrial > Soil > Tree plantation... | reverse complement strand
AATTGATAGCCATCTCCTACAAATTTGAGTTTTTGTTCTGGATAGCGCAGTGTAAAGCGCTTGATAACAAGGTGCTTTGAGCCAGATTCAATTGATTTAATGAAGCCGCTAGCAGTCGATGTCATCTAACTAGTAGACCACCAGGACCAAGTACACCGCCATATATTAGTGCAAGGGCTACGAACATGTTGATGAAGGCGAGAACTATGAGTTTATACCAGCCAGTGTGAAGCAAGATGTCTATCCTAATTCTTGGACTAATACCCCTAGGCAGAAGCATGAGCATGATAATTCCAAACGTCTTGAGTGTGAACCAAAAGATAGCATTAGCAATAGTAGCATCGTATAATACCGGGATTAATGTCTCTTCAGACTCAGGTATTATTTGTGCAGGGAAGATCTGAGGTCCAGCCCAGCCACCGAGGAACAGAACGACAAACAATGCAGCAAGAGCATACGTCTTGATGTATGACCCTAGCTGGATAAGACCATATATCATGCCGGATGTCTCAGTTAACCAGCCAGCCACAATCTCAGACTCGGCCTCGGGCAAATCAAAGGGTACTCTCTCAAGCTCCGCAAGCGACGAAATGTAAAATACAAAGGCGCTTATCGGCAAGAAGAGGATGAACCAATATGACTGAATCTGCGATTCGACAACTTCTGTGAGGTTGAGCGTGCCAGACAATAAGACTACGGACAGCGCCGATAGTATGAAGGGGATCTCAAAGGCAATCATCTGGTGAAGAGCTCTGAGCCCACCGATGAATGGATACTTGCTATTGCTTGCCCATGAGAAGAGAAGCGCAATGAGCGGAAAGAAGCCAAGGATTGCAAAGATTGCCAGCAGGCCAACATCAATATCTGCTACGACCCATCCAGGAGCTGCAGGTATAAGGGCAATGACTGCCGCAGCGGTTGCAACAAACGCTATGGGTGCAGCCCAAAAGATTGTTTTGTCGGCTCCAGAGGGAATAATAATTTCTTTAGATATAAGCTTGAGGCCATCTGCTATAAGCTGCAGTATACCCTCAATTTTGCCGGCATAAAGTGGACCAACCCTGAGTTGCATCTTGGCGAGGAACTTGCGTTCTATGAAAATTGTTGCTGCAGCAATAAGTGCGCCGTAAGTAAATCCTGGAAATACTGCGACCTTAAAGAGCGTACTGTCAAGGAACGTCTCAATGACTGGTACGGCACTCTGCGGATATAATATAGACGTAAGAAACAGATATGGCGTTAAAACTTCGCCGTCAATTTCAGGAAGTGGAACATAAAAAAGGATGATAAAAATGAGCGGGAGTCCTACGAGTGCTACTATGACCAGTATCCAGAATATGAGCCAAAGTAGGCTGCCTACGAATCCTCCAAAGCGGGCGTCTTGAGGATATGAAGCCATTTAGTTATCTGTCAGCCTCCACCGGCCAATAATTGAGTGACCAATAAACAGCTGGCATGTCTGCAAGTCTTTGTCCTACGAGGAGATGCGGTAAGGCAAGCATGTTTCTGAACGAACCTACCGATATCTTAACTCTATAAGGCTTGGGTGTGCCATCGCTTACAATATAATATCCAAGAGCGCCTCTGCCAGACTCGACCCGGCGATAAGCTTCTCCAGGTGGCCCTTTCGGATTTGGCTGGAGCTTGGCGCGGACTTCTCCTGAAGATGGAATCTTATCCAGTAGTTGCTCTAGAATATAGCATGATTCCTGCATATCAAGTAAGGGGACATATGCTCTTGCAAAGCAGTCTCCTGTTTTCATATACTGGACCTTAAAGTCGATTTCGTTATAGATGTCATATGGCTCAGCCTTGCGTACATCAAACGGCACGTTGGATGCTCGTAGAACGGAGCCTGTTACACCGAGTTTGATGGCATCTTCTTTTGAGAGCACGGCGACGCCCTCAGTCCTCTGTCTAAAAAGCGGATTATTGTAGAAAATGTCCTCGTATTCCTTGAAGCGCTTCTGTAAGTATTTTATCTGACGCAGACATCTATCCTTGAATCCTTCTGGGACGTCGTTTCTGACGCCACCTGGGATGTTAAAGGCGTGTGTCACTCTAGCACCAGTGAGTGCTTCAAGGAGATCGATCAAGAGCTCTCTGTCTCCAGTTGGCCACATGAACATTGTGGAGTGACCAAGAAATATGCCATAGATTGCAAGCCAATAAAGCGTATAGACTTGACGATTAAGCTCAGAAGCTATTGCCCTGATGAACTGACCTCGCCGGGGTACTTCGACTCCCACAAGCTCCTCAATTGCAAGACTATAAGAATAGTTGATATTTGCAGAATCATGAATTACTGGTCTCTCAAGATGAGGTATATTTTGGATGACGTTTCTATGTTCGCACATCTTTTCCTCTCCTCGGTGGACATAGCCAGGATCTGGATCGCAGAAGACGATGTAGTCGCCATCAACTTTGATAACAAAGCGAAAGTGGCCCGAGCCAGGATGTTGTGGGCCAACACTGAGTGTCATCAGCCTGTCTTCTTCTGCTGACTCTTTTACTATCTGAAGTCCAAGCCTCTTTGACTCTTCAAACTTTTCTTCAATGCTTGTCATTTTTGTGTTTTTGTTCTACCTCCCCTTTATCTTGAAGTCTTTTCTAAGTGGCGGAATGTCTGCCCAGTCTTCGGGCAGTAGGAACCGCTCGTTCCTTGGGTGGCCCTCAAAGTATACGCCCAGCATTTCATAGCACTCCCTTTCGTGATATTCCACACTCTTGTAGACGTTAATTAATGTTGGGAGACGCGCATCATCTCTGTTAGTTCTAGTTGTAAGCCAAAGTATGTGACTAGCAAGCTCCTCACGAGTGTAAGATCCTAAATGATAAATAACTTCAATTTGATTGTCCTTTGGATAGTCTGTGCCTGCAACAGACTCTGCGTGATCAAATGCTAACCTATCGCGCAGATAGTTCGCAACTTCTACAATGTTCTGTGGGTCAACTTGTATTTTTATCCTGAGCGGTTTAATGAAAAGTACATTGACTGTGTCACCAAACTTGTTTTTTATCTGATCAACAAGGCCCTTTTCGAAAGCTGGGGGCTCAGGCTGTGTTTTAGCAGGCTGAGATGTTGTGTTTGCCTTAGAACCAGCACCAGTTGCAGAGGCAGCTGTAGTAGCTGGAGGTTGTGAAGGCTTTGCTGGACTTTGCTTAGGTTGGGACGAAGAAGAAGGAGGAGGAGAAGGTTGTGAAGAAGGTTGTGATGGTTGGCTTTGTTCAGTAGTAGAATCACTTGCAGTAGGGGAGTCCTTTGTTTGCCCGCTGGCTCCCACTTTGTTCAGCTCTTTCTTATTATTATTGCTCATGCTGTTACCTTATTTTGGATCTCTTGATCTTTTCTTGCAAAAGCATGGTGCCTTGAATCAGTGTTTCAGGCCTTGGAGGACAACCGGGTACATAAACGTCTACTGGAACAATGCCATCTACACCCGGCAGCACATTATAGGAGTCAATGTAAAGTCCACCTGTAATTGCACAAGCGCCCATAGCGATGACGTATTTTGGCTCAGGCATCTGATCATAGACCATTCTTAAACGAGGTGCCATCTTTCTTGTAACTGTCCCCTGGACCACTATAAGATCGCACTGGCGCAGTGAGCCAAAGGCTTCGATAATACCAAACCTTTCGACATCGTATCTAGGACCCGAAGCAGCACCGAATTCAACGCTACAGCAGGCAGTTTCAAGGTGGACAGGCCATAGTGACCACACTCTTCCCCAGTTTATCGCATAGCCCAATGGTGCATCTAGTGCTCTCACTAGTACGTCGCTTAGCTTGCTTACCATCAAGTTAAAGTTTGAGGGGCTTACAAGTTCTTTTTTCATTGTTTATGCCGGTCCTCTTCATACTTTTTTTCGTCACTTAGATATATAATGCTTGTTAGCGATATCACCAAATTCCTTTTCTCCCTGCAAGATATAGTGCGTATCCCATGGCTGCAAACATTATTGCTAGAAATCCTATAATCGGAAGCGTGGCAGCACGAGGGATATTGAATAATGCAGTTCCCCAAGCATACAAGAATATTGACATCACGTCAAATACAACGAACATCAGGATGTAAGCGTAATATTGCATCATGAAATGCGATCTGCCCTCTCCTGTCGGCATCTGGCCGCATTCCATCGGTAGGAACTTTACCGGATTGTACCGTCGTCTTGGCGATAATAAACGAGATAATATCAAAGCAGGAACAGCTGCTAATAGGCCGAAACCGAGCATGTAGAAAATTGGGGTGAAGCTTGCGGCGGTTTCTCCGGCCAAGATATGATTGAATTTTTTATAAGGTATAAAAACTTTACATATGAATGTAACAAAAATTGTAGTAATCAACTAGATGAAGTACCTATGCCCAATCTATTTTGCGATGCACCTACAGGTCTAGTATCGCATAGAAATATCAGAAACGTTGAAGGATCAATTGATGTACCTATATCATGCTTTCGTCAGTCCAACTATACAGTGATTTATTTCCTGAAATCTGAACGAAAGCCTCAATTCTTCATGATTGTACCTAAAAGCCGACTTAGTGGAACGTAATAACTCCCCGTAGTGAGAGTAGTAGTAGGCGTAGTGGTAGAAGTATTTGGCTTGAAATAGTTCTATTCTTTACGGGAAGACTCATCATTCTGTGAAGGTCCTAGATTTTCACCCAAAGATTCATCAAATTCGTCATTGTCATCTCGACCACTCATAAGTCTAGAGATCTTTTTCTTATTTGAACGACGCCTCCTTATTAAAAGGATGGCCAAAGCCGCTACAACTATCGGAACTAGTATGATGGGCAGTAGAGCGGCAGATCCGTTTGTGGTATTTTCTTCAGATGTAGTCGAACCAAAGCCAAGAAAACCTTGATTAGGAGCCTCTCCTTCCTGTTGAGGAGGACTGTAAGAAACAGTATTATTTAGAATGACCTCGTGCGTGTTTCTCTCCTCATCGCTATAGTTAATTTTAAGCGAAACAGGATAATTTCCTGCTGCAACAGTGTTACTACTGCTATTGCCTGTTGCCAGAGGAATACTAAATGGCAGAGGAGAATTATCTTCAAGATCTCCTAGGTATTGGGGTGTATATGTCACTGGCACGAGGATACTTTGGTTCACCGCTGTAGGGCTTCTTACAATCTCTATTGTAGTAAACAACGCATTGGTATTTCCCTGATTAAGAAGGTTGCCCGTTAGATTCGGTACATCACCAACATTTCTTATTGCTAGTTCGTTTATCCCTATTTCTATCTCGCCTATTACGTTTCCTCCTAGTGAGAAGGAATCAGATTTTATCTGATCGCCTGAGATATATTGGATACCAACTTCAAAGGAAACAGGACTTCCGATTAGCGTGTCAGAAGCAAAAACCCGGGTTGGAAATCTTGCCTTGCTTTGAGGGCCTAACTCCTGCAACGTCCATCTTGAATCACCTATTATTTCTAAAGATTCTGATCTTGAAACGAGTGTAACAACAACATCAGTTATGGGGTTCCTGTTATTGTTGGTGATGTTAAAATTCATATCGTGTGCTCGGCCTGCAACTATAGTAACCTCGGAAGCATCATTGCTAGTAGCATTTGTTTCAGTATTGCCAGCAGGAGAGCCTGCGATAGTAGAAGCAAGAATAATTCTTTCTTGACCAAGGGTTTCTATTGAAGAAGATGGAGTCACACTCAGACCGCCTTCTGGAGGGTTTGGTAGCACTCTGAAACCAATTGAAATAGGTGTTGATCTCCTATCTCCATTAGCATTGTTGTATGTAATCTCTATGTCTAGGTTCTGCAGAGTCCCACCTGCAGAACTAGATGGATAAACAGTCGTCGCTATCTCGGTAGACCCGTTGGCTGGAATAGATCCGATATTGAAGGTTCTGGCACCAACACTAGCAACCGCAGCGGTAGTAGAAGATGGTTGTTGTTGTTGGGACTGACTATCTGCACTAACCTCATCGCTGGATCCATTGTCATTTCTCATGTTATCTGTGGCCTGGTCACTATCGGTGATAATGCTGCCGCCTATAGCATTAATGTTGACTATAACACTATGCGCATCTGCTGATCCCGTATTCCTGATCGTCAATATTACCTCATTAGCTTCACCCGGAACGAGGTCCTCTGTCCCTGAAGATGCATCAAGTATTACTCTGCCGGGAAGTTCAAACGGGACAGTTACCGTTTGTACTCTGTATGTACCTGGTTGGGGTTCTGGAACCTTGAAGTAATTGATACTTAGTAGAGCTTCATGGAAGCTCTTCTGAGCTGTTTCTAATACATTCACTTTGAAATAAAGTGTATACGTCTGCCCTGCCCTGACTGTGTTGCTCAGACTGGCAATTGAGGTCTGGCTAGATGCTTGATCTGAAGAATTGTCGTTAGTTGTGTTTAACGAAGAAGAATCGGTAGTAGTGGCCGCAAATCCATCTGGAAGCTTGAGATAGCCGATAATGCCAGTGATGTCAGAGAAAGCTGTATTGCTTAAAACCACTGCAAGAAAAGAAGGTCCTTCGCCTGGCCCTACTTCCCTTTCAGTTGGTAACGTAGAAGTTGTTGTACCTGCCCCACTTGACAAATTGCCAATATTGGGTGGAGACGCCGCTTCACTACTCTCCACCCAATAAGCATCTATGAATCCGTTATTGAGCAATGCATTTTGTTGTGAGGATGGGCCCGCCTGCTGCCCTGTCCCCATTTGCGTAGGTTCAAGACTGATTGTTTCGTTAACTATGACTTCGTGCGTGTTTCTTAGCTCGTCGCTATAGGTAATTTTAAGTGAAATTGGATAATTGTTCCTTGCAGCTTCTTCCTGTCCTATGCCCCCCTGAGTTATCTGTAATGGGATATTAAATGCAAGAGGGGAATTTACCGCCAAGTCGCCAAGGAATTGTGAAGTGACGCCTGGTTGTAACAATTGCGATGCTCCTTGTGTGCCTAATGCATTTAGCTCTATCTTTGTAAACAGGGCTGGAGAGTTTCCTTCGTTTAGGAGGTTTCCGACAAGGTTTGGAGTGTCTCCAATGTAACTAATCGCAACATCATTTGCACTTATCTGGATGTTTCCAATAACTATTGCACCAAGCTGGAATGACTCTGTCCTTAGCTCATTGCCATTTCTAATATACTGCATCGTTACAGTAAAAAAAACAGGGCTTCCGATGAGAGAGGTCGAAGCATACACCTGAGTCGATAGCTGCTGCTGAGAACCAGCACCTATGCTCTGTAGGTTCCAGCGCGAATCACCTAGAATTCTCAATTCATTTGATTCAGATGATAGAGATACTACAACATCCGTTATCGATACGCCTTGATTATTATTATCATTATTATTATTTGCAACAGCAAAGGATAGATCTTGAACGCTTCCTGCGACAATTCGGATAGATTCAGGTTGATCTGACGACAAATTTGTACTGGTGCTGGTACTATTACTGCTACTGACGATATCACCCTGCGTCACCATCGTATTATTATTCATAGGTGTCCCAAAGCTAATAGGCATCAACAGAGGGAATGAGCGTCCCGGCATTGTACCCCAGGACGCAAAACTGGTAGGTAATACGTTCAAACCTGATTGGGGCGACTCTGGTGATATCTGAATGCCGAGTACATGATTTAGAGTCCTCCTATCGCCGTATGCGTCGTTATATGATATTTGGATGTTCAAAGTTGTTAAAGTCCCTGCGGCTGCATCGGCTGGAAAAATTGCGGGTACTATCTCCCTCCTTTCGTTTGCGCCGATAATGCCAATGTTATACGTAGGTGAGCCAACAACCACCATTGTCGCTGAAGAGGGTGAAGTAGATAGCACTTGCTGCGAAGGGACAGAAGTTGAACTTTCTGCACTGTTATTATTATTAACGATGCTGCCGCTTCCATCTACTCCGCTTCGAGTAGTAGAAGAGGATACTGTACCTGGTGACAGCACATCAACTACAACTCCTGTAGCAACAGATGATCCATTATTGCTAATTTCTATTCTCAATGGATTGACAACACCAGGATTAGCACTTACGATATTTGATAAGCCAGGCTGTATGCCTTGCGTATTGCTGTTGCTAGAGAATGCCGCAACAGCTGAAGTGCTTAGAATAACTCTGCCGCTTAGCCGAAATGGAATTTTGAGCGTTGTTGATCTCGTGTCTTCTTCTTCTTGCTCGTCCACTCTAAAGTAACGTATCTTGAGCTCGCCAGTATACTCTTTGCCTACTTGAGTCTCTGGTGTCACAAGTACGCGAAAGTATAGAGTAAAGGTTTGTCCTGCATTCACTATTCCATTATAGCTTGCTAAGGCAGTATCTGAATCCACATTTTCCGGAGTAACAATTGCTTTGAAGCCCGATGGTAAGTCAAGTGACCCGCTTATGCTTGTTGCATCGGCAAACCCCAGATTTCTCAAGACGACTGCGAGGATAGCTTCTCCCTGCCCAGGTTCTACTTCCTGCCGTGCTACAGGGGGCAGTGGCTGCGCAGTGATACTCTCAGAGGATGTGCTTGCTACGACTCCGCCAGGCGCAGTATAATCAGTCCATAACGAGTCTACAAATCTGAACTTGACTGGACCAGTTGACTGATCCGATGCATTGTCCTCAACTACGGCTTCTTGCGTTGGTGGAGTGGACGGAACAATGGCGGGCTGCACTTGCTGGGGAGGCGGCTGCACTTGCTGGGGAGGCGGCTGCTCTTCTTCATCAGGAGGCGGCTGCTCTTCTTCATCAGGAGGCGGCTGCTCTTCTTCATCAGGAGGCGGCTGCTCTTCTTCATCAGGAGGCGGCTGCTCTTCTTCATCAGGAGACAAAATGTTCTCGGTTATACTATCAGCTAACGTTGAAGTAAAATCAAAGGTCTTAACATCGTAATTGCTGCTGTCATCCGAGCGTTCATCTTCAACAATTTGTTCTTGACCATAAGCGCTGTTATCAAATGGTGAAATGGATATGTAAAAGGAATACTGTATGAATCCTGAAAGCAAGAGTATGATACAAACTAGGGGTTTCACAGAATGATATTTACAAATACTTGTTGGTAAGGTAGGAGTCATCAGCGCCCTACGAGCCCATTCTTTCAAGAATCATCAACCATATGATTCATGCGGCAATAAAAGCCTATATCATTTATAATGGCTAGGTTATGCACCATGCCGGTTTCATCAACTCTATATATCATTTAGAACTATCTGAATGTATCCGGATGAGCAAGGAAGTTGACAGTATGAAAAGAATTCAGTCTTCCTATAGGCATGAACCCAAAAGCGAAGATAATTTAGCGATGCATGTTGACAAACTATTCAAGATATATGACTCTGCAGCTGGAAGGGTGGCAGCCCTAAGAGACGTCACTATTAAAGTAAACAAAGGGGAGTTTCTAGCGATTGTTGGTCCTTCTGGGAGCGGCAAATCAACTCTATTAAATATGATTGGCGCATTAGATAGACCAACATCCGGAAGGGTGTTCATTGGGGGAGTCGACATTTTTTCTTTGAGCAATTCTGAAATAGCTACAATACGAAATAGAATGATTGGTTTTATATTCCAATCATACAACCTAATTAACAGAACTACTGTTCAAAGGAATGTCGAGCTGCCTGCGATCATTAGAGGCGTGAACAGCAGCATCCGTAATCGTCGCGCTAAAAAGCTTCTTGACATGCTGGGGATAGGGGATAAAGCAAATTTCAAACCATCTAACTTAAGTGGAGGTCAGCAGCAGCGGGTTGCGATAGCTCGAGCATTAATGAATAACCCCACAATAATCCTTGCAGATGAACCAACTGGCAATTTGGACACAAAGACAGGGAAGGAGGTCTTTAACTTCCTCCACGTTCTTTCGCAAAAGTACAAGAGAACTATCATCATGGTTACGCATAATCCCGCATTAGCAGAGGCAACAGACAGAGCCATCTATATAAGAGATGGGACAATCGAAAAGGAGGTTTTCAATAGATGATCGATCAAAAACTATTTTTGTGCGATTGGATCAGGTTCCTTTGTATGTCCAGTGTCGATTGTAAAAATAGTTTTTTTCAAATGCATACCACATGCAGATCTAAAAGTCCAATAGAAATAGGACAGAGAAAAATTTGTGATCTGAATTGAACATCAAGGAGATATTCTTACTCTCAATTGACGCTTTGAAGGATAGAAAAGTAAGATCAATCCTTACTATACTCATGGTTGTAGTGGGAAGCAGTCTAATGGTTGCGCTTAACGGACTTAGTGCTGGCTTTGGCAAGTTCATTGATGAATCCTTTAGTTTACTTGCACCAAATATACTGTTTGTAACAAGTGCTCAGCAAGATGAGTCCTCATCTAGTCCTTTTGGAGGAGGTGGTCCGCCACCAGTTCCCAAAATTACACTTAATGCTGCTGTTGAGGCCAGGATACGTTCTCTTCCTTTTGTAAGCGATGTAATCTCATCTTATCAGGGTCCAGTACAGCTAGAATCATCTGGCAAGACTCTTTCCACGTCTGTTTTTTCAATTGATCCAGTCAAGCTTTACACTATAGCACCTACTCTAGAATTTGAAGAAGGTTCTGCTATACGCTCAAATGATCCATCTGCCATTTACATAGCTGACCAGATAGCATATCCCCCGGGTGAGAATGCACCGTTTGCAACAATTGGTCAAACGATGAGAGCCACATACACATTCGTCGATGAAAATGGCGATCAACAGGAAGAATCCAGAAGTTTTGTCGTAAGAGGTATAATAAAGCCCGCAGGCAATCCAACAATTGATAATGCGGTCGTGTTCAATGAAGATGCAGGAAACGCTCTAATGCAAAAATCCGGCAAGTATGACGGTTTCTTGGTAGCTGCTGAATCTGGGGAGTTTGTGGACGTTGTTGAAGAGGAAATAAGGAAACTATATGGAAATGACATAGGTGTCACCTCGCCGGAGGCTATACTTGAGACGATAAGGGAGTTCACAGGAGGGTTCACTGTTTTTATACTAGGAATTGCACTCGTGGCCCTTCTTGTGGGAGCAGTGGGAATCATTACGACTCTTTATACCTCAGTAATGGAAAGGACTAAAGAGATAGGCACGATGAAGGCCATCGGAGCACAGAGTAGCAATGTACTCAGCCTTTTCATGGCAGAAGCTCTAATGATAGGTATACTTGGAGCCACTTCTGGACTTCTTGCAGGTATCGCTGGAGGTTATGTGCTGACTGCAGGAATAGCTTCCTCAGGAGGACCAGATGAAGGCGGTGCAAGCAGTGGTCCACCAAGTATATCACCTGTCTTCCGTCCTACCGACCTCGCAACTGTCTGGGGTATTTCTGTTGGTCTCAGCGTTATTGCAGGCATATATCCCGCATGGAAAGCATCAAGGCTATCCCCCATTGTTGCCCTAAGAAGGGAATAATTCAGTATTCGTCATGCGATATTCTATCTATACTAAATAATTGCAAAATTATGAAGTCCATAATAAGACATATTATCTATCTACATTGAATTCACGATTCCATGTAAACTCGCAACAATTCAAAAGGAAGAGTAACAGCGTTTAGTAAATACAGTAACTTTAAGATACAAATAACTTCAGATTAGCTCTTTAGAATCATGTTGAAAAGTTGACGTGCTGCCATTTTGGGATGGTGTAATGCAAGCTTCATCATGTTGACTCTGCTGAAATCTGCCTTGATAAAGTCCAAAAATTCGTCGACTGTCATATCCCGGAGAATTTCAATCTCTTTATCCCACTGCTCGTCAGTTAACCCAATCCAGCGCATCTGCACCTTGAGGGCAGAATATATCTTAGACTCTGCCTTGGCTTTCCATGCTCGTTCATACTCTAGCAAATAATCCCTATCCGAATTATGCGAAAGCGAATCGGCTCCAACCTTCCCAGCAAGCCTCCCAAATTCAATGGCGTAGCGTATGCCTTCTAGCACAAGTGGATTTGACTGGCCCGCAGAGTCACCGACCATTATCAACCCATCAGCAATGCTATTTTGCCTGACGCCCTCATTTGGTATGAATCCATAGTGCAGTTCTAATGGTTGTATCTTTCCATCCCCAATTGCATCAAGCGGCTTGAACCTTTTTTGAATAATTGTGTTCAACTTATCAAGCGGTTCCGCATTGGATTCGGGTCTGCCAATTCCTACACCGACTCTCACCCTGTTTTCGGAGAGAGGAAATAACCATGCATAGCCTGCATCTGAATATTTTTGCCCTACCATAAGGACCCATGTCATGCTGTCTATATCGTCGCAGTAGCATTCATATTCTGCTCCTATTCCATAGCGCTTCCATTGACCGACTACTCCTGCTTTTCGGCCAACAGACGAGCTAAAGCCGCTTGCATCTATAACTAAGCTTGAGTGCACAGTTAATTTTCCGGTTGGTGTGTTTGCCTTAACACCCACCACTCTATGCTCCTTTTTGATAACATCCGTAACAATACTTTTTATCATCAACTGGGCTCCCTCCCTGGCTGCAAGAAAAGCAAGATGCTGGTATGCAGCTCTAACATCAAGTACACACGATGTGGCTACATCGCCTCTGATAATGACATCATTGGACGGTGATACAAAGCGATAATTCTGAATCGGATTGTAAAACTTGCTTGATATGCCAAGCTTCTCCATTTCAGAAATCCAAGTTACTCCGCTAGTCCTTATGCTGTGTGCAATAGACTGGTCCTTCTCAAAGAGAACTACTTTTGCTCCACTCTTTGCTGCTGTATATGCAGCTGAAAGGCCTGCAGGTCCTCCCCCAACCACTACAATATCAAATCTTTCTTCTTTCTCTTCCATTATTTTTTACTCATCCTGTAGTAAAGGAGATGCCATCGAATCGCATATACGGCAGTATGGAATCATAAATCACTTTTCGCTCCTTTGAAACCCCGTTCAGCCTGCGCATCGCCTCAAATACATTACCCGCCACCATCACTTCCTTGACGGGGTACTCAATACTTCCATTCATGACCAGCTGGCCTCCTTTGACGACACCGGAAAAATCCCCATTGACGGGATTTACATTACCAGAAAACCTGCTTATGATTATGCCCTTATCTATTTCAGAGACTAGCGTATCGACGCTGGAGTTCATAGATTTTACTACGAAATTAGTTGTTGAGACCATTGGAGGAGAGCTTGTTGATCCGCCTGCGTTGCCAGTGGTCCTTACACCATCTTTATTTGCTGTGTATGTATTATAAAGAAACTTTTTTAAAATCCCTCTTTCTATTACAAGATTTCGTCGATGGGGAACACCTTCCCTATCAAAACTAGATGCATTAATTCCCTCAACGTTAGTTGCATCATCTTCTACAGTCAGTAGATCGGATGCCACCTGTTTGTCTAACTTGCCTGCAAAGAGGCTGGATTTTTTCTGCACAGCATCCGAATTGATGGAATGAGCAATTACTTCCTGTACCATTTCATTTGAAGCCATAGGAGTTAGCAACATTTCTCCCTTGAAGCTTTCATTTATCTTGCGTGTGCCAAGCGATTTTACTACTGTCTCTGCAAACTCGCTTGCAGTATCGTACACATTAATGTCTTTGACATGGTGCGAGCTGCCTACCTGGTAGTCAAAACTTGAGATCTCCGTATCTTCTATCGCCATGCCCATTATCGACCATGAAAACACGCTTGCCTTCTCTTTTTGCTCTATGCCATTAGAGTTTGCAAGTGAATGTGTCACAACTTGGGCACTAAAGTTACCGCTGTCAACACTTACTCTACCATCATAAGACTTAGCAGATTTGAGCATATCTGATGCCATCTTTGCTGCGTCTAATGTCCTAAATGACTCCGCATTTCTATCATATATGCCGCGGAGCGATTTTGACTTTGACCTTGTCTTGGCCGGAAAGACATTGTGTCTGTCCTTCGGACTCGCGCGTGCGACCTTTATCGCCATGGCTACCGCCTCTCTAATTCTGGTTTTGGCCAGATCGTTTGTAGAATAAAACCCAGTCGAGCCATCAAACATGACCCTGATACCTATTGAAGAGGTGCCCTGTGACTTAGCTTGCTTGACGTCATTATTCTCTATGAAGACCTCTGATTCATTAGTGATCGCAGCATAGGCTTCTGCATCACTTGCTCCAAGGGATTCGGCCTGCTTTATTACAAATCGCAGAAGATCCAGTGTCAACCTTGTAGCCCTCCAATTACTGCTGTGCATCTTATGTATGGACCGCCGCCGTCAACCTTTGCTGGCTGATACTTGCCGCAGTAACCCGTGCCGATATCGTAATGAAATTCATTTCCTACCATATCGATCGACTGAAGCACCTCAAAGGCATTCCCAGAAATGCTAGCACCCTTTAGCAGCTCTTTCTCCTCTCCATTTTCTATCAAATACACTTCTTCCGCGCCAAACATGAATTCACCATTTGCATCTGCCTGTCCGTTCCTTGCACCCTTGACAATGTATCCATGTTTGGTTTCCTTTATCATTTCATGTACCTTATCTTTGCCTGGTTCAATGTACGTATTGCGCATTCTGATGAGAGGTTCGTCGTTGTAATTGAAGGCCCTCGCGTTTCCAGTTGAATTCGTACCAAAAATCATGGCTGACTCTCGGTTATGGAGAAATGATTTGAGCATACCTTTTTCAATTATTACAGTTCGTCCAGCAACTATACCTTCTTCATCAACGATTATTGTTCCACTTGCATTACTCTCTATCTCCGACCTCCCGCTATCAACCAATGTGACAAGTTCGCTTGCTACTTTGCTACCAATCTTGTTTTTTACCACCGATCCGGATAATACAAAGTCCGCCTCCACTGTGTGGCCAATTGCCTCATGGGAGAGAAGACCTACCATTGCAGGATCGAGAATTACTGTGGTCTTGGTGCCGCTCACATGTCTAGCGTCGAGCAGCTTGGCAGCTCTTGTAGATGCCATGTGTGCATATTCTATATGGCTCTTAGTTTTGAAAAGGTCATTCCACCCGCCAGTGATTCCAATACCCTCGTGGGCTGTTGCGCTCTCGCTTCCCCTCCTTGCAATTGCTGTTACGCTGAACTCAGGCTTTGAATCAAAAATCTCAATATCAGCGCCGTCAGTGTTCACGATGATCTTATGATCAACCGTATCACGATAAATACAAGAAGCAGTCTTGATTGCTCTATTGCTTCGAGCCTCCTTTTCTGCATCCTTTGTAACTTGAACTTTCTGCTCGATGCTAATATCTGATAGGTTTTCGTTGTTGGAAGCTGTCCTAAAAGTTCCTGTAACCATTTTTGATTCAGCGAGTCCTTTGACTTTGTTCTTCTTTGTCTGCGCGAGCGCTCGTGCTGCTGATATGGCCTCACTTAGAGATTCTCTTAAGCTTTCATTTGAGATAATGCTAGTACTGGTAAAGCCCCAGCAGCCCTCTACCAGAACCCGGATTCCGCAGCCAGCATTTTCTACCACTCTTATCCTTTCAAGTTCTCCGTTGATAAAATTGACCTCGCTTGTATTCCTTGATTGAAAGCGTGCTTCGACGTAAGTTGCGCCCTTTGAAGATGAAACCAGTACTCTGAGACTGTCGCCTATCTTTGCACCATTTTGCATCGTTTTCAATTTGAGACATAATAGGGGTATATCTGTATCTCTCTATTTCTTTGGGAAGTTCTTTTTTCCAAATAACTGTCACAAGATTGCTGTCACAAATACAACTGCCAAAAGATTTATCCAAAATCCTTCGAATTGACCCCTAGTTAGTATTCTACTTCTATTTGAATCTAAATATGCATCAAGTTTCATGAAATTTTTGATGCTTGAAATTTCTTCACATCCGACTCGGTAAAAACCAGATAGACCACACAATGGGTTAAAATTCAAAGTTTATGCGATCTACAGTTATATCCCGTATAATCGCTGCAGGATGTAGAAATGGAATTTATCCCTGCAATTCCCGCCCCTGAATTCAAAGAAATATCAGATTGGGCTAACTCACAGCCACTTTCGATAAGAGGTTTGAAGGGTAAGGCAGTGCTCATTGACTGTTGGACATATACCTGCATCTTTTGTCTTCGGACTATACCTATCATGAGGCGTCTACAACAAAAGTATGGAAATTATGGACTGCAGGTGGTTGAGGCACATTCAGCTGAATACCAATTTGCTACTGACCATGATAGTATCCGGCGCGCTCTTCTAAGATACAACATCAGCGATATACCAGTTGCATTTGACATTAACAATAAGACGTGGGAGGCTTTCGGAAATATGTACTGGCCAAAACATATCCTTATAGATCACAATGGGCTTATCCGTTACGAACATGCCGGTTACGGTAGCATGGAAGATTTTGAAGACGTCATTGTCGAGCTGCTAGAGGAGGCTGGAAAGAAGCCGGTTGAGGGAAAAGATGAGGAGGATCCAAAGGATGAGATCTATGATACATATGGGATGCATTTTTACGGAATTGCTCCCGAAGTATGCGTAGGCTATTCACGCCTCAGGCGCTTTGGCAATAATCAGACAGTAAAACCAAACGCTATGAACGTCATGGTCGATCCCGGATCGCATGATCCTAATATCGTATATCTGCGGGGAAGATGGATATGGCAGCGGGAGGGAGTACAGTTTAGTCCTGGTGGAAAGGATCAGAATGCAACTTTAATGATGAAATACAATGCGGCCAGGAGGGTGCATGGCATAATGGGGACCTCTGATGGCAAACACGGCAGGGTGGAAATTAAGCTGGATGGTAACTACCTAACAAAAGACCAATTAGGAAAAGACGCCAAAATAGAAGATGGCATAAGCTTCGCCACTATAGAATGGCCTTTCATGCACAATCTTGTTAAAACAGATAACCCAGAGACTAGCGAAATAGAAATTATTCCACGCTCTGATAACGTTGTATTCTATACCTTCGCCTTTGGCTAGAGGATGTGATAATAATATTTCCCCCTACCTTCTTTTTTGCAGCCACCAAATTTCATAAACTCCAAGCACCAAAGTGGCATTAAAAGAAAATGAGACACTCGGCTGTTTGCACAGTATGATTTACTATTAACTTTTTTATGTCTTCTTTTCTAACTTATGTAAGATGCAAGAAAATCCAATTGGGCTACATGAAGGAGCCCTTGCCCCAAACTTTGCAATGAGGGACGATCATGGTAACATAACCAGGTTGTCCGACCTCAAAGGAAAAAAAGATGTCGTAGTCTATTTCTACCCGGAGGATTTCACGCCTGGTTGTACTACACAAGCAGCTGAGTTTAGCCGGGATTATGAAAAATTCAAAGATTCATATATTGAGATCGTTGGTGTATCTCCCGACGACGAGGGCTCGCATGAAAAATTTCGCCAAAAAATGGGCATTCCGTATCCTCTTGTTGCTGATACGGACAAAGAAGTGTCAAAGAGCTATGGAGTTTATGGACTTAAGAAATTCATGGGAAGAGAATTCATGGGAATCAATAGGTCGACCTTTATTATTGACAAGGAAGGCAGAATACTCAAAATATTCAAAAAGGTTAGGCCCTCAGGACACAGTCAAGAAGTGTTTCAAGCCCTAAGAGGCTAAAGATACTCTCACAAATACTTAAAATCATACAGATGAATATGGGTCGCTTCTATTAATAGAAAACAAGCCGCGACCACTTCTCAGCTAGCTAATAATCTCTTTTTCTCAAAGTAGTGCGCCATTATAACTTGCGGGGGTCTATGTAGGTTTAAATAATTACTTTGCAACTTTTTTATTGCTTGGCATCTATAAAGACCATCTGCGACTGCCAATGTCACAAGAAATATGGAGATAGGTCGATATGTGGGAAATGCGTCGACAGACATAAGGCATCACCTTACTATAACATTCTGAAAAAGTTTGACTAGAAAGAGGAGCGAATTATATACTCTTTTCATTTGAATCTACAAAGGATGTACCCGCCCGAAAGTCTTCCTAAGATCCTTATAATGTGAAGTCAATACAATCAGATGATCATTTATCCTTTGTACCTTTTATTATTACAAGGTCATAAAAATAGCCATTTGTATTTGCAGCTACCCTGCACATCGTTCAAATAAAGGCTGTAGGAGATCAGTATTGTGAAAGCTTTCACTATCGTGATAGCTGCAGTAATTGCAGGAGGAGTTGTATCTGTTTTACCTTCCATTTTCTATTATTCGAGTCAGTCCGATCGATTGCAATACACTATTGTCAGTGAAACTAGAGATAGCAATTCGGTACCCGTCATTTTTGAAAATGCAACTAACCTAACAAATAATCCAATGGACTCTGTCTATGGACAGGTAGCAGCATGGGATAACAATGTGTATATGCTCTGGCAAGATTCTGTACCTCCAGGATACACTAACTATGATATTTTTATTAAAACTAGCAATGATAACGGGACTACGTTTGGAACAACTGTGAATTTAAGCAACAATCCAGGCTTTTCAGAGCATCCACAAATCGCAACTTATGGCAATAATGTTTATGCAATATGGGCTGATGACTCTTCTGGTAATAGAGAGGTTCTTTTCACAAGGAGCCAAGACAAAGGAATTAGTTTTGAGAGTATCAGCAACCTTAGCAACAATACTTCAGACTCATTTAACCAAGAGGTAGCTGTTTTTGGAGATGACGTTTATGTAGTTTGGCTAGACCGAGGAGAGAATGGTGATACAAATATTTTATTTAGGGCAAGCGCTGATGGAGGCGCAACATTTGGAAATACGGTAAATATAAGCAACAACGCCAACGAAGAAACCTTTCCGAAGGTAGCAGCATATGAGGGTAATGTATACATAGCTTGGAATGTGATTGATGAGACAATAGTTGACACAGGTGACAGTGAAAATCAAGGACTCTTCTTTGTAACGAGTTTGGATGGTGGAAACAATTTTGGAGACATCATGACACTCAATCAAGAAAATGACTTTGGTGAACTGCAAGTCGCTGCTTATAATGAGACTGTTTATGTGGTAGCTGGAGGACTTCACACAGTAAGTGCAAATGGTCTATTCTTTGCAGCGAGCACAGATGCAGGAAGCAGTTTTTCAGAACGTGTAAATATTGACGAAAGTGGCACATTTGTAAATCCCTTAAATGTAGAAGTGGGTGCTTATGACGATCAGTTTTCATATATTGCAGCACAGATTTCTGTTTCTGGTAACGAAGAGATCCTCTTAATAGAAATGGATGGTAACGATTCAACACGAGTTATGAATTTGAGCAATAACCCAAAGATATCTGAGTGTCCTTCTATAGCCATGGCGGGAGATAATATCTATGTTGTCTGGGAAGACATGACCCCTGGAAATCACGAGATACTGTACGCAAAAGGCAGCAGAGCCTAGCAATCATACCAAACTGCTTTTAATCATGATGGATAGGATGAAGGTGAACTAATAATGTCGGAACGAACTCCAGAATCCTCAATAGAACCTGATGAACAATCATTGTCTAAAAGGGCTCGAGAAACTGGACTAACACTTAAAGAACTGGCTAATTCGATAGGAAGGAAAGGAAAAGCCGTCGCTAAGCAGAGTGCAACTCAGCTAAAAGAGGCCGCCAAAGATGATGAAATTAAAGCAAAAGATGCCTCAGACATACAGATGCTGGGAAGCTACATAGAAAGCATAATCAACATCTTTGAAGATACTATGGATAAAATAACGCTCCATCCTTCATATGATGAGCAGCATAAAATGCTTGTTGGATTCAAAAAGATCCTCGAAGAAGAAGCTAATGTGATTGATGCGAGGTTGAGTATGGCCAAACGGCTAAAGCACCTGGAGCCTTCGCAGTCTTCTGAAACTCTGGAAGAGAGAATTGAAGAGAGAAAAAACACTAACATCGTTGATGCCGAATCCGTCAACCAACCACTGCCACCTAGTGATGACTCCAGAACAATGGCGGAAATGGTGGAAGATGATAGGGACAAGCTGTAGTTTGATTGTTGGTTTGGATTTTTTCCTGAAATGACGACGGTACCTAGAATTTAAATTTCAATTTTTTTAGAAAACCAATAGGTGAACCCTTGGGATTATAAATTGCAGCGCAGAAAGCAGTAGAGGAGCTTTCTTAAAAATTTGCGGGACAAATGAGGAATAAATGGGAAACTACAAAAAGGAAT
>Ga0075420_100001475_pt1 | contig 20050 bp, 13 predicted proteins | sample SoiMetdeltSBSDD4_FD_75296 | JGI IMG/M metagenome (GOLD analysis project Ga0075420, IMG submission 75296) | Bulk soil microbial communities from a Populus tree surrounding site in Tennessee, USA - Soil MetaG P. deltoides SBSDD4 | ecosystem: Environmental > Terrestrial > Soil > Tree plantation... | reverse complement strand
CCGGGCCTCGGCAAGACCACGCTCGCCCAGATCATGGCGCGCGAGTTGGGTGTCGGCTTCCGCTCCACCTCGGGGCCCGTCATCTCCAAGGCCGGCGACCTGGCCGCGCTGCTGACCAACCTGGAGGAGCGCGACGTCCTCTTCATCGACGAGATCCATCGCCTCAACCCGGCGGTGGAGGAGATCCTCTATCCCGCCATGGAGGACTACCAGCTTGACCTGATCATCGGCGAAGGGCCGGCGGCGCGCTCGGTCAAGATCGACCTCGCCAAGTTCACCCTGGTCGGCGCCACCACGCGCACCGGCCTCCTCACCACGCCGCTGCGCGACCGCTTTGGCATTCCCGTGCGGCTCAACTTCTATACCCACGCCGAGCTGCAGACGATTGTGGAGCGGGGTGCCGGCGTGCTCAAGACGCCGATCAGCGCCGACGGTGCGGCCGAGATCGCGCGCCGCTCGCGCGGCACGCCGCGCATCGCAGGACGCCTCCTGCGGCGTGTGCGCGACTTCGCCGCCGTGGACAAGGCCAGCGTCGTGAATGCGGCGGTGGCAGACCGGGCGCTGCGCCAGCTGGAGGTGGATTCGGAAGGCCTCGACGCCCTCGACCACCGCTATCTCACCTGCATCGCCAAGAACTACGACGGCGGCCCGGTGGGCATCGAGACCATCTCGGCGGCCTTGTCGGAGCCGCGCGATGCGCTGGAGGAGATCGTCGAGCCCTACCTCCTGCAGCAGGGCTTCATCGGCCGCACCCCGCGCGGTCGCGTCCTGACCTTGCGCGCCTACCGGCACCTGGGCCTGACCGGGCCCACGCGCGCGGCCACCCCGCAGATCGGCCTGTTCGATGATACCGACGGCGCCGACAACGGCGGCGCCGGCGGCAAGGCCGGCACGGCGTAGGTGTCAGACGCTTCGGGTCTGACACCGTAGCTCCAACGCCGGTTTCGATATCAGTGAGCCAAAGCTTCCACCCGTCATCCCGGAAGCCGAGCGCAGCGAGGCTATCCGGGGCGTCTCGCCACATCCGCAACGCGCGCCTGCGTCAGGCGGATCAGGTCGTCCGGGGCGATGCGGAAGACGGCGTTGGGCGTGCCGCCGGCGGCCCAGACCTGCGGGAAGCGCTGCAGGTCGCTGTCGATCAGGACGATGGGTGCGGTCACGTGGCCGACGGGCGGCACGCCGCCAATGACATAGCCGGTGGCGGCGCGCACGAAATCGGCGTCGGCGCGCTCGATTTTCTGGCCCAGCAGCGCCCGCACCTTTCTCTCGTCTATGCGGTTGGCGCCCGAGGCGATCACCAGCACCGGTCTCCCATCGGCCGCCTTGAAGATCAGAGACTTGGCGATCTCGGCCACGGTACAGCCCACCGCCGCGGCGGCCTCCTCCGAAGTGCGCGTGCTGGCATCGAGCTCCAGCACCTGGAAGTCCGGGCCGAGCACGGCCTGAACCTTGAGCGCGCTGGGCGCCGTTGCCGGTTTCATGAAGCCCTCCGGTCGTTCGATCGGCCGAGGGCTGCTTCTATCCGCGACCGTCGTTGCGAGCCAGGGCTTTCTTGGCGAGGCGCCGATGCGACTGATGGCGGCGACATCGCTCGCGCTTCTCAGCGGAGCGGCTTATTGCACCTGCCGCTATCTGCGTGGCTGGCCAAAGGCGCTGCGCGCCCAGCACGGAAAGCCGCGGAAGGCGCCGGTCGGGTCGAAGAACCGCGCGCGCTCCTCGCATACGGCATCGCCTCTGCGGAGACTGCGTGGAGGCACGGCGCGATGGTACCCGTAAGGGCCGCGAAGTGCCTTGCGCCCCGCGCCCGCGTCGGGCTGCCACATCGACAGACCACTGAAAAACGTCACGACGGCAAGAAGTATGCGCATGCTCCGCTCCCACGACGAATCCGACGTCAACCAGAAAGTTGTCGAGCGATGCGGGGCGCCCAATGGGGACAAACGATGAGGCCGGGGCCGGCGATGCCCCATCAGGGCTCCGGGAACCATCCTGCGGCGGGCCTCACTCCCCCGGCTGCTGCGCCTCGGCAGCGGGGGCGCGACGTTCGAAACGGTCGGCGAGCCAGCGGCAGAGGACATAGAACGCGGGCGTGAACAGCAGCCCGAACAAGGTGACGCCGATCATGCCGGCGAAAACGGCGGTGCCTAGCGTCTGGCGCAGCTCTGCGCCGGCGCCGATCGACCACACCAGCGGCACCACGCCGAGGATGAAGGCCAGCGAGGTCATGACGATGGGGCGCAGCCTGAGGTGCGCGGCCTCCGTGGCGGCCTCCCAGCGGTCGCGGCCGCGGTCCTCCAGCTGCTTGGCGAACTCGACGATCAGGATGGCGTTCTTGGCGGCGAGGCCGATCAGCACGACGAAGCCGACCTGAGTGAGGATGTTGTTGTCCTGCCCACGCAGGATCACGCCGGTGATGGCGGCCACCAGGCACATCGGCACGATCATGATCACGGCCAGCGGCAGTGTCAGGCTCTCGTACTGCGCCGCCAGCACCAGGAACACGAACACCACCGCCAGGATGAAGGCGAAGATGGCCGTGTTACCAGCGCGCAGCTGCTGGAACGCCAGCGTGGTCCACTCGTAGCGGATGCCCTCGGGCAGGACCTCGGCGGCGAGGTTCTGCAGGATATCGATGGCCTGGCCTTGCGAGGTTCCGGGCAACGGCGATGCATCGAGCTCGGCCGCGGGATAGAGGTTGTGGCGCGGCACGCGGTAGGGACCGGTGGTGTTGCGCACGGTGGTAAACGAGCCCAGCGGCACGGTATCGCCGTTGCTGTTGCGCACGCGGATCTTGAGGATGTCCCTGGCATCGAGGCGGAAGGGCGCGTCGGCCTGGGCGATGACGCGGAAGGTGCGGCCCAGCAGGTTGAAGTCGTTGATGTAGTTGGATCCGAGGTAGGTCTGCAGCGCCCCGAACACGGCCGAAATGTCGACGCTCAAGAGCTGTGCCTTGGTGCGGTCGATGTCGAGATAGAGCTGCGGCGTAGAGGTCTCGAAAAGCGAGAACACCTGCGTGAGCCCGGGAACCTGCGACGCCTTGGCAGCCATGGTCGTCACGGCGCCCTGCAGTGCCTGCGAGCCCAATCCCGCCCGGTCCTGGACCATCATGCGCACGCCGCCTGCGGTGCCGATACCCCGCACCGACGGCGGAGAGACCACCAGCACCAGGCCTTCCTGAATGGCCGAGAGGCGTTTGAACAGCTCGGCCTGGATGGCGGGGGCCGATCTCTTCGGGTCGCGCCCGCGCTTCTCGAAAGGCTCGAGCACGAAGAAGATCGCGCCGGCATTCGGTGCGTTGGTGAACGTGGCGCCCGAGAACCCGACGATGTTCACCGCGTGGGCGACGCCGGGCGTTTCCAACGCGATGTCGACGCCCTTGCGGTTCACCTCGTCCGTCCGGGCGAGCGATGCGCCAGGTGGGAGCTGAACCACGCCGATCAGGTAGCCCTGGTCCTGGTTAGGGATGAAGCCTTGGGGCGTTTGGCGGAACTCGTTGAGGCCATAGGCCAGGATGCCGGCGTAGGCCACGAGCATGACCGTCGCAATGCGCAGGATGCGGCGCGTGAGCCAGCCGTATCCGGCGGCCATGCCATCGAAGCCCCAATTGAAGAGGCGGAAGAGCGAACGGATGGGCCAGGCCCACCAGGGCACATGCTGGCGGGCGGTGTGCGGCCGCAGTAGCAGCGCGCACATGGCAGGGGAGAGGGTCAGCGAGACGATCAGCGAGATGACAACCGCACCGGCGATCGTCAGCGCGAACTGGCGGTAGAACTGGCCGGAGATGCCGGTGATGAAGGCCGCGGGCACGAACACGGCCGTCAGTACCAGGGCGATGGCGATGAGCGCCGAGCCCACCTCGTCCATGCTGCGCCTGGCGGCATCGCGTGGGCTGAGGCCCGAGGCGATGTTGCGCTCCACGTTCTCGACCACCACGATGGCGTCGTCGACGACGATGCCGATGGCCAGCACCAGGCCGAACAGCGACAGGTTGTTGAGGGTGAAGCCGAACAACTCCATCACAAAGAAGGTGCCGACCAGCGACACCGGGATCGCGACGAGGGGAATGATGGCGGCGCGCCAGGTCTGCAGGAACAGGACAACCACCAGCACGACGAGAACGATCGCCTCCAGGATGGTGTTCCTGACGGCATCGACCGACTGCTGGATGAACTCGGTGGGATTGTAAATGGTCGTATACTTGAGGCCGGGTGGGAAATCCTTGGCCAACTCGTCCATCTTCGCCGTTACCGCTTCGGCGGCCTGCAAGGCGTTCGATCCGGGCAGCTGGAAGATGCCGATGCCGATGGCCGGATCGCGGTCGAGGTAGGAGTTGGTGGTGTAGTCTTGTGCCGCGAGCTCTACATGGCCCACGTCCCGGACGCGCACGACGGCGTTCTCGGTCTGCTTGACGACGATGTTGCCGAACTGTGCGGGCTCGCTGAGCCGGCCGAGCGTTTCCACCGAGATCTGGAAGGCGCGGGGCTGGTCGACCGGAGGCTGATTGAGAACGCCGGAGGCCACCTGGACGTTCTGCGCCTGCAGTGCGGCGACCACATCTCCCGCAGTGAGCCCCAGGGATTGCAGCCGGTTCGGGTCGAGCCACAGGCGCATGGAATAGTCGCGGCTGCCGAACACGGTGATGGAGCCGACCCCATAGATGCGGCTCAGCACGTCCTTCACCTGCACGTTGGCGTAGTTGGAGATGAACAGCGTGTCGCGCGTCTTGTCGGGTGAGTAGAGGTGCACGACCATCATCAGGTCGGGCGAGGCCTTGTTGACCGTGACGCCGATGTTGCGCACTTCCAGCGGCAGCCGCGGCGTGGCGATGGCCACGCGGTTCTGCACCTGCACCTGGGCGATGTCGAGGTTGGTGCCGAGGTCGAAGGTGACCGAGATGGTGAAGCGCCCGTCTCCCGTCGCGTTCGACGAGATGTAGAGCATGTTCTCGACGCCGTTGACCTGCTGCTCGATGGGAGCCACCACGGTGTTAGCGACCACCTCGGCGCTGGCGCCGGGGTACTGGCCCGTGATGTTGACGGTAGGCGGGGCGATCTCGGGAAATTGTGCCACCGGCAGTCGCCAAAGCGAGACGAGCCCCAGGATAATGAACACGAGGGAGATGACGCTCGCAAAGATGGGCCGGTCGATGAAGAAATGCGAGATGCGCATGTTGCCGTCCCGGCCCGGTTAGCGCGATGGCGCCGTGTCACGCTCGATCGCCGCGGCGGCGGTGGACAGCTCCGGCGTGACCTTGGTCCCCGGCCGCGCGCGCATCAGGCCGTTGACGACGACGCGAGCGTCAGCATCCAGCCCGGAGGTCACCACCCGCAACCCGTCGATCAGCGGCCCCAGCGTCACGTACTTGGCCTGGGCCACGTCCTGGTCGTCCACCACCAGCACGAACTTGCGCACCTGCTCGGTGCCGATCGCCGCGTCCGGCACCAGCAGGGCGTCGGCGGGTGGACCCGCGGCCACCTGGATGCGTCCGAACATGCCGGGCGTGAACATGCCCCTGGGGTTCGGGAACACGGAGCGCGCCCTGATCGTGCCGGACGAGGTGTCGATGGCATTGTCCACGAAGTCCATATGCCCGGGATGTGAGAAGATCTGCTCATCCAACAGTTTCAGTTTCACCGGGACCTTGTCGGCATCGTTGATCCGGTCCGGTCCGCCTTTTGCGAGGCGCACATAACGAAGGTAGGAACCTTCGTCCGTCGTGAACTCGAAGCGGATGGGATCGGTCGATTGAATCGTGGCGAGCAGCGTCGTCGTGCCGGTGGTCCCGCCCGTCACCAGATTGCCCGGGGAGACGCGGCGATCGCCGATCCGCCCTGAGACGGGCGCCCGCAACTCGGTAAAGTCGAGATCGAGTTCCGCCTGCTTCACGGCGGCCTCCTGGGCTGCCACGTTGGCTTCCGCCACCCTCTTGGCCTGGGTGCGCTGGTCGAAGGTCTGCTGGCTGATGATATCGCGCCCCACCAAGTCCTTGCCGCGGGCGAGATCGGCCGTGGCGTAGGCCAGGTTGGCTTTTGTCTGTGCGAGGTTGGCCTTGGCCTGCTCGAGAGCGACCTGGAACGGCCGTCGATCGATGGTGAACAGAAGATCGCCCTGCTTGACGAGCTGGCCGTCGGTGAAGTGCACCTTGCTCAGATAGCCGGAGACGCGCGCCCTGATCTCCACCGCGTCGATCGCTACGAAGCGTCCGACGTACTCGTCCTGCTCGGTGACCATCTTGGCAACCGGACGTGCCACGGTGACCTGGGGCGGTGGCGGAGCCGTCGGCGCCGCCCGCGGAGCGCTACCGTCGCAGCCGGCCACCGCGAGTCCAACGACGAGACTCGAACAAAGGGCCGCGACGCGCCCGCGGGATGTAACTGCCGGCATGGACACCTTGGGAGAGCAAAGACAGTGTTGCATTGCAGCATATGGTGCCGCGAGCGTGCCAACAGCAGATACCCTCGCAAGGATTTGAAGCCAATCGAGACAATACCCTGATCAGATGAGATTTTTCCCCAGTGAACCAACCCTACAAGGAGGACAGGCCCGCGAGCCACCGGCGCACGCCGGCACAGCTGGCGAAGTCGGCGCCCTCATGGCTGAAGTGCTCGCCAGCCACCTTGAGACCGATCCCGCCCAGGCTCTCGGCAACCTCCATGGCCGGCTCGTCGCCGTGGTCGTCACCGATCATGACTGGGCGGCGCCCCCTGAAAGCGGGCAGCTGCATGAGCCAAGCCAAGCCCGTCCCCTTGGAATGGGCCTTGGGCACCACATCCAGCACCTTGCGGCCGCGGCGTATGGCAAAGCCATCCCAGCCCATCACGACCTGCCTTAGCTGCAGCTCGAGCATCGTGCGCGCCTCCGGCGCGCTGCGGTAGTGGACGGCCAAGCCGGCGCCCTTGTCCTCTACCAGGACGCCCGGCAGGGCGCGGGCGACGTCGCGCACGGCGCCGGATAGATCGGCGGGCACTGGCTCGGCGAGCATGGTGGTGCTGCCGTCGTGCAGGCTGCGGGCCTCGGTGCCGTGCACGCCGGATACCGCGAGCTTCAGGGGCGTGAAGAACCGGTCAGCATCGGCGACGCGCCGGCCGGTGATCAACGCCACGGCACCGTTGAAGGTTGCCGACACGCGCGTCAGCGTCTGCACCAGCCCGGACGGCACGCGCACCGCATCGGGCGTCGGCGCCATGTCCAGCAGCGTGCCGTCGATGTCGATGAACAGGGCCCAATCGTCTGGGTTCGCCAGAAGCCCATCGAGCCGCGTCATCCCCGTCGCCGGACTATCCTGCATGCCTATGCGATACATGATTCTCCAAATATGGACGCAGTTGGGCTGCTCGACCAGTGCGACTCTCGATCAGTGCGACCATGTGCGCACGGGCAGTTGCTCCGCGTGCGCTGTGACGGCGGCGGCGAGCTCGTCGTGCGACAACAGGCCCGTCTGGGTGTCGGCGTGTCGCACCACCGAGGCCGAGTTCACGGCGGCGGCACGAAGGGCGTCCTCGGGCTTGCGGCCGAGCGCGATCGAGGCCGTGAACGTGGCATTGAAGGCATCGCCCGCGCCGGCGGTTCCCATCACGTTGGGCTCCATGACCGCGGGGCAGAAATGGATGGCATCGCGCGTGCCGAGGAATGCGCCGTTGCGGCCGTCCGTGACCACGACGTAGCGCGGACCCGTCCGGCACAGCGCGTCGAAGAAGGCGGCGAGGCTCATCACGTGCCCTCCGCCAGCAAGTCCGCGCGCAACGAGGCGCGGCGGCGTCTCCCCCGGCTCCAGCGGCAGCGCTCGGCCCCCCTCGCCGAAGCGGGCGACGAGGCCGGACACCAGCACGTCGGCCTCGGAGCGGTTGATGGCCAGGATGTCGATGAGGGCGAGCGTCTCGCGGAACGCCTCGGCGCGCGAGGAGAGTTGCCGCACGCGCGGGTTGGCCGCCACCAGCGCACGCTGCGCCTTGGCGCGCCGCACGATGGCGGGGAACGTGTCGGCCGACTCGTTGCTGAGCGAGGAAACGTAGACCACGTCCGCGGCGAACGCGTCGTCCTGCAGGTCGCTCTCGTCCAGCAGGGTGTTGGCGCCGCGAAAGGTGAAGATGGCCGCGTTGCGGTCGTGGGAGGAGACCAGCACAGACGCGCCCGTGGGAGCACGACGGTCGCGCAGCGCCCAGCGCGTGGAGATGCCCTCGCGCATGAGATTGCCAAGCACGGTCTCGGCGCGCTGGTCCTTGCCGAGCTTCACCAGCGCGGCCACATCGAAGCCGAGGCGCGACATGGCCACGGCCGCATTCACGGCGCCGCCACCCACGTGGTTGGAGATCTCCACCGCGTCGGTCTTGCGGCCCTCCTCCAGCAGCAGGAAGGAGGTGTCGGCGTTGAGCATGGTCATGCGCTCGATGCGATCGTCGGCAATAATGGCAATCGTGTCGAGCATGGCGCCACCGACGGTCAGGGCTTTCATGCGTATCTCCCTCTCCCCACGCACGTTCCCCCTCTTCGCGCGCATCGCCACCGGGGCAGCAAGATAGGTTGGGTTAGGCCGAAGGCCGTAACCCAACACGGGCGTCCGCGACATGTTGGCTTAGGCGCTGCCGCGCCAACCCAACCTACGGGGTCCCTGCAAGCGGGGAGAGGGAATATTGCGGAATGGTTTAGCACGAGTGCGTCGTTGTCGGCGCGGGCTTTGCATCGCGGTCGGTCGGCTTGGACAGCGGGTTGTGCACGGCCCGGGTCAGCTTGTCCATGGCGCGACGGATGGACTCGGGCTGGGTCCAGGTGGTGGGGTCGTTGTCGCCCGATACTCGTGAAAGCGCCCGTAGGAAGGAGTCGCACCAGGACGCCAGGTCGTTTCTCTCGATCACGGCCATCAGCGTCCGGTGGCGTTCGCGCCGCTCCTCCAGGCTCATCTCCAGGGCGGTGCGGATCACCTCGGCGGTGGCGTAGATGTCGTAGGGGTTGACGATCAGGGCGTGCCCCAGCTCCTCGACCGCGCCGGCGAAGCGCGACAGGATCAGGACGCCCGGGTTCTCCGGGTCCTGCGAGGCCACGTACTCCTTGGCGACCAGGTTCATGCCGTCGCGCAGCGGCGTCACCAGCGCGATGCGCGAGGAGCGGTAGATGGCGGTGAGGCGCCGGCGCGGCGCGGTGCGGTGGATGTAGTGGATCGGCACCCAGTCGAGCTCGCCGAAGCGCCCGTTGATGGAGCCCCCCAGCGTCTCGAGCTGATGACGGATGTCGGCGTAGGCACCGACGTTCTCGCGGGTGGGCGGGGCGATCTGGGTCAGCACGACCCGGCGGCGGTATTGCGGGTTGCTCTCCAGCAGCTGCCCGAAGGCCTTGAATTTCTGCGGCAGGCCCTTGGTGTAGTCCAGCCGGTCGACGCCGATGATCCGGCTCACGTCGCGCCCCTGCACCAGCGCGAACTCGCGTGTGGGCCTGGTGAAGTCGGATACGTCGATGCCGATCGGGAAGCTCGCCACGGTGAGCAGCCGGTCGAACAGGCGGATGCGCCCGTCCGGGGTGACGTTGCCGAGCACGCCGTTCACGAGGTAGTCGAGCAGGTTCGACACATCGGCCTTGGTCTGCAGGCCGACCAGGTCGTAGGCGGCGAGGCAGCGGGCGAGATGCGCGTGCTCGGGTAGGGCGATGAACGTCTGCCAGGGTGGGAAGGGAATGTGCAGATAGAACCCGATGCGGTTGAGAACCCCGAGCCGCCTCAGCTCCACCGCCAGCGGGATCAGGTGGTAGTCGTGCACCCAGATCTCGTCGTCCGGGCGCACGAACGGCTTGAGCAGGGCGGCCAGCCGCCGGTTCACGCCGATGTATTGCTCGAAGTAGCCCGCCTCGAACTGCGCCACGTCGAGCCGGTTGTGAAAGACGGGCCATAGCACCGAGTTGGCGTAGCCCAGGTAGTAGCCCTCGTGCTCCTCCGGCGAGAGCGGCACGGTCAGCACGCGCCCGGCCTGGGCGACGACACCCGTCTCCTCGGCCGGCTTGACCTCGCCGCTCCAGCCGAACCACAGCGAGGGCCGCGTCCGCGCGACATGCGCCAGCGCCACCGCGACGCCGCCGGCCTGGGCGGCCCGACGCAGGTCCATTACGCGGTTTGAGACAAGTATGACGCGGCTCATGCTCGGCTGCCTTTCCTGGCTGCCCCCTTCTCCTTCTTCTGATGCCCAGCTTGCGAGGCGGCCGGCCGCTAAACGCGGCGGCGCCCGCTCGCGCCGCGCTTCCTCTCGGCTCTCGGGCCCTTCGGTGGGGCCCCGTTGGCATGACCAGCTTCTTGGTTGAGCTCGGTGAGCCAACGCCCGCAAATTGCCAAGGTTCCCGCTCGCCGGCGCGGCTCAAGGTTCGGCTTGCGCGTAACGTTATCGCGAGGCTTTTGCCTATGGATGGGCCCACGCCTCCTGCCAGGAGCGCGAGAGGATGCGGGCCGTATTGACGATGCCGGCCATGGAGTAGGTCTGGGGCAGGTTGCCCCACAGCTCGCCGGTCATGGGGTGGATGTCCTCGGACAGCAGGCCGAAGGTGTTGCGCCGTGCCAACAGGTCGCTGAACAGCTCCCGCGCCTCGTCCTTGCGGTCGAGCGCCACCAGGGCGTCGATGTACCAGAACTGGCAGACCAGGAACGCCGTCTCCGGCAGGCCGAAGTCGTCTTCGGCCACATAGCGCATCATGAAGCCGTTGCGCTTCAGCTCGTTGCCGATCACAGCAAAGGTGCGCACGAAGCGCGGGTCGGAGGCGGGGAGCAGGCCGAGGTCGGGCAACAGCAGCACGGCGGCGTCGAGATCGTCGTGGTCGAGCGCGCCGGCCATGGCACCCAGGCGCTCGCTCCAGGCCCGCGCCAGGATCTGCTCCCGCAGCTCGTCGGCCTTCTCGCGCCAGTGCACCGCCCGATCGACCAGGCCCAGCCGGCGCGCGATGCTGGCAAGCCGGTCGCACGCCACCCAGCACATGGTGGCGGAATGGGTGTGGACGCGCTGGCGGCGGCGGTACTCCCAGGGGCCCGAGTCCGGCTCGAAGGCGAAGCGGCGGGCCTGGGCGCCCAGCGGCTCCAGCCGGCGGAACAGCGCCTCGTCGCCCATGCGCGGCAGTCGCTCGTCAATGAACATCTGCGCCGCGCCCAGGATCACGCTGCCGTAGGAATCGTGCTGCATCTGCTCGGCCGCCTGGTTGCCGATGCGCACCGGCCCCACGCCCTGGAAGCCGGCGAGGTCCGGTGCGAAGCGCTCCTCCAAAGGCTCCACCGGCACCACCCCATAGACCGGCCGCAGTGGGCGCTCGGCCTCCACGGCGATATTGGTGATATAGTGGATGTACTCCTCCATCGTCTGGGTGGCGCCGAGGCGGTTCAGCGCCTTGATGACGAAGAAGGCGTCACGCAGCCAGCAGTAGCGGTAGTCCCACGTGCGCTGCGAGCCGGGCGCCTCGGGAATGGAGGTGGTGTGCGCCGCGATAATGGCCCCGGTCTCCTCGAAGTTGCACAGCTTGAGCGAAATCGCGGCGCGGATCACGTCCGCCTGGTATTCCAGCGGAACTGCCAGCGAGCGCGTCCAGTCCAGCCAGTACTGCCGGGTGCGCTCCAGGAACTCCTGCGAGGCCGTCTCGACAGCCGCCTCGAACGGCTCGTCGGGACCGAGGATCAGGGTGACGGGCTTGATGAGCGCGAACGGCGCCTCGTGGGCGATGTAGGAGAGGGGCGCGTCGGTGGTCAGCCGCAGGGCGTCGACGCCACCGGCGAAGCGGATGTGGTTGGAGCCCAGCGCCCGGCTCACGGGCGGCTGGCCGTAGTTGAAGGTCGGGCGCACCCTGATCCTGATGCGGGGCAGGCCGGCCGCCGGCTCGATGCGGCGGAAGATCTGGGGCGGGTTGAACACCCGCTCGAAGCGCCGGAAGCGGGGCATGAAGTCCGTGATCGTCACCGCATTGCCGGCCGCGTCGCGGATGGTGGTGCGGATCAGCGCCGTGTTGCGGATGTAGGCCGCCTCGTGGGCGACGGCGCCCTCCATGTGCACGTCGCAGAAGCCCTTCTCCTCGTTGCCGGCCAGCAGGCGGGAGAACACCGGGTCGGAATCGAAGCGCGGAAAGCACCACCAGACGATGCGGCCGCCCGTGTCGAGCAGGGCTGCCGTGCGGCAGTTGCCGATCACGCCCAAATCGAGCGTCGATTGCTTGGCTGCGTCGGACGCCATTTACCTTTTCCGTTGGATGTCAGGAGTGGGACAGCGCGGCTTCCCCGGGAACAGTGCCGGCTGGAGCTAGGTAGGCAAGGGCACTGCGACAAGAGCAAGGCGCCACGCGTAAAGATCATAAAGATCATTAAGAGCGATCTGGAAAACGCGCTGAAAGCGCCAGCCTTGAGCGTAGCAGCTGGCTCCGCTTGGAGACGTTCTGGCTGGTCGCTACGGCTCCGGTCAGGCCTCAACATCATTCGTTTGCCCGGAACCGAAGTGCGCAAGGGGCGTTTCCAATTCGAGCCACCGCGCCCGCTCCCCCCGGGCGATGGCCTTTCCCCCCAACGGGTCAAGGTGGCAATAGGGGCGCCGTCATCGTCCCCCTCCCGAAGCAGACGGCGCCCCTCCTTCTTCTGGCGGTGAGCGGGGTCAGACACTGCGACTGCGGGTCTGACCTCGCCACCGCCGCTGTCGTCCTGGGGGCGGCCGGAACGCTCCTATTGATCGTTTGTTGACCCGTTAGGCCGTCCCTCTCGCGACGGAGGAGCGCATGTCCTCGACACCGATCGCCGCTCTGCCTGCCGCGGTCCTTGCCGCGATATCCATCACGTGGGCGTTCGCACAGGGCAAGCCTGCGGAAACGGACGATGGCCAGATCGCGTTCAACAACGCCTGCCGGACCTGCCACACCATGAGGCAAGGCGACAACCGCCTCGGGCCCAACCTCCACAAGATCATCGGCCGCAAGGCGGGATCGGAGCCGGGCTACGGCTATTCGAGCGCCATGAAGGACGCTGGCATCGTGTGGGACAAGGTCACGCTCGACCGCTTCATCGCCAAGCCCGACGAGGTCGTGCCCGGCCACAACATGAAGCCCTACGGCGGCATCGCGTCGGCCGAGGACCGCGGAAAGATCGTTAGTTACCTGGAGGCCAGCGGCGGCAATTGATGGTCGGCGCTCCTCAGCGAAACCGCTACTCCGCGGCCGCGGGTAGCCGCACGGGCTCCGCGTAGGCCGACGCCGGCGGGGCCGCAGTGCCGTCAGCCTCCTCCGTCGGCCCCACGAACCGGCTGAACAGACGCCAGGCGAGCTGCCCGATGTCGTCCATGACGGCGAACACGGCCGGCACGAACACCAGCGACAGGAGAGTCGAGGAGAGGAGCCCGCCGATCACGGCGATCGACATGGGCGCGCGGAATTCGCCGCCGGAGTCGAAGCCGACGGCCGCCGGCACCATGCCAGCCACCATGGCGATGGTGGTCATGACGATGGGGCGGGCGCGCTTGCGGCCGGCATCGACAATGGCCTCGGTGCGCGGCGTGCCGCGGTGCATCGACTCGATGGCGAAGTCCACCAGCATGATGGCGTTCTTGGTGACGATGCCCATCAGCATCAGAATGCCGATTACCACCGGCAGGCTGATCGACTGGCCGGCCACGGCCAGCGCGACGATGGCGCCGCCGATCGACAAGGGCAGCGAGAACAGGATGGTGATGGGCTGCAGGAAGCTGCCGAACAGCAGCACCAGGACCGCGTACACCATCATGATGCCCGCGCTCATGGCGGCCGCGAAGCCCGCGAACACCTCGCCCATGATCTCGGCATCGCCGAACTGCTTGACCTCGACGCCCGGCGGCAGGCTCCTGGCGGCGGGCAGCTGCAGCATCTGATCCACGGCCTTGCCGAGCGGCGCGCTACCGACCAGGTCGGCGCCCACCAGCACCCGGCGCGTGCGGTCGTAGCGGTCGATGGCAGTGGGGCCCTGGGCCAGCTCGAAGCGCGCCACCGCGGAGAGGGGCACGGTGGCACCGGAGGCGGTTGCCACCCTGAGCGATTCCAGCACCTGGCGCTGTGTCCTGGCGCGCTCGTCGAGCTGCACCCGGATCGGCACCTGCCGGTCGCCCACGTCGAACTTGGCGAGATTGGCGCCCACGTCGCCGATGGTGGCGATGCGCACCGCCTCGGCGATGGCCTCGGTGGAGACGCCGAGATCGGCGGCCACGTCGCCGATGGGGACGACGCGCAACTCGGGGCGGTCCAGCTCGGCGGAGGACACCACATTGGCGATCAGGGGGATGCGCCGGGCCTGGCTCGTCATCTCGGCCGCCACGCGGTTGACGGGTGCGGCATCCCGGCCCGAGACGACCAGCTGGATCTGCTGCCGGCCGTTGTCGAGCAGGAACCAGAAGCGGATATCAGGCACCTGGGCCAGGCTGCGGCTGATCTCCTGCTTGATCTGCGCCTGGCCGAGCTTGCGCTCCGCCTTGGGGACGAGGTTGATGACCAGAGTGGCCTTGCGCACCTCCGCGCCGCCGCCCGCCGCGCCGCCCATGACGCGGCCGCCGTTGACGAGCACGCTCTTCACGTCCGGCCGTGCGCCGATCTCGCTTGCGATGGCGGACGTCACCGCTTTGGTGTCGTCGAGTCGCGAGCCGGGCGGCAGCTCGATGGCGAGCAGGGTGCGGCCGGTATCCTCGGTGGGCAGGAAGCCCGAGGGCAGAAGGAAGAAGCTGCCGATGGAGGCCGCGAAGATGCCAAGCCCCAGCACCACGGCGACATACTGATGCCGCACTGACCAGCGCACCAGGCGCGTGTACGCCTGGAGCAGCCAGCCTTCCCGCTCATCGTGGCCCTTGCTGCGCATGAAGTAGGCGGCGAGCAGCGGCGTGATCAGCCGCGCCACCAGCAGCGAGAAGAACACCGCGAACGCCACCACCAGCCCGAACTGCTTGAAATACTGGCCGGCAATGCCGCCCATGAAGCTCACCGGCACGAACACCGCGATGATGGTGAGGGTGATGGCGATCACGGCGAGGCCGATCTCGTCGGCGGCCTCCAGCGCGGCGCGATAGGCGCTCTTGCCCATGCGCATATGGCGCACGATGTTCTCGATCTCGACGATGGCGTCGTCCACCAGGATGCCGGTGACGATGGTGATGCCGAGCAGGCTGACGAGGTTGAGCGAGAAGCCTGCCGCATCGATGGCCCAGAACGCAGGGACGATCGAGAGCGGCAGCGCAACAGCAGCGATCACGGTGGCGCGCCAATCGCGCAGGAACAGGAAGACCACCACGATGGCGAGGATGGCGCCCTCGATCAGGGTCTTCATGGTCGCCTTGTAGGCGTTGAGGGTGTAGCTCACCATCGTGTCGATCTCTTTGATCTCCACGTTTGCGTGCGCCCGCCTCAGCTCCTCGACCTTCCTGGCCACGTCGGCGGCGACCACGACATCGCTCGCTCCCTTGGCCCGGGAGATGGCGAAGGCCACCACGGGGCGGCCGTCCAGGGCCGCAAAGGTGCGCTGCTCGGCGGTGCTGTCGGTGACTGTGCCGAGCTGGTCGAGCCGCACCTTGCGGCCCCTGGGCAGCGTGATGGTGGTGGCGGCCAGATCGGCCACCGACGGCTTGCCCGCGAGCGTGCGGATCGCCTGCTCGCGCCCGCCGATGTCGCCGCGTCCGCCGGCGAGGTCCACGTGGGTGGCCCTGAGCTGGCGGTTCACGTCACCCGCCGTGACGCCGTAAGCCTGCAGCCGGTCGGGATCGAGCGCGATACGTATCTCGCGGTCCACGCCGCCCTGGCGCTCGATCTGCGATACGCCCTTCACGCCGCGGAGCGCGCGCATCACCACGTCGTCGACGAACCAGGACAGCTCCTCGGGCGTCATGCCGGGCGCCCGGGCCCCGTAGGTGACGATCGGCAGGCCCTCGATCTCCACCCGCGTGACGATGGGCTCCTCGATGGTGCGCGGCAGCTCCGACCGGATGCGGCCGATGGCATCCTTCACGTCGTTGAGGGCGCGGTCCTGGTTCACCTCCAGGTGGAACTCCACCGTGGTGATGGAGGAGCCCTCGGTGATGGCCGAGGTCTGGTGCTTGAGCCCGTTCACCCCGGCAATGGCGTCCTCGATCTTCTTGGTGACCTGCACCTCCAGCTCCGAAGGCGCCGCGCCGGGCTGGTAGACCCGCACCTGCACGATCGGCACATCGACGTTGGGGAAGCGGGTGACCGCGAGGTCGCCGAAGCTGGCGTAGCCGAGCGCCATCAGCACCAGGAACAGCACGAGCGACGGCACCGGCCGGCGGATCGACCAGGCGGAGATGTTCCAGTTCATCACTGCGTCTCCGTCTTGGCCGGCGTTGCGACCGAAACCGGCCGCACCATATCGCCGTCGCGCAGGAAGGTGCCCGCGCGGGCGACCACGAGATCGCCGTCCTCGAGGCCCTCGCGCACCTCGACGAGGGCGCTGGCGGCGAGGCCGATCCTGATGGGGCGGGTCTCGACGCGGTTGCTGCGCACCACCTGCACTGTCGGTCCGCCAGTGCCGTAAAGGACTGCGGACGCAGGCACGGCCAGGCCGCTCGAGGTGGCGGTCTCGATATGCGCGCGGCCGAAGGCGCCGACGCGCAGGCCGGGGTTGTCGCCCAGGAAGATGCGCACTCGGCCCAGGCGGGTGCTCTTGTCCACCTCCGGCGAGACGAGGCGCACGGTGCCTCTCACCTCGCCGAGGCCGGCCGCGTCCACGCGCGCCTTCTGGCCGATGCCGATGGCGCCCAGCCGGGTCTCTACCACCTCGGCGTCAAGCTCCACCTCGCCCTTGGCGACGATGCGGAACATCGGCTCGGCAGCGCCCGCCGCATAGCCGCCGACGCGGGCCATGCGCCGGCTGACGATGCCGTCGGCCGGGGCCTTCACCTCCACGCGCCCGCGCCGCCACGCCAGCTCGCGGCGCTGCGCCTCCACCTGCGCTCGCTCGGCCTCCGCCACCCGCAGGCCGTCCTGCGCAGCCGTGAGCTGGGCCTCGGCGGTGCGAGCGGCCTGCTCGCGCTGGTCGAACACGGCCTCCGTCATGTGCCCGCCCTGGCGCAGCGGCTTTGCCCGCTCGAAGGCGTTGCGGCTTTCCGCGAGACGCGCCTCGGCCTGCACGATGGCGGATTTGGCCTGGGCGATGGAGGCGGCTGTGCGGGCCAGCGCAGCATCGTTCTGGGCGAGCTGGGCATCGAGCGTATCGGCCACCAGCCGCGCCAGCACGTCGCCCTTCTGCACGCGCTGGCCCTCGTCGGCCAGCACCTCTATGACGCGCAGGCCCTCCACCTCGGGGCCGACCAGGATCTCCTCGCGCGCCACCAGCGAGCCGGTGGCCAGCACCGTCTCGGTGAACTCCGCCGGCGCGACGCGGGCCACGCTGACGACCGCCGCGAACAGGTCGGCCTTGGCCAATGCCCTGGCCGCCTGGCTGTCGGAGGGACCCGTCGGCCGCGGCAGGGAGCGGCCGACCATGGTGAGCGAGATCATCGCGAAGGCGAGGGCGAGAACGACGCCGATCAGTATCTTTCTCATGAACGATCCCCACTGAACCTGCTTGGCGTGCTTGTTGTCGTGCCCGTTGTCGTGCCTGGCGGCGGCACCGGCTTCAGAAGCCCCGCGATCAGCTTCAGGGTGGCCGGCATCAGCACCGCGCCGTCGAAGGCGGGGTCGATCGCGCGGCGCCAGAACATGCCGTCGGCGATGACGGAGAACATCTTCACCACCACCGGGATCGGCAGATCGGGGGCAATCCGCCCTTCGTCCTGCAGGCGCTGGAAAAGCTTCTCGAAGCTCGATGAAATGAACTCGTCGACGCCCTGGTGGATCTCGGCGATGCGCGGGTTGCGCGTGGATTCGAGGCCGATCTCGATGCACATCAGGTGGCTGGCCTTCGGCTCGTGCTCGAAGTAGTGCTCGCCCAGCTTCCCGAGCGCCGCCAGGAAGTCCGGCGCGTCGGCGAGGCCCGCCAGGCGCTCGGCAAACTCGGCGCGGTCGCGCTCGCAGATGCCGGCGATCAGTGCCTCCTTGCTGTCGAAGTAGACGTAGAGCGCGCCGGGGCTGACGCCGGCCTGCCTGCAGATGTCCTGCATGGTGGTGCGATGGAACCCGGCGCGGGCGAAGCACTGCTCGGCCGCGTCGAGGATGTGCTCCCGCCTGGCCTGCTGGATCGCCGGCTTGAGCTTCGGCATGGCCTCTCCCTCTCAGGCTCCCCCGTCAGGCACCAGCCCGCCTCCCCGACTCCCTGTCAGGTATCCGTCGGATTGGCCTGCCGTCGGCTCTTTGTGCCAGCGGCCGCCGCTTCCCAGCGTGCGCACACCACCCAGCACAACGCTCCGCTTCCTCAGTTGTCCGGTGCCTCAGGTCGCCTATCGCGTTGCAGCAAAAAAAACGAACGACCGTTTTGTTTACCAGAAGAGCGGCCAAATTTGGGCGGTTCTGTGAAGCGCAGGTAAAGCCGGCCAACGTCTTCGTCGCAGTTGCAGTGCAGCATCGCACGCTCCCTCAGGGGCCAGCGTTCACCCCGGCGGGCGCGGGTCGGCTGCCGCGTGGGTAGCCGCCGAACATCGGCTGGCGGCCTCCCGCGCGCAGCGTTGTTCGCGCCCCTAACGATGTGAATGGCCCCGGTTTCCGCCGCATCTCCCCAATGTAAAGTTTCGCAAAGCTGGCGCGGGGAGGGCCACTGATGGGCGTAGGACCGTGGGGCGGTGGTGGCGTTGCTAGGCGGATGCTCAAATACGAACGCTGTCCCGCGCTGGCGGCGAGGCACGCATTCGACGCCGATGTCAGACCGCGGGACGACTTACTCTGCACGGAGAATGAGTGGCACCTGCAGTCGTCCGCGGATTCCCCATTCTCGTGGGTTGCTCGATCGGGCATTGTGACACAGCACTGATCGTCTGGGCACAGGTGGGGTCGGTCATGCGGTGGTTGGCACTGCTGTTCCAGGTCATCATGCCAGGCCCCATCGGCTTTTACCTTGCCTACGCGATGGCGTTGGGTATGCCCGCAACCACGGCGCGAAACGAGATCCCGCTCATCATCGTCCTTGGTGGAGTGGTGATCGGCCTCCTCACCTGGATTGCCGGACTGATAGCCGACCGGGTATCCCTCACCGGCCTTGTGTTGACTATCACCCTGTCGATGCTGGGGCTCATGGTGTCCTGCCTGCTTATTGAAACGGCGCTGTTGGCCCCGCATTGGGTGCCCCGATCTTGGGCGGCCCGAGAGCCACCAGTGGTGCTGTTGGCACTGATCGGCGCCGCGTTGGCGGCACCGCTTTCGGGGGCAATGGCCGGCTACTATCTGCCGTGGCGCAAACCTCGCGCCCAGGAGCAATGATTGGGACAGTTATGCGTCTGCTCAATGTGCTCGGCATGCTTGCCATGCTATGTGCCGCTTGCAGCAACAAACACGGCGGGCCATCGGGCGCGTTATTGAGTACACGATCTGGTCTGGCTAGGCGGCCGCGGCAGCTTCTCAGGTCGCCGAGTTGCGCTCGCTGGGATTGGCCGTCCTGGTCGAATGGCCGATGCCGACGAAGACGGCCGCAACATCCTCGCCGGCGAGCGGCGGTGCCCAATAGCGCAGCGGCGGCACCGCAATGAGCCGGCCCTCGTGCCAGATCGACGGCGCCGCCGCAGCGGCGCGGGCGGGCGCGGCGTCGGCGCGCGGAGCGCGGCGGCGCAGGTCTCGCAGGCCGGCCTCGCCCAGGGCGCGGACTTGCACGGGCCCGGGAAAACCGGCGGCGACCGTCACCCGGAAGCGGCCATCCCACAGCCCGGTCGTGCCGGGCGCGACGGCGATCTCGGGCAGCGGCTCGCGGCCGGGCTCGCGCTCGACCCGGACGACGGCCGGCTCGGCTGCGATCAGGGCGCGCGCCAGTGTCCACCGGCCCGGGGCCGTGGGACGCAGGGCGCGGACGCCGGCCAGGACTGCCTCGAGCTTGGCCAGCGGCACGCGCTCGCCGCTGCCGCCGGCCGCCGCGACGGCCCGCTCCAGCACGCGCAGCGCCACCTCCTCGGCGGATTCCCGCAAGCGCGCGCGGTCGATCAGGACGACGCCGCACGGATCGACGCGCACC
>Ga0075420_100001474_pt1 | contig 20063 bp, 11 predicted proteins | sample SoiMetdeltSBSDD4_FD_75296 | JGI IMG/M metagenome (GOLD analysis project Ga0075420, IMG submission 75296) | Bulk soil microbial communities from a Populus tree surrounding site in Tennessee, USA - Soil MetaG P. deltoides SBSDD4 | ecosystem: Environmental > Terrestrial > Soil > Tree plantation... | reverse complement strand
GGTGGAGTCCGACGCGGCCGATCCGTTCGACGTCGGGTCTCGTGAGATTGCCGGCTCCGCACGCGGAGTCGCGTTCGTCGGCATGTGGCTGCTCTAAGGTACAACTGGCTCAAGTGTCGGGACGCCGAGAACGGATGTCAAGCGTCCGGCGCGCGCAGTTGACCCGGCCGCGTCGTCAGGCGCGCGGCGCCGGTCGCGGTGGGTCCACCGCGACCGGCAAGACCATCGCGTGCCTAACGCGTGGGTGGCAGCTCGCCCGCGGCGCGGGCCTGAGACACGGCTTCCTCGAGCTGCGAGGCCGGACCGGGGTCCATGTGCACGCCGGCGATCGTGCGCACGGGGAGACCGCTCCGTTTGACCCAGTCGGCGAAGTGTGCGGTCGTCAGGTTCGCCGTGGTCGGGAAGACCCGCCCGCCGAGGTTGAGGAGATCCCCCTGGAACAGGATCCCTTCGGCCGGGAGCCACGCGACGAGCATCTCGTTCGCGTGCGGGCTCGGGCCGATGTCGATGAGCTCGACCGTACGCGAGCCATCGGTGAGTACGCGTCGCTTGCCGGAGATCGTCTCGATGCGCACCGGCTGTGGCCGCAGCGCCTGCGCGTCAGGCGAGATCGTTCGCCGGGCGTTCCCCATCCGCTCGAAGTAGGCGCGGTTTCCCGTCGTCGTTATGATCGTTGCGCCTTCGGCGATGAAGTCGCGCATTCCGCCGGCATGGTCGTCGTGGTGGTGCGTGGGTGCGACATAGCGAATCGGCTTGCCGGCGGCGAGCTCCTTGACTCGCGCAATGATCTCGGCCGACCCGCCGCCTGGAGCTTCCATAACGAACATGTGGTCATTGAACGCGACGACGAGCGCGTGATACCCCCCACCGCGGACGTCCCAGACTCCGGGGCCGAGCTCCTTGACCGGCGGAGTCTGCGGTGGTGGTGGTGCCTCCGCGAACCCCGCCGGAGGCGCCAGTAGCGAATCAGGGATCGCGGCGCCAACCGTCAGGTCGCCGTATCGGTACTCGCTCATCTCCTCGCCGCCCCAGCGCACGACACGTTTTCCCGGGATCATGAGCGACCCCGAACGGCGGTAGTCGGAGAAAGTCGTCTCGTTCGGGATGTCGCCGGCGAGTGGGTCCGCGATCATGCTCGACATCGACCGAAGCAGCTTCGAGCTCGGGTCGAAGCCGAGTGTCAACTGCTGCCCCTGGGGCGTTGCGACCGTCACGGCGCGAACTCGCTCGCCGTTGACCGTGAGGTCGCCGATCCACCGAAGCGAGGCGGCGTCATCGAGCACACTCAGGAGCACCATGTGCGGGAACCGGTAGAGCACCCCGCGCTGCGTCCACACGTTCCGGTTCGGAACGTTGACGTAGGTGCGCTGCCGCAGGTTCGCACTGAACCCGCGGGCGCCGTCGATGACGGTGCGGCTCGCGTTCTTGAACCCGCCGGGGAACGCGCTCGTCGCGGTCCAGACGAACCGCCCCTGCGGGAGGTCGAGCGCGACGGTGCCCGTGGCCGGCTCGGTGTCGTACGGCGGCTCGACGCGACGGCTCTGATTTCGCCAGACGTCGTGTCCGTCCATGCGCTGCGTGAACCGGGTCGCGGCGCGAAGCGCGTCGAGTCCGCCATGAGCGACGAGCGCGCTGTCGACGACCGCCCGCGCTCGCGCATACGAATCGGCGAGCCCGTTGGAACTGGAACGCGATTGAGCAGCGATGCTGCCGGCAGCGGAGAGCGTGAGGACGACCCCCGCGACAATCGAGACGGGTATCGAGAGAGACATGGGAGCGTATGGTTGGCGGGCGGCGACCGGCGCGACACCGCGTCCGGCGAGTGCCCGATGGTGGCGCAACGCGTTATGCGGTCGCAACATCCCTCGGGTGAGCGATGTGCAAGAGAACCCAAGCATCTGCGGGTCGAGAACGCAGCACCAACGGGTCGAACGGCGCGCCGGATGCGACGACCGGGCCCGACGCGTCGCCATGCGGTCAACGGTTCCCCGGCGTCAACTCATTTCGTCCGAGCGGTGTCCAAGGGGCTATGACAATCGAGACTCTCCTCCAGGACCTCAAGTACGCCATCCGCGGCCTGCGCACGAAGCCGGGCTTCACGATCGCGGTGGTGGCAACCCTCGGCCTCGGCATCGGGGCGAACGCGGCGATGTTCGGCATCGTCGACCGGCTGCTGTTCCGCGCGCCGGATCTGATGAAGGACCCGGAGACGGCGCACCGGGTCTACCTCCACCAGACATCCCGTGGCCAGGAGCGCGCGAGCGGGGGAGGCCAGTTTGCGCGGTACCTGGATCTCGCGAAGCACACGACCACGTTCTCACAGATCGCGGGGCACACGCAGCGCGACATGGCGGTTGGTGTTGGCGACGCCGCGCGCGAGATGAGCATCGGCGTCGTGAGCGCCAGCTTCTTCGGCTTCTTCGACGCGCCGCCGGCACTCGGGCGTTATTTCACTCCCGCGGAAGATCAGCCGCCTTCAGGATCTCCGGTCGTCGTGCTGAGCCACGCGATGTGGCAGACGCAATACGGCGGCGCGCGCGACGCGCTCGGGAAGACAATGCAGATCGGGCCGACGATCTACACGATCATCGGTGTCAGCGCGCCAGGGTTCGTGGGCCTCTGGGCCGACAAGCCGCCCGCGGCGTTCATCCCGATCACGAGCTACGCGGCGGCCACCGGCTTCAAGCCGCGCACCGGAACATGGTGGACGACGTACAGCTGGGGCTGGATGTCGACGATAGTGCGGCGCAAGCCAGGCGTCTCGATTGCCGCGGCAAACGCGGACCTCACACAGGCCTTCCTCAAGAGCTACGAAACGCAGCGCATCGAGCAACCGGGCACCACGCCTCCCGCGATTTCCCGTCCACGCGCGAGCGTCGGGTCCATCCTGCAGGCGCGCGGGCCGAACGCGTCGCCGGTTGCGAAGGTCGCCACGTGGCTCGGTGGCGTGTCGGTCATCGTCCTGCTCATCGCGTGCGCGAACGTCGCGAATCTGCTCCTCGCGCGCGCTCTCCGGCGACGGCGCGAGATCGCGCTGCGCCTCGCGCTCGGCGTCAGTCGCGGGCGGCTGCTGTCACAGCTGCTGACCGAGAGCATCGTCCTCGCCGTGCTCGGTGGCACCGCGGGGATTCTCATTGCGCATTGGGGCGGCGCTGCCTTACGAGCGGGGCTGCTCGAGAAGAGTGAAGCCGCTGCCGGCTTCCGCGATCCTCGCACGCTGCTGTTCACGGCGCTGGCGGCGCTCGCGGTCGGGTTGATCACCGGGCTCGCGCCGGTGTTCCAGGCGCGAAAGGCGAGTCTGACGAACGACCTGCGATCCGGCTCGCGCGAGGGGACGTTCCACCGCTCGCGGCTGCGAACCGGTTTGCTGTTGCTGCAGGGTGCGCTCTCCGTGGTACTGCTCGTCGGCGCCGGGCTCTTCGTGCGCAGCCTGCGGAACGTACAGGCGGTCGATCTCGGGTACGACGTCGATCCCGTGCTGCTCGTGAACCTGAACATGCGGGGCGTGACGATCGATAGCGCGAAGTCGATCGAGCTCCGACAGCGGCTGCTCGAGGTAGCGAAGTCCATCCCGGGCGTCGAGAACGCGAGCCGCCAGACTGCCGTTCCGTTCTGGAGCATGTGGAACATGACGCTGTTCGTCGCAGGCATCGACTCGGTCCACCGGCTCGGCCAGTTCGATCTCAACTCCGTCTCGCCCGAGCACTTCGAGACGATCGGGACGCGCATCGTGCGCGGGCGGGGTATCACCAACGAGGACGGACCTAACGCGCCGCTCGCGGCCGTGGTGAGCGAGAACATGGGGAAGGTGCTGTGGCCAGGGAAAGACCCGATCGGCCAGTGCATGAAGATCAACGCCGACACGATGCCGTGTACGTTCGTCGTCGGCATCGCCGAAAACATCAAGGAACAGAGCCTCGCCGCAGACTCGGGGTACTACTATTACCTCTCGGCCATGCAGCGGAGCCCCCAGCAGGGTGGGCTGTTCGTCCGCGTGCGCGGCGACGGCGAGAAGATGAAGGAGGCGGTACGGCGGCGCCTGCAACAGGAGATGCCCGGCGCGTCGTACATCACGATCACGCCGTTCGCCGAGGTGATCGGCTCGCAGATGCGGTCGTGGCACCTGGGCGCCACGATGTTCGCCGCGTTCGGGGGGCTGGCGCTGATACTCGCCGCGATCGGGCTGTACAGCGTGATCGCGTACAACGTCGCCCAGCGCACGCACGAGCTCGGAGTCAGGGTCGCGTTAGGTGCACAGTCGCGCGACGTCATCCGGCTCGTGGTGACCGACGGTCTGCGGATCGCCGCCGCCGGCGTCGTGATCGGCGCCGCACTGGCCTACTGGGCGAGCAAATGGGTGGCGCCGCTGCTGTTCAGCGTGTCGCCGCGTGATCCAGGCGTCTTTGCCCTGGTCGCGACCACGCTGATCGGCGTCGCCATCGCAGCGAGCTGGATCCCGGCGCGTCGCGCGTCGCGTGTCGATCCTAACGTTGCTCTCCGTTCTGATTGACACCGCCTTTGGTGTGGCTCGTCGCGGATCAGCTGCGCCTTCTGTTGGTGCGGTTGGATGAAAAGCCTCGCGAGGCAGAGGTTCGCAGAGGAAACAGCTCGCAGAGGACCGCAGAGGGCGGCTGCGCCGCACGCGCCCGACAGACTCTGATCAATTAGGGGAACAGCCTCGAGGGAGGGTGACATCCCGGGCGGCTGTTCCCCTTATCCATCAAATTCGGAAGATGTCGGTGAGTGGCGCAGCCGCCCCTCCGCGACGCTCAGGCCCCCGGTCGGGATGACCGCGATTCCTCGACTGCGCGGCCTGTCGGCCGCTTCGCTCGGAATGACAACGCGCGCGGCGTCCGCGCTGCGCTCGGGATGACTCCGCCGCGATGACGGTCAGCGGAGTCCGTGTCCGCCGACGGGCGTCGTGACGACGTGCTCCCCGAAACCGGCGATCAGCGGCTTGGCGCGGGCGATCGTGGACTTCACGGCAGGAATGGACAGCGAGGCCTTGTGGCTCGCCTCACTGTCCCATACCTCCGTGATCCAGATGGCATTCTCGTTCGCGGGGTCGGTCGCGATGATGTAGCTGAAGCAACCCGGCATCTCGCCCACCTCGGCGAGCAGCAGGGAAAGCAGCTCGTCTCGCTTTCCGGGATGCGCGAGCATCTTCCCGATCAAACCGTGCATCGGCGCTCGTCCGCGTTAGGGTCTCGCCAGCGCGCCAAGGACGCGCTGCATCAGGCCGTCGAGCGCGTTGCCCTGGATCCAGCGCGTCACGACGACGAGATCGTGCTCCGAGTCGACGATGATCGCGTTCGTGCCGTTGCCGAGGTGCCAGTACACCGTTGCCGGCGCGCTCGGCATGGGTTTGCGGTCCGTGTTGAGGAAGTAGTTCATGAACCCGTACGTCGGCTGCGCGGACGTCGGCTTCTGAGACTCGCGGACCCACGACTCCGGCAGCACCTGCTTCGCTCCCCACTTGCCGTTGCGTCCGGTGAGGAGCCCGAAGCGCGCCATGTCGTATGCGCTGATGAACATCCCGCCGCCCCAGTGACCGCCGCCGCTCACCGCCTGCACGAGCTGACCATCGAGCACGATCCACGAGTTGTCGTAGCCGTACCACCGCCACGTGGACGATGCACCGATGGGCGTCATCACGTACTCGTTGAGCACGTCGGGGAGCGGACGACGCCACACCGCGGTGGCCGCGAGCGCGAGCGCGTTCACGCGCGTGTCGTTGTACTCGTACGCGGATCCCGGCGCCACGCGCTCGCGCGACCACCACGTCGCCGGAGTCTGGCTCGGCCGATCGGCCCATTCGGGCTTGCCCCACAGCGTTCCCTCGAAGTCGCTCGTCTGCTGGAGCATGTGCCGCCAGGTGATCCGGCGGTTGTGTGGCGTGTCGAACGGCTCGATGGGCGTGCGCGCGTCGAACCGCCCGCGCCCGCCTTCGTTCGCGAGCGCCGGCGTCGAGGCGTGGAGAATCGGCCCGACGTAGCGGAACACGCTGTCGTCGATGTTGCGAATGAGCCCGCGCTCGACCGCGAGGCCAACGACCGTGGAGACGAAGCTCTTGGTAACGCTGAACGTCATGTCCACGCGCGCCGGCTCGCCCCATTCGGCGATGACGTACCCGTTGCGGACGATGACACCGGTGGGCTCCCCGCGCGGCTTGAACGGACCGACGGCGTTGCCGAACGGCTCACGCCCGAACGTCTGGTAGTGCGCTTCCTCGAGGTCGCGCGGGGCCTGCGACGCGCGCTCTTTCGCGAAGGCGATCGCCTCCTGGATCTTCGCGGCGTCCATCCCGACCTGGTCGGGCGTGCGTTTCTCCCACGCGGCCGCGGTGGGAACGTAGGGTGTCGCGGTTCGCTGGGCCGGTGCCGTGCTGGCGACGAACGCGACAGCACAGAAGGGAAGGGCAGCTCGAAGAGAACGAGTCATTGCTCGGCGTTTTAGTCGGAGTTGCAGGTTCGTTCAGAGCGACAAACCATGCGATTCCGGCGCGACCGTCGCAAGCTCACCCGCTGGTTACTGGAAGGGGAATGCGCCAAGGGGTCAGAGTCGGGCGTCCACACTCCACTGCAGGTACCCTTGACCAGTGGACGTCCGACTCTGACCCCAACGCGCCGTTCACTCCGCAGCAACCGGTTCCAGCGAACAGCTACCAGAGCGGTTCTAGTCTCCCCACGCCGGCTCGGGTGTGAGCCCCGCTTCCTTCTGCTCTTCCGCGATCTCTCGCTCCCGTTCGGGCGAGACGACGCGACGCCGGACCCACGACCCGAAGTCGTCGAAGTACGTGTACGCCACCGGCACGACGACGAGCGTGAGCAGCGTCGACGTGATGAGCCCGCCGATCACCGCGCGCGCCATCGGCGCTCGGAAGGCACCGCCCTCGCCCATCGCGAGTGCGACCGGAAGCATGCCGAAGATCATCGCGAGGGTCGTCATGAGGATCGGGCGCAGTCGTACCGCACCCGCCTCGATGAGCGCCGTGAGCCGTTCGGTTCCCGTCGCGCGTCGCTCGTTCGCGTTGTCCACGAGCAGAATGGCGTTCTTCGTCACGAGCCCCATCAACATGATCACGCCGATCATCGACATGATGTTGAGCGTCGATCCCGTGAACAGCAGCGCGAGCAGCACACCCACGAGCGACAGCGGCAGCGACAGCATGATCGCGAACGGCTGCGTGAACGACTCGAACTGTGACGCGAGGATCAGGAAGATCAGAATGACCGCGAGCAGCAGCGTCTCGACGACGTACCCGCCCGTCTCCTCGAGCTGCTCGGTCTCGCCGCCGAGCTGCACGGAGTAGCCCGCGGGCATCGCGAGTTGACCGACCCGGTCGCGAATGAGCGCAGACGCTTCCGAGATCGAGAGGCCGGGCGCCGTTGCGCCCGTGATGGTCGCGACGCGCGCGAGATCCTGACGGTCGATCTGGGCGGGCGCGGTCGCTTGCTGGATCCGCGCGACGTCACGCAGGGGTACCGTTGCGACGCCGGACCGGCCGCGCGTCGCGGTCGGCACGGGAATCATCGCCACGTCCTCGATCGACTGCCGATATTCCGGCGCGACCTGAACGACCACGTCGCGCTCTTCGCCCGTCGGATCCTCCCAGCGCGTGGCGGTCTCACCCGCCATGAGCGGACGAATGGTCTGCGCGACCTGGCCGATGTCCACGCCGACGCGGTTCGCAATGTCTCGATCCACTTCGATGCGCATCTCCGGGCGCGGATCACCTAACGATGACTGCAGGTCCACGAGCCCCGGTATCTTCCGCAGCTCCGCCAAGGCGAGCTGGGAGATGCGCTGGAGCTCGTTGACGTCCGGGCCACGCAGCTGGATCTGCAGCGGCGCTTGCGCCCCGCCGATGCCGCCCCCCTCGAGCACCGACGTGCGAACGCCGTAGATCTTCGAGAGGGTTTCGCGTGCCGCGACCATGACTTCCTGCTGCGAGCGGTCGCGTTCGTTCGCGCCGACGAGCTTCACGAACATCTCGCCGTTCGTCACGGTCCCGGTCGCGCCGGCGCCGATGGTCGTATACGTGAACTCCACGCCATCGATGGCGCGAACCGCGGCGATCATCTGGTCGGACTTCTCCCGCGTATACGGGAGGCTCGATCCTTCCGGCGTCTCGAACTGGACGACGAACTCGCCCTGATCCACTTCCGGCGTGAAGCTGCCGCCGATGAGCGGGAAGAGCGCGAGCGCGCCGACGAAGCTGAGTGCAGCGAGAGCAAGCGTGGACTTCCGGTGCCCGAGGGCCCATCGGATCACGCTCCGATACTTCCCGGCCTGCCGGTCGAACCACTGGTTGAAGCGCCCGATCCCGCGCGTGAGCACGTTCCCGCCCTCGCCCTTGTGCGGGTTGACTCCCCACCAGGCGGCGAGCATCGGCGTGAGCGTGAACGACACGAACAGCGAAACGAGCACGGCCCACGCGACGGTCATCCCGAAGGCGTAGAAGAACCGCCCGATGATTCCCTTCATGAACGCGACGGGCACGAACACGGCGACGATCGACAACGTCGTCGCCATGACGGCGAGAATGATCTCGCGCGTCCCCTGTCCCGCGGCGGTGAAGTGATCCTCGCCGTGCTCGCGGTGCCTGACGATGTTCTCGACGACGACGATGGCGTCGTCGATCAGAATGCCGATGGACAGCGACAGCGCCATCAGCGTCAGCACGTTGAGCGTGAAGCCGAGGATCGCCATCAGGATGAACGACGAGATGACCGAGACGGGCAGAGCGAGCGACGTGATCGCCGTCGCCTTCCAGTCGTTCAGGAAGAGCATGACGATGAGCACGGTCAGGATCGCGCCCAGCACGAGCTCGTGGATGACGTCGGTCACCGAGTTCCGGATGAAGACGGAGTTGTCACGGACGACCTGGATCGTCGTGCCCTGCGGCAACGTCTTCGACACCTCCGCGATCGCCTCACCGACGGCGTCTGCGACCGCGACCGTGTTCGCGCCCGACACCTTCAGGACGTCCAGCGAGACGGCGCGGCGGCCGTCCACGAGCGCGAGCGACCGTTCCTCCTCCGTGCCTTCTTCGACGACGGCGACATCGCCGAGTCGCACCGGCTGGTCGTCACGGGTGGTGATGATGACGTCGGCGAACTGACGAGGGTCGGTGATGCGCCCCGTGACGCGAACGAGCCGTTCGCTCGAGCCGCGCTCGACGCGACCCGCCGGCACCTCCAGGTTCTGGCGCTGCAGCGCCCCCATGATTTCCGGGACCGTGACGCCTAACGCCTCGAGTCGCGCCGGGATGAGGTTCACACGAACCTCACGCTCCAGGCCGCCCGCGATGCGCACTTCACCGACCCCCGGTGCGGCCTCGAGCTGGCGACGGATCGTCAGGTCGGCGAGGTTCGTCAGCTCGACGAGTGGCATCGTCTGCGACGCCAACGCGAGCGACACGATCGGCTGCGCGGCAGGGTCCAGCTTCTCGACGATCGGTGGCTCGATATCCTGCGGTAGATCGCGGCGGATCGTCTCGATCTTCGTGCGGATGTCCTGCGCGGCGGCGTCGACGTCACGCCCGAGGTCGAACTCGATGACCACCTGCGACACGCCCTCGAGCGACACCGACGTGATGCGATCCACTCCTTCGACAGGGTTGAACGCTTCTTCCATGCGCCGCGTGACCTCGCGCTCGATCGTCTCGGAGCTCGCGCCCGCGTAGACGGTCTGCACGGTGACGACCGGAAGGTCGATCTCCGGAAACTGGTCGATCGCGAGGCCGCGGTAGCTGAACCACCCGAGCACGACGAGGCCGAGCATGATCATCGTCGTGAAGACCGGACGGCGAATGGCGACTCCACTGAGCCCGCCGGTGACCGGCTTGCCGCGTCGCCCCGATGTCTCTGGGGTCACCGGGGTGTTCGGTGTCTGTGATGTATCGGTGGCCACGTTACTTCCCTCCGGCCTGCGGCCGCGCGCTCGTATCGGCCGCAACGCTCACGGCCGTGCCCTCTGCAGTGCCGGGTGCCGGCGACGTGAGCACGCGCTCACCTTCGCGAATGCCTGACGTGATCGCGACGAGCCCCTGGGACTCGTCTCGCACGCCGAGCGACACCTGACGCTTCGCGAGCCGCCCGTTCTCGACGACGAAGACGTGCGTCGCGGTCCCGGTATCGCGGACCGCCGTCGCCGGAACGGCGATTCCGCGCGCCGCCGCTCCTGTGAGCACACGACCGCGAGCGAACTGCCCGGCGATGATGTGCTCGTTAGGGTTCGGAAGCTGCACGTACACGCCGACCTGCCTCGTGCCAGGGTCGGCGCGGGGATCGACGCGCGTCACACGCCCGCGATGCTCCTGGCCAGGGCTCGCGTCGAGTGTGAACGCGACCGGCTGGCCGACCCGAACTCGCTGCGCATCCTCGATTCCGACCTGACCCGCGAGCTCGAGCACGCGCGTGTCGACTATCGTCAGCAGATCATCGTTGGATCCGACCGCTTCGCCTTCCTCCACGACTCTCGCGCTCACCGAGCCGGTGAGCGGCGCCGTCACCGTCGCTCGGCGCGCGGTTTCGCCCGCGGTCGCCGCCTCCGCGCGCGCCGCGGCCAACTGCGCCTGCGCGGCCTCGAAGCTTGCCTCGGCGCTGCGGAAATCGATCTCCGACATCGCGCCGGCTTCGCGGAGCGTGCGGGCACCCTCGAGCCGCCGGCGCGCCAGCGCTACGCCGGCTTCGGCCGCCGCGACCTGTGCCCGGGCACCGGTGGCCTGACTCTGAATGCCCGCCGCCTCTATCGTCGCCAGCACCTGGCCACGCCTGACGGCGGAGCCACGGTCGACGCGAAGGTTCCGGACGGTTCCCGCCACCTGTGACTTCACCAGGACGGTCTGTGCAGGCTCGAGCGAGCCGCGCAGCGTCACACTGCTCCCGAGCTCGATCGTCCTGGCAACCGCGACGTCCTGCGGTCCTAACGTGACGGCGCTCGCCGCCGTGCTGTCCGTTTCGGCCGTGGCGGCTTCCGACGCGCCGTTGCACGCGGCCGCAAACCCCGCCGTGCCAAGCGCGAGTGCGCCGACCGCGAGTTTGTGGGCGATACGGCCAGGCAGTGAGCGAGCAGCCAGCCGAGCTGTGTTGCGTACTCGTACCATTACCGGGTTCTCCTGGACTCTGCCTGAGCGCGTGAGGAACCGCCGAGGGATCGCGTTAGGGTCGCGTCGGCGATACGGAAGTCCGAGATCGCCTGCGCGAGGTTCGTTCTGGCCTGCAGGAGCGCGAGCCGGGCATCGGACACTTCGAGCTGCGTCGCGAGCCCTTGCTCGTAGCGCAGCACCGTGAGGTCGTGGACCCGCTGTGCCTGAGCGACGGTGCGCTGGCGGGCGGCGATCGTCGCTGCCGCACGCTGCCGCTCACCACGGGCCTGCTCGAGCTCGAGCTGCACCGACTCGCGAAGCTGGCCAAGCCGCAGTCGCTCCTGATCGAGCGTGATGCGCGCCTGATCGATCTCCGCCTGACGGCGGAACCCCGAGAAGATCGGGACCGACACATTGACGCTCGCATTCCAGTCCGTGCGCCATTCCTGGCCGCTCAGCCGAAAGGCATCGGACGGGAAGATCTGGCGGCCATAGTTCATGCTCAGCGACACCGAAGGCAGAAGTGCGCCGCGCGCGACGCGCACCTGCTGGCGACGAATCTCCACTTGCCGCTGTGCCACCTGCACGGAGCCTCGCTGCGCGAGCATCATCTGCGCGTCCACTTCCCGGTCGGCGAGCTCGTCGGAGGCGGGCGCCGTGAGCGCCGTCGTCAGTACGACCGGCTGCTGCAGCGGGATGTCGACGAGGCGTTTGAGGTTGAGCAGGGCGAGCGAGGCGGCGTTCTGTGCCTGCACGAGCTGCGGTCGCAGGTTCTCGAGCTCGACCTCCGCGCGCATGGCATCGAGGTCCGACGCTTCACCAGCCTCGAGCCGCAGCCGTTCCTGCTTGAGAAAGCTTTCGGCCTGCGCGACCGCGGCGCGCGAGATCCCCTCGAGCTCCGCAGCGAGCAGCGCGCGGAAGTAGGCGTTCTGAACCTGAAGCTCGATGTCCGCGAGCGACTCCCCGAGGCCGAGCCGCGACGCATCGAGGTATTCGCGCGCGATGGCGAGTCCGGCGCCGACCCGTCCGCCGGAGTACACCGGCTGCGAAACGCTGCCGGACACGACGTATGAGTTGGCCTGACCAAAGGGAAGGTTGCCGAACAACGTGCTCAACCCGCTGAGGCCAGCGCCCGGCGCGCGTCGCTCGAGGTATCGCACACGCTCGGCGAGCGAAACCGTCGTATCGGGCTCGAATGTGAGCGAGTCGGGCAACGTGAACCCGCCTGTGTTGAACGGCGAGTCGAACGTGCGCGTGTAGGAGACGTTGCCGTCGATCTGCGGGAGTGCCGCTGACCGTGCCGCAGTCACCTGCGCGTCAGCGAGATCGACCTGCGAGCGCGCCAGCCGAACTTCCTCGCTCTGCCCGACGGCCCGCGCGATCGCGTCGGTGAGCTCGAGCCGCACGGTGTCGCGCGAGACGGGTAGCGCTCGAGCAGTCGATCGCGCCGCTGCAGTCGGAGGTGTTTGCGCGGTGACGATCGCGGGGGCCGCAGTGAGGGCGACCGCGACCGAGAGCATCGCGATGCTCTGAACCATGGAAGTGTCAGGCATGAGCGGTGGGAGCTACAGGTTCGTTCCTCTCAACGGCGTCGCGGCGATATCGTCGCGCGTCCGGCCGGCGCTTTCGCGAGCAACGCGGTGACGTCGTCGATCGCGTTCTCGTGCCACGCTTCCCACTCCTCGACGCGCTCGCGGACTTCGGGGGTCGCGTCGGGGAGGTCTCGGCCGTCGTGGAGGATCTCCAGGAACTGCCGCATGCCATTGAGCTTTCGCTCGAGTGACTGGCGGAGGGCGTTCGGTGCGATGGCGTAGTAGTCGCGCCGGTCGCCGGGTCGGCTCGTTCGCACGACGATGCCGAAGTGCTCGAGTCGTCGCGCGTCGGTGCTGATGCTCGCTTTGCTGACGCCGAGCGTCTCGGCCATGTCGTCGAGGGAACATTCTCCCGGGGTGACGAGCAGGAGGCCGAAGATCCGGCCGGCGATGCGCGGGAGACCTTCGCTTTCGGTCAGCAGGCCGATCCGTTCGATGAACTGGCGTGTTTTTGGATGCACGAGGGCGGGCCGTGAGGACGTACGCTGGTTTCAGTACGTTCGTGTCGTTCAGTACATACTGAACGTAATCGCACCGGGACGCCTCTGTCCAGTGGGCGCTACACGCCATCCGTGGCCCACCAGCCGAATCGCTAGGGGCGCGGCACCTCGATGAGGACGACGTCCGAGTTCTCGCGCACGCGCTCGAACACGAGTCGCTTTCCGTCGGGCGATACGGCAAAGCGGTGCACGGACTCTCCCGGCCGGAGCGCCGTGAGCGGACGCCGGCCTCCGCTCGCGATGTCGAGCAGCCAGAAATTCTGCCGGCGGAAGCCGCCGAGCTTCACTACGAGCTGGTTGGTGCTCGGAATGAACTGGTAGCTGTCGCCGACGCGATCGACGCTGAGCGTCGGAAAGGGCAACGACTGACCGTCGGGCGTGACGGCCCGAACCGGGACGCTGCGCGCGCGCGGTGTTCCAGAGTACACGATGAACTTCCCGTCCGGCGACCACACGGGATTGGAAGAAACCGAATCGACCAGCCGAATCGGGGCACCGCCGCCAGCCGGGATCTTGTACACGCGAACGCCGGCGGCATCCCGTGCGGCGACGGCGATCCACTTCCCATCGGGCGACCACGACGGCGCACCCCGAATGTCCAGCGCATCGGTCAGGGGGCGTGGGTCGCGGCCGTCGGCGGTCGTGCAGGAGAGCGTCGACCGGTCACGGTGGCGTACCGGAAAGCAAACGGTGCTCCCGTTAGGCGACGCCGCGGCTGCCCCCACGACTGTGCCGTCGGCTGGCTTCCAGAATTCGGCGGCCTGATCGCCCACGAGACGCCAGGCGCCGTCGGCGCCACCACGAGATGCGAGGTAGAGGAGCGATCCGTCCGCCGCGAAGCGCGGCGCGGCGGCTCGCGCGGTCGGCAGGCGCACCGCTGACGCGACGTCTTCGCCGGCGATGCTGTCGCCGATGGGGACCGACCAGAGCTGGACGCTCGGGTTCGACACGGTCGCAACGAGCCGCCTCGGCTTGCCGGGAATGTCGTCCGACGCGGCGAGGGAGAGGTAATGCTCGACCGTCATGTTCACTCGCCGCGGCGCGCGCTCCTCGAGGGTCAGCGAGTACAGCCAGGGACCGGTACCATCGTCCGCGGTCGCGGTGTACAGGAGCGTGCGCGCGTCGAGCAGCACCGGGTACGCCACTCGCGAGTTGTGGTTGGTGATGCGCTCTGGCTCGCCGCCGGCGACACCGATCCGCCAGACGTCCATCTCGTTAGGCGGCGTCCCGCGGGTGAAGTAGAGGAACCGCCCGTCGGGCGACCAGCTCAGGTGGTGCGCGTGTATCCCCGGCGCACTCACCAGGAGCCGCTGCGGGTGACCGCCATCTGCATCAGCCAGGTAGATCGGGTCTCCGGGCGAGGTCTCGTGGTAGGCGACCTTCGTGCGGTCGGGCGACCACACGGCCATGACCGCGGTGCCAAGAAACGGACGAAGAGCGCCGCCGCCCGGTGGCACGAGGGCCACGCTGGCCGGCGATGTAATGTCGGCGATCCGCATCCAGACGCGTCCGTCGTGCGCGAAGCCGATGTTGCGGACGTCCTCGTTGAGCAGTTCCGGGTACTGGCCGCGCGACAGATTCGCGAACTGTCCGCTGCCCACGCGCGTCACGAACGCATCGAACACGCTGTCGCGGTCCGCCAGGAATGCGACCGACTGACCATCCGGCGAGATGGCAGCGTCGACTTCGGAGCCGGGGAAATCAGTGATTCGCTCGACGCGCGCGTCGGCCCAACGGCTTACCCATGAATCGGCTTGTGCTCCATCTCGCCACAGCGCGATCGCGATGGCGGCAACGCCCACGGCCGCGGCCACCGCGACTGCAGCCCAGCGCGCGCGCCGCTGGACGGTTCCGCCGTCGGACTTTCCGGGGACCAGACCCTCGAGCCGGCGGACCACGTCGTCGGCGCTCGCCCATCGCTCGGCCGGATCCATCGCCAGGCAGGTCATCACCACCGCGGCGAGCGGCGCGGGTACATCCGGGCGGTACGTCGTCAGCGGTGGGGGGGTCGCTCCCCCGTGCATTGGCCATACGGCGGTCGGCGTGCCACCGCTGAACGGAAGCCGACCCGACAGCAGCTCGTACGCAAGCACGCCCACGGCGTAGATGTCTGCTCGATGATCGACCTGCTCGTCGCCGAAGAGCTGCTCCGGTGCCATGTAGCCCGGCGTGCCGAGCGCGGCGCCGTTCGTCAACGCGGCGTTGTGTGCTGCGAATGTCGTCGTCTCGGTGTCCCGTTCTCGCTGCCCTCCGGCGACCGCGAACGCCTTGGCTACGCCGAAGTCGGTCACGAGCGCGTGCCGCCCGGACAGCAGGACGTTGTCTGGCTTGATGTCGCGGTGGACGACGCCGTGCGCGTGGGCGTGGGCCAGCGCGTCGCACACGTCACGGAGGATGAGCACCACATCGTCCACCGGTAGCGGCCCTTCCGTCGCGAGGCGGTGGCGCAGCGACGCGCCGGCTTCGTACGGCATGACGTAGTACAGTGAGCCGCCGGCGTCACCGGAGTCGTACAGGGGGACGATGTGCGGATGCCGGAGCTGGGCCGCGATCTCGATCTCACGGAGGAACCGCGCGCCGCCTAACGCCGGCGTGAGCTCGGAGTGCACGACCTTGACCGCGACGTCCCGGGCGTGCTTCAAATCACGGGCGAGGTAGACCGTCGCCATCCCGCCACGCCCGATCTCTCGCGTGACCCGATAGCGATCGGCCAGCGCGGCGGGGAAGGGCGTTGCGCGCCCATGGAGGAGCAGCTCGGAAAACTGTTCGCCCGCGGGTCGATCGAGCAGCGGGGCGTCGCGCTCGCAGTCGTCGATCAGCTGCTGGAGCTCCACCTTCCGTGTCGCATCTCCGCCGCTCAGCTCCTCGAGGAGCGGCCCACGCCGGTCAGGCGGCGCGTCGAGCAGTGCGTCGAGAAGCGACGCGATCTGCGACAGGCTCTCGTCCGAGCGCGCTTGTGACATCGGAACCGATCGCTGCCGCGCCGGTGGGGTCTACGACTCGAGCACGCGCCGCAGCAAGGCGCGCGCTTTGAGCCAGTCGCGGCGGACCGTGCGAACGGTGACGCCGAGGGCGGCCGCGATCTCGTCTTCAGTGAAGCCACCGAAGAATCGGTACTCGACGACTTTCGCGACGCGCGGGTCGGCCGACGCGAGGCGATCGAGCGCGTCGTCGAGTTGGAGCAGCGCTTCTGCCTGGTCGTCGACGCCGACGGCCGACTCGTCGAGCGTGATCCGACGCCTCACACCGCCGCGCTTGAGGGCGGTACGTGCCTTCGCCTGATCCACGAGCACGTGACGCATCGCCAGCGACGCGACCGCGACGAAGTGTCCGCGATCCCGCCATCGGACCTCGGACCGTTCGGCGAGCTTCAGATAGACCTCGTGCACGAGTGCCGTGGTAGACAGCGTGCCGCCACCACCCTGAGCGGCGAGTCGCCCGTGGGCAATGGCGCGCAGCTCCTGATAGGTCAGGACCACGAGCTCGTCGAGCGGCTCGTCCGCGGGTCGTTCTGGTTGACCAACCGCCCTCGCGGGCCACGAAGCATCCATCGGCAGCAAGACGAACCAGTGACGGCAACGACTACGACGTGAGAATCCGACGTCCTGTTTGCGCGCCAATCCTCGTTAGTGACGCGACGGGCCAACTGCCCCGACGCCGGACAGGCCCAACATACGCCGGAGCCGGGCCACGTGACAGGCGAATTCCGTTCCCAGCGGCGCCGGTAACGCGACCGGACTCGCCGCGCTCAACGACGTCCACCGCGAGGAGGTTCACATGCATCTGTACCGCGCCACAATCATGAGCGGTCTCGTAATCGCCGCGTGCTCCGGATGTAACGACGGCACCCACTCGGTGGCGCCGCCAGCCGTAGACGCGTCGCCACGACCCGCGTTCACGGCCGGCGCCGGCTCGGTGTCGACGCTGCTGGGGCGAGCGACGTTCACCGACCCGAAGGACGACGTCTTCAAAGTGAAGCGGATCACCGGCGACTGGCACGCAGAGGTCAAGGCGAAGCCCGCGCTCGACATCGCCGTGCAGAGCATCGTGTTCCAGCCAGGCAGCTACAGCGGATGGCACAGCCACCCCGGGCCCGTGTTCATTCAAGTCGTATCCGGAACCATGACGTTCTACGAGTCGGACGACCCGAACTGCACGCCGATCGTGCGCACGGCGGGGCAAGGTTTCCTCGACGTCGGGGATCACGCTCATATCGCCCGCAACGAGACGGGGCTGCCCGCTCAGAACATCGTCACGTACCTCGCACCACCCGGGGCAGCGTTACGGATCGATGAGCCGAACCCGGGGAACTGCCCGTTCTGATGACTCGTGGCGCACCTGGCTACGACCGCAGGTGCGCCTTCAGGAACCGCCCGGTGTGCGACGCCTTGCACGCCGCGACGTCTTCGGGCGTCCCGGTGACAACGACCTCACCACCGGCGTGTCCTCCCTCGGGCCCCAGGTCGATGACGTGATCGGCCGTCTTGATCACATCGAGATGATGCTCGATGAGAATCACCGTGTGGCCAGCGTCCACCAGCCGATTGAGCGACGCGAGCAGGCGCTCGATGTCGGCGAGGTGCAGTCCCGTCGTCGGCTCGTCGAGGATGTACACCGTGTGCTTCGCGCGCTGGAGCGTGCTCAGCTCCGCCGCGATCTTCACGCGCTGGGCCTCGCCGCCGGACAGCGTCGTCGACGATTGACCTAACGTGAGGTAGCCCAGTCCGAGGTCGTTCAGCACGGCGACCTTCTTGCCGACGACCGGGTCGGCCGCGAAGAACGTCACCGCTTCCTCGATCGACATGTTCAGCACGTCGTCGATGGTCTTGCCGCGGTACGTCACCTCGAGCGTCTCGGGGTTGAACCGCGCGCCCTTGCACGCGCCGCAGGTGACCTCGACATCGGGCATGAAGTAGAGCTGCGTCGTGATCACGCCCTCGCCCTGGCACTCCTCGCAGCGCCCGCCCTTCACATTGAAGCTGAACCGGCCGGCCTTGTACTCGCGCTCGACCGACAGAGGCGCCGCGGTGAACAGGTCGCGGATGCTGTCGTAGAACCCGATGTACGTCGCGGGATTCGAGCGGCTGTTGCGACCGATCGGCGTCTGGTCGATGCTCACGACCTTGTGCACGTGCTCCAGGCCGTCCACGCCGTCGTGGTCGCCGGGCAGGGTGCGCGTGTCCACCAGGCGCTTCCAGAGCGCCTTGTACAGGATCTCGTTTACGAGCGTGCTCTTTCCCGAGCCCGACGCACCGGTGATGGCGATGAGCCGGCCTAACGGGAAGGAGACGTCGACCGACTTGAGGTTGTTCTCGCGAGCCCCGCGGACGCGAAGCGTCTTGCCGTTGCCCGTACGGCGCTGCTCGGGCGTCGCGATCGAGCGCCTGCCGGACAGGTACTGCCCGGTCGGCGACGACTTGCATTCGAGGACCTGGTCGAAGGTCCCCTGAACGACCACCATACCCCCGTGCACACCTGGCCCGGGCCCCATTTCGACGACATGGTCCGCGGCGCGAATCGTGTCCTCGTCGTGCTCCACTACGATGACCGTGTTGCCGATGTCGCGAAGGCTCTCGAGCGTCGCGATCATCTTCACGTTGTCCTTCGGGTGAAGCCCGATGCTCGGCTCATCGAGGACGTACAGCATTCCCATGAGCCCCGAGCCGATCTGTGTCGAGAGCCTGATGCGTTGTGACTCGCCGCCCGACAACGTGCTCGATCGCCGGTTGAAGCTGAGGTAGTCGAGCCCGATGCCTAACAGGAGCTTGAGGCGTGAGCGAATCTCGCCCAACACCTGCCTGCCCGCGTCCGCGCCGCGTCCCGTCGGCTTGATCGTGCCGAGCAGGGTGTGGAGCTCATCGAAGTGAAGCTGCCCGAAATCGTGAATGGTCCTGTCGGCAATGGTGAACAGCAGCCGCGTCGCGCGCACGCGCGCGCCGTCGCAGTCGGGGCACGTGTGCTCGACCATTACCTTGTCGAGCCACGCTTCCATCCCCGAGCTCGCCTCACCGCGCTGTCGATAGTGGCGATAGTGACGTTCGATGCGACGCGCGATCCCGCCAAAACCGAGCTCCTTGCCCTCCTGATCGTCGCGCCTGACCTTCGCCTCGGGCGGTGACGCGATCGGGACCTTCCGCGACTCCAGCCCGTAGAGGATGATGTTGCGCGTCGCTTCGGGAAGCTCATCCCACGGCGTCTCGAGCGAGAAGGGCACGACCTTCGACAGGCTGTACATCACACGCCCGTCCCACGTGTCCGGGTTGTAGCGGAACGCCTCGCGCACGAAGCAGCCGCCGCGGATGCTCCGTTTCGGATCGGGAATGAGCAGCTCCGGATGCGTGAGCTTGTGGACGCCAAGGCCGCCGCACGTTCGACACGCGCTCTCCGGGTCGTTGAAGACGAAGAACGCCGGACCGACGTCGCCGTAGATGAAGTGGTGCGTCGCGCTGCAGTGTGCCCGATAGAACTTCTCGGCGTCCGCCCTGGTTGCGCCCTTCTGCACATGAACCGCTATGAGTCCGTCGCCTACGAGCAGCGCGGCCGCGATACCTGCCTTGATCGCCTTCTCGTGTTTGCGGTTCACGACGAACCGATCGACGATCGCGTCCATGTGGCGGACCTTCGACTCGTCGAGGTCGAGCGTCGCCGCGAGGTCGACCGTCTTGCCATCGATGATCAGACGGCGAACGCCCTTCTTTCGCAGGTCGGTGAAAACGAAATCGAGCTCCTCGCCATAGACCTCGAACACCGGAGCCCGCAGCTCGACCTCGGCTCCCGGTGGAAGTCCCAGGATCGCTTCGAGGATCTGACTCGCCGACTTGCTCGGCGTGACTTCGCCGGTGCGCGGGCAGTGCGGTACGGCAATCGTGGCGAAGAGCA
>Ga0075420_100001472_pt1 | contig 20064 bp, 18 predicted proteins | sample SoiMetdeltSBSDD4_FD_75296 | JGI IMG/M metagenome (GOLD analysis project Ga0075420, IMG submission 75296) | Bulk soil microbial communities from a Populus tree surrounding site in Tennessee, USA - Soil MetaG P. deltoides SBSDD4 | ecosystem: Environmental > Terrestrial > Soil > Tree plantation... | reverse complement strand
ATGTCAGGATTTATCTGGATCATCATTTCGCGCAAACGGCGATACTCGGGGCGGAAGTCATGACCCCATTCTGAAATACAGTGTGCTTCATCAACAGCAAAAAATGAAATTTTAAGATCGCTGAAGATTTCGAGATTCTCTTGTTTGGTTAACGTTTCCGGAGCTACATAAAGCATTTTTGTTTTACCGGTTGCAAGATCGTCATGTACTTCTTTTATTTCCTTTTTTGTGAGAGTGGAATTTAAGAAATGCGCTACATCGTCTTTGCTGCTGTAGCTGCGCACAAGGTCCACCTGGTTTTTCATCAGGGCAATGAGCGGAGAAACGATGATCGCTACACCTTCGCTGACTAAGGCTGGTAATTGATAACATAGACTTTTACCGCCACCAGTCGGTTTTATAACAAAAGTGTCCTGACCGGCCAGCAATGATTCAATGATCTTTTCCTGGTTGCCTTTGAATGAATCAAAACCAAAATGCTCCTGGAGAGCTGCGTGAAGATCAATTGTCTTTTTTGCTACTTGTTTACCGTTTAAACCTTTAGCCGGTTTTTTTGCAGATGCTGTTGCCATTACTCAAATCTTTTCGTCTTCAAAAATCAATCTATTTAAGGTACAGAAAATATCAGAACAGGTCTTTTGCCCAGCTTCTTTTTCACAAACAAACTTTTCTAATGCTATTCCGGCGTTGGCGGGAAATATACGAAAGCTGTAGATCTCCTTTTCCATTGTCGCTGATTCCTATACCTCAAAAGACAATAGCTGCGAATTTACGTAATTCAATTCAGGCTTATTTACTAAAAGCGAAAACGCAGGCTTACGGTCGGTTGCTTGTTTCATTTCAAATCCTATAATTTTGGCGACTCGAATGACAGCCTCACTAAAACAGATCGCTTTAAGGACTATTGAGTTAGAAACGCAATCTATCGGCGGACTAGCTCGGTATATCAACTCGGATTTTGAAAAAGCTGTAAACGCAATTGCAGATTGTAAAGGCAGATTGGTGATTAGTGGTATAGGAAAAAGTGCTGTAATTGCTCAAAAGATCGTGGCTACGCTTAATTCCACCGGCACTCCTTCTATTTTTATGCATGCTGCTGATGCAATTCATGGTGATCTTGGAATAGTTCAACAGGATGATGTTGTGATGATCATCAGCAAAAGCGGCGAAAGCCCGGAAATAAAAATCCTGGTGCCCCTGATCAGGAATTTTAAGAATGTCTTAATAGGAATGATAGGAAATGAGGATTCTTATTTGGCGAAGCAGGCGGACATAATTTTAAATACAACTGTCGAGCAGGAAGCTTGTCCAAACAATCTTGCGCCAACCACAAGTACAACTGCCCAATTGGTAATGGGCGATGCGCTGGCTGTTTGTTTAATGGAGATGAAGGGTTTTAACAGCGATGACTTCGCTAAGTTTCATCCGGGCGGAACACTTGGAAAAAAATTGTATCTGCGGGTCGCAGATCTTTATGTGAAGAATGAGAAACCGAAACTGTCAAAAGACAAATTGCTAAGAGACGTGATCGTTGAGATTTCTTCAAAAAGGCTTGGAGCAACGGCTGTTGTTGACAGCAATGATACACTTTTGGGAATCATTACAGATGGCGACCTCAGGAGGATGTTAGAGAAAAATATTTTGTTGGATAAAGTAACGGCTGCTGATATTATGACGACGACTCCAAAAACAATTAACCCGGATGAGCTGGCAGTTAATGCATTGGACCTGATGAGAAAAATGTCAATTACACAGTTAGTGGTTACAGATAAAGGAAAATATCTTGGATTTATACATTTGCATGACCTGATCCGTGAAGGATTGATTTAAACAATGAGCAGCAAACACAATTACGTAGCGATCATGGCTGGAGGTATCGGCAGTCGTTTCTGGCCAATGAGCCGCACAGCATTCCCCAAACAATTTCTTGATATACTGAATACAGGCAAGACATTAATCCAGCAAACCTATGAGAGGTATAAGAAACTTGTGCCTGAAGAAAATATATTTATCATTACGTCGGCTGAATACATACCAATTGTAAAGAAGCAGTTGCCGCATGCAAAGGAAGAAAATATTCTTGGCGAGCCATCAAGAAAAAACACGGCGCCCTGTGTAGCCTATATTTCTTTTAAGTTGTGGAAAAAAGATCCTGACGCCACATTGGTTGTGGCGCCGGCAGATCATTTGGTGACAGAGACAAATGAGTTTATTAAAACGTCAAAAAAGGCGCTTGATTTTGTAAGTCACATCAATGCATTTGTAACACTTGGAATAAAGCCAGGTTATCCCAATACCGGTTATGGTTACATTCAATACGAAACAGCAGCCGTTGCGCCGGATATTTATAAAGTAAAAACATTTACTGAGAAGCCAAATGCCGAGCTGGCTCAAACATTTATTGCAAGCGGCGATTTTCTTTGGAACGCAGGTATATTCATTTGGAAAGTAAAAAATATTATCACTGCGTTTGAAAAATATTTGCCCGAGATGTACGAAGTATTTGCTGCCGAAAAGGATAAATTTAATACTGACGAAGAGAAAGGAGCGATCGAACAGATCTATCCCCAATGCACCAATATCTCCATTGATTTTGGAATAATGGAGAAAGCCGACAACGTTTATATCATCCCGTCCTCCTTTGGCTGGAGCGATCTTGGTACATGGAATAGTGCTTGGGATAATATGCACAGGGATTACCTGGAAAATGCGGTTGCCGGAAAAAATGTAATGATCATTGATGCTACAAAATGTGTGGTTCATGCTGATGACAGCAAATTAATGGTACTCCAGGGACTTGATGATTTTATTGTAGTGGACACAAAAGACGCACTTCTTATTTGCAAAAAAGATAAAGAGCAGGAAATAAAAGAATTCGTTGCCGAAATAAAACGTAACAAAGGCGATAAATACCTCTAAGTTGGTATCCTGAATTTACCCGAACAACTTATTTTTAGCAAAGAAATGTATGGCTGCTTCCATCAATAATATTTTGTTTCTTGATATAGAAACGGTACCTCAATATGCCGACTATGATTCTTTACCTAAAGACTGGAAAGAATTATGGGACTCAAAGGCCGTATCTCTTTTAAAATATCATGAGGAAGAAACAAAGGAAACGATCTATCATCGTGCTGGCATATATGCTGAGTTTGGAAAGATAATTTGTATCAGCTGTGGTTTTATACAAGGCAACGGCGGGAGTAAGAAAATTATTATCAAATCTTTTTGTGGAGAAAATGAATGCCTGTTGCTCGTTGAGTTTTGCGATATGCTGAGTAAATGGACTACAAATGGAGAGGAAAAATTCTTGTGTGCACATAATGGAAAAGAATTTGATTTTCCATACTTATGCCGCAGGCTGATTATTAATAACATTCCGATTCCCGGAATTTTAAACACAAGCGGAAAGAAACCCTGGGAAGTTTGTCATCTTGATACCCTTGAGTTGTGGAAATTCGGCGATTTCAAAAGTTTTACTTCGTTAAATCTTTTAGCGCATACACTTGGCATTCCAACGCCCAAGGATGATATCGATGGCAGTAAGGTTTGGAGCGTATATTGGAATGACAAGGACCTGAAGCGGATTGTAAATTATTGTCAGAAAGATGTGGTTACGGTAATTCAAATACTTTTAAAACTACAGGGTGATCCATTAATTAAACTGGAAAACATCGAAATAAAGAGCTGACCTTCGGGGATTAAAATTTCAGGCTGGTTTTTTCAGCCTTTGAAGCAGAACAACTATTTTTGCTGCCCCAATAAGGGTTCCTGATTACGATCGGAATTAACAGGTGCGGTAGCTCAGTCGGTAGAGCAAAGGACTGAAAATCCTTGTGTCGGCGGTTCGATCCCGCCCCACACCACGAAAGCTCTGGTATTTGATGACCAGGGCTTTTATTTTATGTAACAAGGTGAACTACGATTTCAACGATAAATTCCGGTTGGCGACAGAGCTTGTAGTTCAAAGCTCAAGAAATATTTTTCTTACAGGAAAAGCCGGCACGGGAAAAACCACTTTCCTAAAATATATAAGGGAAAATTGCCCGAAGCAAATGGCAGTGGTAGCACCAACCGGGGTTGCGGCAATTAATGCTGGCGGAGTTACAATGCATTCGTTTTTCCAGTTACCGTTTTCACCATTTATCCCTGGCGCTGGTGGGTTTCGAAAGCAGGAGGATGAAGTAACTGACAGGAATAATTTGTTGAGTCGGTTACGAATGACCAGTGAAAAGAAAAAAATTCTGCAGGAACTGGAGCTGTTGATCATTGATGAAATAAGTATGGTGCGGTGTGATATGCTTGACGCGGTTGATGCCGTGCTCAGGCATATTCGTAGAAGACATTATGAAAGATTCGGCGGCGTGCAGGTTTTGTTTATAGGAGATATGTTTCAATTGCCGCCTGTGATCAAAGAACAGGAATGGAAACTATTAAAGGAGTTCTATTCAAGTCCTTATTTTTTTGACAGCTATGTTATGAAAGAAGAGCCTCCCGTTTATATTGAGTTCGATAAAATTTACCGGCAAAGTGAAGAGAATTTTATTAATGTTTTGAACCAGGTTCGTAACAATGAGCTTGATGATGAAGGAAGAAAATTGTTGGAGCGGCGCTTTCTTACGGATTTTAAGAGAACCAGAAATGACGGCTATATTATTTTGACAACGCATAATGAAAAGGCCAGGATCAAAAACGAGTCTGAGCTAAATAAACTCGAAACAAAACTGTTTTCTTACAGCGCCGGGATAGAGGGAGATTTCCCGGAATCGTTATATCCTGTCGAACAGGATCTGCGGTTAAAGGTCGGAGCACAGGTTATGTTTATTAAAAACGACGCGGAAAGGATAAAAAGGTATTTCAATGGGAAGATCGGTACTGTAAAAGAACTCGATAATGATAAAATTCTCGTTCAATGCAAAGACGAACAGGAGCTGATCGAAGTAGGAAAGGAAAAATGGGACAATATCAGATACTCGGTTGATAAAACAACACGGCAAATAAAGGAAGAGGTGCTTGGGTCATTCAAACAATATCCTTTACGATTGGCATGGGCCATAACAATTCATAAAAGCCAGGGATTAACGTTTGAGAAGGTGATCATAGATGCTGGTGAGGCATTTGCGCCAGGCCAGGTATATGTTGCTCTTAGTCGTTGTACTACTATTGATGGAATTGTATTGCCAAACAGGCTAAGACCAACAGGAATGTTCACAGATGAAAGAATCGTTCAGTTCTCAAAAACAAATTCCTCTAAAAATGCGCTTGAACTGGAACTGCAACGATCAAGAGAAAATTATCGGCTCAAGGTTCTTTTATCACTTTTTGACTACTCGCAAACGGTTACTGACCTGAAGGAAACAAATGCTTATTTAGCAGAAAATCGTTCTTCGTATTATAATGATGGAGCAAGCTGGTTAGCAGAACTTTTACATGACACCGAAAACGTACAGGCAACCGCAGATAAATTCAAAGTACAGATCGAAAGGCTTTTTGGACAAGAAGATACTGCGTCAAGTGAATTACTAGGCGGGAGAATATCAGCAGGAGTTCAGTATTTTCTTAAAGAGCAAAATAAACTTGTAGATAAATTGTTGAATTGCCCGGTCAGTACAGATAGCCGGAGTCACGCAAAGGAGTTCAATGAATCTTTGCTGGAAATTTTTGGCAGCTTTTCTATGAAGAAACATTTATTCGAAAGTCTTTCAGAAAAATTTGATATTGCTTTATACCATCATAGAAAAAGAAATTTTGTAATGCCCCCCTTCATTATAAATGTGTATGCCGGTGCAACGGAAACGAGAATTGAAAGTCCGCATCCGCAACTGCATCAGAAACTTAGAAAACTCAGAGACAGTATTTGTGCTAAAACAGATCTTCCAATTTATATCGTGGCAGGAACAAATACACTTAACGAAATGGCAAGGTATTTACCACAAGACATTATAGAGCTAAGAAAGATCAGCGGTTTCGGTGACGCCAAGATCGAAAAATACGGTAAACAATTCCTGGATGTAATAGTGGATTACTGCAGAGAGAAGAAGCTTTCGTCTTTGATACATGAAAAAGTCCCTAAACGTGAAAGGAAAACAGGAAGTGAAAAAAAGATAAAAGTGGATACAAAGTCGGAATCGTTCAGGTTATATAAGGAAGGCAAGAATGTTGACGAGATAGCAAAAGAAAGAGGGTTTACAACACAAACTATAGAAGGACACCTTGCACATTATGTTGCTCTTGGCGAGATACATATCAAAGAATTGGTGAGTGAGAACAAAGTTTTATTGATTGAACCTGCGGTTATAAACAACGCTGAAAACTCAATAACCCCGATAAAGGAAAAACTCGGACAGCAAATAAGTTTCGGGGACATAAGGTTAGTAATGGCGTGGGTGAAATTTAAGAACACTCAACGACCCATATAAACCATTAGTATTTGGACATCACTTGGATTAATACCAGAGATTCGGCTTGCTTGTCCAAGTGTCGAGGGTTTGATCTTAGAAAGTTTTTCCCGGGCTTCATTGCCCAATGCTGAGATTTTTTTATAATCAAAGCTTTCAGGGATCAACAGATTTTCAAGTTGGCTCATCCTTCCTACCAGCTCTTTTTCTTTTTCAATATAAACATCATACTTGATTTGAATAGATGCCTGTTCAATGATATCTTTTGAGAAGCCATCTAATTCCTTCTGTAGTACAGGCAATGCTTTCATAAGATCCGTTAGTTCAATTTCGGGGCGCAGTAAAAGCTTTGTTGACTTTTGTTTTTCAATTATTGGAGAAGAAGAAATTTTTTCAAAGAAGGGATTGATATCAGCCGGCGCAACTGATATTTTATCAAGCACGTTTTTTATCTGTTCTACTCCTTCTTTTTTTGCTCTTACTTTTTCCATTCTTTCCTGTGAAGCAAGACCAAGTTTGTAACTTAATTCGGTTAATCTGAGATCTGCATTGTCTTGTCTGAGTAGTGTTCTGAATTCCGCTCTTGAGGTAAACATTCTATAAGGCTCATCAGTTCCTTTGCTGATCAGGTCATCGATCAACACGCCAATATAGGCCTCGCTTCTTTTCAAGATCCAAGGATCAAGGTCTTTGGTTTTTTGATGGGCATTTATCCCTGCCATTAAACCCTGGCAAGCGGCTTCTTCATATCCGGTTGTTCCATTTATCTGACCTGCAAAAAATAAGTTTTCAATCAATTTTGTTTCAAGGGAGTATCTCAATTGCGTTGGCGGAAAATAATCGTACTCTATTGCATAGCCGGGACGGAACATCTTCGCGGTCTCGAAGCCCCTGATACTACGAAGTGCTTCGTACTGCACATCTTCCGGTAAAGATGTGGAAAAGCCATTTATGTAAACTTCAACAGTATTCCATCCCTCAGGTTCTACGAAAAGCTGGTGGCGGTCCCTTTCGGCAAACCGATTGATCTTGTCTTCAATACTTGGACAATACCTGGGACCCCTGCCTTCAATTCTTCCGCTAAACATTGGGCTTCGGTCGAACCCTGTTTTTAATATGTCATGAACTTTTTTGTCCGTATAAGTGATCCAACAGCTTCTCTGTTTATTTGGTTTCTTGCTTTCTAAATAAGAGAAGCCAGTGATCTCTTCGTCACCTGGTTGTTCTTCCATCTTGCTATAGTCGAGGCTACGCCCGTCAACTCTTGGCGGGGTTCCGGTTTTGAGACGGTCGCTTTCGAATCCTAAGGATACTAATTGTTCTGTTATTCCAGTTGCGGCTTTTTCAGCAATTCTGCCACCACCAAAATTCTTCTCTCCAATGTGAACCAGCCCATTTAAAAATGTACCATTGGTAAGCACCACTGCGGACGAATATATTAAATGGCCTAGACCAGTTTTCACTCCAACTACTCTACCCTTTTCAACGATAAGTTCCCTAACCATATCCTGGTAAAAGTCGAGGCCATGGGTTTGCTCCAGCATTTCCCGCCAACGTACAGAAAAGAGCATTCTATCGTTTTGCGCCCTCGGGCTCCACATTGCCGGACCCTTCGATCTGTTCAGCATTCTAAACTGTATCATTGATTCATCAGTGACAATTCCTGAATATCCTCCGATGGCGTCAATTTCTCTCACGATTTGCCCTTTTGCGATACCCCCCATAGCAGGATTACAGCTCATCTGGGCGATGGTTTGCATATTCATCGTAATAAGCAAAACTTTTGACCCGAGATTGGCCGCCGCGGCTGCAGCCTCACAGCCAGCATGCCCAGCACCTACGACTATAACATCATATTTTGGAAACATAGAAGCCCGCAAAGGTATTTCTTTATCGAGGAAGGCTTGTGGAAGTTTGAGAATTGTTTCATATGAAACGTGTCACGTGAAACACTATTTAAAAAATCTGTTCAAATAGAAGTCTTCTGCCGCCCGAATTCTCTTTTTCTCTGACAAGGTTTTGTCCCTATAACCACAGAGATGGAGCGCCCCATGAAACATAACACGGTGAAGTTCCTTTGAGAATGGTACTTTTTGGTTAGCCGCATTTTCCTTAACCCGATCTAAACTTATATACACCTCGGCTGCTACACGGTTTACCTCGTCAGAAAGGTCGAACGTGATTATATCCGTGAAATAGTTATGACCTAAATACTCACGATTTATCTGTAGAAGCTTGGCATCGGTACAAAAAATATAATTAATAGAACCCAAGCGCCTTTTTTCCTTCTTAAAGATGAATTCAATAAATTCTTTGAGTTGCCTCCTATTTTTAATATTCACCTTGGTTCCGTCGTAAAAGAAGTTCACTTTCGAAGTTAGGAGAGGCATAATTTCAGAATTCGTAAGCAAATGTAATTCAGGTGGATTTAGCTTTGTACTCCACGTCTATTATGAAATTATCAGATCTAAAGCCTGGACAGGAAGCGATTATCAGTGACTTTGATAGCACTGATATTCTGCTAAAACTAATGGAGATGGGGTGTGTTCCAGGTGAAAGAATATACCTGGAACAAATTGCGCCACTTGGAGATCCGATATCCGTAAAGATATCTGGCTATTCCCTGAGTCTTCGACTGAACGAAGCAGCACACATCAATGTCACATTAATTAATTGATATTCAATATATTAGATGAATATTGGCTTATATTTTGGGTCTTTTAATCCGATTCATATAGGTCATTTAATTATTGCAAACCACGTCTTAAATGAAACTGATCTTGAAAAAATTTGGTTTGTCGTTTCTCCGCAGAATCCACTTAAAGGGAGCAGATCACTATTGAATGAGTTTGACCGGTTGCACATGGTTAGGCTTGCGGTGGAAGATGATAATAGAATTAAATGCTCAGATATAGAATTCAATTTGCCAAAACCATCTTATTCTACAACTACACTTGCTTTTCTATCTGAGAAATACCCTGAACACAAGTTCTCAATTATAATGGGAAGTGATAGTTATCAGAACCTCGACAAATGGAAAAACTTTGAAAACATTGTTTCCAATTATTCCATTTATGTTTACCTGCGGGAAGGATTTGAATTAAATAAACACTATTCCAGGGAACCAATTACTTTGAACGCGCCGATTATACAGATATCAGCCTCACAAATAAGAGAAAACATTAAAACGGGGAAATCCATTCGATATCTCGTTCCTGAGGTCGTTCGGGAAGAAATCGAAACCAGGAAATTTTACAAACAAAAAAATTAAAAAACGGCACCGAGTGCCAGGCAGCCAACAACTATAAAAGGCGGTGGGATTCTTGTGTATTGCAATAAGGTAAATGTGCCCGCGATTACAATTGCATTGATTAAACTTCCCAATCGTACATCCAATAACGAAATATCTTTCATTAAGTAAAAAGTTGAGGCGATCATTATACCAACAACAACTGCATTAATTCCCTCCAGCGATCGGTAAACCGCTGCATATTTTCTCAAGTTGTGCCAAATTGGAAAAAAGAATAAAACAAGCAAAGCACTCGGCAAAAAAATTGCAACCGTTCCGATTAAGCACCCAAACAGCTGCATGAACGTTCTTTCTTCGGGTGTGTTCCCTTCATCTTTTAATGCCATGCCACCGGTAAAAGAGGCGATGGCAAACACAGGACCAGGCGTCGCTCTTACAATACCCATACCCGTGTACATATCTTCTTTATCAATCCGAATTACTGCTGAGTCCTTCTTTGCCACAGCGTCCGGCCGCACAGAGAATTGCTCATACATCATTGGCATTAACACCTGTCCTCCGCCAAAAACAAGACTTCCCATTCGATACGTATTTTCAAAAAGATTGATTGGCGCACGGTTTGGCCAATCATTTTTCCTGGCAACCTCACTAAACAATCCCGCAGAAATAAATATGATACCAAATAACCAGAAATTCCACCATTTGATTTTCCTCGGTTTTTGTTCTACCTGCGGGATACGTTTTCGACTAAGATTAGTGGTCACCCCACCAAGAACGATAAGCAACGGAAATATCCACGGTTGCTTGAATAAGAGGAATGTCGCGACGGCACAGACCCCCATTATGACCCACGTAACCGTATTCTTTATAGAAATATTAAAAGCCATTATTGTTGCATACACAAGAAAGCCGACGGCCATCGGAGGAATGAATTTGAAAATATCAACATTCAATGCTTTCTTATCTATATAATGCAAGAGAAAAGAAAGCGCTCCCATTAAAATACTTGCAGGCAATATCCAAATAATGAGTGTAAGAACAGCCAGCACCACACCGCCTCTTTTGTATCCAATCAATGTTAGTGTTTGAGTAGAAGATGCGCCAGGAAGCAATTGACAGAATGCCGTATATTCCATTAATTCCTGTTCAGAAACATATGGTCTTCGATGCACAAAGGTTTTTAGCATCATCCCAATATGCGCCTGGGGCCCACCGAAAGCAGTTATACTATGAAGAAAAACAGCTTTTAAAAAAGGGATGTGGCGAAGCAGCATGGTTGCTTAAAAATAAATAATATTATTAAGCGGCTAATGATGATCAAATGAAATATTATTTCCGGTAAATTCATGAAATTTTTACATCATGAGGTTGCTACTATTGACCCTTTTCGTTATTACGCCCTGCTTACTTATTACTGCGCAGAAAAAATCGACTATAAATCTTGTCGATAAAATAAATTCAGCTGCAGATAAGATTGAACAAAAATGTATTGATTGGCGAAGAGATATTCACCAGCATCCTGAATTGGGAAATAATGAATTCAGGACAGCCAAGCTGATAGCTGATCATCTTCGGTCTCTTGGAATTGAGGTGAAGGAAAAAGTTGGCAAGACTGGAGTGGTTGGTGTTCTTAAAGGAACAAAACCCGGCCCGTGTATTGGCTTAAGAGCAGATATGGATGGCTTGCCTGTTGTAGAAAGAGTTGACCTGCCCTACGCGTCAAAAGTTAAATCGACATACAACGGGAATGAAGTTGGTGTAATGCACGCATGCGGCCATGATACCCATGTTGCGATCTTAATGAGTGTCGCGGAAATCTTAGCAGGAATGAAAAATGAATTGAAAGGAACTGTGAAATTTATTTTTCAACCTGCGGAAGAAGGTCCGCCCGAAGGTGAAGAAGGTGGCGCACCTCTGATGATAAAAGAAGGAGCACTTGAAGATCCAAAAGTTGATGTGATGTTTGGTTTGCATATCTCTGCAGAAACCGACATTGGAAAAATAACCTACAGAAGCGGAGGTTTTATGGCCGCGTCGGATTGGTTTACTATTACCGTAAAAGGAAAACAGACACATGGATCTCAACCATGGGCGGGGATTGACCCGGTCACGGTTTCAGCCCAGATTATCAACGGTCTTCAGACAATAGTAAGCAGGCAAATAAATCTTACCAAAAATCCTGCAGTAATATCTGTTAGTGCAGTGCATGGAGGTGTTAGAGCTAATATTATTCCTGAAGAACTCGTAATGATTGGAACAATAAGAACGCTGGATACCGCTATGCAACGAGATATCCATGAAAAAATAAAATTAAAAGCGTCTAAAATAGCGGAGGCATCTGGCGCGACAGCCCTTACGGTGATCGAATCAAAAACAGTCGTTACCTATAACGATCCTCCTCTCGTGAAACAAATGCTGCCAAGTTTTGCCAAAGCAGCAGGAGATCAAAATGTGTTGGAGATACCACCGATAACCGGGGCAGAGGACTTTTCATACTTTGCCGAAAAAGTTCCATCGATCTTCTTCTTTATCGGCGGGAAACAGATAGGCGTTGATCCTGCAAAAGTTTTTCCCCATCATACGCCCGATTTCTGGATAGATGAAAAGGGCATGAAGACAGGTATAAAGGCTTTTTTAAACCTTGTGTTTGATTACATGAATATGCCAATGGCACAACAATCTCCTCAAAACAAGAAGCCATTTTAAATTATTATGAGAAAAATAATTTCTATCGTGCTTTGCTTGCATTGCACGATTTTTTTCTTTGGTCAAAAGAAGGATAAGAAGTTACAGGCAGGTATTGAAGAAGCGATCCGGGGATTTAACGGCGATATCGGAATTTATGTAAAAGACCTTCGCTCCGGCAAAACAGTTTCGATAAATTCAGACACGGTTTTTCCGACAGCAAGCATTGTTAAGGTCCCGATACTTGTGGGGATCATGGATAAAATTCAAAAAGGTGAGTTGACGTATGATTCAACGCTGACATATAAAGATTCACTATTGTATGAAGGAGTCGATATTCTTGGCTCATTTAAAAATGATGAAAAGATATTATTGAAGAAACTAATAATGCTGATGTTAACCACGAGTGATAACACTGCAAGTCTTTGGTTACAGAGTTTAGCCGGAAAAGGAACAAGAGTTAATGAGATACTCGATAGTCTCGGGTTTATTTACACCAGAATAAACTCAAGAACACCGGGTAGAGAAAATAACCGGACACAATACGGCTGGGGGCAAACGACGCCAAAAGAAATGGGGACACTCTTTGAAAAGATTTATCGCAATGAGATCTTTTCTGTTGCAGCCTGTGATCGTATGATGCGCTGTCTTGGCAGAAATTACTGGGATCTCGATGAAGCCATATCACAAATACCACCTTATGTTGAAGTATTCAGTAAAAATGGTTGCGTGAATGCCAGTCGTAGCGAAGTATTACTGGTAAACGCTCCGCATAATCCATATATCTTTTGCATTTTCACCAGGAATAACAAAGACACACAATGGACTCATGCGAATGAAGCATGGGCAATGGCAAGAAAGATCTCATTGATGCTTTGGAGGTATTTTGAACCAAAAGATAAATGGGAGCCACCTAATAAGTAGTTATTTCAACAACTGGTAGGCGATCAGACTCATCACATACGCCAGGCCAGTCATATATACAAGCTGGATCATCGGCCATTTCCAGCTCTTGGTTTCTCTTTTTACAACAGCCAACGTACTCATGCACTGCATTGCAAACACATAAAATATCATAAGTGATAATCCGGAGGCAAGTGTATAAACCGGGGTTCCGTCTTCCCGTTTTGCAGCTTTCATTTTATCACGCAGTCTCAATTCGCTTTCGTCCTGATCACCGACACTATATAAGGTTGCCATGGTGCCGACAAAAACTTCCCTGGCTGCGAACGAAGTAATTAACGCAATTCCAATTTTCCAATCATAACCCAATGGCTCAATTGCCGGCTCAATTGACTTTCCCAGGATACCCGCAAAAGAGTTTTCAAGTTTGGCTGACTGTAAATCCTTATCTAGTTGTTCAACATCTGCATTCGGCTCCTGCTTTAATTGTGCATAGCTATCCTCGACACGTTTCATTCTGTTACCCGGACCAAATGAGCTCAACGCCCAAAGGATCAGGCTGATAATCATAATTACTTTTCCGGCATCAAATACAAAGATCTTTGCCTTGTTCACCATTGTTTGCAATACATTTCCCCAGCGGGGAGAACGATAGGTAGGTAGTTCAAGAATAAAAAAGCTTTTCTCTTTTATCCTAATGAACCACCTGGCAATCGAAGCGACAACAAGGGCCATCAATAGTCCAAGCAAATAGAGTCCCATCATTACCAATCCCTGCACGCTCAGAAATCCAAACAAATAAGTATTTGGCACAACTAAGGCGATAAGAATGGTAAACACCGGTAACCTCGCCGAGCAGCTCATCAATGGCGTAATTAATATCGTCAGCAATCTTTCCTTTCTGTTCTCGATGCTCCTTGCGCTCATGATAGCCGGCACGGCACAGGCAAAACCGCTGATCATGGGCATTACACTTTTTCCATTCAATCCTACGCTTCGCATTAGCCTGTCAGAAAGAAAACTAATACGTGCCATGTACCCACTGTCTTCTAAAATTGTGATCAATCCAAATAATATCATGATCTGGGGTACAAATACAAGGATTCCGCTTAAACCAGCTACTACTCCATTTATTAAAAGATCGCTCCACCAGGAATCCGGCAGCGACGCCGATAACGCCGAGCTGGTCTTCACAAAACCTAATTCTATCCAATCCATAGGGTATTGGGCTATCAGGAATACACTTTGAAATAATAAAAACAAAACCGCAAGCAATATCAGGTACCCCCACCTCCGATGGAGTAACACATTGTCAAGCTTGTCAGTCAACAATGTTCTTTGCAAAGGATCCGGCTCTACTACCGTTTGCTGCATTATTGTTTTAATGCGGGCATACCGGTCTGTTATTTCTTCGGCCTGTGATAATGTCTTGTTTAGTGGAATATGCTTTATCGATTCCTCAACCACCTTTTTTACAGACGGATTTATACCAAGATCTTTATAATTAAATGCAAGATGCAGCGCCTTATAATCACTCAGCTGCGGTAGTTTTTCTTTTATCGCCTGCACGGTTCCCTTGCCCCATAGTGCACCCGGTACAAAATTCCTGGTAATGTTTGCAAGATTGCCTGTTACCTGGGATAATGTTTTCTTCAGCTGTGGAATCCCTTTATTTTTTCTTGGATTAATTGGAATGATAGGAACACCAAGCTCTCTCTCCAATCCTGGAACATCGATCTCCACTCCTTTTTTTCTGGCAAGGTCCATCATCGTCAATGCCACGACAGTCGGGATTTTCAGATCGATGATCTGTGATGCAAACAAGAGGTTTCGTTTCAGATTCGATGCATCAACGATTACTACCAAAATATCAGGATGCTCTTCATGTTCCTCATTTATTAAAACATCATACGTCACCTGTTCATCACCACGTCGCGGATAGAGGCTATATGTGCCGGGCAGGTCAATAAACTCAGCCCATAAATTTTCATCAATCTTTGCTTCGCCTACTTTTAACTCTACGGTGACACCCGGAAAGTTCCCCACCTTCTGATTCAAACCAGTCAGACAGTTAAACAATGAACTTTTCCCGCTGTTGGGATTTCCCACTAAACCAATATGTAGAATTTTTCCGCCCACCTTAACCCACAAAAGTAAAAGGTAGCCTTATCTGGGACTTACGAAATCGGGTTTTTAAAGGAGTGATTTTGATTGTGTACCCGGCTTTTGTGCCGGTATTACGCTATACTTGTCTTCGAATCATTCAATAAAGATTCGCACTCGTGTACGTCCGGTAAGCCTACGCAGCTGGCGTGAATGGTGAATAGTCAATGGTTAAAAGAATGCTACAAACTATTGACAATTCACCATTGACCATAGACGATATTACTAAACTTTAACCCAATTGATTTGGGCTATTCAATAACTTTGTTCTAATTAATTTCAAATTCTTATGAATAGCATCCGTGTGGTGTTTTTGTTTTTTTCTTTGATGATCGTCCAGCTTTCTTTTGCACAAAAAAAGAAGTCACCCAAACTCAGTAAAGCAGACCAAACCACCGTTACCAACCTCCAGGCACATATCGGTTATCTTGCAAGCGATAAACTGGAAGGAAGAAGAGCTGGCACCGCGGGAGAAAAGTTAGCCGGAGAATATATAAGTCAAAAATTCCGGGAAATCGGGCTTCAGCCAAAAGGCAGCGATGGATTCTTTCAATCATTTGAAATTTACGATGGCAAGCAAATCAACACTGCTACACACTTTATAATTAATGAAAACCGCCTGGTTACGGAAAAAGATTTTTTTCCTTTCCCATTTTCACAAAACATAAGCATTGAGGCCTTGCCCTCGATTGCCGTGCAGGAATCTGATATGCCGTGGTTCTATGATCTTAATGAAACGTTGGAGGAAAACAAAAACAACCCTCATTTCGATCTCTATGATCATATACGTAATCATGCGAAGAAGGCAAAAACAAAAGGAGCTTCTGCCGTTATTCTTTATAATTCTTCCGATATCGACGACAAGCTGAAATTCGATAGCAAAGACAGAACGGAAAAATTGGATATACCCGTAGTGTATGTTTCAAAAGAAGCGGCAAAAAAATTCTTCAGCGATCAAACAGCGACGCTTGATATTAAATTAAGAGTCGATATTGGTGAAAAGAAAAGAATTGGTCGCAATGTGATAGGATACCTGGATAATGGGGCCGAGAGAACAGTGATCCTTGGAGCCCATTATGATCACCTCGGTTATGGAGAAGATAACAATTCAATGCAGCGGACAGGTGAAAAGGCAATTCATAACGGCGCAGACGATAATGCAAGCGGAACGGCTGCATTGATCGAGCTGGCCAGGATTTTAAAAACAGCCAAACTAAAAAATAATAACTACATCTTCATTGCTTTTTCGGCAGAAGAACTGGGGCTGAATGGTTCGAAATATTTTACTGAACATGCCACAATCGATTTCAGTAAAGTGAACTATATGATCAACATGGACATGGTAGGAAGATTGAATGACAGCAGTGAAACAGTAACTATTGGAGGTTTTGGTACTTCACCCCAATGGAGCTCCGTGATAAAGCCGGCTGATAAAAAAAATCCGTTCAATATTCGGATTGATAGCAGTGGTACCGGTCCGAGCGACCACACATCTTTTTACCGGAAAGATATTCCTGTTTTATTTTTCTTTACCGGGCTACATACCGACTATCACAAGCCAGGTGATGACTTTGATAAAATAAATTATGTGGGTGAAACAAAGATCATCAACTACATCACAGCGATTGTGCAATCGCCGGTAACAACGGGTCAAAAACTGGCGTTTACAAAAACAAGAGAAACACAAACCACGTCGTCGATGCGCATTGGCGGAGTGACGATGGGCATCATGCCTGATTATACTTATTCCGGTGCAGGTGTTCGGTGTGATGGTGTGACGGATGGACGACCTGCTCAAAAAGCGGGGTTAAAAGCGGGAGATGTGATTGTCAAAATTGGCGAGCATACAGTAAGTTCAATGGAAAGCTATATGCAAACACTTGCAAAATTCCAGAAGGGAGAAAAAGCAAAAGTGAAATTCAGAAGAGGTAATGAAGAGTTGGAAACGGAAGTCCAATTCTGATTTTCCTGCAAACCCAAACCACCATGAGCAAGCTTGTTTTAGACACGCAGGATATCACAGACGGCTTTTTTGAAGATACCAGGTTACTTGGTATCATGGCGCCAATGAAGGATTATCAGTTTTGCTGGCAATTAAATAATATGCTGGGAGTTGATTTCCGTGTAAACAATGATATCGAGATCCAGCTAAAGAAGAAGAACAGGAATTATTTCTTTAGCCTGTATGAATATCGTGAGCCTTCCACTTCCTTGGAACACTATATTTATAACAACCAGTTTGACGGCGAATATTTATTACCAGAATTTAAGCACCTCGATTTTTTATGGCTGATGAAGGGAGACGTTGTTACCGATGAAATGCTGCGTCAGCAAACGGAAAACATCCGATCAATAAATGGCGTGCAACTTGTATTAGAATTGACAAATGAGAAGATCAGGAACAAGGAACACTTAATATTTTAAATGTTCCAATTTGCAAACGGCACGTTCCAGATATCAAACTTATTTTTCCATATTGGCAAATTATAAACCTAACTATATGTGGCAGGAATCAGATAATAAGCTCTACAAGAAATTTACCTTTAAGAATTTCAGCGAAGCATTTGCTTTTATGACACGTGTTGCTATCGAAGCAGAAAAAATGGATCATCATCCTACCTGGACCAATACATGGAACACGGTTGAGGTTTGGTTAAACACACACAGTGCCGGCAATATTGTTACCGATAAAGACCGCGAGCTGGCCAAAAAGATTGACAGCCTGTAAGCGCATTTGCAATAATTCTTTGCAATCACCTGCATTTATTTATTTTTATGAAACATGCAGATAACTGATACCATTCTGATGATCCGCCCTACCGCTTTCGGGGCAAATGAAGAAACGGCTACTACTAATTTTTTTCAATCCTCATCGAATGAATTAACTCAAAAGGATATTCATCAATTAGCATTGGCGGAGTTTGACAATATGGTTGATGTGTTGCGAAGCCACGATATAGATGTTTTGGTAATTGATGATACTCCAAAGCCTTTAAAACCGTCGGCAATATTTCCAAACAACTGGCTAAGTACATCGCCTGAAGGAATTGTATCTGTTTTTCCCATGTTTGCAGCAAATCGAAGACCGGAAAAAAGAGAGGATATTTTAAAGATACTTGCGCAACGATTTGTGGTCAATGACGTGCAGGACTGGAGCGAATTTGAAGCAGAAGGTAAATTTTTAGAAGGAACCGGGAGTATGGTGATCGATCATGACAATAAAGTGATTTATTCATGTTATTCGCCAAGAACTGATGTTTCCGTGCTTGAAAAATTTGCCAATGCAAATAAATACAGGGCCATTATTTTCTTTGCCACAGATAAAAATGGACATGCCGTTTATCATACAAATGTTGTAATGACGCTTGCCGATGATTTCGCCATACTTTGTGTAGATGCAATTGAAGAAGAGTGGGAGCTCATTGCCATAAGACAGCTCCTCGATAGCAGCGGTCATGATGTAATTTGTATTAGTAAAGACCAGATGCATGCCTTTGCCGGCAATATGCTCCAGGTAAAAAATAAAAAAGGGGAGAAATTCTTAGTGATGAGCCAAACTGCTTTTGATTCTTTGTATGATGAACAAAGAGAGGAGCTTTCTTCACGGTGTAAATTGCTACCTATCTCCATACCGACCATTGAACAAGTCGAAGGCGGCAGTGTGAGGTGTATGATGGCTGAAATATTCTTATCAAACAGAATGTAACTTGCCGCTTCTTGTTTATTTAATAAAAGTTGTAAAGCCGTCGCTGATCACCTTAGTTCAAAAATTATGTCAAGCTGAATAGTGGTACTAAAAGGTAATTGAGCAACTCCCGTTGCGGTTCTTGCATGTCTTCCGTTTTCTCCAAATAACGAGATCAAAAGATCTGAGGCGCCATCCAGAACTTTTGGAAGATCGAGAAAATTATCAGTACAATTTATAAAACCCTGGACCTTTAAAACTCCTTTGAGCTGATCAAGATCTCCGATCTCATTTTTGATAATTGCCAAAATAAGCAATACCGTATCGTGAGCGGCTTTCTTCGCCTCTTCCTGATTTACATCTGATCCTACCTTGCCTTTAAGGTCACTTACCCGGCCCGAAGCATAGAGCAGGTTACCTGCAATTTTACATCCAAGATAGTTTCCCACTGGTGGTTTTGCTTCACCCAATTGAATATTGAGGGCTCTTAATTTTTCTTCTATACTGCTCATTTGCTTTAAAGCCATGTTAGCGATTACGATCGATCAGCAAATCCAAATGATGCTGATTGTGATGAATTGTAAAATAAAGCATTTCTCTTAATGTTACCTTGCCAAGCAACGGATGAGGAAGAATGTATTTATCAAGAGCTGATTCAGACTGCTTTTCAATTTTAGTTATCAGCTTTAGTTTTTGTTCGGCATACTTTTTTATGAGGTCCTGCTTTTTTTGAAAATTTATTGTCGGAGGAATAAAAGGCTTGCTCGCCTTTCCGCCGGCAGCTAACTTGGTTTTATATTTTGTTACCACTTCATCATAAGTCCTGGAAGGCCGGTTTGTTTTGCCAAATAAGATCGTCAGTGCAAATTTTGGCAATCCGTAAGCAAGCTGTAATGGCTTTATGGAACGGATCAGATGATCGAGATTTTGGCCGGCACTCCATTTACCATGGGGCGTAGCTTCGAACTGTTCTTTGGTCA
>Ga0075420_100001471_pt1 | contig 20073 bp, 18 predicted proteins | sample SoiMetdeltSBSDD4_FD_75296 | JGI IMG/M metagenome (GOLD analysis project Ga0075420, IMG submission 75296) | Bulk soil microbial communities from a Populus tree surrounding site in Tennessee, USA - Soil MetaG P. deltoides SBSDD4 | ecosystem: Environmental > Terrestrial > Soil > Tree plantation... | reverse complement strand
CGCCTCGCGAAGGCTTCGCTCGCGCGGGAGGTTGGAGGCCGGGAAGGGAACCGCGTCCTTCAGCCCGAGGAGATGCCGCGCCTGCTCGTTCAACTTTGCGACTTGCTGGCGCGCGTCGATCGAGATCACGCCTTCGTTGAGGGACTCGGTCAGCGCCACGAGACGCCCCTCTTCCGCCTCGAGCGCTTCGATGCGGTTGCTGAGCTGCTCGGCGAGGCGATGGACGGCGCTCGCCAGGTCACCCACTTCCCCCGGTGCTGCGAGTGACGGCCGGCGCGCCAGGTCACCGGCCGCAAGAGCCCGAGCGACGTCGCGCAGCTCGACGACCGGGCGCGCAACCGATCGCGAGAACAGCCACACCAGAACGAACGCGAGTCCGAGCGCGACGGCCGCCGCGACCAGGATGTCCGCGCGTGCGCGCGCGAACAACGCCTGTATCGACGCCGCGCTCACGGAGACACGCGCGAATCCGCTTCCCGCGCGAACCGCGGCGTAGAGCTCCTCGTCGCCGGCGGACGGGCTCACGCGGCGCGCGACACCGTGCCCGGCGCGGGAAGCGTCCTGGACTTCAGGCCGCGTCAGGTGGTTGTCGAGACGCTCCAGCGCCGGTGGATCGAACTCGGAATCGCCGACGACCGTTCCGGTCGAGTCGATGAGGGTGACACGATGCCCGAGTGCCCGGCCGGCGGCGTTCGCCAGGGAATCGACCGAGAGGGCGGGATGCCATTGTGCGGCGACGAGTCGCGCCTCGCGCACGAGCTGGTCCGACGACTCCTCGTAGAACCGGAGCCGAAGGCGTCCGTCGAGAATGGCGACGACGAGCGCGACGAGCACGCCCACGATGAGCAGCGATCCGATGAGGAGCCGCTGCGTGAGCTTCATCGGTGCGTGCTCACGCGCGGCCGACGAGCCGCCCCGGCGTCGTCGTCAGGCGCTGCGCGATTGTCCCGCAGCGCGGAGGCGATACCCGAATCCGCGCACGGTCTCGATGAGATCTCCAGCAACGCCGAGCTTCGTCCGGAGTCGTTGGACGTGCATGTCCACGGTGCGCGTTTGGATGTCCGGAGCCGCTTCCCATACGGTCTCGAGGAGATGGCCTCGCGCCTGCACCCGCCCCCGTCGCTCGGCGAGCGTGACGAGCAGGCGATATTCGGTAGGCGTAAGCTCGACGTCATCGCCGTCCACCGCAACGCGGTGGGCGCCGCGGTCGATCTGGAGCGCGCCGACGCGAAGCACGTCGGCTGCGGGCTGCGGCGACTGGGCGACGCGACGGAGAATCGCTCCGACGCGCAGGACCAGCTCCTGGGGGCTGAAGGGCTTCGTGAGATAGTCGTCGGCGCCGAGCGACAGGCCGCGGATTCGATCCTGTTCTTCCTTCCGCGCGGTCAGCATCAGCACCGCCACGTCGCGTGTGGCGTCATCCGCGCGCAGCTGCTCCAGCACTTCGTACCCGGACATGCCCGGGAGCATGAGGTCGAGCACGATGAGCACCGGGTGCTCCTGCCGTGTCTGCGCAAGCGCGTCGGTGCCATTGCTCGCCGTCGAGACGCGGTACCCCGCCTTCACGAGGTGAAACGAGACGAGAGCGGCGATGTCGGGCTCGTCGTCGACCACCAACAACCGCTCGCCGTTGGGCGCTGGCTGGGGGCCATGGGTCACGCGACGCGCCCCCGCAACCTTGTCTGGATCTTCGCGACGATCATCTCAATGGCGACGGCATTATGTCCACCGCGCGGCACGATCACGTCCGCGTATCGTTTGCTCGGTTCGACGAACTGCAGATGCATTGGTTGAACGGTATCCAGATACTGCGCGATCACCTCGTCGAGCGCTCGGCCGCGCTTGTTGACGTCGCGCCGCAACCGCCGAATGAGGCGGATGTCGGCGTCGGCGTCGACGAACACCTTCACATCGCAGAGCGCGCGTGCGCGCTCGTCAGCGAAGAGCAGGATTCCGTCCAGCACGAGCACGTCCGTAGGATCGATGCGAACCGTGCGCTCGCTCCGCGTATGCGTGACGAAGTCGTACACCGGCTTGTACACCGAGCGGCCCGCACATAGCTCGCTCACCTGCTGCACGAACAGATCGGTGTCGAACGCATCGGGATGGTCCCAGTTCACGCGCTTCCGCTCCTCGAACGGCAGGTGCGCGAAGTTGCGGTAGTAGCCATCCATGTCGAGGAACGCGACCGACGACCGCGAGAGCGCTTCGGCGACCTTGCGGGCGACCGTCGATTTGCCCGATCCCGAGCCGCCGGCAATTCCGATCACCAGCGGCTTGGCGGGCGCGTCGTCGTTCGACGTTACGCTCGCGCCCGTGTGTGACGTTCGCGCGCCCGACGCGGAAAGAGAAGCGGATGCACCGTCACGGTTGTGTATCGGCGCGGCGGCGCCGACAGGCGGCATATCGGCGCTCGAAGGGACGGGGTCGCTCGCCATTGACCAAAGCTCGCCCGCGGACGCTGGGCTCGTCAATCGCGTACCACGGGCCGCGACGTCATTCAATCGAGCCGGACGGTGGAGTACCTTTCCGCAATGTCACGAACATTGATCGGCATCGGCCGCGGTCTCGGGCTCGTGTTGCTGGGAACCGGTCTGATCTCGTGCGCCGCGGTCCGCCAGACGGCGTCCCGAGGTGAGACGACGGACCTCGTCATCGCGGCCACCACCGACATCCACGGCCGAGTGACCGGGTGGGATTACTACGCCGGCACTCCCGATTCGGCACGCGGGCTAGCCCGGGTTGCAACCATCGTCGACTCGGTGAGAGCGGCCAACCCCGACCGCGTCGTCGTCGTCGACGCAGGCGATTTCCTGCAAGGCAACCCGCTCGCGTTTCTCGCGGCGCGCGTGGACACGACGCGTCCCAATCCCATCGTCGCGGCGATGAACGTCATCCGCTACGACGCGGCGGCGATTGGAAACCACGAGTTCGATTACGGCCTGGCCACGCTTGGCCGGGCGATCCAGCAAGCCTCTTTCCCGTTCCTCGCCGCGAACGCCTTCCACGCGAACGGGACGCGGGCGTACCCGGCGTACACCATCGTGGAGCGCGGCGGTGTGCGCGTCGGGATCGTCGGCGCAACGAACCCGGGTGTGATGATCTGGGGCCGCGACAACCTCCGCGGTCGGGTCGTGATTCGCGACATCGTGCCGGAGGTTCGGCGCGCCGTCGAGGAAGCGCGGTCCAAAGGTGCCGACGTGATCGTGGTGACGGCACACTCGGGGCTCGACGAGCGGTCGTCCTACGACACGATAACGACGGGCGCGTCGAGTGAGAACGTCGCCGGACGGATCGCGCGCGAGGTTCCCGGCATTGACCTGCTCGTGTTCGGTCACTCGCATCAGGAACACGCGGACACCGTCATCGGCTCGACACGCGTCCTGCAGCCAAGGAACTGGGCGTCGAGCGTCGGTGTCGCGCGCCTAACGCTGGAGCGAAGCCAGGGCGCGTGGCGCGTGGTGCGGAGTACCGGCGCCGTCGTGCGATCAGTCGGACACGCCGAGCACCCGGGGGTCACCCGGGCGATCGCGACCTCGCACGCGTCGACGATCGCCTACGTCAACCGGGCCGTGGGTACGACGCCGGTGGCGTGGCGTGCCGATTCCTCGCGCGTGCGCGATACCCCACTTCTCGACTTCATCAACGAGGTGCAGCGCCGCGCCGCCGGTGCGGACCTTTCCGCAACGCCCTCGTTCTCCCTCGACGCATCGCTCGACGCCGGCCCGATCACGGTCGCTGAGCTGGCGCGCCTCTACCCGTACGACAACACGCTCCGAGCGATCCGCATCTCCGGGCGCCAGCTGCGTCAGTATATCGAGCATAGCGCGCGCTACTACTTCCAGTGGAGCGGCGCGTCGTCGGCGCCGATCGTCGATCCACAGGTTCCGGGCTACAGCTTCGACATCGTGGCCGGCGCCGACTACACGGTCGACGTCTCTCGGCCGGTCGGGTCGCGCGTGACGTCGCTGGAGGTCAAGGGGAAGCCGGTCGGCGACACCGATACGTTCACGCTGGCGCTGAACAACTATCGCCAGTCGGGTGGGGGCGGGTTCGACATGCTGGTGGGCGCGCCGATCGCGTACGACCGGCAGCAGGAGGTGCGTCAGCTGCTCATCGACGAGGTCGCGAGCCGTCGAACCATCACGCACGCGGATTATTTCCAGCAGAACTGGCGTTTGGAGCCGGCGGCCGCCGCGGCCGCCGCATACGTCGCCATGCGTCGTGACAGCGCGGAGCGCATCGGCGGCCCGGGGCGCGCGTCCGCCCGTGGCGCGGCGAACGTCCCGCGCCCGAATCCGACACCGCTTCCATCACCGTCCGCGCGAACACTGCGAATCATCTCGACGAACGACTTTCATGGCGCATTCGAGTCGCGTGCCGACAGCGCCGGCATTCGTCGCGGCGGCGCCGCGCACGTCGCGGCGGTCATCGCACGGGCCCGCGCCGAATGCGCGACACGCACGAACTGCGAGAGCGTGCTCCTCGACGGCGGCGACATGTTCCAGGGCTCGGCGCCGTCCAACCGCACGTTCGGCGCGACCGTCGTCGAGCTCTACAACCGTCTGCGCTACACCGCGGCGGCGCTCGGGAATCACGAATGGGACTGGGGTCGCGACTCGCTGCGAGCGCGCATGCGCGAGGCGCGGTTCCCGATTCTCGCGGCGAACGTCCGGTTTGCCGACGGTCGCGATGTCCCGTGGATTCCCGATGACACACTGCTCACGGTCGGGCCGCTGAAGGTTGGCGTCATCGGAATCACGACGGTCGAGACCCCGCGCGTGACGATGGCGATCAATGTCGCCGACCTCCGGTTCCCCGAACCGGCACCGATCGTGAACGAGCGCGCCCGCGCGTTGCGCGCGCGCGGTGCCGACGCGGTCGTGGTGGTGGCCCACTCGGGTGCGTTCTGCCGCGGGTCGACGGGAACGCCGTCGTGTGACGGCGAGATCGTAGCGCTCGCACAAGGGATCACCGAGCGCGTCGACGCGATCGTGAGCGGGCACACGCACTCGATCGTCGAGACGCGCGTGAACGGCATCCCGATCGTTCAGGCGCGGTCACACGGGCGCGCCGTCGCGATCATCGACGTGCCGTTAGGCGGTGGCGAGCCGACGGTGGCCATTCAGAGCGTGACTGCGGACTCGTCCGGCACAGACGTCGCCATCGATTCGCTCGTCAGGCGCGTCGTGGCGGCGGTCGCGGCCGAGATGGCACGACCGATCGTGCAGGTCGCGGAGCCGCTGCGACGCTCGGGGCGCGAGTATGCGCTCGGTCAGCTGATCGCCGACGCACAACGCGCCGCAGGGAAGGCGGATGTCGCTGTCATGAACAACGGGGGGATCCGCGCCGACCTGCCAGCCGGCCAGGCGACGTACGGCAGCCTCTTCGAGATCCAGCCGTTCGCGAATTCTCTATACCGGGTAACGGTGCGCGGCCGCGACCTGCGTGCGTACATCGAAAAGATGGTCGAACGCGAATCATCCCCCGGCGTGCACGTCAGTGGCATTTCCGTAGTCTATGCACCGGCCAAGCCCGCCGGCTCGCGCGTCGTGTCCGTCACGATGGCGAACGGCCAGCCTCTTCGCGACGACGGTACCTACACGCTCGTGATGAGCAACTTCATGCTCGGCGGCGGCGACGGTCTCGGTCTCGGAACCGCCGCGATCGAGACGAAACCGCTCGAGGTCAGCGACATCGACGCGCTGGTCACCCATGTGCGCGCTCAGCGACAGCCGCTTCGCGTTCCGTTCCAGCCGCGGTTTGTCGCGGCGTTACCCTGAATCGATACGAATGCGCGTTTACGTGAACGCGGCACCACTCGACCTGCCCGAGGGTTCGACCGCGCTCGATGCGGTGCGTGCCTGGGACCCGGACGCAGCCGACGCCGTTGCCCTCGGTGAGAAGGTGCTCGCGGACAGCCGCGGTCTCCCGGCGGCCCCCGACACGCCGCTCCATGGCGGTGCGATTTTCCGCGTCCTCCCGGCCCGGCGTCGGCAAGAGGCCGACGAGCTGAGCGACTGACGCGCGCGATGGCCCCACACCCAGACCGCTCCATACTCCGGCGGCTTCCGAAGGCGGAGCTGCATTGTCACCTCGACGGATCCGTGCGTCCCGAGACGCTGCTGGAGCTCGGGCGCGAGCACCGCGTCCCGATGCCCGCCGACGACGTCGATGCGCTGCGCGAGTACATGATCGTGCGTGACGCGACGAACCTCGAGGATTACCTGACGCGCTTCGACATCACGCTGTCGGTGATGCAGACGGCGGATTCACTGGACCGCGTCGCGTACGAGCTCGCCGCGGACGCAGCGGCCGAGGGCGTGCGGTACATGGAGATGCGCTACTCGCCGGTCCTCAACACGCGGCACGATATGTCGTTAGGCGAAGCGGTCGAGGCGCCGCTGCGAGGGATCGAGCGCGCATGGCGCGATCACGGGATCGCGGCCCGGCTCATCATCTGCGCCTTACGGAACCTCCCCCCGGGGATCTCTCTCGAGCTCGCGCGCCTCGCCGTCGCCTACAAGGATCGCGGCGTCGTTGGCTTCGACCTCGCCGGAGGAGAGCGCGGTCACCCGGCGTCCGTTCACGCGTTGGCGTTCGCGTACGCGCAGGACAACGGCCTGCGGTGCACGTGTCACGCTGGCGAAGGGGCCGGGGCGGATTCGGTGCGCGAGGCCGTCTACGCGTGCCGAGCCCACCGCATCGGCCATGGGACTCGGCTGTTCGAGGATCCGGCGCTCACCGATTACGTGAACGAGCAACGCATCGCGCTCGAGATCTGCCTCACGAGCAACGTGCAGACTCGCGCGACGACGTCGTACGAGGCGCACCCGCTGCGTCGGTACTTCGACGCCGGCCTCAATGTCGTGCTGAACACGGACAATCGGTTGATGAGTGGAACGACACTGACCGACGAGTATGTCCACGCGGCGGAGCAGCTCGACTTCTCGTTCGACGAGCTGGCGACGATCGCCCTGAACGGGTTCGAGAGCGCGTTCCTCCCGGCGCAGGAGCGCGAGAAGCTGATCGCCGCGGCGACAGCGGACATCGCTGCGCTGAAAGGCGGGGCGCGCGTATGACCGGCACCGCCGACATTGCGTACGGAAAAGCGGCCGCCGCTGACGCTGCGGCCGCCATCGCGAGGAGGATCGGTAACGAGCGACCCGCGGTCGGTCTCGTTCTCGGGTCCGGACTTGCGGGCATCACGGACCGGTTCGAGGACGCTGTGCGCGTGTCGTACACCGACGTGCCGGGATTTCCCGCCACGACCGTCGTCGGTCATCCGGGCGTGCTCGTCGCCGGCTCGCTTGGCGGCCGACGCGCCGTCGCGCTCGCCGGGCGGTTCCACGTCTACGAGGGACATCCCGCCAGCGTGGCGGCGTTCCCGGTCCGCGTGCTCGCGGCGTTAGGCGTCGACACCCTGTTCGTGTCGAACGCCGCGGGCGGCGTTCGTCGGACGTTCCGGCCGGGGGACCTCATGGTCATCGCCGATCACGTCAACCTCACGGGTCGGAGCCCGCTCATCGGGCGAGTCGAACCCGGTGACACGCGGTTTCCCGACATGTCCGCGCCGTACGATCGCGAGCTGCGGCAGGCCCTCCACACGGCGGGGAGGCGTGTCGGGGTTCCGCTGGTCGATGGTGTGTACGGCTGGGCGTTAGGCCCGTCCTACGAGACGCCGGCTGAAGTCCGCATGCTCGAGCGGTTCGGGTTGGATGCCGTTGGGATGTCCACCGTCCCGGAAGTGATCGCGGCGCGCGCCGCCGATCTCCGAGTCGCGGGCCTCAGCTGTATCACGAACCTCGCGTGCGGCATCACGACCTCGCCCGTCGATCACAACGACGTGCTGGCCGTGACGCGTGAGGTCGCCGGCCGGTTCGAGGCCGTCGTGACGGAGTGGGTGAAGGGGCTCTGAGAGCGACCCCGCCTCGATGAAAAATGCGCCACGCTCGAGCGTGGCGCATTCGTGACGCAGACGTTCCGGGCCGTTACCGGCCCGCGCGCGTAGACGCCGGGGCCGGCGGCAACGAACGGACGCGTTGCTTGAACGCCTGGAAGCTCCGACTGTCCTTCGTCAGCCCGCTCAGAATGGCCGGGTTGATCTTGGCGATCGCCGCTTCGGTTTCGCGGATACGATCTTCCTCGAGCGGGTGCGTCGAGAACCACGAGTTCACGGCTGACGGCGACCGCTGCCGCTCCTCCAGCAGAATCCGGAACATCTCCGGAATCCCACGCGGATCGATCCCGGCCCGCATGACGTTTCTGATGCCGTCCACATCCGCCTCGTTCTCGTCGTCGCGGCTGAACTTCGCGAACAGCGCGCTGCCCCCGACGTTGATGGCCGCCGCGGTCGCCTGGTTGTTACAGACGTTCGTCAGCACGCACGCGAGCGTGACGCCGATGTTCGCGCCCTGCGCCTTCTCCATCTGCGACACCGAGTGACGGCGCGTGACGTGACCGATCTCGTGGCCGAGCACACCCGCGAGCTGGCTCATGTTCTGAGCACGGTCGATGAGCCCGCGGTTCACGTAGATGTAACCGCCCGGCACCGCGAACGCGTTGACTTCCGACGCATTCACGACGAAGAACTGCCAGTCGAGGCTGCGATCGTCGGCGAGCCTCGCAATCGAGTCACCGAGGATATTGATGTATCGAACAACTTCGGGGTCCTGGACGATCGGCAGCTGGGAGTTGATCTGCTGCGCGTAGTCCGTGCCCATCTGGACTTCCTGCTGGGTCGAGATCGCGCATCCCGATGCGAGCGCTGCGACGGCGAACCCTGTCAGTATACGTTTCATTTCCGCTCCTTACTTGATTGCCCCGTCCTCTCGAAGGCAAGACGCATTCCAACCGGGCCAGCATCCTAAGACATTGCGACTGCTGACCTTAGCACGAGACCTCCGCCGCCGAAAAGCGCGAGAGAACAGTGCCCTGTTCACTATTGAGGGCACTCGCGCCGTCGAGGATCTCGTGAGCTCGCCCCTCCGTATCGTCGGTGCGCTCGTCTCACCCCAACTGCTGACGACCCCTCGAGGCATCGGACTGCGGGACACGCTCCACGCCCGTTCGATCCCCCTGCAGGAAGTTACAGCGGCCGAGTTCGATAGCGCAGCCGACACCGACGCCCCGCAGGGCATCCTGGCCATCGCCAATATCCCGGCCTACTCGCTCGACGCGCTCCCCTCCGCGACGACCGCGCGCTTCCTGGTGCTCGACGCCGTCCAGGACCCCGGCAACGTCGGAACCATGGTCCGTACAGCCGCCGCGCTCGACGCTTCCGCCACGATCGCACTCTCGGGAACCGTTGACCTGTGGAATGCGAAAGTCGTCCGTAGCGCAATGGGCGCCCACTTCCACCACCCCGCCTTCCACTGCTCGTGGGAGGATCTGCAGGCGTTCCTGACGCGCACGGACACGGCCCTCTGGGGCGCCGACACGCGCGGGACGCCACTCGAGCGCACGACCGTACCCGCGCGTCTCGCGGTCGCGGTCGGCAACGAAGGTGCAGGGCTCTCCGCGCAGGTGCGTGACGCCGCGACGCGCCTCGTATCGTTGCCTGTGGCGACCGCCGTCGAGTCGCTGAACGTCGCGGTTGCCGCCGGCATTCTGCTCTACGAGCTCCGGGCATGATCATGTGGATGGAAGTCGCGCTCGCGTTCGTCATAGGGGCCTGCGTCGGTTCGTTCCTCAACGTCTGCATCTCGCGCTGGCCGCACGACCTCTCGGTCGTCTCGCCGCGCTCGCGCTGTCCGAAATGCGAGCGCCCGATCGGCGCGCTCGAGAACATTCCCATCCTGAGCTGGCTCATCCTGCGGGGACGTTGCCGCGGCTGCGGCCAGCGGATCTCGTTCATGTATCCCGCGATCGAGCTGATCACGGGACTCGGCTGGGTCGCGGCATTCCTGACGTTCGGGCCGTCCTTCACTGCTGTTCGTGTTGCGGTCCTCGGCACGGTGCTGCTCGGCATCGCCGTGACGGATGCACGTCACTACCTCATCCCCGACGGCTTCACGGTGTTCGGGCTGCTCTGGGTCTTCGTGACGGCCCTGGTCGGTACTGCGCTGAATCACCAGTCGCCGTTCGCCGACCCATATGACGCCATGATCGGCGCCTGCACCGGCGCGGGTGCCATCGCCATCGCCGGGTGGCTTGGCGAAGTGGCGCTCAAGCGTGAAGCGATGGGCTTCGGTGACGTGACGCTCATGGCGGTGATCGGCGCTGCCGTTGGCCCGGGCCGTGCCTTACTCGTCGTGTTCGTCGGCGCGGTGATCGGCGTGGTCGCGTTCATCAGCGTGATGTATCCGCTCGCACGCGTTCGACGCACGAGCAGCGCGCCGCAACTCGACCTCGCGCTCGATGACGCACCCATGGGGCTGCCGCATGTTCCGTTCGGAGTGTTCCTTGCGCCCGCCGCGCTCGCCACTTTGCTTTGGGGTTATGACCTCATCGGCTGGTACGCCAGCCGCATGGCAGGGTGACGATCGATCTTCCTGCGGGGCCGACAGCGACGTTCTCTCGCATTCACACGTTCGCCGGTCATCCGACGTCATCCGACGTCGCCCGCATCCTCCGACGCTGACTCATGGCCCCGCGCTCATCCGATGGCGTTCTTGCGCGATTCGCGCGTGATCTGACGGCCGACGCCCGTGACGGCCGGCTCGAGCCGGTGCGCGCCCGAGCCGAAGAGATCTCGCGCGTCATCGACATCCTGCTGCGACACGGCAAGAACAATCCGGCGCTCGTTGGTCCGGCAGGCGTCGGGAAGACCGCGATCGTCGAGGGGCTCGCGCAGCGACTCGTCGCCGGCGATGTCCCGCTGTCGCTCCGCGGCATGCGCATCATGGCCGTGGATCACGTCGCACTGCTTGCCGGAACGACCTACCGCGGGGACTACGAGGAGCGCATCCGGCGCCTGGTGTCCGAGACGAGCGCGTCGCCCGATGTCATCCTGTTCATCGACGAGCTTCACAACCTGATCGGGCAGGGCACGGCTCTCGGCGTCGCGATGGACGCCGGCAACATGCTCAAGCCGGCGCTCGTGCGCGGCGACTTCCGCGTGATTGGCGCGACGACGAATGACGAGTACGAACGATGGGTGTGCGGCGACCCCGCGCTCGAGCGGCGGTTTCAGCGCGTGCTCGTCCGCGAGCTGTCCGCGGACGAGACGCTCGACATCCTCAGGGCCCGGAAGGAGCGCCTCGAGCGGCATCATAACGTCGTGATTACCGAGGACGCGATCCGTGCGGCCGTGGAGCTCACCGATCGGTACGAGACCGACCGGATGCGCCCCGACCGGGCGATCGATGCGCTCGACGAAGCGTGCGCGCACACGCATGCCGTGGCGGAGTACTCACCGGTTGCTCAGGATCTCATCAAGCGACGGCGCGCGCTGCTCACCGCGCGCCCCGAGCGGAAGGGCGAGCGACCGTCCTCGCAGCCGCAGCGGGAGCCGCCGCTCGACTCGCCTCATCCCGACGATCTCGAGGACGATCCGATCGAGCGGATGGCGCGCGACGGCTTCGCCGCGCTCGAGCGCTTCGGTGCCGAGATCGAGGCGATCTTCGTTCCGGCGAACGGCTCGCGCGACGCGGCCGCCTCGCCCGCGAATGGCGCCGCGACCACATCGCCTCCGTCATCCTCGGTCTCGGAGCCAGCCCCGCCGCGCGCCGAACCCATCTCGCTCGCGGCCGTCGACGCCGAGCTGCAACGGGTGCTGGCCGAGGCAGGGATCGTCGTTCGTGGACACGACGTCGCTCGCGTCGTGAAGCTCGCAACCGCAAAGGACGTCACATGGACGGAGTGAGACTCGTTAGGCCCGCCACGCTCGCCCTGGCGGCGGGCGTGGCCCTCGGTGTGCTCGGCGCGTGCAAGCGCGAGGCCGGGAACGCTGCCGCCAATGCCGGCCCGTACGCGAAGGAGGTGAGCGAGGCGGTCCCGCGCATCGAGAAGGCCATCGGGCTTCCGTTCAAGACGCCGCCCAAGGTCGAGCGTCGCTCGAAGGACGAAGTCCGCGAGTTTCTCACCCGCAAGTTCAACGAGTCGATGCCGGCGGCCGAGATCACCGGCATCGAGCGCACGTACCGTCGGTTCGGGCTCATTCCGGATACCCTGCAGCTGCGACCGTTCATGCTCGAGCTGCTCACCGAGCAGGTCGTGGGGTATTACGACCCCGCGACGAAAGTCCTGTACATCGTGGACGGCGCGCCGCAGGAAACCGTGAACGTCACGGTGACGCACGAGCTCGTGCACGCCCTTCAGGACCAGTACATCAGCCTCGATTCGATTCAGAAGGTCACGGGCGACAATGACCGTCAGGTGGCCGCGCAGGCGGTCATGGAAGGGCAGGCGACGTTCGAGCAGGTGCAGTCGATGCTCGGCTCGAGCAATCTCGCGGCAGCGCTGCCGGGTGGCTGGGAGCGCGTCCGCGACATGATCCGCGAGGCACAGAGCACGATGCCGGTGTTCTCGTCCGCGCCGATGATCATTCAGGAGACGCTCATCTTCCCGTACCTGAGCGGCGCCGAGTTCATGCGCCGTTACGAGGAGATGAAGCCGGGCACCGTGCCCTTCAACGACATGCCGCAGTCGACGGAGCACATCATCCACTCGGACGCGTACTTCGCCACACGTGACAGCGCGGCTCGAGTGACGCTACCCGAGCTGGCATCGGGAGCGCGCCAGGTGTACGCGAACAACCTCGGTGAGTTCGAGACGCGGCTCTTTCTCTACCAGCACCTGCAGGATCAGAACTCGGCGATCCGCGGCGCTGCGGGCTGGGACGGCGATCGTTATGCGCTGTTCGAGACGACCGGTGGCGACGGCCTGGCGTGGGTCACGGTCTGGGACTCGAAGATCGACGCCGGCGAGTTCTTCGACCTCCTCGACACCGTGATCATGAAGCGCTATCGCGATGCGAAGCCCCGATCGGCGTCGGGTGAGCAGCGCGTCTACGATGTCGGCGCTCGCACGCTGCACATGACCGCGGCGGAGGTGGACGGCCGCCCGGTGGTTCTTTACGTGGACGTTCCCACGGGTGCATCGACCAACGTCGTTGACCTGACGAAAGTGGTGCTGCAGTAGCCCCGAGCAGGCGCAGTCAATCGGCCGGCACCGCCTCAGCTTCGCTTGCCGGTCGATCAGCGGTCGGCGGCGATTCGGCCGCGACCTGATCCGCCAACGAAGGCTCGGGCGCCGGCAACAGGGCGAGGCGCAGCACCTCGTCCATCGTCGATACGAACGTGAACGCCATGTTCGCGCGGACCTCCTTCGGCACGTCGCGGAGATCCTTCTCGTTGCCCTTGGGCATGAGCACTTCGCGCAGCCCTGCTCGATAGGCAGCCAGCGTCTTTTCCTTCACGCCGCCGATCTCCAGCACTTTGCCGCGAAGCGTCACTTCGCCCGTCATGGCGACGTCGCGGCGCACCGGACGCCGACTCAGCACGCTCGCGATCGCGAGCGTCACCGCGATGCCGGCGCTCGGGCCGTCCTTGGGGATCGCCCCGGCCGGGAAGTGGATGTGCAGGTCGCTTTCGCGGAACTCCTGCTCGGAAATCTCCAGCAGCTTCGCGCGCGACCGCACGAACGAAAGCGCCGCATCCACCGACTCGCGCATCACGTCGCCGAGCTGTCCCGTCACCGTTAGGCGGCCCGTGCCGGGCATGCGAAGCGCCTCGATGAGCATGAGGTCTCCGCCGGTGGACGTCCAGGCGAGACCGGTGACGACCCCGATCTCCGGCTCCTTCTCGGCTTCCTCCATCGCATACCGCGGCGCGCCGAGGATCTCCTCGACCTTCGCGTTGTCGATGATCCACGCGCCTTCCTCGCCCTCGGCCTTGCGTCGCGCGCGCTTGCGCATGAGCGACGCCACGTTGCGCTCGAAGTTGCGCAGGCCCGCCTCGCGCGAGTATCGGCTCGAGATGAAGCCGAGCACTTCGTCGGTGAACTGGATGTCCTTGTCGGTGATGCCGTGCTCCTCGAGCAGGCGGGGCAGCAGGTACCGCCACGCGATCTCGACCTTTTCCTCGACCGTATAGCCCGCAATCCTGATGACTTCCATACGGTCGCGCAGCGGCGCCGGGATGTCGAACAGGTTGTTCGCGGTGCAGATGAACAGCGAGGACGAGAGGTCGAACGGGAGGTTCAGGTAATGATCGACGAACTCGTCGTTCTGGGATGGATCGAGCACCTCGAGCATCGCCGCGGTGGGGTCACCGGAGGGACCGCCCGACGACATCTTGTCGATTTCGTCGATCATGAGGACCGGGTCCTTCACGCCGACGCGGCGGAGCGCCTGAATCAGCAGCCCGGGAAGCGCGCCCACGTACGTGCGCCGGTGGCCGCGGATCTCGGCCTCGTCGCGAACGCCGCCGACGGAGATGCGGTAGAACTCGCGTCCGATCGCCTTCGCGATCGCCTCGCCTAACGACGTCTTGCCGGTCCCTGGCGGTCCGACGAAGCAGAGGATCGGGCCATGCGGGTCGCCACCGCGCAGCTTCCGAACGGCGAGGAACTCGATGATGCGCTCCTTCGCCTCGAGCAACCCGTAATGCCGCGTGTCGAGCGCCTCCTCGACCTTCTTGAGCGCGATCTCCTCATCGCCCGAGCGCTTGTGCCACGGCAGCGACAGGATCCAGTCCAGGTACGTCCGAATGACCTGATACTCGCTCGACGCCGGGGACAGCATGCGAAGCCGTTCCGTCTCGCGACGTGCTTCCTGGCCGATCTTCTCCGGCAGCTTGGCCTCGTCGATCTTCTTGAGCGTCTCGAGGGCTTCCTTCTCGCCCGGATCGGCCTCCCCGAGCTCGGCCTGAATGGCTCGCAGCTGCTGGCGCAGATAGAACTCGCGCTGGTGCTGCTCGATCTTGACTTCGGTCTGACGCTTCACGTCCTCCATGACACGGGCGCGCGCGACCTCGCGCTCGAGCCGCGACAGGATGAAGCGGATGCGTTGCCCGACGTCGAGGCGCTGCAGCACCTCGTCCTTGTCCGAAATCCGGAAGTTCATGTTCGTGGCCGCGAGGTCCGCGAATCGACCGGGGTCGGACACGTTCATCTTGAGGATCTGCGGCACTTCGTCGGGAATGCGGTCGACGAGATCAGCGAGTGTCTCGGCGGCCGCCACCACGCGCGCGACGAGATCGTCGAGCTCCGACGGCTCGGCCGGCGTTTCGCGTGCGGCTTTGACCGAGGCGATCGCGTAGGGTTGCGTCTGCTCGATCGACTCGACGGTGATGCGTCGAAGTCCCTGCAGCGTGATCTGCACGGTGTCGCCCGGCAGATTGATCCGCTCGTGCACGCGCGCCGCGACGCCGACGCGCCCCACGAACTTGCCTGGCTCGACCGGCTCATCGTGGTCACCGCTCGCGACCACGAGGGCGACGATCAGTCCCGGCTCTTCGTTCGCCCGCAGCAATGCGAGGTTCTCGGGGGCTCCCATCTGTACCGCGATCGTCCCCAGTGGGTAGACGATCGTGGAGCGCAGCGCCATGAGCGGAAGCGCCGGTGGGAGCTCGGACTTGAGGATCTCTTCTTTGCGCTGGTTGCGGGCCATTGCGACGGGGCGGGGCGGCAGGGGAAGGGAGGGTGTAAGCTAACCAGAAACCCCCGCAATGAAAGCGGGCGGGTTGCTTCAACCCACGTTGCTGCCTACGTTTAACGGCTATGTTCGATGAGCTGTCGGAGAAACTCGAGGCGACGTTTGCGCGCCTTCGCGGGCGCGGTGTCCTCACCGACGCCGACATCAAAGAGGGCCTGCGCGAAGTGCGCCGGGTCCTCCTCGAGGCCGACGTCAACTTTCAACTGACGCGCGAGTTCCTCGAACGCGTCGAGAAGAAGGCCGTCGGCGTTTCCGCGCTGCGCACCGTCTCTCCCGCGCAGCAGCTCGTCAAGATCGTGCACGACGAGCTTGCCGGCATGCTCGGTGAGCGGCGTGAGGGCCTCAAGCTCAGCTCCATTCCGCCCACGATCGTGATGATGGTCGGACTTCAGGGGTCGGGCAAAACCACGACCGCAGCGAAGCTCGCCCGGCGACTCAAGGGTGAGTCGCGCCCGACGCGACTCGTGGCGGCGGACGTCTACCGGCCGGCCGCCATCGACCAGCTCGAAACGCTCGGGGCACAGCTCGAAATCCCCGTCTACGCCGAGCGCGACACCAAGGACGTGGTGCGCATCGCGAAAGCGGGGATCGACCAGGCGCGACGCGCCCGTGACCGCGTCGTGATCATCGACACTGCCGGCCGGCTGCAGATCGATGAAGAGATGATGCGCGAGCTCGTGCGTCTCAAGGACGCCGTGCACCCCGACGAGATCCTGCTCGTCGCCGACGGCATGACGGGGCAGGAAGCCGTGCGAATCGCGCAGGGCTTCGACCAGGCGTTAGGCGTCACGGGCGTCATCCTGACGAAGCTCGACGGTGACGCCCGCGGCGGCGCGGCACTCTCGATCTACGGCGTCACGAAGAAGCCGATCAAGTACATCGGCGTCGGCGAGAAGACGGACGCGCTCGAGGAGTTCCACCCCGAGCGCATGGCGGGCCGCATTCTCCAGATGGGCGACGTCGTGTCGCTCGTGGAGAAGGCCCAGACCGCGTTCGATGAGGACGAGGCGAGGAAGCTGGAGAAGAAGGTCCGCAAGGAAGGGATGGACCTGAACGACATGCTCGTCGCCATGCGTCAGATGCAGAAGCTCGGGCCGATCGAGGGCATCCTGAAAATGCTCCCCGGTGTGAACTCGAAGATGCTGAAGCAGGCGAACCTCGACCCGAAGCGCATGAAGCACGTCGAGGCGATCGTGTTGTCGATGACGCCCGAGGAACGACGCAACCCGACGATCATCAACGGCTCGCGACGCTCGCGCATCGCGAAAGGCTCGGGCCGTCCGACGAACGAGGTGAACCGCCTCCTCGAGCAGTTCAAGGACATGCAGAAGATGATGAAGAAGGCCTCGTCAGGCGGGATGCGAATGCCTCCCGGCATGATGGGGATGCGGTAACGCGACGACCGAGACGAACGACGTCGCCGCGAGGGACGGGCGCGATCCGGAAACGCCGGAGTCGCGAGGAGCCCGTTGGAACCACCAGCACGCCTGACAGGAGAAACGCACCATGGCAGTTCGCATCCGCCTTCGTCGCACCGGCCGGAAGAACGCGCCCACGTTCCGTATCGTGGTCGCCGAGTCCACGAGCCCGCGCGATGGCCGCTTCATCGAGATCATCGGTCAGTACTTCCCGCGCCTGGGCGACCAGGCCGTTCAGCTCAAGGCCGATCGGGCGAACTACTGGCTCGACAACGGTGCGCTGCCGAGCGACACCGTGCGTTCGCTCCTGCGAAAGGCGGGGCTGCTCAAGACGCGCCACGAGGCGCGTCTCGCGCGCAAGCTCAACACGGCCGCCGTTCCCGTTCGCGAGGGCGGCGCCGCCGGCGACACGACGGCGTAAGTGGCCGCGCCCGAGCTGTCGATCGTCGGGCGCGTTCGCAAGGCACACGGCATTCACGGCGAGCTCGTCATCGAGCCGCTGACCGACGCGCCGGACGCGGTCTTCGCGCCCGGCCGTCGCCTTTTTGCCGGAACCATCGCGGGCGATCCCGACCCGGACGAACGCATACTCGTCATCGAAGACAGTCGACCGTTCAAGGGCGGCGGTTGGATCGTTGCCTTCGCCGATCTCGCGGACCGTAACGAGGCCGAGCGATGGCGCGAGCGGTATCTGCTCGCTCCGCGCGCGGAGCTCGATCCCATCGCCGACGACGAGGTCTACCTGCACGACCTGCACGGGCTGGAAATCGTGCTCGATGGCTCCGGGGAGCGCATCGGTGAGGTCGTCGACGTCTACGAGCTCCCTCAGGGCGTCATGCTCGACGTCCGGCGAGACCAGGGCACCGTGCTGATCCCGTTTCGTGGGGAAATCGTGCGACGCGTCGATCTCGACGCGCGGCGTGTTTTCATCGATCCGCCCGAAGGGCTGCTCGAGTGAGGATCGACATCGTCACGATCTTCCCCGAGTTCTTCGACGCGCCGCTGTCGTTGAGCATTCCCGCGCGGGCGGCGGCCGCGGGTGTCGTCTCGTACAACGTGATCGATCTGCGAAACTTTACGCATGACCGACACCGTACCGTGGATGACTACCCTTACGGTGGCGGAGCCGGCATGGTCATGAAGCCAGATCCGTTCTTCGAGGCGGTCGAGTCGCTCGATGTGAATGGGCCGGTCGTCCTGCTGTCACCCCGCGGACGCCGGTTCGGCCACGCCGATGCGATGCGCTATGCATCCAGTCCGACACTCACGTTGCTGTGCGGGCACTACAAGGACATCGACCAGCGCGTCGCCAATTTTCTCGCCACCGAGCAAGTGTCCCTCGGCGATTTCGTGTTGAGTGGCGGCGAGCCGGCGGCGCTCGCAATCGTCGATGCGACCGTTCGCCTGCTCCCCGGGGCAATGTCCGACCTGGATAGCGCGCGTGGCGACTCGTTCTTCGACCAGCGCGGGCTCAGTGCGCCGAGCTACACGCGCCCGCCGTCGTACCGCGGGCACGCCGTTCCGGAGGTGCTCCTCTCGGGAGACCACAAGCGCATAGCCGAGTGGCGCCGCTCGGAGGGTGAGCGCCTGACGCGCGAGCGGGACGACCGCGATGACAGCCCGACGACGGAAACCGAAGCCCGGCTCGGCGAATGAGGTACGGCGAGAGCAGGCCGGCCGCGGCTCCGCCGACGCCGATCGTCGTGAGCTGGAGCGGTGGGAAGGACAGTGCGCTCGCATTGCATGCGCTGCTCATGGACCCGACCGTGGACGTGCGGGGTCTTCTGACGACGGTGACCGACGAGTACGACCGCGTCAGCATGCACGGCGTCCGGCTGGAGCTCGTCGCCGAACAGGCCGCGTCGCTCGGGTTGCCGTTACACGTTTCTCGCATTCCGCCGGCGTGCACGAACGAGTGGTACGAGGCCGTCACGAGCTCGACGCTGCTGCGCCTTCGAGGCGACGGAATCCAGGCGATCGCGTTCGGTGATTTGTTTCTCGCCGACGTGCGCGCGTATCGCGAGCGGCTCGTCCATGGCACCGGGCTGCGAGCCCTGTTTCCGCTCTGGGGTCGTCCGACGGCGGTGCTCGCGCGTGAGTTCGTGGTCGCCGGATTTCGCGCGTTGCTCGCGTGTGTCGATCCGCGTCAGCTCGATGTGTCGCATTGCGGCGATGAGTACGACGACACGCTCCTCGACGCGCTTCCCGCGAGCGCGGACCCGTGCGGCGAACATGGGGAATTTCACACGTTCGTGTACGATGGACCCGTGTTCGCGTGGCCGATCGCGCCTCAACGTGGAGACGTCGTCCACCGCGACGGGTTTGCGTTCTGCGACCTCTTGCCTCGTGACGGCGCACGCGCAACTTCTGGTGATATGTCGCGCGGTGGAATGCCCCCTGCTTAACGAGCTTGTGTCAGCCACCCGAACCGACCAGTAGCCCTCGCGAATGCGTCTAGCGGTACTTCTCCTGATCCCACTCACCGGCTGCCTGGATGCGGCGACCGGGAACGTAGCGAACTTGCCGGCGCCGACCGCCTCGGTGCCACGGGATGCGGGGATGCGGCGCGTCTTCTCGACCGGGTTGACGGCCCCGACCACGGACCGGAAATCGACGGATACCAAGACGTTCGCCCGGGGGCGAGTCGAGCTGAAGGTGCGGCGCGATAGCACGCTCGAGTATCACCTGAACGTCTACAATCCGGGCCGCGAGAATTTCACGGCGGCGCACATTTTCCGAACGGATCGTACCGGTCGCGCCGGGGCGCCGGTGGTGACGCTGTTCGCGGGCGCTACCATGCGCGACAAGTACATCCAGGTCCGTGGGACCGGCGTTCTCCTGGACCCTGCTGGCGCGCCGGTGCTCGAGGAGCTGCGAGCAAACCCGACCGCATTTTTCGTCTCGCTGCGCACCGCGCGCGAGCCCCAGGGAGCCCTGCGCGGGACGATTCAGTAGAACCGCCATGGGCTGCGGCCACGCGCCGGCCCTCCAATAGCGCAAATCACCCCACAATTGTCGTGGCTAGCGACGCGGCAAATGCGCGCTTATCTTGCGGGT
>Ga0075420_100001464_pt1 | contig 20125 bp, 26 predicted proteins | sample SoiMetdeltSBSDD4_FD_75296 | JGI IMG/M metagenome (GOLD analysis project Ga0075420, IMG submission 75296) | Bulk soil microbial communities from a Populus tree surrounding site in Tennessee, USA - Soil MetaG P. deltoides SBSDD4 | ecosystem: Environmental > Terrestrial > Soil > Tree plantation... | reverse complement strand
CCGCCTTCAAGGAGAGCCGCGGCGTAGGCGGAAGGATCCCACCCCGCGCGCCCGGCGACGTCGACGTCAACGATGGCGTGGAGCGGCGGCCAATCCGATGCGGGCCGCGCGGTGAGCGCGCTATGCGCTTTCGGCGAGCTTGCCACCGGTGTTACTGCCCGAACTGCTGGCAGATGGCTTGGGCACGAAGCGATCCATGAACGACGTATTGAGACGCCCCGCCACGAAGTCGCGCTCCGCGATGATCCGCAGATGCAGCGGCACGCTGGTCTTGATGCCCTCGATGACGGTCATCTCGAGGGTGCGCCGCATCCGGGCGATGGCTTCCTGCCGGTCCCGTCCGTGCACGATGATTTTGGCGATCATCGAGTCGTAGTGCGGCGGAACGGTGCACTCGCTGTGCACGAACGTGTCCACGCGGACGCCGGGACCGCCAGGCACGCTGTACGCGTGGATGACGCCGGGCGACGGTGCAAACGTCACGGGATCTTCGGCGTTGATTCGGCACTCGATTGAATGACCGGTAAACGTGACGTCGCTCTGCTTGAACGACAGCCGCTCGCCGGTCGCGATGCGAATCTGCTCCTTGACGATGTCGATGCCAGTCACCATCTCGGTCACCGGATGCTCGACCTGAAGGCGGGTATTGACCTCCATGAAATAGAACTTGCCCTCACCGTCCATGAGGAATTCGAACGTGCCCGCGTTTGTGTACTGCACGGCCTTGGCGGCATCGACGACCAGACTACCCATCCGGCGGCGCACCTTGTCGGTCAGCGCGGGCGAGGGCGATTCTTCGAGAAGCTTCTGGTGGCGCCGCTGAATCGAGCACTCGCGCTCCCCTAGATGCACCATGTTCCCGTGATGGTCGCCGAGAATCTGGAACTCGATGTGGCGCGGGTTCTCCAGATATTTCTCGATGTAGACGTCACCCACGCCAAAAGCGCTCTCGGCCTCGCGTTGCGCGGTTCGAAGCGCGTTTGGCAGCTCCGACGGCATCCGCACGATGCGCATGCCTCGTCCACCACCTCCCGCGACGGCCTTGATGATCACCGGGTAGCCAATCTCTTTGGCCACCTTGAGCGCCTTTTCCTCGCCCTCGACCGGACCGTCACTTCCCGGCAACATCGGGAGGCCCGCCTTCTTCATTGCGCGACGGGCACGCGCCTTGTCACCCATCAGGCGGATGACATTCGGATCCGGGCCGATGAAGCGGATATGGCAGGCTTCGCAGACTTCGGCGAGGTACGCGCTCTCGGAGAGGAAACCGTAGCCAGGATGAATGGCGTCAGCGCCCGTAATTTCGGCGGCGCTGATGATTGCCGGGACGTTGAGGTAAGAGTCAGCGCTGCGCGCGGGTCCGATGCAGACGTCCTCGTCGGCGAATCGCACGTGCAGCGAGTTCTCATCCGCCTCGGAATACACCGCCACCGTCTTGATGCCAAGTTCGCGGCACGCCACGATCACGCGGAGCGCGATTTCACCACGATTCGCAATCAGGATCTTCTTGAACATCGTTCAGAGAGGCTTCAGAGCGAACAGCCGCTCGCCATACTGGACCGCCTGGCCGTTCTCGACATAGACCTTGACGATTGTCCCATCGCACTCTGCGTTGATCTCGTTCATCAACTTCATCGCCTCGATGATACACAGCACGTGGCCCTTCTTCACGGTGTCACCCACATCCGCGTACGGCTTGGCGCCAGGCTCTGCCGCGCGGTAGAAGGTGCCGACGATTGGCGACTTCACGACGGCAAACTCCATGTCATCGTCGGGTGCTGGTGCGGGTGCCGGCGTCGCCGCCGGTGCCGCCACGGCCTGCACGGTGGGAGGAAGGGTCGCCATTGGGGCGACCGTCCACTGCTCCGCCGACTGCTTCTTGAGACGGACCTTGAAGTCGTCGCGCTCGAGCTCGAACTCGACAAGCTCGTGCTCGCGCATCATCTCGAGGATCTGTTTGATCTCGTCGAATTCCATCGGGCTCATGTTAGAAGGATTGCCGCGTCAACGAAGAGCCGGGGCCGCTCGGGCAATCCAGGCACGCACTCACCCGACCACCTGCAGGTGACGGGGCACGTTCGTGAGAATTTCGTATCCGTTGGCGGTGACCAGGATGTCGTCCTCGATCCGGACACCACCCCACCCTGGCACATACGCGCCGGGCTCCACCGTCGTCACCATCCCTGCCTCGAGTGCCGTCGGAGCGTGGGATGCGGCCCGGGTCAGACGCGGGTCTTCGTGAATCTCGAGTCCCAGGCCGTGACCCGTGCCATGCCCAAACGCCTCCCCGAGCCCGCGCTCGGTCAGCACGTCCCGGGCGGCCGCGTCAACCGCGGCGGTCGCCATTCCGGGCCGAATCGCCTGAATTGCAGCCTGCTGGGCATCGAGCACGGCCCCATACACGCGCCGCAACTCGTCCGAGGGCTCGCCCACCGACACCGTTCGGGTCAAGTCCGAGCAGTATCCGTCCAAGACGCCGCCGAAGTCCAGCACCACCATGTCGCCCTCGGCGATAACGCGGTCACCCGCACGGTAGTGCGGAAGGGCGGCGTTGGGACCTGATGCGACGATGGGATCGAAGGCCAGGCGCTCGTACCCGGCGGCCCGAATCTCTGCCTCGATCACCCCGGCTAGCTCCCGTTCCGTCATGCCAACACGCAGCGCCTTGAGAACCGCGCTGGTAACCGGGGTGAGCCGACCCGCGGAGTTCCGGAGTGTGTCGATTTCGTTCGCATCCTTCACGACGCGGGCGCTTTCCACCACGCCCTCGGTCGGACGCAGGTCGATCGCAAGTCCCTGCGCGGCAATCGTCTTCGCCCACCATGTGTGGCGCGATACGGAAACGTGTGCGGCCTCAAAGCCGACATTCGCAACCCCGAGGCCAGCCAGCGTGTCGAGCGTGGCGGCTTCGTACGAGGCCGGCACGTCATGAAGCGTCAGGTCCGGGCAGGCCTCGGCTGTCCGCTGCCGAACCCGAACCGACTCCGTGTACACGCCGTGAACGATGAGGTGCATGGCCGTCGTTGTCGCGACGAGCACACCTGCACTGCCGTTGTGGTTGGTGAGATAGCGAATGTTGGGCAAAGAAGTGATGACCAGCGCGTCAACAGCCTGCGTGGTGAGCGCCTGACGCAACCGCCGGTGACGTTCGGCGAGGGCTGCTGACGGAGGCATGGGCATCGACCCGATTGTAGGCTGAAAAAAAGAAACCCGCGTGGGTGCTCGTCCGGGGACGAACAAGCCACGCGGGCTATGGACAACGCGAGAAGCTACTCTGGGATCTTGACCGACACCGTTGCGCTGATTGACGTCGTGAGGCCGTTGCTGTCTCTCACGGTCAAGACAACGACGTAGCTGCCAACCGCGGAATACGACGTCGAGGCGCTCACACCTTCGCCGCCAGATCCGTTGCCGAAGTCCCACGTGTAGGTGGAGATATGCGCGCCGCCCTTGGCGGTGGACTCAATGGCGGTGAAGAAGACATCCTGGCCCGGTGCCGGGTCGCTCGGCGACACAGCGAACTTGGCCACCGGAGGCACGCCCTCGCTGACCGTGATCGACTGTGACTTCGTCACTGACGCACCACCAGGTCCTGTGATGACCAACGTCACCCTATGGACGCCAGCCGTCTGGAATCTATAGGAGACGACCTCGCCTGTTGCCGTTCCCTCGTTTCCGAAGGCCCAGTCGAAGGTGCACGCCGAATGGCAGACGACGCCATCGACGGTTGCGGTCGACGCATCGAACGTGACGAGGTCGAACTGCTTGGGTGCCCCGATCGAGACGGTGAAACCACTTGTCAGCTCGGGTTCGCCGAAGCCGCGAAGCCCGATTGTCATCGTCTGCGTGCGGCCGTTGTCATAGTTGTCGCCCACTGTCCTGGCGTTGACAGTCACTTGCTTCAGGCCCACCGACGCAAGAGCCGCCGTATACACCACCGTGGCGCGACCATCGCTACCCGTGGTGAGTTCCGGCGCGGAGAGCTGGCCTCCGTTTGCCGGCGTCAGCCACAGCGCAAATCGCTGACCGGCCAGCGGCTTGCCGGACGAGTCCCTGGCAACGAGGCTCAGGGTTGACTGCGAACTACCGTCACGGTCGAGGACGTCAGGCGTCGCTGTCATCGCAATCGACAGCGCAAATTCGGACGGACCCGCCAACGAGGGCGCCTTCGTCTTGTCCATCGAGCAGGCGCTCAGACACAAGGCGACACCCAGGACGATCGCGGATGGAATCAGACGGACTGAGAAGAAGCTGTGCATGGGTATCGCGTCCTAGTCAGGGTCAGCGAAGTCGCCGAAGGAAATTCCGATACTGCCGACCGCAACGACGTCGTTGCCGGCCAGGTCCTTCCCGTAGAAGGTCACCTCGGCGATCGTCGAGAGGATCACGCCGCTGACAGCCAGCGCCTTGAGAGGGGCTTCCCTCTTCGCGATATTCCGGACGATTTCGAAGCCAGCGCTGGCGTCACCCGAGGCGGGCACCGTAACCGTCATCGCCGAATCGAACGCGTAAGGAACGTCAACACCCTGGGTGTTGCGGCCATCAGTCCGTTGATATGAGACGTGATACCGGGTGAACGTGACCCCGTTCAGCCCCGTAGGCGTGGTTGGCGACTGTGAACCCGAGTCACGCAGTTGGATATGGAACTTCGCCCGACCCAGATCGTTAAAGAAGGTTCGCTGGGAATCGACGAATGTCTCGACATCTGAGTGCAGCGTGCCGCCAAACGTTTGAGGATCGGCGCCGGAGGCCGCTTCGAGTGCGTCAATCACGACCTGCGACGGCGAGCGGCCGAGATCGGTCCGGCCGCAGCCGGACGCAGCAACCGACGCTACCAGCGTCGTCACCATCAGGAGAGTTCTCGTCAGTCTCACGGGTCTTTGCTCCTACAGCCGGATAATGCGCGGCGTGATAAAGATCAGCAGCTCGCGGCTCTCGTCGGTGACCAAGTCACGCTTGAACAGCCAGCCAAGCAGCGGCAGGCGATACAGGCCCGGCGTGCGGTCCTGCGTCTGCTGTTCGCGGCTCACATAGATGCCGCCGATGACCGTCGTCTCGCCGTTGCTGACGAGCACCTGCGTGTTGGCGCGCTGGGTATCAATCGGCGGAATGTTGTTGATCGACCGGCTGAAATCGGGCGAGGCGTTCTCGACCGCGATGCGCATGATGACGGTGTCGGCCGCGGTGATCTGCGGAGTGACCTTGAGCGTGAGCGCTGCGTCCTTGAACGTGACCGTCACCGTGTTGTTCGCAACGGTCTGAATCGGAATCTGCACGCCCTGTGTGATTTCAGCCTCGACGTTGTTCTGGGTGGACACGCGTGGCGTCGAGAGCAGGCGTCCCTGACCAGCCTTCTCGAGCGCGGAGAGGGCTACGTCGAGATTGAGGGCCCCGTTGACCGAGCCGAGGGCCAGGCCCAGCGCCGTGCTCGCACCCTTGACACCCAGGTCCACGACCTCGCCCGCACCCGCTCTTCCCGCTACGCTTCCGGTGTTCGGAAAGGCAAACGGGAGCGTGTTGCCGGTTCCCGCGGCGGCGCTTCCGTTGAAGCCCCACTGCACGCCGAGCGTGCGCGCGAAGTCGCGCGTAGTCTGCACGATGCGCGCTTCGATTTCGACCTGCGGCTGCGGCGAGTCGAGCGTCGTCAACAGTGCGGTCGCGCGTTCGAGACGCTCCGGCAGGTCGTTGATGATCAGCGTGTTCGTGCGGACATCGACTTCGACGCTGCCCCGCTGCGACAGGACGGTCTTCGTGAGCAACTGACTCAAGTCCGCCGCCCTGGCGTAGCTGAGCGCCCGCGTCATCACCCGCAGTTCGCCCGCCAGTGCCTGTTCGTCGGCCAGCTTGCGACGCTGCGATTCCTCTTCGGCCAGCGCGTTGAGCGGTGCAATCCGCACGACCGCGCCGTCAACGACGTAGCCGAGCCTGTTGGCGCGAAGGATGATGTCGAGCGCCTGATCCCAGGGCACGTCCCGCAGCGCCACGTCGACCGTCCCCTGGATCGCCGGGTCAATCACGATGTTGAGCCCGCTGATCTCGGCAAACGTGCGGAGAACCGCGCGGAGGTCCGCGCCCTGGAAATCAAGACTGACGGGCATGCCCGAGTAGCGAGGGGCGCCCGTTGCGCCCGGGGCTTGCCCGGCCGGCGCGGTTTGTTGGGCCGGAGGCCCAGCCAGAATCGGCGGCGCGGGGCGCTGGGCAGCCGTGCCCGCAGCCACGCCAACCTGCATCGCAGCCGCCACCTGAGGCGCAGGGCTGACTGGCGACGCCAGCGGCGCGGGCTCGGCGGCCGTGAGAAGCGCCGCAATCGGATCGGCTGCAGCGGCAGGCGCGACCGCCGGAACCAACGTGCGACGATCGACACGCTCGGCCTCGACGAAGATGACGTTGCGTGCGCTGCGAACGCGCGGGCGCATGGTGTCCAGGAGCGTCATGCGGACACGCGCAACGCTTGCGCCGTCAATCGCCCGGGCGTGCTCAACGTGAACCGCCGAAATCGGCGACCGTGCGTCGGGCACGAAGTGCTCGAGCACACCCGCCGCCTCTACGTCGCGGAGCTCCACGACGAACGTATGCGGATCGGGCTGCGACGCGACATAGGGAACCGGGTCGGACGCTTCGATCGAGACGATGCTGTTCTGATCGTCCACGCGCGATCGGATCTCGGTCAATCGGGCAAGGTCGTTGGTTTGGGCAGCGCTCGCGAGAAGCGAGGCGCTGATGCCAAGCGCCAGCAAGGCGCCTAGCGCGAACACACGTGTCGAACGCGAACGGGGGTGCATCACTTGGCCTCTTCGGTCTGCCGCAGCGTCTTGCGGACTTCGCGCTGCTTGTCGAGCGACAGCGAGTCCCTCACCTGCTGGAGGATCAACACCGCGTCCGGCGTGATCGAGCGAACCGTGCCGTCCGCCAGCCGCTCGCCGGGACGCACGATGTAGGTCTTCGAATCGATGCCTTGCATGATGGCGACGTAACCCCCCTGGCTCGCTAACGTGCCCTTGAGCGTGATCTCAGATGCGCCGAGACCGGCGATACCCGGTGCGCGCGTGGCGGGAGCCGACTGACTGACGTCGCTGCCACGCTGAAGCAGCGTGACGAACGGATCGCGCCGTCCATCCGCGTTGTACGTGAAGCCGCGCACCTCGGTTGCCGTTGCGGCGGCAGCCGGGGCTGATGCCGGCGACGCCTGGACGGGGGCTGGACCCGGCGTTTGGGCTGCCGCGGGCACTGCGAACGCAACGAACACGAAGGCGAGAAGGCGGGATGACATCCGGGTTACTCCGTGCTCGCGCGCACAGCCGGTGCCGGCGCGGCGCCTGCTGGCGCCTTGGGTTCTGTCATGACGAACGTCGTCGCGGTGCACTCAGCGGCGATCGTATTGGCGTCGGTCTGCTTGTCCTTCGTTTTGATCTTGATCGCCGTCACGTTGATGATTCGCGGAAACTTGCTGATGCGCTCGAGGAAGCCACCAAGGTTGTGATACGTCCCCTCGATCTGCAGCCCGATCGGCCACTCGGCGTACATCTGCTTGTTGGCGACGGCCTGAGGCGTGAAGCCGCGAATCGTCAGGTTTGATTCGTTGGCCATGGCCTGGATGCGCCTGAGAAGATCGGCAACGTCCTTCTCTTCCGGCAGCACCGCACGCAGTACCTCGAGTTGTCCTTCGAGCGACCCGACTTCACGCCGGAACTCGGGCAGACGGCGCGCGATGAGGTTGCCGCGCGTCACCTCCGCCTGGAGTGACTGCAGACGCGTGCGGCGGCCGTCCATCTCGGTCTGGGTCGGAACGATGTAGAAGTTCCAGAACGCGCCGACGCAGGCAAGCGCCAATACGGCGACCGTGCCGAGCTGGGCGTGCCACGGAAGTTTGCTGAGGCTGAGATTCATGTCGATCGCTCGCAAAGGCGCCGAGGCGCTAGCGGGCGCCTCCCGTCACTGCGGCGGCCTTGACGACCTCCGGTGTTGCACTGGCAGGCTGTGCCAGTTGCGCCTTCACGGTGAACTTGATGACGTCAACCGGCATGTTCTGGGGATTTGTCGGCGCGACGGTCTCAACCTGACTGCTGACGATCTCGATGGGCTTCTGAAGCAGCGCCGACGCGCCAAGATTCCCGACGAAGTCTGAAAGGGCGATGAGCGTCGTGCTCCGTCCTTCGATGAGGACCTCGGCCTTCTTCTGATCGAGCTGCGTGAGCCACAGCATGTCGGGGACGCTGCGGCTGACGACATCGAGCAACTGGACAGGCACGCTCTGGCCTCCCCGCAGTTCCTCGATCAAGGCGACCCGCTTCTGAAGCTGGGCCTTGCGTTGCTCGAACCCCTGAACTTCGGCGAGCACAGGCTTCATCCGGTCCGCCTGCTGCTGAGTACTGGCAATGTCTGTGTCGAGCTGCTTCGACGTCTGGTCGAGCGACCAGTACCACGCGCCCATTCCGCTCACAGTAACGAGCGCGATAAGCGCCGCACCGAGCGGCACCCGGCGACTGGGATCGAGCAGCGGAACGGCCGCCTTCTTCTTCTGGCGATCCTGCCCCAGAAGGTTGATGCGAATCATCGGTCGCCTACCTTTCGCAGCGCGAGGCCCACGGCCACGGCCGCGCTCGCCGCCAGGTCACCGGAATGTTCGCCGAGGAGCGCCGGGTCGCAGGGCACGGCTTTGAACGGGTCGAATTCCTCTACCGCTACGCCAAACCGTTCCGCGAGCATCTCGCGGAAGCGATCGACGCGTGAGGCGCCGCCGCTGACCATGATTCGGTCGATATGTTCGGATTCGGCTGTCGCCTTGAAGAAGTCGAAGGTCTTGTGAATTTCAAGGAGGACGTTCTCGTTGACCGCATGGAGAATGGGTTGCGCCTCCTCGTAGGTCGCGCCGTCCACGGGGATCCCCTTCTTCAACTGCTCGGCGGCCTCGTAGGAGAGGTCGAGTTCCTTCTGAAGCGCCTCGGTGTACGCGGTGCCACCCATTGAGATGTCGCGGGTGAAGACCGACCGTCCGCCCTGAAGCACGTTGATGTTGATGGCGCTCGCACCGGCGTTCAGCAGGACGACGACCGCGCTCGGGTCAAGGCCGTAGTTGGCCTCGTAGGCGTTCTGAAGCGCGAACGCGTCAACGTCCACGATGACGGGCGAACGGCCAGCCTGCGCGATGACGCTCGTGTAGTCGCCGATCTTGTCCTTCTTCGCCGCCACCAGCAGGACGTCCATGTTGCCGCGCGCTTCGGGGCCCGTGCCTGGGTCAAGGATGAGGTAATCGATGTTGACGTCCTGGATGTCGAACGGGATGTACTGCTCGGCCTCCCAGTGAATCGAATGGGCCAGCTCGGCCTCGGTCATGACAGGGAGCGTGATCTTCTTGACGATGACCGCGTTACCGGAGATCGAGGCGCACACGTCCTTCGACTTGAACTGGGGATGGCTGTCGAAGACCTGTTTGATGGCCGCGGTCACGGCGCCGGCGTCGATGATGGCCCCGTCCACGATCGAGTCCGGAGGCAGCGCGGCCAGCCCGAAAGCCGACACGCTGAACCCCTTACCCGACGCCTTCAGCTCGACCGCCTTCACTGCGCTGGACCCGATATCGAGCCCGGCTACCGTTTTTGCTTTACGGAACACGCCTACTCCTCGCTAACCGACCGTTGAACCGGCATCGCTCCCGGGGGCAACCGCTGTACCAGCCCAGCGGTTTTGGTGATTGCCTCCGAAAATTGGCCACTAGCCTCCAGCTCGCACCTGCCGGTTTGCACTTTCTGCCACGGGTCCTGTTACAGAACGGTGCAACCCTGACGGTTCCGTCACGCGGAGGCGCGGAAGCTGGGCCATGTAGGTTATCGGCCGAAGAGGGGCCAAGCTGAGGGGTAGGCACTCAGAGGCAGCCGTCCTGTTGACAACGCCGGCAACCGTCCGTATCATCAGGGTTTGCGGCTATAGGTCCGGGCGCAGTCTGGAAGCGCTGCAGGGAGTAGCGTCCGGACGGAAGTGCCAGAGCTATCCCGCTGTCTGTGACAGTGGGTGCAACCGAAGGAATCCCTCACTCATGCGTACGTTTGTAGCCAGCGCGAAGCGCGCGGACAGCCGGTGGCACGTCATTGACGCGAATGGAGCGGTGCTCGGTCGCATCGCCACTCTCGCCTCCCGACTGCTCCAGGGTAAGCACAAGCCGATCTACACGCCGTTCATCGACACCGGCGACTTCGTGATCGTGATCAACGCGGCTCAGGTCAAACTCACCGGCCGCAAGGAAGAACAGAAGCTCTATCGACGGCACAGCGGTTACGAAGGCGGTTTGCGCGAGGAGCGCGCCGTGGACGTCCGCGCGCGTCGTCCGGGCCGGCTGGTTGAAGAGGCCGTCCGCGGCATGTTGCCGAAAACCAAACTCGGGGACGCGATGTACCGCAAGTTGAAGGTGTACACCGGCCCGGATCATCCACACGTTGCACAGCAGCCCACGAGCATCGAGGTCGCGTAATTGGCCAGCATCGAATACTACGCAACAGGTCGCCGCAAGACATCCGCCGCCCGCGTGTTCCTGCGCCCCGGAACCGGCGCCATCACCATCAATCACCGCGAGTTCGAGAACTTCTTCCCAACCGAGACGCTGCGTATGACGGTCAAGCGACCGCTCGTACTGACTGAGAGCGTCGAAAAGTTCGACATCCTCGCCACGGTGGCTGGCGGCGGCGTGAACGGACAGGCTGGTGCGGTGCGTCTGGGTATCGCCCGCGCACTCCTCCTGTTCGACGCCGAGCTGCGGAAGTCGCTCAAGAAGGAAGGCCTCTTGACGTCTGATTCGCGCATCAAAGAACGCAAGAAGTACGGGTTGGCTGGCGCGCGCAAGCGATTCCAGTTCAGTAAACGTTAGGGAGGGAGGGAGCTTGTCCGGTATCGCGATGAAGGATCTGTTGGAAGCGGGCGTTCACTTCGGCCACCAGACGAAACGGTGGAATCCGAAGATGAAAGAGTTCATTTTCGGGGAGCGGAACGGCATCTACATCCTCGATTTGAACAAGACGGCAAAGAAGTTTCGGGACGCCGAGGACTTCCTCACGAACCTGGCGGCCGATGGCCGCACGGTCCTTTTCGTTGGCACCAAGCGACAGGCTCAGGACGTGATCGCTGAGGAGGCCGCGCGCTGCGGCATGTACTACGTCAATCAGCGATGGCTGGGCGGGCTGCTCACCAATTTCACGACGATCCAGCGCAGCCTGGGCCGGCTGCGTGACCTCGAGGCGATGGTCACCGACGGTCGCTACGACACGCTCTCGAAGAAAGAGATCGCGAAGAACGAGAAAGAGAAGCGCAAGCTGCTCAAGAATCTCGAGGGTATCCGGCACATGGCCCGGCTCCCCGACGCCATCTTCGTCGTCGACACGCGCAAGGAAAAGATTGCGGTGGACGAAGCGCGCAAGCTCAAGATTCCCGTGGTCGGCATCGTGGACACCAACTGTGACCCCGACGAAGTGGACTACGTGATTCCGGGTAACGACGACGCGCTGCGCGCGATTCGGCTGTTCGTGTCATCGATCTCCACCGCCCTCCTTGGTGGTCGCCAGATGCGCGAATCGCGGATCGCCGAGGAAGACGCCGCCAAAGCCGAAGAAGCGGCTGCTGCCGACGCCGCCGCGCGCCTTACGCGCGCCGTGCGCCCGCAGCGACGCGAACCCGCTCCCTCCCCTGCTGGCGCATAAGGGACGGACGGAGAACACACATCTTGCGCCGGCTCGAGGTGAGCCGGCGTTTTTCTGTACGGACGGAGTAGGACGCGATGGCGATTACGGCGGATCAGGTCAAGAAGCTCCGCGATAAAACAGGCGCGGGCATGATGGAGTGCAAGGCGGCCCTCACCGAAGCGAACGGTGACATTGAGGCAGCTACGACGCTGCTGCGCAAGCGCGGACTGGCGCAGGCCGCCAAGCGCGCGGGTCGGGCAACCGCCCAGGGTCTCGTCATGAGCTACATCCACATGGGTGGCCGAATCGGTGTGCTCCTCGAGGTCAACTGCGAGTCCGATTTCGTGGCCCGCACAGACGACTTCCAGAACCTCGGGAAAGAGGTGGCGATGCACATCGCCGCCGCGGATCCCAAGTGGGTACGCCGCGAGGACGTGCCCGCCGAGGCCGTCGAGAAGGAAAAGAGCATCTATCGCGCCCAGATGGAGAATTCCGGCAAGCCGCCTCAAGTGCTCGAGAAGATCATCGAGGGCAAGCTCGGGACCTTCTACGCACAGTTCGTGCTCCTCGACCAGCCGTCCATCCGCGACGGCAACGTGACCATTGCACAGTTGGTCGCACAGGCGACCGCCAAGACTGGTGAGAACATCCAGATCGGTCGCTTCGTGCGATTCAGGGTTGGCGAGGAAGCGGAGTAAGTCAGTCGGCGATGGGCAGTGGACGGTAGGCAGTTGAGACGCCGTCCGTTCCACTGCCCACCGCCAACTGTCCCCTGCCGACTATAATTCCCCAGATGTCTCCCGCACCGGGTTCTCCCGTTCCCGCTCACAAGCGCATCCTTCTCAAACTTTCCGGCGAAGCCCTCATGGGCGACCAGCAGTTTGGGGTCGACCCGATCGTCGCCACACGCATCGCCCGTGACGTGGGCGAGATTCAAGGCCTTGGCGTCGAGACCGCCATCGTCATCGGCGGCGGCAACATCTTCCGGGGCCTCGCCGCCAGTGCTCGAGGCATGGACCGTGCGACCGGCGATTACATGGGTATGCTCGCGACCGTCATCAACGCGCTGGCGCTGCAGGATGCGCTTGAACGTGAGAACGTCGTCACGCGGGTGGTGACCGCGATTGAAATGCGAGCCGTTGCGGAGCCGTTCATCCGGCGACGCGCAATCCGCCACTTGGAGAAGGGTCGCGTCGTGATCTTCGCGGCCGGGACTGGCAACCCCTACTTCACGACCGATACTGCCGCGGCCCTCAGAGCGATGGAGATCAAAGCCGAGGTCATTCTGAAAGGAACGAAGGTTGACGGCATCTACTCCGCCGACCCGATGCTGCATCCGGAAGCCACCAAATACCCCACGATCTCCTACCTTCAGGTTCTCGAACGCCAGCTCAAGGTCATGGACACGACAGCCATCTCGCTGTGCATGGACAACAAGCTGCCGATCGTCGTCTTCAACCTGAGGGAGCCTGGGAACATCCGCCGCGTCGTGCTCGGTGAGCCGATCGGCACAACGGTGACGGTGTAATGGAATTCAACGATCTCAAAGGCATGTTCGACGAAATGAAGACGCGCATGGATCACGCCATCGATCGGGTGCGCAAGGACATGGCGAACGTCCGAACGGGGCGCGCTACGGTGGGCCTGCTCGACAACATCCACGTGGAGGCCTACGGCGCGAAGATGCCGCTCAACCAGGTGGCGTCGCTCTCGGTGCCTGAGCCGTCGCTGATTGTCGCGCAGCCGTTCGACGCCTCGCTGATGAAGGCCATCGAGCGGGCCATCCAGACGTCGGACCTCGGGCTCAATCCCGCAAATGACGGCAAGGTCATTCGGGTCCCGATTCCATCACTGACCGAGGACCGCCGGAAGGAACTCTCGCGGCACGTACACAAGCAGGCCGAAGAGGGTCGCAACGTCGTGCGTCAGGTTCGCCGTGACGCCAACGATCGCCTGAAGAAGCTGCTCAAAGACAGCAAGATCTCCGAAGACGATGAGCGGAAGGGTCTTGAGCAGGTGCAGAAGATCACTGACGAGCACGTCAAGCTGATCGACGACCTTCAGAAGAAGAAGGATCAGGACCTGCTCGGCCACTGAGGCCGAAGCGACCGGCGTCAGTCGCCGAACGAGACGCCGAGCGCGCGGGCAGTCAGCAGCAGGTCGGAATCGAGCGGCACAAGCTTCTGACGCCCAACCACCTCGCCAAGGGGGACGGGCACGATGTCTGGCGGATGATTCGCCACCATCTTGCCGAACTGGCCCTTCAGGATCAGTTCCACGGCCTTGCCGCCAAACCGCGTCGCCAGCGTCCGATCGAACGCCGTCGGCGCACCTCCCCGCTGCAGGTGTCCGAGCACGACGTGTCGCGTCTCCTTGCCGGTGAGACCCTCAAGGGCATTCGACACGGCTCGGGCGGCGCCGCCAAGGCGTTCCGCGGTTCCATCGTGGGCCGACTGGAGGAGCGATACAGTACCGCCCTTCGGGCTCGCGCCTTCGGCAACAACGACGATGCTGAACCGCGCTCCCCGAGCATCTCGCGCGCGGATGTACTCGGCCACCCTCTCGAGGTCGTACGGAATCTCTGGAATGAGAATCGCGTCGGCACCACCGGCCACGCCCGCGTGCAGCGCGATCCAACCCGCGTATCTCCCCATCACTTCGACGACGATCACTCGACGATGGGCCTCGGCCGTGGTGTGGAGGCGATCGATCGCGTCTGTGGCAAAACTGACCGCGGTGTCGAAACCGAAGCAGCTCGTCGTGCCGAAGATGTCGTTGTCGATGGTCTTTGGAACACCGACCAGCGGTATCCCCCGCTTGTAGAACTCGTAGGAAATCGCCAGCGTGCCGTCGCCGCCGATGCAGACGAGCGCGTCGAGGCCATCGCGCTGGAACAGGTCCATCACGCGGTCGCTGTAGTCGAACGTGCCGTCCGGCGTGACGATGGGTTTGAGGAAGGGATTGCCTGTGTTCACCGTGCCGAGGATCGTGCCGCCGAGCCGCAGGATCCCCGTAACGTCTTTCGGCGTCAGGAGGCGCGACTTCTCCGGGTAGATCAGACCGTCGAAGCTGTCCTCGAGGCCCAGTACTTCGACTCCGGCATTCGTGGCCGATTTGACTACCGCGCGGATGACGGCGTTGAGGCCTGGAGCGTCACCGCCGCCCGTGAGAACACCGATCTTCTTGATTTTTGGCATGGGTAACAGGACTGTAAGGAATGTCGGCTCGTGGGATGCTTCAGTATAGCGAAGCGCGCGGGGAGCACAGGCCGCTTACTCGGGCACTCCTGCAGGCATCGTGACCCGTGTCCGCGGATCGAGCTTGGGCGGCCGCGGCCCTCGCCTTTTCGCACTGGGCTCGAGGACGCTGTAATCGAGCTCTATGCCGCTGGCGGCATGCCTTAGCAGAAGTCCACCTCGGCTCATATCGCCCCTGCCGATGAACGACGTGGGAAAGTGGAGCCGCTCCCCCAGCCACCGAACGAGGACGTCCACGTACTTTCCCGTGGCAACGCTTCCAAGCAGCACGACGCGCGCGTCCGGAATGCGGGTCGCCAGCGCCTGCAGGTCGCGCTCGAGTGGCTCGCGGTAGCGAACGTCGCCCGAGCTGATGTCGACGGCGGCAAACTCGCGGACAAGGTCGGCCGTGATCAGCAGGTCCGGCGCCTGCAAACCCCGCGTCGGCGTGATGACGAGCGTCGCGTCGGGACTCGGCGCGAACGTCCGCGCGTAGCTGATCTTGCCGCGGAAGTACAGCCCGCTCATGAAACTGAACGCGTCTCCAAGGGTCAGCGCACCCGCCCGCAGGCGCATAGCGATGGGAAGCGACGAGTCGGGCCGGAGAATGATACTTGCTCGGCGTCCGGCGCAGAATGCGGGAGACAGCAGGAAGACCGTGGCCATGTTCACTCGCGCGGCTTCGAACGATCCTGCACAGCCACGTAGGACACCGTGTCCCACGCGTTGTGGATGCCGATGAAGATCAGCATCAGGGCGACGCCCCCGACAACAAACAACGCCGGCACGGCATGGCGTGGGAGACCGAGTGCGGAGCCGATCAGAACGGCGTAGGCAATGAGCGGCAGGACGGTGTGCCACAGCCAATCCTCCGCGACTGGCTTGTACGTGGTCTGACGTCGGGCACGGCGAACGACGATGAGGGTGTAGAGCGCGCCCACAACGCCGGACCCGAACAGGAGCCATGTCACCGGCGCGAGGCTCTGCCACGGTGCCGATAGCAGTGCCGAGACGAACAGACAGAGACAGAAGTGGACGACGGTCGGCGTCCCGAATGCGGCGACGCTGTCCTCCGAGCCGAGACCCGGTGTATCCGCGATGAGAGCTATCACGACGAACTGGAGACCGGTCAGGGCTGCGGCCGAGCTGCCGACGATGACGTAGAAGCTTTCCCAGGACGCGAGCAATTCGTGAGGCGATGTCAACGGCGTCGCTCGGGCACGATGGTTTCGCCGCGCGCCATCGTGGCCTCCGTTGCGCTGCGAACGGGAGCGTACGCGGCGGCCCATCGACCGTCCGCCTTGGCGGCATCCACCTGACGTTGGCCGTGCGGCGTCATGCGCCCGGCCTCCGCGCAGGTGACCGTCGACAGGCCGGTGTCCTTCTTGTGCACCTTCAACCACAGCTCTGTCTCGCGTTCGTGATTCGCGGCCAGCCAGACTTCGAACGCGGCCTGTGAGCGGAAACTCTTAATCTTCTTTGGATTGGGAATGATCGGCGCCATCTGGTCCCTGCACGTCAACGCTAGAAGTAGCGAAGAACCAGATAGGCGATGGCGGCGATGCACGCCACGATGCCTGGCACCGCGACAAGAAAGACCGTTCGCTGACGCTTGAGCGCCAGCCGCTGCAGGCCGACCGATTCGTCCACGGACTTGCGCGACGCCTGGATCTGCTCCTTGACGAGAGCCCGGTGCTCATCCATGACAGCCAATGCCTGACGCTGCGCTTCGCGAATCTCGCGGAGGACTTCGAGAATCTGCTGTTCTGTTTCTAGAGTCATGGTTCGGCCAGCCGTTGCGGCGCGTGTCTGGTGACAGCGTCCGGGCCGGTAGTCAGCACCTTGATCGCGGCGTCGGAATTGTCCGTGGCGATCACGAGACGGTTTCTGGTCGCAAGGTACGAATACTTGATGTTGATGTGCGACTCCGCAAGCTTCTGGAAAACGCGCGCGGCCGCACCAGGCTCGTCGGCGACGGCCACCACCACCACGCGATGTTCCTGCACGATCCGGAAGTGGGATTGCTCGAGGCATGTATGCGCCGCGCGCAGATCCGGAGACAGCACATGGACGACGCCGCCAATCTCCGCGTAGCCGTCGATGTTGATACCCGCCTGGCTGACGCATCCGAGCGCCTTTGCCAGCGTTCCAGGACGGTCTTCGTCGAGGGTCACCGCCAAGTCCGCGTCAAGATGCACGTCGAGATAGGGCATGGTTGCTCCTATGCTGCTTCAGGCTCACGGTGCGATTTTCGGACCGCGGCCTTGAAATGATTCCACCTGTCGCGGTCGGCTGCAAGCCGATGCTTCAGGCGCAGGGCGAAGCGTCAGGGTTCTGCCGTAGAGAGCCACCATCGTTTTCCAATACACCACGCGGTTTCGTCGGGTTCGCTGTCGCGTCGTAAGGATTGAACCTCGTCCGTCGATCTGGTGTCGAGCGCCGCGGCAAGCGCTCGAGACTCTTCCTTGTCGCGAGCGCCGATGCACGGAATGAAGGCGGCTGTTGAGAAGATGCGAGCCGCATAGGCTCTCTCCGAGCGACGAGTGACGAGCAACATGCAGCCAAGGCGCTCGTCTGGCGTCAGTGGCAAGACGAGACGACCGCCGATCGTCAGAGCATCGAGCCACACACCGGGCACGCGGGTAGCGCCTGCGCTCACATAGATAACGGTCGCCGGCGGCAATTGCACCTCGAGGGCAGACTCGGCGTGCACGACTACGTTCGGATACCCCGCCAGGTTCTTGGCGGCTCGCCTGGCAAGGTCCCCGTCGATTTCGTAGGCATGCACCCGACCGCGTGGCCCGACGAGATGAGCGAGGATAGCGGTGTAATAGCCAGTGCCGGCGCCTACGTGGATGACACCGTCGCCCGCGGTTGGACTCGCTGCCCCAAGGCATTTCGCGTGCAGGCTCGGCTCGCCGTTATTGATTCCCCGCTCGACGTCCAGCGCGACCAGGATGTCTTGATACAGAACGTCCGGATCATCCGTCTCGGTCGAGACATAGCCCGTGTTCGTCTTGATATACCAGGGGCCTGGGCCGACGAATTGTTCGCGTTTCACGGCGGCAAACGCATCCACGATCGACGTCTGTCCGACCTCCGCCCGAGCGGTGACGAGCTCAGCGTACGAGCGACGGAGACCCTCGTGGCCGCTCATCATCGTCATCAGGACTTCGAAAACGCGTCTAGCGTTTCTTTGCTAACGAGCCATTGTGGGCCACCGCGGCCTTCACGAGCGCCTTGAACGCACGGGCGTCGACCTGGGTTCCTTCGTGGATGTCGATCGCCCGTCGCGTGTTCCCTTCCAAGCTGGAATTGAAGAGGTGCGATGGGTCAGGGATGCTGGCACCGCGAGCGAACGTGAGCTTCACGGCCTTTGTGTACATCTCTCCGGTACACACGATTCCGTCGTGTGACCAGACGGGAATCCCCGTCATCGCATTCGACGGCTTCCGCCATTTCCGCTCCTCGATCATTCCGGGATCGGCCTCAAGGATCAGAGCCCGCATCCGGACCAACGTCTCCTCGCGCCAGTCCCCCACGTCGTTATTCCGTGCTTCCGTTCGGCGACCAGGTGACCTCTTCAACGACCCCCTGGTGGGGCTGTCGCAGGGGGAATCGGATCGGGCACGTGATTATTGAGCGCGGGGATGGTTCCCAAGTACGCCCAGATCGCCTTCAGATCGTCGTCGCTTAACTGCGAGTAAAACGGCCACGGCATCGGCGGCAGGATGTCGCGCGATGTGCCCATGTGCTTACCGGTCCTCATGGCCTTGATGAACAAGTCCTCGGTCCAGACACCGCTCCGCAATCCGGTGTTCGGATCCGGCGTCAGGTTGGCGGCAAAGGAGACGCCCCACGGGCCGCTCCACGCGGTGAGCGAGTCTATCGTCGCGACGCTCCACGGACTGCCCGCCGTGGTCTTGAATGGCGCGGCAACCTTGAGGCCTTCCGGATGTCCTGACAGCATCTTGTCCATGTCCGGTTCAGGGCCTCGAGGCCCAAGCTTCTTCGGGGTATGGCAGTCGTGACAGCTACCCACCGTCACGAGCACCTTGCCCCGCTCGGCGGGGGTCTGAACCGGAGCCGCGGCCTGAGCGGGCGCAGCCGGTGGCGCCGCAGGTGGTTGATTGCAGGCGGAGACCATGACGGCAATCGGCAGCCACACCGCGACGATGGAAGTGCGATCCTTCAAAAAATACATGCCTCTCGACTCCTCATATGTAGTTACTTTGAGTTCACCTTCGTACTGTGAGTTGACACGCATTGCCACCGACCGTCGCGTACGACCCAGACGTCGGTGTAGCGCAGCGTCAAGTCTTCCCGCTGCCCCTGCATGATACCGACCAGGTGAAGCGTAAACCACACCACGGCTGTGTCGCGGTAGACCTTCACCGTGAACTCGTCCTGAATGGCGGACTCTACCTTCTGATTGAAGCCCGCCGCAAGCGCCAGTTCACCAGCCTTGTCCCCTCGGGCGCCGTCTTCGTAGGTCGCAACGAACTCGTCGGCCAGAAGGTTTTTGATGAAGGCGGCGTCCTTGCGATAGAACGCCTCGTTCCACCCCTGCTCGAGCGCAATCAGGACCTCTTGATCCGATTGCACCGGCCCCTGTGAGGCGGTCGCTGTAACGGCCCCGGCGGCCGTGAGGATGCAACAGAGCAAACAGCGCAATCCCATCGAAACTCCCCTTCGCGATTCAGCACTCATGATATCCACAACGAACCAGAGCCAGAATCGTTTCCTCGGATTGTTCGCGACCTCACGCACCATGTGTCGGACGTCGCTCCTGCGCGATTCGCTCCGCCTCACGCTTCAGGTCGCTGGCGTACGCCTCAAATATCGGACGGAAATCCGGCAACGTGCCTTTGACCAGCGCAAACATGAGACCGGAGAAGCGCTCCTCCATGACGAAAGTGGTCATGGCGTCGTCCGGCGCGAGCACAAACGACCGGACGCCCTTGAAGATAGCGGGAAGGCCATCGCTCCAAATCATGCGCTGCGCTGTGACGACATCCGAGACCACGGGGGTGAAGGTACGCTTGGTGCCTGGAACATGCACCCTCAGTCGCTCGCCCCCTCGGATCTCGCCCTCGACACCGGTTACCGTGGAGTTCCAGCGAGGGAAGCCTTTCGCATCGGTCAAGAGGCTCCACACGACGTCCGCGCTCGCCCGAATATTGACCTCGACCCGGCAGGTCATCTCAAAGGCGCCGCCCGTTT
>Ga0075420_100001463_pt1 | contig 20130 bp, 21 predicted proteins | sample SoiMetdeltSBSDD4_FD_75296 | JGI IMG/M metagenome (GOLD analysis project Ga0075420, IMG submission 75296) | Bulk soil microbial communities from a Populus tree surrounding site in Tennessee, USA - Soil MetaG P. deltoides SBSDD4 | ecosystem: Environmental > Terrestrial > Soil > Tree plantation... | reverse complement strand
CGACCACTCGGTGATCGACACCGACGAGGCGGTCTGGGACCGGGTACTGGCCGTCAACGTCAAGGGCGTCTACCTCGCCTGCAAGTACGGCATCCCGGTGATGCTCCGCGCCGGCGGCGGCTCGATCGTCAACATCGCCTCGTTCGTGGCGCTGGTCGGATGTTCGGTGCCCCAGGATGCGTACACGGCATCGAAAGGCGCCGTGATCGCGCTGACCCGCTCGCTGGCGGTCCAGTTCGCGCCGAAGGGCATCCGGACCAACGCCATCTGCCCCGGCCCGATCGAGACGCCGCTCCTGACCTCCTGGCTCCTGACGGATCCCGAGGCGAAGGCGCTACGGCTGGCGCGCAACCCGACGGGCCGGTTCGGCCGGCCGGAGGACATCGTCTACCTGGCCCTGTACCTGGCGTCCGACGAGTCGTCCTGGACCAACGGCGCGATCATCAGCGCGGACGGCGGCATCACCGCCAACTATTTCTGACCCGGACTCGACACTCCGACGGTCAGACCGTTCGCCGTCGCGGATCGGGCGGCGGCGACGAAGGCTCCTGGACCTGAGTAACCAGCTCAGCACCCTCGAGGGTAGTCACCGGCGTGTACCGCCCGCCCTCGGTCGGGTGAAAAGCAAGGATCGCCATCTCGCTGGCCGCGTCGGGGCCGTTGACGCGCAAGACGTCCAGCAGCAACGCCCGCGCCTCGCCTTCCGTGGCGAACGATCCGCCGACCCGGTTGCCGGTCCCGTCGTCCCAGACTTCATAGTAGGTCGTTGCCACAGGTTATACCCTCTCAGCTTCACTCTACCACGCGGAATTGCCTGCCACGAGGGATCCATTCCTGGTTCGTGACCCCATGCGGGCATGGCTGACGAAGCGCGGCCTGAGACAGCACGTCGTGCAACGTGGGCGGGTTTCTCTTCATGAGACGATAAAAGACCCGCACCAGTGTTGATCGCCCTCTCACGTGCTCCGTCGGTGCGCCATCGTAGCATGTCGTCGCATATCGGATCGTCGCCAGACGTGTTCGGAGGACAGCTTCGGTCAGACGCAGGACGCCCAACGCTCGGCGCGGCGGCGCGGCTACCATATACCCCCACAGTCCGGGGTCTCGGGCAGGGGCCCGGACGGAGGTGCCTTCCCGTGACCGTGTCCGTTACCGCCACCGCCAGCGGCAAGACCCACCACCTCGACGCGAGCGTGCGCCACTACGTCTGGGACAACAGCATCCAGCCCCGCATCGAGGTCGACTCCGGCGACACCGTCGTCTTCGAGTGCAAGGATGCCGGCGACGGCTCCTACACCTGGGATTCGACCGTCGCCGACATGATGGCTCGCACCGAGCGGATCCGGCAGGAGAAGGAGCGCCTGGGGCCCGGCAAGGCCGCCCGGGGCCACGCCTTGACCGGGCCGGTGCTGGTGCGGGGAGCGAAGCCCGGCGACGTCTTGCAAGTCGAGATCCTCGACCTCGTGCCCGGCGAGCTGGGATACACCTCGTTCCGACCGGGGCTCGGCCTCCTGCCGGAGGACTTCCCCGATCCGTACCTCCACATCTGGGATCTCCGAAACGGCCAGTATGGCGAGCTGAAGCCCGGGATCCGGGTCCCGTTCGAGCCGTTTCTCGGCGTCATGGGCACCGCCCTCGACGAGGCCGGCGAGCACGCCACCGCCCCCCCGCGCAAGAACGGCGGCAACGCCGACGTCAAGCAGCTCACGAAGGGCGCCATGCTGTATCTCCCGGTCTGGGTGGACGGTGCCCTCTTCTCCTGCGGCGACGGCCACGCCGCCCAGGGCGACGGCGAGGTCTGCATCAGCGCCATCGAGACCAGCATGACGGCGACGCTCCGCTTCACCCTCCGCAACGATTTCAGCCTGGAGGAGCCGGAGTTCCAGACCGGCGGCCCGCTCTCGCCCAGGACGAACACGGCGCCGTACTACGCCACGATGGGCATCGCACCGGACCTGATGGAGGCGACCAAGAAGGCCGTCCGCAAGATGCTGGCGTACCTGGTCCGCGAGCACGGCCTGACCCGCGAGGAGGCGTACATCCTGTCGAGCGTCGCGCTGGACCTCAAGATCAGCGAGATCGTGGACGCCCCGAACTGGGTGGTCAGCGCGTTCATGCCGCTCAGCATCTTCCAGAGCTGACCTCCCCTGTCCCTTCCCCAGCGGGAGCGTGGGCAGGGACAGGGCGAGGCCTCCCTCGTCAGCGCGCCGCTTTGAGCTGGCTCGGCGCGGTCACCACGATCTGCGGCTTCTGCTGGAACAGCTCCACCGTCCCCGTCACGCAGAGCGCCTTGCCCTGCCAGGCGCCCTCCGGCGGCGGGTTGAACTGGCGGCGGTTGTTCCCCCAGATCACCGCCGTGAAGACGTGGTTCGGGTACGGCGCGTCGTTCAAGAAGGTGGGCTGGCCCCGCACGTTCGGCTGGTACGAGGCGTCCACCCGACCTATCGCCACCGTCGCCGAGCGGCCGGCCGCCTGGCCGGCCCGCGTCGAGAGGATCGCGCCAGGGCCGCAGAGCGCTGTCGCCTCCTGGTCAGACGTGTTGGCGGCAGCCGCCGCGTTGGCCGACGCCGCCACGCCCAGCGCGTCGCCGGGTTTCGGCACCGGCGAGGCGAGCGCGGCCGGCACCCCGGCCACCGAGGTCGCCACGATGGCCGGCGGGCTAGTCGAGGCGCCCGTGGCGCCGTTCGGCGTCGGCGATGGCTTCGCGGCCGCCGATGAGGTGGTCGGGGAGGGGACAGCGGTCGGCTTCACGGCGGCCGTTGGTTTCGCGGTGGCCGTGGCTGACGGGGACGTCGGCTTCGGTGGGCTCGTTGGCGGCGCGGTCGCGATGGCGGTCGCGGTCGGGGCAGCCGTCAGCGTCTGCGACTGGGTCGCCGGCCAGCAGCCGGCGAGCAGCAGCAGACCGAACGCGAGCGCGGTGAGCAGGGCGGCGCGGGGCACGGCCGGATGGTACCCTCGCGTGGCGCCTGATGCCCCCGCCACCGCGACAGAAGCGGGTCACGATCCCGTACCAGCGGCCGGCTCGCGGGGCCGCGCCGCGACGACCGGCGGCGCCGTCCTGGCACGGGCCGCCTGGCCGTCGTACAGCCGATACAAGAAGTCGTACAGCACCAGCTCCTGCCGACGCTGGTCCGAGCGCAGCAGGCGATTGGCATGCAGGTGCAGATACGATCTCGCCAGGTCGGCGATCGGGATCGTCAACCGCCGCTCGCCGGCGGCGCGCCGCAGCTCGGCCATGACCGGCGCCGACCGCTCCGACCGCCGGCCGAGGGCGGCGAAACCCGGACCGAGCGGGCCGTCAGCGGTGCGCCGCTCCGGGTCGAGCAGCGGCGCCAACGCGGCTCGTTCCGCCCGGTAGCGCTCCCCGAGCTGGCGATTGAGCCGGTGATCTGCGCGGTGCTCGCGGGCGAACGCATCGCGAATCGCCCGCGCCACGGCCAGCTTCCCCTCGAGATCGAAGCCGAGCCCCTCGAGCAGCAGATCCATACCCGGCAGGGCCAGACGCCAGCGCGCGTCGGCCAGCGCGTCGTCGTCGAATGCCTCGACGATCTCCAGGACCGCCAGGCTGTCGGCCTCGGACAGCTGCTCGGCGAGCACGACGCCCCCCGGGCCTCCGTAACGCTCGACCTCGCGCTCGTAGCTCTCGAACTGGACGCCGCGGATGCCGCCCTCCTCGACGTGGCGCCCGACCGCCTCCTCGATGGCCGGCGCGACCACGGTGAGGAGGCGCGCCGGATCGCCGTGGAAGCGCAGCCGCAGGTGCCACAGCGGATCGCCGTACCGGAGGAAGAACCACCGATCGGCCGCGCCGGAGCCGAGCGCGCGATCGACGATCGGGCGCACGACCTCGCGGAGCACCTGGTCTGCCTGGGCCGGCCCGGTGTACAGCTTGGCGTAGAGCCACTCGGAGCCGGGCCGGAAGCTCCGCGGCGCCCGCAGGCCGGGGGCCGCGGGGCGGGGGCTCGACGCCGCGGATGGCCGCGGCCCGCCGGCGGCGTCGGCCCCGCCCGATGGCGGCACCGGCCCGGCCCCGGGCCCGCCCGCCGAGTCATGCCCGTGCCCCTCCCCCCGCACGTCCGGTGGCTCGACCCGCACGAAGGGGACCGTCAGCTCGTGGAAGAAGCGGCCGTCCCGGCCCGTGGCGCACAGCTCGTCCGGGCCGGGCAACGCCTCCGCGAGCACCGTGCGGGCGCGCCCCTGCAGGAGCTGCGCGAGGCTCTCGACGCTCAGGACATTGTCGAAGTCGATCAGCAGCTCGTCGTCGTGGTCGACGAGCCGGACGTGGCGGGGCACGCCGCGGCGCTCGCGCCAGGCCCGGACGGCCCGGAACTGCTCGGCGCCCGACGACCGCTCGAAGACGCGCGCCTCGTCCGCGCCCATCGTCCACTGGGCGCGGGCCAGGACGAGCCGCCCGACCGCGACGCGCGGCAGGAACGGCGCGTCCGCCAGCGGTCCCCAGTCCCACCCGAGCCCGGTGGCGACGCCCTGGTCCTGGAGCGCCGCGAGGAAACGGTAGATCGGCGTCGTGCGCGGGTGGAAGTAGTTCTGGGCGCAGGTCAGCCGCGGGACGACCTCGCGCCCGAGACGAGCCGAGCGGAGGACGACCCGGCCGTCGACGACCGAGACGAGGAGGTCGGTGATCGGGATCTGGCGCTCCATCGGCGCGCCGGATACGCCGAGATAGGCGATCTCATAGGCGCGGAAGACCGGCCGGTGGAGGATGTTGCCGGCCCGAGGCTCCGGCAGGTGGGCGATCTCGGCGAAGACGGTGTCCGGGCGGAGCGCCTCTTCGGCGCGGACGTGCCGCTCGACGCACCCCCGCAGGATCGGATCGCCATGGCAGAAGCGCCCCAGCAAGCGCGCACCGGACGGCCCGGCCACGCCCTGGAGCAGCACCCGGAATTCGCCCCGCGCCAGCGCCTCCGGCGACGCGGCCGCCAGGACGGCACTGGCAGAGAACGCGTCCGGGAGGGGCGGGGGCTCCGGGCTCGCGAGACGATCCAGGTCGGCGTCGTCGAGCTGAATCTCGCGCGCGCCGCACGAGAGTGCGTCGGACAGCTTGCCGAGCAAGAACGTCTGGCGCGCCCCCCACCGGACGCCGCGCTCGTCGGAGGCGCCCGAGAACCCGAGCCCGTCGAGCAGCGGCGTCCCATCGTCGTGGCCCGTCGACCGGCCGAACCCCAGGCCGAGGTCCGGGTCGAGCGCCTCCACGAGCGGGATCTCGCGGCCGGCCTCGGCCCCCTCGTAGCGGGACACGAACGCCTCGCGGAACTGGCCGAGCGTATCGCGCGGCGATCGGGCGAACCGGCGCAGGATCTCGACGCCGCGCTCGATCTCGCGCAGGACGTCGCGCCCGAGGACCGGTCGATCCGACCCCGGTTCGTCGACCGTCTTGATCAGCTCGGCCTGGAACAGCCTGGCCGGCTCCACGGCGCCCGGCAGCGGCGACAGGAGCGCCGCCACGGCGCGGTAGCGGGCGGGATCGGCGCCGATCCCGCCGTCGTCGATGCCATCCAGCGCCGCGCGGGCCTCGTCCAGGGCGTTGGCGGCGACCCGGGCCGCCGGCGCTCGCTCGCCGATCTCGCGGAGCCGCGCGATCAGCCCGTGGATCGGCTCCGGGCCGGTCGCCGCCGGCTGCAGCTCGGATACAAGCACTTGCCGATCCACCAGGGCAGCGAGATCCGGCCCCGCGACGCGGGCGCCGAGCGTCACGCCATCGTCGGCATGGTCGAGCAACGCCGCGGTCATACCGGCGTCGAGGCGCCGTTGGCGATGCGAGTGGCGCGGGTCGGTCGGCGTCAGCTCGACCCAGCGGAGGCGGCCCGCGAGTCGGTACAGTCCCGAGCTGCGGCGGTAGCGGAGCGCCCCCCGCATCGCGGGATCGCGCTCAAGCGCCGCGATCAGCGCGCACAGGTAGTCCATGTCGAGGCGCGTGTGGCGGCGGTACCGCGCGCGCGGCGGCACGGCCAGGCGCGTCTCCTCGCCGATCTCGCCCACGGCGCAGCCGGCGAACAGCCCGAACGGCGTCGACCGCGTCGCCATCCGCGCGACGTAGCGCACGAGCGCGTGCTCGGCCCGCCGACCGCGCCTGCCGTCCGGGTCGCGCCGCCACTCTTCCAGGCCGCGGTCGAGGTCCGGCGACGCGATGAAGAGCGCCTCGCGCACCTCCGGTCGCTCGACCAGGGCCGCCAGCCGCGCCCGCAGGCGGGCACGGTCCTCCTCCAATGCCGAGGCCAGGCCCGCGTCGTCGCCGTCGAGCGCCGCCGGGGCCCGCGGCCCCGCCGACGGGGTCGCCAGGTCGTCGTACGGCAAGAGCGGCGTGCGCAGGACGAAGAAGTCGACTCCGAAGGCGGACGGCCGGGCTGGCCCCGGGGTGCTCACGTGGCGGCGCCTTCGGAGACGGCCCGGCCGGCGTCACGGCGAGCGGGCCCGCGCCTCAACTCAACGCCCCGCCCGACGGCGCACGAGGTGATTTACAGGTTCGTCCTGGTGCCGCATCCGCACGTGCAGGTGAATGTCGCGGTCTGCCCCGCGGCGAGGATGTCGTCCGACAGGTCGGCCTCCAGCTCGGATTCGCCGATCTCGTCGACATCGTCGAACGGGGCCTCGATCTCGCTCTCCATCGCCGCTCCTCCCGCAAGAGTCCGGCGCTTCGAGCCGCGTCGGTCGTCGCAGGATAGCACGGATGAGTGGCGCCATCTATCATCCGGACGACACTTCGACCGACCCGCCGGGTGACGGCCTGCCGTCGTGGGCACCGTCGAGCCCTACGGTCTCCGCCAGGAGGTCGTGGGCCCGCCGGCGGGCGTCCGCCGTCGTCGATACCTCGGCGAACACGACCTCGTCAACGCCGTACGCCGCCGCGAGCTCGCCTAGTTGCTCGCGGCACTGGTCGGGCGTCCCGACCACGCTCGGGACGATGTGCGGGTTGGCGTGACCGCGCAGCGCGCGCGTCGCCTCGGCCTCCGTCCGGGCGCAGATCCCGGCCACCGCGACGGTGCAGCGAGGCAGCGGGGCCGTCGGGCGGGGCCGGAACCGGGCGCGGTACCGTTCGAGGGCGTCGGACGGGCGAGCGGGGACCGGCTGCAGGAAGAGGCTCAGCGCGAACGCCGTCCCGAGGCGGGCCGCCAGGCCTGCGCTGAGCGTCCCGCTCCCCAGCATCCAGATCGTCGGCAGGCCGGGACCGGCCGGGCACGTCGGCACGGCTGCCAGGGGGTGGGCCGGCGACAGCGACCCGCGCAGGTGGCCGACCAGCGCGACCACCTTGCGGGCGTAGCTGTCCGGGCCGACGCTCCGCCCGTCGAGCAGCGCGTCGTGCCCCTCCGCGGCGACCGATCCGCGCGCGAGCCCGAGGTTCAGCCGTCCGGGGAAGAGGGCCTCGAGGCAGCGCGCGTCGTCGGCGAGCTTGTGCGGGCTGTAGTAACGGAGCAGGACGCCGGCCGGGCCGGCCCGGATCCGCGACGTCGTGCCGAGGATCAGCGCCGACAGCAGCTCTGGGCTGGCGTGCGCCACCCCCGGACCGTGGTGCTCGCTGAGCCAGTAGCGCTCGTAGCCAAGCTCCTCGGCGCGTTGCGCCAACTCCAACGTCTCGGTCAGCCGTTCGCCGGCCGTCTGGTCGGGGCCGGGGATGCAGAAATCGAGGATCCCCAGCTTCAGGTCAGGCACCCGAAGCCCCCCCGCGCCGGCGCGGCGGGATGCCGACCAGCAGGAGGCGATCCCACGCCGGCTCGATCGGGGTGACGGCCGCGAGCAGGGCCAGGCCCACCCCGGCCGCCCCTTCGAGCAGGCCGCGTAAGGCGACCCGCCGGGACGGCGTCCCGGCGGCCCCGAGCTGGACGGCGGCGAACCCCCCGAGCCTCCCGGCCGGCCGACGCATCGCCAGGCCACGCGCGTACCAGGCCCGCGCGGCCTGGCCGAGCGCCGGCTCGTCCGTCGCCTGGTACAGGCGGTTGTAGGTGTGGGCGAGGCCGAATGCGCCGTGGCAGAGCGGCGCGTCGACGACGCCGGATCGCTCGAACGGGCGGGCGGCGGCCTCGGCGGCGATCTCGATCGCCGTCCGTCCCCAGGCCGGCTCGCCGACACACCGCGCGGCCAGCAGGAGGGCCGCCGCGATGCCGGCGTCGCCGTAACACCAGGCCAGTCGCGAGGGGTGCGACTCGCCGTCCGGCAGGACCGTGGAGGGGAATCCTTGCTCGCGGGTTCGCGGCGGCCGATGGGCGAGCAGCCAGGCGACCGCGCCGTCGAGCAGGGGACGTGCGCGGTCGCGAGCGACGCCGGCCGCGCAGGCCAGGCCGAGCCAGGCGATCGCCCCCGGCACGCCGTGCGCGACGCCGAGATTGTAGCTGCCGCTCACTGGCCGGTCCGCACCGGGCGTCAACGCCGGTGGCGTCCACCAGGTGATCGCGCCGGCCGCGCGCTCGGCCAGTCGGTCGAGGCGATCGACGACCGCCTCCAGTACGCCGATCGACGCTGGGGCGGCCCGGCGCTCCAGGGCGTAGACGCCCGACCTGACGAACCCGGAGAGCAGCTCGTACGCCTCGCGCTCGCGGTCGGGCGGTCGCCCGAGGTCGGAGAGGAGCCGACGATCGACCTCGTCGGGAAAGGTCGCGACCTCCGCCGCGCCGGCGCTGAGCCGACCGTCCCGCGCGAGATGCTCGACCACCCAGCCGACGCCGGCGACGCCCCCCCACAGCGACGCGTTCAACTGGCCTGTGTGCACGCCTCGAACGATCTCGATCAGCAGGCGTTCGGCCAGGCCCGCCTCGCCAAGTCCGCTCCGATCCAGGTAGTCGAAGAACAGCGCCACTCCGGGCCAACCCCAGGCCAGCGAGGCCCGCCGCGCCGCGACGACCGGACGGTCGGGAGCGCCCTCCACCTGGTGCGCCTCGTCGGCCAACCCGGCCGCGATCGCCCGAATCGCCCCCACGGCCCGCTCGGCAAGCGCTCCATCCAGGATCGGTCGCCATCCCCGCGCGAGCGGCGGCGGCACGCGCAGGGCGCCGACCTCAGGTGGGCGCCCCGGAGCGGCGGGAGTCGGTCCGCGTGGCGAGCCCGACCGCTCGTCTGCCATCCATGCCCTCCGAGCCCGACGGTCGAGGCCCGACCCCGTCGGCGAGGTGGCCGGCCGAGTCCTCGCGAGCAGTGGTGATGGGAGCATAGGAGGGAGGGGGCACGCGTCAAGCCAGGCGGCGCCGGGCGAGGCGCTTGAATGCTGCCGTCGCCTCGCTCATACTGGGACTCAGGTCAGGGAGAGGAGTTGCGACGATGCAGACTACCGAACCGACGACTCGTGTCGGCGTCAGCCGCCTGGGCCACATCGGGATTTACGCGCGCGATCTCGAAGTGCTGCGGGACTTCTACCGCGACGTGCTCGGCTTGCAGGTCGCCGATCAAGACCTCGATCGCGGCATCGTGTTCATGAGCAGCGACCCCGACTCGGAGCACCACGAGCTGGCGCTCGCGCGCGGGCGGGCCACCGACGACAACGTCGACATGGTCCAGCAGGTCTCCTGGCACGTCGACTCCGTCGAGGCGCTCCAGGGGTTCCACCACCTGTTCAAGGAGCAGGGCGTGCGGGTCCAGCGCGAGGTCACCCACGGCAACGCGCTCAGCATCTACTTCTTCGATCCCGAGGGCAACCGCAACGAGGTCTACTTCTCGACCGGCGTCCCGACCCCGCAGCCGTTCAGCAAGGAGATCGACCTCGGCCTGTCGAAGGACGATCTGCTGGCCGAAAATCTGAAAATCATCGCTGCACGGTGACGAGGCCGGCGCGCGTGGCGGCGGTCGGGAGATCCGCGTGATCCGCGAGATCGCCGTCACCCGCGTGCCGGTCAACCATCGCGGCGACTGGATCTTCGTGGCGCTGACGGACGAGGACGGGCGCGTCGGCTACGGCGAGGCGTCGCACAGCACCGACGACACGGCCACCATCGCCCTGCTCGAAGGCCCGCTCTCCGGGCCGATCCGCGCCAACGCCTGGGACGACCCGGCCTCGGCCTGGGCAGTTCTGGATGCCGCCGCGCCCGCCGGCACGGCCCGGCGGGTCGCCGCCACGGCCGCCAGCGCCGTCGAGCAGGCGCTCTGGGACCTGCGGGCGCAGGGGGAGGGAGTCGGGCTGGCCGCGCTCCTCACCGCTGGCAGCGAGACCGGCGCCGGCACCTCGGCGGTCGAGACCGTCCCGCTCTACGCCAACATCAACCGCGCCACCGTCGATCGGACGCCCGAAGGGTTCGCCGCGAACGCCGCCCGCGCCGTCGCCGATGGCTTCCAGACCGTCAAGCTGGCGCCGTTCGACGAGGTCGCGTACGGCGCACCGGCCGAGGATCTGCGCCGGCTCGCGGAGCCCGGGCTGGCTCGGGTCGCTGCCGTCCGCGCGGCGGTCGGGCCGGACGTGCGGGTTCTGGTGGATTGCCACTGGCGCTTCGACGTGCGGACTGCGCTCCAGGTCGCACAGGCTCTCGACGAGCTTGGAGCCGGGTGGATGGAGGATCCGGTCCCGTACGAGGATGGCCCGGAAGAAGTGCTCGCCGTACGTCGTGCTGCCCCGCTGCCGATCGCGACCGGCGAGCGACTCATCAGCGCGGCGGCGTTCGAGCCGTTCCTCGATGCCGGCGCCGCCGACTTCTACCTGCCGGACGTCAAGCACATCGGCGGCATCGGCGAACTGCTGGAGCTGGCGAGGCTGAGCGAGCACCGGGGGGTCCGGATCACGCCGCACAACCCGAGCGGGCCGATCAGCACCGTGGCGAGCGCGTCGGCCCTGGCGAGCATCTCGCACGCCGCGCCGCTCGAATTCGCCTGGGGCGAGGTCGACTGGCGCCCGACCGTCCTGGACCCGCCGGAGCGGATCGAGGCCGGCGCGCTGGTCCTCCCCGTCGGCCGCCCGGGCCTCGGCGCCCGCCTCTCGTCACGCTGAGCCGGGGCAGATCGCCGGCTCGCCCGCGTCGTTCAGGGCCGTTCGAGGAACCTCGTCCGATTGGTCCAAGTCAGATGGTGCTCGCGGTCCCACAGGCGCTCGATGGCCCGAATGAGCAGTCCGAAGTTGTCGGATGGGATCGTGCGCTCGTCCACGAAGATCACGCCGGCGTGGGTGATACCTGATGTGGCCCATTCGGCGGTCAGTGGTCGTATCGTCTGGAGGTCATAGGTCACCAGCGTCAGGCCGTCCTCTGCTGCTGCCCGTAGGATGAGGTGATCCGGCTGGTTGAGCAGCGTGCCACCGTGCCACTGGAAAACGCTCTGTATCCGGATCTCCGGACGCCTGGCATTGATTTGCCGGGCGATGACCTGCGAGATATTCTCGTCCAGGAGCGGGAGCAGCATCAGCCGACCGCAATGTCGTCGTCTTCGTCCAGCTCAATGGAGACGCGCTCGAGCTGGGGTAACGACTGCTTCATCCGCTCGTAGGTCCACGAGTCGTTCTCGGCGACGGAGCGGTCGATCTCCTCCGCATGCGCCCGGTAGTAGTTGAAGGCGGCCTCGATCCGATGCGGCGCGACCTGGAAGTAGTACGCCGTCTTCTCGACGTCGAGGTCATAGTGCCGAGCCACCATGATGATTTGCCAGATCTGGGTCAGGCCGGTGAGGCAGGCCCGCCGCTCGCCGTTGAAGGTCCGGAACTCGATCTCGGGGAACTCTTCCTGCCGCAGCCACTCCTCGATCGAGCGCGCGCCGGTCTCGCTGAGCGAGCGGCCTTCCTTCTTCGCGGCCGCTTCGAGGCGCGCGGCCGTCTCGTCGGGCAGACGCAGCGTCACATCCCTGGCCATCGCTCACCCCCGTCGCTCACCCGTTTCACAGCGCGGACACTGGTCCCTAGAGTATAGGCTGGCCGGATCGCCGCTCAGTCGGTCTGCGCGGTATGCTGCCGTATGCGACACTGACGGCCCCGGCAGCGACGCCGGCGAAGGAGTGACCGATGCAGCTCGGCCCGATGGAGTTTGGTGTCTTCCACGAGTTCCCCCGCCGCGAGGGGACCGACGATTCCACCGCCTTCGCCCAGAGCTTCGAGCTGGTCGACGCCGCCGAGCAGTGGGGGCTCGACGTGATGTGGCTCGCCGAGCTGCACATCTCGCCGCGCTCGGTCCTGGCCTCGCCCATCGCCTGCGCCGCCGCCATCGCCGCCCGCACCGAGCGCATGAAGATCGGCACCGCCGTCCAGGTGCTGCCGCTCGCCCACCCGCTCCGCCAGGCCGAGGAGTGGGCCACCATCGATCAGATCAGCAAGGGCCGGCTGATCTTCGGCATCGGCCGGAGCGGCTTCGCGCGGACCTACAACGCCTACGGCATCCCGTACGCTGAGAGCCGCGACCGCTTCGCCGAGGCGCTCGACATCATCCTGAAGTCGTGGACCGAGAACGCCTTCTCATACGAGGGCAAGTACACCCGCGTCGACAACGTCAACGTCACCCCGAAGCCATACCAGAAGCCGCACCCGCCGATCCGCGTCGCCGCCACCACCCCGGACACGTTCGTCACCCTCGGGACGCAGGGCCACCACCTGTTCGCCGCCGTCCGCCTCGGCACGATCGCCGACCTCGCGCCGGATCTCCGGCGCTACCAGGAGGCGAGAGCGGCGGCCGGCCACGAGGGGCCGGGCCAGGTCTTCCTCCGGATCCCGATCTACGTCGCCGACACCGAGCGGCAGGCGATCGAGGAGCCCGAGCAGAGCCTGATGACGTTCTACCGGAACATGGCGGCCCAGCTGGCGCAGTCCGCGACCGAGGCCGGCGCCAACCCGCGCGAGCTGCGCGAGCAGCGCAGCCAGGCCCTCGAAGTGCTGACCTACGAGGACGCCCGCCGCGACAAGGTGGTGGTGGGGACGCCGAAGCAGGTCACGGAGCGGCTGACGGAGCTGCGCGAGGAGCTGGGTCTGAGCGGGATCCTGGCGGAGCTGAACTGCGGCGCGCAGATCCCGCACCAGCAGGTGATGCACTCGCTCAACCTGCTCTGCAACGAGGCCATGCCGGCCTTCAAGTAGCTGCTCCAGCTCCACTCGCAGGTTGCCACCCCGACGCCTATGGGCTGTCCGCACTTCGAGATCCTATCCGGCCTCACGCACCAGCGACACACGGAAGCGCTCGGCGTCTGCCTGTCGACGGACGCGATCACCGGCCCCGTCTTCACCAGGGACGCAGTCAGCAACCGGACCACGGTCGCCGAGACGCTGGCCCCGCTCGCCTCGACGGCCCCTCCAGCCGGTCCCGAGCGGTCTGCCCGCGCCGCACGCCACGCCGAACCCGCTGGCCCCGGCGCCCGGCGGTCTGCCGGCCGCCCACGCGACCCCGACGACCCTAGCCCCGGCCCCCGGCGGCCTGCCCAGCCGCCCGAGCGCGTATCATCGACCACTCGGTTATTCCCGATCTGCGGCACAAGGTGCGGCGGCGGAGTTACCCGGAGCGTCACGACCGGAGGGCCGCCGCCGTCGCCCCGTGCCTGATCGTCAGTTGAGGATAGGCCAGCGGCTCTCCGTCGGGTAGGTCAGTCGCGGCAGGCGCCCGCCCCTGGCCAACGGGCAGGCACGTCGTCGGCCATGCCATCACCCCTCGGGCACACGGCTCGGCGGCGGGCTCCATCAATCGTCCCGTCCGTCTACGTTGCCGCCTCGCCACGTGCCGTTGCTCCCCTCTCCCTCGCAAGGGAGAGGGGTTGGGGGTGAGGGCCACCCCGCTCGTGGGTAACTCCAGACATGACCGCCCTGCCCCCGCCTCAAAACCGAACACCCGAATCCCAAAACCCCTCGTCCCCGCGCGTTCGAACCCAATCTCCTTCGAGTCAGCCGAGGTCCGGTACCAGCGTGTACCACGTCTGGCCGCGTGTGGACCGCGTCGTACCACGAAATACCTCGCCGGTATACGAGTTGAACCGGTCCCATCGGCCTCGCTATCCTCGCACCCAACGAGCAACGGCGCACCAGCTCGCTCCAGAGAGGGATGCAGGTTTCATGGCTCATACGGCTGCGGTCGCGATCCCCGTGCCGGCCGAGGCGATCGTCCGCGAGATCGAGGCGCTCGGCATCACCCACGTCGTCAACGTGCCGGACACCCATCAGAAGAGTGTCCTGGCCCTCCTCGCGCGGCGGTCCCACCCCGCCCTCATCACCGCCTGCACCGAGGACGAGGCCGTCGGCATCAACGCCGGCCTCTACGTCGGCGGCCAGCGGCCGATGCTGCTGATCCAGAACACCGGCCTGCTCGCCTCGCTCAACTGCGTCAAGGGCATCGCGATGGACGCCAGCGTCCCGACCTTCATGCTGGTCGGCCTGTTCGGCCGCGACGTCACGAAGACGCCCGAGGACGATCCGCGGCGGGTCATCAACCGCATCGGCCCGACGCTCGACACCTGGGAGATCCCCTGGTACCCGCTCGAACGGCCGGACCAGATCGGCGCCATCGCCGAGGCGTACCGGACGAGCCTCGAAACCCGTGGCCCGACGGTCGTCCTCGTCGGCGCCCCGACCAGCTAGGACGTTCGTCATGAGCATGAACCGCAAGGAGCCCACCGAGGCGCTGGCCGCCCAGCGCGGCGACGCCATCACCATCACCACCGAGCAGTGCATCAAGGCCTGGCGCGAGGCCGTCCCCGACGCCCTCGACGATCCGACCCACGTCGACGTCGTCGGCGCGATGGGCAGCGCCTCCAGCATCGCCCTCGGCATCGCGCTGGCCCAGCCGGGTCGGAAGGTGATCGTCATGGACGGCGACGGCAGCCTGCTGATGCAGCTCGGCTCGCTGGTCACCATCGCCGGGGCCGCCCCCGAGAACCTCTACCACTTCGTGTTCGAAAACGGGGTCTACGCCACCTCCGGCGGCCAGCCGCTCCCGGCCGAGGGCCGGCTCGACTTCGAAATGATGGCGCGCGGGGCAGGATTTGCCCACGCCGCCCGCTACGACGACGCGGCGCAGTTCAAGGCGGACCTGCCGGGCCTGCTGGAGCGGCGCGGCCCCGTCTTCGTCACGCTCCAGATCGAGCACGAGGTCGGCGTGCCGTCCGGCACGAGAAGCGCGCTGATGGGCGACCAGCTCGCGGCGATCCGCAAGTATTTCGTGGGCGCCGACGACTGACCGCCGCCCCGCCCCAGCCGCCGACGCCTTTGCCGCTTTGGATGACGTGGCGCAGTATCAGGCGAGGTGGATGACGTCCGGCCGGAACAGCTCCTCGACCGTGTACACTTTCGGGACGACGTGCTGCTCGTAGGCGAACCGGGCCGCCATCTCGATCGCCCGGCGGTTCGGCTCGACCCCGTACGGCAGCGGGTCGCCGACGATCCCCTTGAGGCGGATCATCTCCTGGTCGGCCGCCGAGAACGGCCCCGGTCCGTCGAGTCGCCGCATGGAGGCCTGCTTCGCCTCCGTGAACGCCGCGAACAGCCGCCCCAGGATGTCGGGGTCCCGCTCGACGACGTCGTTCCTGACCGTGATGAGGTGGTTGACAGGGTAGACGCCGTGTTGTGCGAACCAGGCGACCTCGGCCTCGGCGGCGTCCGGGATCAGCGGCCTGACGTCGGGTGACGCGGCACGCTCGGCGCCGATCGCGGCGTCGATCTCCCCGTCCACCAGCATCTGCCCGAGCTTCTTGCCGGACGGCGCCGGCTCCACGTTCGGCGGGTTCCGGAACGCCTTGACGTGGGCGTCCTCGAAGACGACCCAGGCGACCTTGTCCAGGTCGACCCCGTACTCGTGCTGGAGGACGCCGCGCGCCCAGAGGACGGTGGTGACCGTGTACGATCGCACGCCGACCCGCTTCCCTTCGAGATCCTTCGGCTCGCGGATGCCGGACCGCACGTTGTAGTGCATCCGGCGATGGTGGAAGTTGCGCGTGACGACGACCGGCAGCCCGGTGATCGCCTTGTCGAACGAGCGGGCCAGGATGTAGGTCGTCAGCGCCAGCTCCGAGACGTCGAGCTCCAGCCGGTCGGCCATCGCCCCAAAGCCGTCGTGGACCGGCTCGATCTCGGCGAAGTCGAGCTCGACGCCCGGGATCGCGATCGTCCGGTCCTTGATCGCCTGCGTGTGGGGATAGGTCCCAAGGAGCGTCTTGAGTGCCGTCGTCGTGACCATGATCGCCTCCCCCTGCTACTGGCTGAGCCTCGTGGCGCTCGCGATGTTGGGCGCATCGCATATCGCTTCACCGCGCGCGTGAGCGAGCGGACCCCCGGCGCCGCAAGGTCCGCTCGCTCACGCGCGCGGTGAGGACGTGCGTCCTTCCGCGTTCGGCGTCGGCGCATCCTCACGTCGGGCGTTCGGCTGGCGCGTCCCCCCTGACGATGCAAGCGTACTAGAATGCCGGTCAGCGATCCCTCCAGGCGGTCTCTCGACGTGGGGGCTCCCGTGACGACAACCCTGACGCTGACCGCGGCCGTGCGATCGAACGGCGGCGCGCTCCCGCTGTTCAATGGCGAGGTCCCGCTCCAGAACGGCCTGAGGCTGGAGCAGCTCACGATCGAGCCGCTGATCGCCGCCTACCGGCGGATGGTGCGCGGGCTGGAGTTCGACGTCTGCGAGCTGGCGCCGACCACCTATCTCTGCGCGCGAGCGTACGGTCGGAAGTTCACGGCGATCCCGGTCTCGCTCTCCAGGGGCTTCCACCACCGCTCGATCGTGACCAACGCCTCCTCCGGGATCAAGACGCCGCAAGACCTGAAAGGCAAGAAGTTCGGCGTACGGGCGTACACCGTCACCACCGGCGTCTGGGCGCGCGGCGTCCTCCACTCGGAGTACGGGGTCGATCCGGCCAGCGTCACCTGGTACACCGACGACGAGGAGCACGTGCAGGAGTGGCCGCTGCCGCCGAACGTGGTCAAGCTACCGGCGGGCGAGAGCCTGGCGGCGATGATCGCGGCCGGCAAGCTCGACGCGGCGTTGAGCGGCGCGGCCGGCATCGGGCGGAGCGGCCCGCCGACCGCCAACTGGGAGGCCGCCGCCGAGCAGGCGATGGCGTCGGCGACCTTCCAGCCGGTCCCGCTCTTCCCGAACGCCGCCGAGCTGGAGGCGGACTGGTACCGCCGGACCAGGATCTACCCGATCCACGGGATCATCGTGATTAAGGACGCCATCCTGGCGGAGCATCCGTGGGTGGCTCCGGAGCTGCTGCGCGCGTTCCAGGCTTCGAAGGAGCTGCACCTCAACCGGCTCGCCGAGCATGGCCCGTCCTCGGCCGACGACCGCCAGATCCTGGAGAACCAGGCGCTGATCGGCGGGGGCGACCCGTTGCCGTTCGGCCTGGGGGCGAACCGCCCGACGTTCCAGGCGCTCATCGACGACGCCTTCGACCAGAAGATCATCCCGACGTGCGTCCGGCCGGAGGACGTGCTGGCGCCCAACGCCCTGGAGACGTAGGCACCGGCCCGGCCTCGGCCGGCAGTCTGTGCGTCCGGTGAGATGGGGCGAGTGGCGTGCTGCTACACTGACGGCATGGATACGCCGAAGCTCGCCATCGAACTGGAGCGCGAGGACGACGGCCGTTGGATCGCCGAGGTGCCATCGCTCCCGGGCGTGATGGTGTACGGCGAGAGTCGTGAAGATGCGCTGGCTCGCGTCGAGGCGCTCGCCCTTCGTGTGCTTGCCGATCGGCTAGAACACGGAGAAGCCGTGCCCGAGTTGAGCGGGCTGTTCCACGCCGCGTGAGCCAGTGGTCTGCCACCAGGGCGCGGCGCGTCCTCGCTGCACTCGAGCGCATCGGGTGGCGGGTCAAGCGAACGACGGGCTCCCATCGAGTTCTGGAGCGCGAAGGCTGGCCGGATGTCGTCTTTGCGTTTCACGACGGCCAGGAGATCGGCCTGACGCCTGACGACATCGAGAGCGGCCAGCTCATGTTTGGCTGACCGGCGACAATGGAAGGGGTCGGGAAGGCCGATGCAACCGAGGATCACGGTGCTCACCCTGGGCGTGAACGATCTGGAGCGGTCACTAACGTTCTATCGAGATGGGCTCGGCTTGCCGACGGACGGCATCGTCGGCCAGGAGTTCGAGTACGGCGCGGTCGCCTTCTTCAAGCTTCAGGATGGCGTCATGCTCGCGCTCTGGCCTCGGACCAGTATCGCGCACGACTCCGGGCTGGCGCTCCAGCCCGCCAGCGCGACCGAGCTCACCATCGGCCACAACGTCGGCAGCCGAGATGAGGTCGACGGCGTGATGGAACAGGCCGCGCGAGCCGGCGCGACGATCGTCAAGGCCGCCGCCGACACGTTCTGGGGCGGCTACGCCGGCTACTTCCAGGATCCGGATGGCCACCTCTGGGAGGTCGTCTGGAACCCGAACATGCCCATCGCGGAGTAGGCCCTGCCAGCCGGGGGCGCCCGCTTCGTGGTGGACTTCCCCCGCGCGCCCCATGAATCATCCGAGGAGCCCACGCTCAGCCTCCCCCAGCGTACACCCGGAAGTACCCGACGCGTTTCCGTCCGTAGGGGCAGGTTTTCGACTGACGATCCCCTGAACTGGCCACCCTAACCTGCCCCGCCTTCCTCTGACGTGCCCGGATCGCGAGCGAAGGCGGGGCAGGTTAGGGTCGGATCTCGACGGGATGGTACGTCGGAAACCTGCCCCTACGTCGACGCAAGGGCATCGAGGATCGCGCGCCGGCGCGGCAGTTTCCCCTCGGTGCGATACCGTTGCGCCCCGTCGGCGTCCAGCAGGATGATCGCCGGCACCTTCTCCGTCCCGAAGCGCGCCCGCGCCTCCGCGCCGGCCCGGTCGTCCACGTTCAGCCGGACGACCCTCGCCCGCCCCGCCAGCTCCCGTTCGAGCCCATCGACCATGGGCTGCGCCGTCAGCGAGGCGCTTCAAGTGTCCGAGTAGAGGAACAGCAGCAGCGGCTGGCGCGGTCCCGTCGCCGCCCCGAATGCGTCCCAGGCCGCCACGTCGCTGGCGCCGCCCCGCAGCTTCCGCTGCACCAGCGCCAGCCCGAGGCCGGCCCCGGCCACCGCGACCGACGGCCAGGGCCCGCCGAAGCGTGCGCCCAGCAGCCAGGCGAGCCCCATCGCCAGCGCGCTGGTGATCAGGAACGAGTAGCGGTTCACCTGCCAGCGCATCAGCCGGGCTCCCGCGAGCGGTCCCGCTCGATGCGCTGGCGCAGCTCCTCGGCCAGGAGCCAGGGCGAGAGCCGCAGCCGGATGAAGTCCCGCCAGGTCAGCGCCCGCTCGAAGGCCGGCCGCCGCGCCGACCGCTCCTGGGCGGCCGTCGGCCAGGCCGGCCAGACCACCACGGCCGCGCCGAGCATCCAGGCCACGGCGAAGCGGCGCAGGCGCGCTCGGAGGCCCTCCCCCGCCTGGAGCGGTGGGGGCGCGGCGCCTGCACGCCGCGGCGCGTTCGGTGGGGAGGCGGGTGATGAGGCCATCGTCTCGACAAAATCGTACACCCTCTCCCGGGCTGTTCGCAGGCGCCAGATCCTTTTCGCTCGTTATGGTGAGGCGTCACGCTGCCAACACGGGCTGATCTCGATCCCGTAGCACCCCCGTAGGGAGCGCCGGCAGCGCGCCGGGGCGTCGATAGAATCGGCGCCGTGAACCAACAGTTCCGTTCGCTTCACAGGGCGCTTCGCGCCGGCCTGCCCAGATCTGGCTCGCGGTATCGCCAGGGCTCGACGGTTCTCGCGCGGCTCGTTACGTTGTTCGTTGTCGCCGCATTGGTGTTTGGCGCCATCCCGGGGGAGGATACGGGGGCGATCCAGGCTGCTGCGCCATCGCCGACGGCGCGGGCCACGGCCGGCCAGAGCGCGGGCGTCGTACGGCCAGCGGCTGCCACGGGACTTTTCATCACGGGCACGGTCTGGGAAGACACCCGGATCCGCAACGGGTTCTTCGACGACAACGAGGGGCTACTGCCGCTAACGAGCCCGGTCTCCGTGACGATCGAGCGCGTCGATACCCCGGGCGTCCCGATCCCGTGTGCGACCGGAGACGCTTCCGTCCCCGCAAACATCAACCCGGTCGATTCCAATGGCCGCTATCGCTGCAACGTGCCGGCGGCCGGCACCTACCGCGTCTCGGTCGTCATCCCGCCGGACTACGAGGCGACGACGCCCCGGCAGCGCGAGGTCACGACCACCGCGACCGAGGGCGGGATCGCGAACTTCGGGCTGGCCCACCTCGATCCGCGCATCCGGGTGATCGGCGGCGTCGTCTTCCTGGACTGC
>Ga0075420_100001462_pt1 | contig 20133 bp, 14 predicted proteins | sample SoiMetdeltSBSDD4_FD_75296 | JGI IMG/M metagenome (GOLD analysis project Ga0075420, IMG submission 75296) | Bulk soil microbial communities from a Populus tree surrounding site in Tennessee, USA - Soil MetaG P. deltoides SBSDD4 | ecosystem: Environmental > Terrestrial > Soil > Tree plantation... | reverse complement strand
TCGACGTCGTCGACCACGCTCTTGAGCTCGACCTCAAGCGGCATCGATCGCGCGCATCACTGCATCCGTGTCCGCGAGGTTCGGAAACACGGCGACGGGCCTGTGGGCCGCGAGCTCCGCCATCGAGTACCGACCCGTGGCAACCGCAATGGCTCGCGCGCCGATCGCTCGCGTGCAGTCGATGTCCTCTGGCGTGTCCCCGATGATCACGATTGCGTCGCCGGCGACGGTCAGTCCGAGCGCTTCACGCGCCCGCCGCTGTGCGATGGCAGGCAGCTCACCCCGCACCTCGTGGTCGGATCCGAACGCACACACCGTGAACCGCAGCGGGTCGATCCCCACGGCGCGAAGTTTTTCGCGCGCGCCGACCTCGATGTTCCCGGTCAGCAACCCAACGGTACGGTCGGGACGCGCGTCGAGCGCCTCGAGCAGCTCGAGCACGCCGTCGAAGCGGTGTACCTGCGTCGTCCCGGCGCCAAGCTCCACGCGAAGTCGCCGGACGTAGTCATCGAGCAAGCCCGACATGCGAGCATCGATGATCGCGTCTTCGTGCCCAGCCATGCGCATGAGATCGCGGACGATCTGCATATCCGTCTTGCCATCGTAGCGATAGTCCGCTGAGCCCGACGAGCCGAACGCCGTGGTGAGCGCGCGTTGCATGGCCCGCCGGCCAGCGCCGTCGCTCCAGAGAATGGTGCCGTCGATGTCGAAGAGAACGAGTTTCAAAGCAAGTCGGTAGTCAGGAGTCGATTGTCGTGATGCGTCAGCGTCACGTTCGGGTGATGATCAGTCCCGTCATGATGCTGCCGGCGCCAAGTCCTTGCCAAATCGTCGGCACTTCGCCGAGCGCGAGCCAGGCAACCGCGAGCGCGACGAGCGGTTGCAGGTTGCTGAACATCGAAACGCGTGTTGGCCCTATTCGGCTAACCCCGTGGTACCAGATGAGGTTACCGACGACGAGCGCGCCGATGCCGCTGTACACCATCGCCGCCCAGACGTCCGGAGTGATGCCAGTCCAGTCCGTGGTGAGCATGCTTGGGATCCCGATCGCCGTCACGAACAGCGCGCCCCCGGCGAGACTGTAAGCACCGACATTGATCCCCGACAGTCGCTCCGTGTATGGCTTGATGAGGATCGCGAAGAACGCCCAGCAGAGCGAACCCGCGACGATGAGCGCGCTGCCGAGCACGGTGTCGTCGCGCGTCGACCGAGCCACGGATCCGAAGACGACACACGCGATGCCGGCAAGCTGCAGGGCGATGCCGCCCCAGCCGCGAGCACCGACCCGCTCGACGCCAAAGATACGTCCGACGACGGCGACGAACGCCGGCGACGCCGCGAGCATGAGTGCGACCGTTCCCGCGCGACTCCGCGCAAGGCCTTCGATGAAGCAGAGCTGATACAGGCCGTTGCCGATCACACCGATGCTGGCCAGCGCCAGGATGTCTCGCCGAGAGGGCCGGTCGTGCGAGCGCATCCACGCGATGACGAGCAGCGCGACGACGGCCATGGCGATGCGGACGGCGTTGTATGCGAGCGGCGGAACGGTCCGCGTGCCGTACTTCGCGACGGTGTAATTGACGGCCCAGATGACGGCCATGAGAACCAGCAGCAGGTCAGTGAGGCCGGCCGCGCCAGTCTCACGGCCCTGCCGATTTGCTGTTGGCGTATCCGGGTTCGTCATCGTCAGAAAAGTAGTGTACTTTGCCGCATGCACGTTTCCTTCGCCCTCTTCGCCGACGCCGCGAACCTCTCCCAGGAAGGGAAGCTCAACATCCTCGGTGTGTTCGACGCGGTCCAGGTCGCGACGATGCCGACCGTCCATCCGCGCGCCACACTCGTGCTCCGACTGAAAGGCACGAACTCGGACATCGGGCGTCACACGGTATCGCTCCGCTGGCTGAACCCGGCGGGCACGGAGCTCTGGTCGTCGGTCGGGGAGCTCGAGGTGGGCGCGGCGGCGCCCCCGTCACACATGGTGACCGAGATGGATCTGCCACTCATCGCGGCGATCGACCTGCCGCTCGATGAGGTGGGCGGCTACACCATGCAGATCGCGCTCGACAGCCAGATCCACGCGAGCGTCAGGCTCCAAGTGCGGATGGGTAGCCCAGTTCTCCCCGCGAGTGGGATGATCAGCTAATCAGAGAATCCGACGCGCCACGACAAATCGCGTCATGAGCGCCGACACGTACGGGTCGTCGGTGTCATCGAGATGCTCCACGGCATAGCCGCCGCGTCCGAGCGCCAGGTGGACCATCTGCGACCCGCCGAGCCCCATGCCCACGTGGGTGATACGGTGGTCGGGTCGGTCGCTGAAGAGGAGAAGGTCGGCCGGCTCGAGCCGCGCCATGTTCCGGCCCGCATCCACTCCCACCTCGGCCTGCTGCCAGGCATCGCGCGGCAACATGATGCGATGCAGCCAATACGTGGTCTGTACGAGGCCGGAGCAGTCAGCGCCCCATGGCGTCACGCCGCCCCACTGGTACGGCGTTCCCGCGAATCGTTCGAGCGCCGTGGTCGCAATCGACACCGGATCCTTGCGGAACGTGCGGGCGTGCGACGCCGCGTTCACGGCCTCGCCGCTGATCACCGACTCGCTGGCGAGGACCCAGGCGGCGAGTGGAAGCGCGCGCGTCGCACCCGTGGTCGCATCGCGAACCACACAGCCGAGGGACAACAACCGCTTCGTCGTTGAGCCGGCGTCGGACGGGGCTCGCAAGTAGCCGCGATGTACCCACCCCTCGTACGTGTCTTCCCCCCGAACGCGGAGCCAGTCGCCCTCCTGGGCGAGGACGGTCAGACGGTGGCCGGCAAGACGCTGGGAGATCTGTGGGCTCGACACGCGCGGCTCGCCGTGGAGCGGCGCGATCGACGCAAACACGGTCACGACGCTGGGTTGGCCCACCGGCTCGCCCGTCACGTTAGGCATCGCGTCCCGGTGCGTACGTCGCTCGGTCATCGTTGCGCGCCAGCATCCGCCAGTCCCGGAATTCCATCGCGCCCCACCGCGAGGCGAACGGCGCGTTCAACCGCCTCCTCCAGCGCCGCGACGGCGATCCCCTCCACCTGCGGCGCCGGTGCGGCAGGACCGACAGTCGGGCATACGGCGAAAATGACATCCCCGTCGAAGCTCGTACCAGTCGGCGTGATGCGCTTGAACAGCGCAGCGGCACTGGCGTGGGCGAGCTGGCTCAGCTCCACGCGGGTGAGCGTCGCCGACGTTCCAACGACGGCGATCGTCGTGTTGCGGAGCGCGCGATCGTCGAACTTGCGGTCTACGCCTCCGGCCGCGATCAGGCGTGCGCCGTCGAGGAAACCACCCGCGTCGTCGCGCGCGCCGGCAATGATGTCACCTCGCGCATCGCGCACGTCACCAAGCGCGTTCACGACGGCGACCGCGCCGACCACCACATCCCCGGCTTCCGCGCGGCCGAGGCCAACGCCGCCCTTCATCGCGCGACCGGGGCCCGCCGCCTTGCCCACCGTCGCGCCCGTCCCCGCGCCAACGCTCCCCTCGGCAACGTTCGTGGCGCTCGCCGACTCGCAGGCAGCGTACGCCATATCCGGGGTCGGGCGCGCCGTGGGCGTGCCTAACGGCGCGAGGTCGAAGATGACGGCGGCCGGAATGATGGGCACGACACCCACTCCAACGCGATACCCGCGTCCGCGTTCCTCCATCCATCGCATGGCACCAGCGGTCGCGTCCAGGCCGTAGGCCGACCCCCCCGTCAGCACGACCGCGTCCACGCGGTCCACGAGGTGGTATGGGGACGCGGTGTGCAGCTCGCGGGTTCCCGTCGCCCGGCCAATCACGGCCGCCGAGCAGCGGAACGCGGCGCGTTCACCACGCACGATCGTGAGACCGGTCGCGCCTCGCTCGTCGGTGGCATGGCCAACCGCGAGCCCGAGCGGCGAGAGATCAGTGCTCACGCACCGGAAGGTGGCACTTTGGGCGGAGTCCCGACCGCCACGTTCCCGGCCTCCGGCGCGGAGGTACCCGAAGGCACCTTCGCAGTGCAATCCGCGCAGCGCGTCACGCCTCGCATGTTGCACATGTTGCAGACGAAGCGGCCGCAGTCGGAGCACGGGTACCCTTCCGACGCACGCTCCTCGCGCCCGCACGCGCGACACACCATGGCATCGCGCTCACGCAACTCGGTCATGTCGTTCCTCCCGATGCCGCGCGCCGCTCAGCGGCCGCGGGCGTTGAGTCCATACTCCTTGATCTTCTTGATCAGCGTCGCGCGGGAAATGCCCAGCTCACGCGCCGCGTGCGTCCGGTTCGCGTTATGCACCCGCAGCGTCCGCTCGATGTGGACGCGCTCCACCTCCGCGAGCGTCCGGGGAACGTGGTGTTCGACCACGGGACCCGTGGGCTCCCGAATCTCGGCCGGAAGATGTTGGACATCGATCCGCTCCGAGCCCCGCCCGACGATCATCGCGCGTTCCAGGACGTTGCGCAGCTCCCGAATATTGCCTGGCCACGGGTGGCGCAGCAGACGCTCCCGCGCCTGGTCGCTGACGCCCTGCGGCGCGGCTGGCAGATCCGCTCGGAGCTCGTCGACGATGCGTCGGATCAACTCGACGAGGTCCTCGTGCGACCGCGCCCTGAGTGGCGGCAGGTAGACGGGCATGACGCTGAGTCGATAGTACAGATCCTCGCGGAACCGGCCCTCGTTCACCTCGGTCACGAGGTCACGATTCGTCGCGGTGATGATGCGCGCATCCGTAGTGATCTCGTGTGCCCCCCCGATGCGCCGAAAGCCCTTCCCCTCCAGTACGTGAAGCAGCCGTGCCTGGAGGTGGGTGCTGAGATCGGCGATCTCATTGAGAAAGATCGTTCCGCCGACCGCAACCTCCAACAGCCCGACACGCGAGTCCTTCCCGTTCTCTACCCCCACGTCCTGCCCGAAGAGCGTGACTTCGAGGGCGTCAGCCGTGAGCGCCGTACAGTTCACTTCCACATACGGCGCCGCACGACGGGGGCTGTGTGCGTGGATGAGCTCCGCCACGCGTGCCTTCCCCGACCCACTCTCCCCGAGCAACAGCACGGTCGTGCGCTCACTAGCAGCGAGAAGCTCGATCTGCGACGCGAGATCGCGCATCACCGCCGAGCGACCAAGGGCGAACGCCGGGGCGCCGGTGATCCGGCGCTCGTTGAGATAGTGGTTGAGCCGACGGAGCCGAACTTTCTCGAACGCCCGCTCGGCCGCGACGGCCAGATGGTCGAGATCGACGGGCTTCATCAGAAAATTCTCGGCCCCCGCCCGCATCGCCTGCACCGCCAGCGGAACATCGCCATAGCCGCTGAGCATGATCACCGTCGGTGCCTTCGCGCGAATCCGCTCATACACATCGAATCCCGTCATGTCCGGCAACCGCAGGTCGAGCAGCACGAGGTCAGGGCGGGTCGCCCCGTAGACCTCGATCGCCTCGGCACCCGAGTACGCGCGGAACACCGTGTGCCGGCCCTGGCGCTCGAACAACGCCGCGAACGAGTCGGTAACCGGTCGCTCGTCGTCGACGATCAGGACCGAGGCCATCAGCGAGCCGCCTGCGCGAGGATCACTCGCGTCAGTTCCTCGAACGAGAACGGTTTCATCACGCTCGCGCGGCCGCTGCGCTCGATCAGCTCACGACTCGCATCGTTCTGTGCGTCGCCCGTCAGGAAGATCACCCGCGCCGCAAGCGCGGGGTCTCGCTCGAGCAGCTCATGATAGATGGCGTCGCCACTCGTGTCGGGCATACGCAGGTCGAGCAACAGCGCATCGTAATGGCGGCTCTCGATCAGGGCGTGCGCTTCGGCGCCGGTCCCCGCGGCATCCACCGTATGACCCAGGCTGCCGAAGTACCGGACGATGGCCGACCGGATCGCGGATTCATCGTCCACGACGAGAATCGACAGCGGCCTCGCCCCAGTCGCGGGCGCTTCCATCGGCTTGGAGGGTGCGGACGCTGCACCCGGCGGCGGGATGATCGGCAGGTCGACGACGAATGACGCACCCGTGCTGGACGTCTCTACACGAATGGCGCCGCCATGCTCGCGCACGATCCCGTCGGAAACCGACAAGCCGAGCCCCGTGCCCTTCCCGACTCCCTTCGTGGTGTAGAAGGGATTGAAGACGCGATCGACTTCGTCGGCCGGGATTCCCGCCCCGGTGTCCCGAATCCGCACGAGGATCCGGCCAGCACGCGCTTCGGTGGTCACACTGATGCGGCGTTCACCCTGCCAGCCACCCAGCGCTTGCTCCGCGTTGGCGACGAGGTTCAGGAAAACCTGTTGTAGCTGGAACGGGTCTGCCCAGATCGGCGGCAACGACGGGTCGAGCCGCTCTTCGAGCTCGACGCCGTGGACAGCGAGGGCGTGGCGACGGAGGTCGAGCGTACTGGAGATCACGTCGTTCACCGACGTGGTCGTTCGCTGCGGCGGGTGTTGGCGCGCGAACGTCAGCAGGTTCGAGACGATCTTCGCGGCGCGTTTCGCCTCGTTGTTGATGGTCGCGAGCGCCTCGGTGCGCTCTTCGTCGGTACCGATGTGCGAGAGCGCGAGCTGCGAGAACGCCATCACGCTCGCCAGCGGGTTGTTGAGCTCGTGCGCGACGCCGCTGACAAGCTGCCCGATGGCGGCGAGCTTCTCCTGCTGAACCAGCTGCTCGACGAGCAGCTTCTCCTCGCCGACATCGCGAACCACCGCGAGCAGGCCGGTGACGGCGTCGCCCTCTGTCAGCGGTGCCGTGAGCATCGACGCAGGTCGCGACACGCCATTGCCGTCGACATATCTCAGCTCGCGGCGCAGGCGCCGTCCCTCCAGCGTCTCTCGGAGCGTGGCCCAGAGGTCTTCGAGATCCCGCGTATCCACGACGGTCGCGAACGACGCACCCAGCAGGTCCGCGCGGCTTCGCCCCGTCGCCATTTCGAGCGCCCGATTGACCGAGGTGAAGTTACCGTCGCGATCCACGGTGAAGATCGCATCAGTTGCGGTCTCCAGCACGAGGCGGCTACGCTCGCCTAACGCATGAGCGGCCGTCACGTCGTCGAACGTCACGACCGCGCCCCCATTCGGATGCGGCGACGCGACCACGTCGAACAACCTGCCCCGCGTCACGGCGCGCATCGTCGCCCGTCCGAGCACGCCGTCGACGAGCGCGAGTGAGAGCGGGCAGCCGTCGCCGATCGGACGCGCGTCACCGAGCACGGCTTCGTAGAACTGGCGGCCGATGAGCTCACGATGCGTCTCGAACTCCACGAGCTGCATCGCGCGCGAGTTGTACCGCACGATGCGGCCGTCGTCGTCGATCACGACCATCCCGGTCGGGATCGCGTTGAACGCGACAGTCCACTCGCGACTCGATTCCGCGAGCTCCTCGTACAGTCGCGCGTTCACGATCGCCACCGCCACGTGATCGGCGAGCCGCTGCAAGACGCGCGCGTCGCCCTCATCGAAGTCGGCAACGCGGTTGAACACCGAGAGCGTGCCGATCACCCCGCGCGCCGTGGACAGCGGGACGACAATGGTGTTCCGAACGCGAACCAAGCGCTGCACCTGACGGCTCACCTGGTCGTCGTTCCCGACGTCGTTGACGATCACCGCCGCCTGCTCGCGCACGGCCCGGCCGCTGATGCTCGTTCGGATCGGGAGCATGATCCCGGCGAGCAGATCACCGCTGCCCGCCGCTGCAACGATGTGGAGATAGTCGTCACGCTTTAGCCCGATGCAGCCTCCCTCGGCGCCGAGCAGCGACATCGAGTGACGGAGGATGAGGCGCATCACCTCACCCATCCGCAGGGACTCGCTCACGGCACGGGCGACGTCCGCCAGCGCTTCCGTCTGCCGGCGCTCGTGCTGGCTCTCACTATACAGACGGGCGTTACTGAGCGCGCTCGCCGCCTGCGCCCCCATGGTGAGAAGCAGGTCGGCGTCGTCATCCGCAAATGCATCCCGTCGCTCGCTCGCGACGGCGACCACGGCGACGAGGTGAAGCCCGATCCGGAGCGGCACGGCGAGCAGCGACGCCACGGGCGCCCCCGCCCCCACCACCAGCGCGTCAGCGCCAATCAGCTCCGATGCGGCGGGATGCGGCTCCGCGACGAGCACCGGCTGCCCGCTCTTCGCGACGCGCGCGATGACGCCATCGCCGAGCGCGGCCTCTGATGATGGCAACTCTCGTCCGCCGATCAGGCGCACGAGCGGGGTCACCGTGCCGCGCTCGAGGTCTGGGTGGACGATGACGACGCTGTCGCACGCGATCAGCTGCGACACGCCGCGCGCCACCTCGAGCGCGATCTCCCGTTCGTCGAGCGACCGCGCCAGCGCGGTACCCACCTGCTGGAGCCGTTGGAGCCGCACCGCCTGACGAGCGGTCAGCTCGGCGAGTCGGACCTGCTCGATGTGGTGCACCACCTGCTGCGCGAACAGCTCGATCATCCGCAGCCGGCCGAAGGCCGACGGTCCTTCATCCACCGGGTCACCGAGCACAAGCGTCGCGACGGGGTGGCCGGCGCGCGTGCGCAGCGGAAGGACGTGCGTGCCCCCGGCACCCCACTCCGCGGTCCCATGCCGCAGATCGCTCATCGCGAGCACTTCGCGCGGCTCCATCCCAACGGCGATGCACCGCGGGCCATCGTGATCTCCCGCACGGATCGCGATGCCCACACGCCCGTACCCGATGGACTGGATGGCGTGGACGAAGATGCGCAGCCGATCGTCGAGCGAAGTCGCGCGTTCGACGTCGATCAGCGCCGCATGCAGCGCGAGATAGTGATCCCGGTCACGAAGCAGCGTCCGAATGCGCGCCGCCAACGTCGCCGGAAGCGATTCGAGGAGTACGAGTTCATCGGGCGACCACCGCTCATCCGCGGCGATCGGTGTGGACTGTGCCGTCACCGCCGTCGCGGAACGAGAACGTGCCCCGCGAGCGGCTCCACGGCGACGTCGATTGGCGTCATTCCCACGAGATCTCCGTCGGCCTGCACCGGACGCAGTGGCTCCGTCGCGATGCGAAGCGCCCGCCCGGGTGTGTACAACATGCATGGATCGGTTCGGAAATCCTTGCGGAGCAGCCGCCAGGTGATCCGAATCGAGTCACGCAACCCCTTCGGAGAGAAGACGCACAAGTCCAGCATTCCGTCATCTTGTCGGATTCCGGGCCCCAGCGTGATCAGATCCCGGAAAACCGCACCAAAATTGGCCACCATGACCATAGTCGCCTCGCGGCGGTACTCGACACCGTCGACGGTGGCCACGACGAGGAACCGATCATGCTCGAGCGCCGCGCGCGTGCCCGTCAGGAAGTACGCGAGGATGCCGAGGCGGCCCTTCAACACTCGCGTCGTGGCCTGGACCATCTTTGCGTCGATGCCCATGCCTGCCGCGAACGCGAATCGCCGCCCTCCGATCGACCCGAGATCGATCCGCGCCTCGTCTCCATTGATGAGCGCCTCGACCGCCGCCTCGATCTTCAGCGGGATGTGCAACACACGCGCGAGGAGGTTGCCCGTGCCCCCGGGCAGCACGCCCACCGGGACGCCGGAATGCGCGAGCGCACCGAGCACCTCCATGACGGTGCCGTCACCGCCGAGCGTGAACACCGCGTCGTAGTCGCGGGCGCGCGCACCTGCGACCTCGGCGGCGTGTCCCGGGTGCTCGGTGAGCACCGTGTCGCAGGACACGCCGTGGCGCGCGAACGCCGCTACGGCGAGCGACTGATGTCGCGCGCCGCGGCGAGAGCCCGGATTGATGATGAGGAGGACGCGCTGTCTTAGAACCGCCACGTCCGGAAGATGTCGAACCCCCACTGTCGCGGCGTAGGGGCAAACCCGCGAGCCGCGTTCACGCCCGCGCTGCAGAGGAGCGCGTTGGTCGCGGGCTCGTAGCCCGCGGAAAGACCCAGGTTATCGCTCAGCCGATAATCGAGCTTCACACCGATGGCGTCGGCGAAGCTCGGGTTCGCACCTGACGCGCTTCCGCCGAGCAGCGCCGTCACCTGACACAATCCAGCATTTGCGCTGACGAACGCACGATCGCCGATCTGCTGACCCACCGTGAGTCGCGCGCCGCCAAAGATGCTGTTCAGCCCCTGTGTGAACGAGGCGTCCGACACACCCTGGCGTCCGAGCTCGAGATCAACCACGTCGATGAACCCGAGCCCGCCGCGGATCCAGTCGCCGAGGTAACTCCCGAACGAGCGCAGAAGGCTCGTCGTCGCGCTCTGGTTGTCGACGTTGAAGCTGGGGGCGCCGGTGACGAGATAGCTGAAGAGGTCCGTCTGCGAGATGTTGAGCAGACTGTCCGCGCTGGAGAGCGAGAGCTGCGGCTGCGCCAGCGTTCCACCGATGTTCACGCGAATGCGGATGTCCTGTTCGGCGAACGTGGTCGTGCTCACCCGCCGCACCGTGTGAAGTGCGTTGATGTCGAGCGTCGGGTTGAAGTCCGGATCCCCGAAGAACTGAACGCGCCCGTTCTCGACGACGAACGTGCGTTGCACGATGCCGAGGTTGAGGCGGTACGTGCCACGGTTCGTCGTCAGCGTTCCATCGAGCGCGAGTTGCGCGAGGGGGCGGCTCGCCTCGCTGGACCGGCCGACCGTCACGTTCACGGCGCCGCCGAGGTTGATGTTCGCCTCAGCGGACCGAAGCCACACGTCGTTGCCCATCCGCACCTGGACGTTCTCGACACTCAGGTTCCGCACGAGCTCCGGCGGAGGCTTCGGCAGCAACGTGCGGTTCATCGTGAGCGTCGTGTCGATGATGCTGTAGAGCTCGGGGCTGTCGAGGCTCACGACCTGTTTGTCGATGAGCTCCGGTATGAAGACGGTCCCGCGTTCGACGGTGACCGATCCGGTAAGCTGCGACTGATCGTACGAGCCCTCCAGCTTGAGCCCGCCGGAAACATCGAGGTGCGCGATGCGTGGCCGCTCGATGACGTGGAAGTCGCGCGCCGTAACCTCGAGGCTGAATCGCGGATTCTCCCAGTCGGCGAGACTCGTGTACCCACGCAACGACAGCGTGCCGATTCGCTCTTCGCGTGTAGCAACCGTGAATCGGGTAATGGCGATGCTATCGCCGGTGAAGTCGAGGTTCGCGTTCAGATCCGTGAGTCGCACGGCACCCATGGGCACGAGCCCGAGCGCGCCGCCCGCGATCATCACGTAGCCATTGAGCGTGGGACGGGGCCACACGCCGCCGATCTGCAGGTTCGCCGCGAACATCCCGCTCGCGTTCACGACCTGAGGCGACAGCGTCTCGAGGATCGCCAGCTCGACACTGTCCGAGCGAATGGATCCGCTCAGCGAATCGGAGAGCATTCGCCGCGGCACCGATGTGAACGCGAGATCTACCGGAATGGACGCCGTGATGGCGAGCGCCGACCGTCCCTGCCGCAGGAGATCCACGTTTGCGCTCACGCGGCGGGCCGAGTACGTGCCGTCGAGTGTCGCACGATCGAGCCGCACGTCGCCAAACCGCGGCGCATCGAGTGATCCGACGAGCGTCATCCGTGGATCGCTGCGCACGCCGGACACGTCCACGTTGACCGATGCGAGTCCGCCGAACGGCACGTTGGCCTGTATCAGCTCGCCGATGTCGCCGAGCTCCACGCTATCGGCACGCACCGTCAGCGCGATCGGCTCCGTGACGGGCACGTTGCCGACTACGGTGAACGTCCCGCCGTTGATGTCGCGGACGCGAATCGAGTCGAGCACGATGCCGTCGGGACGCACCACGATCTCCGTCGCACGGTCGAGCGTCAGGCGGTGATCTCGCACGGCGAGCGTCAGGGTGTCGAGCCTGACGAGCGTCGTGTCGCCGATGATCGTGCCGGCACCGTACAGCGAGAGCTGCGGGCCGTTCGCGCTCGCAGCGAACAGACCGAACTCACCATGCGTGCGATCGTTCGCGCGGAATGCGAGGGCGGCACTGTCCACCGCCACGCCGGCGACGACGGCAGTGTCGACTCTTACCACAACGGTTCCGCTGATCGAGTCGGTGATGTCGGCCAACACGAACGTTCCGCCCACGAGCTTCGCGCGGTCGCCGCGCACCCAGATGTCGCGTCCCACCACTTCGCCGTCGACGGAAAGCGAATCGATCGAGCCGCGAAGCCAGCCGTCAACCGCAACGCGACCGTCGAGCGAATCCGCCGGTGCGCCGTTGCCGTCGTCCGTGACCAAAATCGAGTCCGTGGCGCCAAGGTAACGCCGAATGCCTCCGAGCGAGTCGACTCGGACCCCGAAGCGGAGCGAGTCGGACGTGCCACGTGCGAGCCCGATGCCACCCCTGGCGGCGAACGCGCCCGCGAGCGTCTCGACACGCACCGAGTCGACGCGCATGCGTCCGCCAGTGAAGCCGAGTCGTGCGATGGCCTGGTAGATTCGCACGCTGTCCACGAGCGAGCGATCGAGGTTCACCGATACCACGCCGGCGAGACTCGCGAGCGTCGAGTCCAGCGACGCCGAGTCGGCGCTGATGTCCGCCTCGATGCGTCCGGTGAGTGACGTGCTCGGGAGAGTGTCATTCGCGAGCAACGTCCTCACATCGAGGTTCAGGAACGTCAGCGTGCCCTGCGCACCGTACGTCTTGGGGTAGGCGTCGACTCTGCCGTCGTATGCGAACGTCCCCGCGGGCCCCGTGAGATCCGCTGTTACGGCGAGATCATCGATATCGCCCTGAATCCGCATCGGCCCATGGTACGAGCCACGGAGCGGAAGCGACGGGTACGACCGCGCCAACGTCGTGAACGAAAGGGGCTGCGCGTTGACCGCGAGGTCGTACGTCGTGAACGTCTCGCCGATCGTGACCCGACCGTTGCCCGTCGCGCGCGTGGCGTCGCCCGGTCCGTCCCGGTGCGTGAGGTCCGCGTTGCGGAAGCGGACGTCGTACCACAGGGAGTCGAGCGTCGCGCGTCCCGACACGATCCCGTTCACGCGTGGGAAGTTCGGATTGAGATACTGGATGGTACGCAGGTCGAGTTGCTCGACGTCCACGTCGAAGCCGCGAAACCGAGTGAACGCCGGGAAGAGAATGTCGAGCGCCCCTTGGCCCGTCGCACGTGTGACGGCTCCGGGAACGTTCGCGTCGGCGAACGTGATCCGCGCGTCGTCGACCTGGAAGCGATTCACGGGGCCCCCGCGCGCGCGAACGGTCCCGGTCAAGTCACCCTGCCAGTCGTACGGGAAGGGCTTGCCGTTGAGCGTGCGGATGAGGTCGAAGTTCACGGGCGACGCTTCGAGCGCGATGTCCTTGACGATCAGCACCTCCCCGCCGACGCCGAACGTCATTCGCCCACGCAGGTGCGAGCGTGTCGACCGCACATCCATGTTCGAAAGCGCGTAATCGATGATCGACAGGTCGCGCTCGTTCCGGATCGTGAGCTCCATGGACCCGCCGCCCGTGCGCGGCAGCGTGGGGTACACCCACGCAACGTCGTTCAGCGCGACGGAGTCGCCGACGACGTGAATGTCGTAGCGCGTTGGGAGGTCGCTTCCCCAGACGACCTTCCCGCTTGCCTTCCCCGTGGATGCCGGGAGGTCGAAGTGCGCGACGTCCAGCCACACCGAGTCCCCCATCTGACGAACGCCACCACGGACATTCCGGAACGCGAAGGGCGGATCCACCTCGTCGACGTTCAGCCGCGCGATCTGAAAGAGCCGGCCGACGCTGTCCGGATCCGCGAGCCGCGCGTAGCTCGCATCGAGATTGAGGTTGTTCCAACGCCAGGTGCGCTCGAACCGGCGCTTCCCGACGCGGCGCACCTCTCGGTCGGTGCGCTCGAGATTGTAGGCGATCGCGCTGTCGCGCCTTGTTCCCTTCAGGGAGTCGTTCGGCGCCCACGGCATCGACAGCAGCAACGTCCCGCGCCGGATCACTACGGAATCCGCGACGATGTAGTCGCCCCATCCGCGCTCCGCGCCGGGAATTCGCGGCCTTTTCGCGCCAGGCGGGAAGACTCGCCGAAAATTCCAGATCCCCGTTGAGTCCTTCCGTATGTGGACGACGAGCCCATCGATCTCGAGCCGGCGTATGAGCGTACGCTTGTCGATGAGGTCACGCGCGTCCCACTCGACGCGAACCTCGCTGAGGCGGACAAACGTGGAGTCGTCGGGTCCGCGAATCTCCACGGAATCGATCTCCGCGCCGCCGATGGAGAGTCCCGTGATGCGCCCGATATACAGCTTGCCCTTCACACGCGGCGCGATGAGCCCTTCGACGTAGTCGCGCGCGAGATTGCGTCCGAGCTGGGTCTTGAGCGCACCCAGCGCCGCGAGGCCCGCAATCATGCTGAGCCCGAGCAGCGTGAACGCGCTCGACAGAACGACGAGTCGACGCCGCGTCACGTGGGCTCCGTCAGAACGCCTGCCCGATCGAGACGTGAAACGTTAGGCGACGGAAGAAGCTCCGTTCGCCTGGCTTGAACGTCGTCGGGCAACCATCAGGAGGAATCTCCTGGTTCAACGCCTCGTCATTCGGTGAGATGCCCGGCCTCCAGCCGGTCACCGCAAGCCCGTTGTCGGGGCTGACGCAGAACAATGGCGACTTCCCACCCTCGGCTGCGACCGGCGCGTCGAAGTACGCGGCCCCGGCCTCACGCGGATACGGGTTGTACCCGACGTCGACGCGAATTGGGCCAACCGGGGACACCACGCGAAGACCCAGCCCCGGGGTGATGCGCATGTTGTCGAACGACTGCTCGACTCCACTCCCGCCTCGTGTCCACACCTGACCAGCGTCTGCGAAGAAGGCGAGCTGAAACCGGTCCGGAAAGACCGGGCTCGGCACTCGCAGCTCGATATTCGCCGCGGCCAGACTGTTACCCCCGACCGGCAGGACTCGCGATGGCTCCCGTGCCGGGTTGCTGCTGAAGTACACGGTGTCCTGCGCCTCGATCGGCGTCTCGCACGGACCAGTGCGCGCGGCACACACCTGCAACGTATCGGCGAGGAATACGACCGGCCCGACCTCGTTCTGGCGGTAGCCACGGACGCTGTTTGCACCGCCCGCGTACATCCGCTCCTGCTGGGGGATGAACACTGTGGTATCCGATCCGAGCACGATCTCCTGACCGAACACCAGTCCGCCGCGCAACCGCGCGACGAGCACGGTGCCGCGACCCATCGCCCAATACCACGCCGCGTCCGCGACGATCTTGTTGAACTGCAAATCGGGATCCGAGCCGATCAACTCGCTCGCGGTGCGCAGCTCGAGCGTCATCGACGAGCCGGCGGTTGGATTGAGCAGGTTGTTCCGGCGGTCGCGCCCCAGCGTGAACCCCACGGTCGCCAATCGCTGCGACCCCGAGAGCAATTGCTGTTCGTCCACATCGCACACACCGAGGACGCCGCAGAAAATCGCCGGCTCCGCCGAAGTCCGGCCGTACTCGAGCTGATACGCGTAGGTCGCCGCGAGCCGCCGTGGCAGCGCCTGGCTGACGGACAGGATGGTGCCGATCGGCGTGTATCGGCGATAGACCTGATACTCGGACCGAAGCTCGCTGTAGAGCGTGATCGTGGGGACGGCGCGAATGCCGAACAGCTGCGATTGTCGGACCGTCGCGCCAACGTAGTAGTTCAACGTGTCGCTGTAGACATCCTTCCGCGCCTGTCCGCACAGATTCGACAGCGGTCCGCTCCCACGCGTCGGATAGCCCACGCCGATCTTCGATGCGCGCGCACTCAGGTCGAGTCGCCGCAGCCCGCCGAGGAACCCGACATCCGCCAGCTCGATCTGCGTCCGGAAACAGTCGAGCGTCGCCCAGCCCGCGAGCGCACGCATCGACCGCATGTAGCTCTCGGCCAGCGCGAAGGTGACATCGATCGTGGAGTCGCCAACGGGCGCGAGGCTCGCCGTATCTGGAGTCACCGCCACGTGTCGGTACGCAGCGGACAAGTACAGCGCGCGCTTGGCCGCCTCGAGATCGCGCTCGCGATAGAGATCGCCGGGATCGACTCCGATCGCGCGTTCTACCTGCCCGGCCGAGATCTCCGGTTCGTCACCATCACGACGCGGCGTGATCGCGATCTTGACCGCACCGATGCGCGCGCGCGGACCGGGCACGACGTCGAAGCGGACCGTGGCCACCCGCTTCGCACGATCGGTCTCGAAGCTGCGCAGCAGGTCCGACATCGGATAACCATTGTCGCGAAGGCGTCTCAGAATCGTGTCTCGTGACGCCTCGACGAGAAGTCGGTCGAATCGGCCTCCAACTCGAATCGGCAATCCGGCCGTGATCCGGTCGGGGCGCGGCACGGAGTCGAGGCCGGTGATCGTCAGCTGATCGAGGATGATCGGCTCGCCTTCCTGGATGCGGAACGTCACGTCGACCGTGTTGCGCTTGATCGTGTCGACCTTGACGCTCGCTTTCGCGTCGGCGAAGCCGTGCTGGTTGTAGAGCACGACGAGGCGAACCCAATCGCGTTGTGCCTCGACGGGGTCCAGGCAGCGGCGCGTCCCGAAGACGCGAAAGACGGTTCGCACCCACGATGACGGTGTCGTGACGATGCGGTTCGCGAGGTAGGCGTCGTCGAACGCGCGATTCCCTTCGAATTCCACGCGCTCGACTTCCATGTCGCCCCGGTCGCACGCGATGTCCTGCGCGGCGGCCGTCGACGGCCCGCCCACGCTGACACAAGCGACGACGAAGCCGAGTGCCAGCAGCGCTCGGCGCGGGCGCATCAGTCGGCCGCTCCGCGCGGCAATCGTTCGGCGGGCGCCCCGGCGGGAATCGCGTTCGTGTCGAGCGGTGTGCGCTGTAGCAGCAGGTACGCGATGTAGAACGCGAGCGCACCGACGCCAACGCCCACACCGATGGCGGGAAGGAGGTCGCGTGGCTCGAGGCGGCGGCGATATACGTACTCGGACTTGATGCGGGGTGCTTCGCGTTTCAGCATGTCGGTGCCCGACGTTCGGTGGTCGTGATCCCTCGTCCTCGAACTACACCGACTCGACCAGGATGCTCCCCGCGCCCTGCTGCTTCGCGCGCCGCTTCGCGTCCGCCGCGAGCATCCCGAAATGCGCGAGGCTGACCCAGTTCTTCGGGCAGACGAACATCACCGCCGCCGAGACGCGCGCGAGCGGAAACCGCTTGATGTGGCCGTCCCGATCGACACCGGTAAACCATCCGCTCTGTGCGGCCTCGTCGCCGACGGCGCGCGCGATCACGTCTCGGAACCGGCGCGCACATTCGTTCACCACCGCTTCGGCAAGAGGCTGGGTGGTAACGACGATGAAGTCATCGCCACCGATGTGACCGACGAAATCGCCACCGCCTTCGCCCGCAACAGCGTACGCCGAGTCGCGAATCGCCGCGCCGAGACCTCGGATGACGATGTCGGCCGTCGCGAAGCCAAATGTGTCGGCGAAAGCCTTGAAGTTGTCGAGGTCGAGGTAGCAGACGGCGAAGGGGTCCCCCTTCGTCACGCGTTGCGCGATCTCCTTCTCGATCGCATGTCCGCCAGGGAGCCCACTTGTCGGGTTGCGATCCCCTTCCCGTTCGACGAGCCGAAGCAAGGCTGACACGCGCGCTCGCAGCTCCCGCGGGTCGAACGGCTTCGCGAGGTAATCATCGGCCCCCGCGGCGAACCCCTCGATCTTGCTTTCGATCTCGGACTGCGCAGTGAGCATGAGCACCGGAATCCGCGCCGTGAAGGGATTCCGCTTGACCCTGCGGCACACCTCGAACCCCGACATGCCCGGCATGCTGTGGTCGAGGATGACGAGATCCGGCTCCCGGTCTCGAATGGACGCCAGCGCGGCGAGCCCATCCTCGGCCAAGCAGACCTCGTGTCCTGACGAACGGAAGAGGTCACGCAGCATGAACCGCATGTCCTCATTGTCGTCGGCAAACAGCAGGTAACTCACGATCGGACAGCGGCCTAGCGGAGATTGACGGAAGGAAGGAAGGCCCGGTAAGTTCTCGTGCTTCCCCCGACATTGTCAATGCGCATTCGCCCCCTGTTGTTGGTCCTCGCGACCCTTGCTTGCCGCGGAGGCGGATCGGCTCCGCAGCGTAACGCGCTGGTCGACTCACGCGACACGTACGATCCGCGATCGCTCGACCCCGCTCTCTCCACCGACGTTCCAACCGGGCGCGCCGTTTCGTACGTGTTCGACGGGCTCACCAGGTTCACACCCGAGGCGCGCGTGGAGCCCGGGCTCGCCGAGCGATGGGAGGTGTCGCCCGACGGGCTCACCTACACATTCCACCTGCGGCGCGGCGTGACCTTCCATAACGGAGAGCCGTTCACGTCGCGGCACGTCGTCGGCACGTTCCAGCGTGCGCTCGATCCGGCAACCAAGGGCGGTCGGGCGGAGCCGCTCGCGCCGATCAAGGGGTCCGCGGACTTCGCCGGCGGGCGAGCGAAGTCAGTGTCGGGGCTGGCGGCGCCGAACGACTCGACGGTGGTGATCACGCTGTCTGAGCCGTTGGCGTCGTTCCCGAAGCTGCTCGCAATGCCAGTCGCCTCGATCGTCCCCGATTCCACACCGGCCGACTTCGGTCAGCGGCCCATCGGCACGGGGCCCTGGAAGTTCGTCGAGTGGCGGCACGACGATTACCTCAAGTTCGCGAAGAACACGGAGTACTGGGGCGGCGCGGCGGCCACGGATACGCTCATCGCACGCATCATCCCGGAGCCGAGCACCGCGGTTGCGGAGTTCGAGGCGGGGAACGTCGATATCCTGCTGATCCCGCAGGGCGAAACGGCTGCGTGGGAGGAGACCGACGAAAAGAAGGCGCTGCTCCAGAGCGCGCCCGCGCTCATTCTGTACTACGTGGCGATCAACGCCACGCGCGGCCCGCTGAAAGACGTTCGCGTGCGACAGGCGATCAACCATGCCGTCGACACGCGCACCATCCTGCGGCAGCTGATGGGGGGACGTGGCTACCTGGCTCGGGGCGTGATCCCACCGATCCTCGAAGGTGCCGACACCACGCGAGCGCGCTTCGCCTACGACCCCGCGAAAGCGAAGGAGCTCCTGACGGCCGCCGGCCACCCGAACGGCGTCGACGTCGAGCTCTGGCACTCGCAGGACCCGACGATTGCTCGCCTGTCGCAGACCGTGCAGGGCTATCTGAACGCGGCGGGCATCCGCACCAAGCTCGTCCAGCGCGACGCGTCGTCCGCGCGTGAGGCGGCTCGTAAGGGCGAGACGGACATGACGCTCAAAACGTGGTACGCGGATTACCCGGACGCCGACAGTTTTCTCTATCCGCTGCTGTACTCGGGAAGCAAAGGTCCCGGAGGGAACGTGTCGTTCTACGCGAGCACCGCGTTCGACAAGCTCGTACGTGCGTCGCGGCGTGAGCAGGACGATGCGAAGCGTGCCGCGATCTATCGGTCCGCGGACTCGCTCGCGTACCTGGACGCGCCGATGGTACCGCTCTTCTTCTACAACGACCTCTACGGCGTGCAGCCGTGGATTCGCGACTTCAAGGTTCCGACGATCTTCAACGGCCAGCGCTGGACTGACGTGAAGATCGTCGGCCCGGAGCAGGCGAATCCGTAGCGTTGGCTTCGTTCCTCCTTCGCCGAGTCCTACTCGCCGTCCCGACGCTGTTCGGGGTACTCGTCGTCGTGTTCCTTCTCCTGTACGTGGCACCCGGTGACCCCGTGCAGGAGATGGTTGGCGAGCGCGCAGACGCCGAGACCATTGCGCGGCTTCGTCGCGAGCTGCGGCTCGACGATCCGATTCACGTACAGTTCGGCCACTACGCCGGCGGCGTCATTCGCGGCGACCTCGGCACGTCGTACATCACGGGACGACCCATCCTCGCCGACATCGCGGAGCGGTTTCCGAAGACGCTCCTGCTCGCGTCGTCGGCGATGGTGTTGGCGGCGATCGTGGGGATCACGATCGGCGTGGCGAGCGCGCGGCGGCCCGGGGGCTGGCTCGACCGGCTGTCGTTAGGTGCCGCCTACCTCGGCATCTCGTTCCCGGTGTACTGGGTCGGGCTGTTGCTGATCCTGTTCTTCGCCGTCACGCTCCGCTGGTTGCCACCATCCGGGTACGGCCGCGTCGAGTTTCTCGTTCTGCCAGCGCTGGCACTGGGGTCACGTTCCATCGCGTTCCTCGCGCGGGTCACGCGATCGTCGATGCTGGAGGTGCTCGGCAGCGAGTTCGTGCGCACGGCGCGGGCCA
>Ga0075420_100001458_pt1 | contig 20149 bp, 17 predicted proteins | sample SoiMetdeltSBSDD4_FD_75296 | JGI IMG/M metagenome (GOLD analysis project Ga0075420, IMG submission 75296) | Bulk soil microbial communities from a Populus tree surrounding site in Tennessee, USA - Soil MetaG P. deltoides SBSDD4 | ecosystem: Environmental > Terrestrial > Soil > Tree plantation... | reverse complement strand
TCGAGCGCGTCAACCCGTTCGTCGTCGAGTTCGCCCGGATGGTGGATAGCATCACGACCGACGCCCCGCTCGCCGTCCCGGCCGCCTGGGCCCGCCATATCGTCGCCGTGATGCTCGCCGTCGAAGAATCTGGTAGGCTCGGGCGGGAGATCGCCATCCCCGACGCCGACTATGCCGATCCGGACTGAGCCGCGATCCGACGATGCTGTTACCGGCACCCTTCGCGCCAGACGACGATCCACCATCGCGCCGATCCCGCCTCTCCCGCGTGCCCGACGGCCCCCGTCGGCTCGCGGGGGCCGGGTTCCGGGCCAGCATCCGTACGCTCAAGCAACGGCTTGGGCGACGCCGACGCCAGCACCCGCCCCCCAGCCTGACCGGCGCCATCACCGCCGCCGAGACCGCGATCCGGGCCGTCGAGGAGGCCGAGATCCTGGCGGCGCCCTCGGACTCCGCCGACCATCCCGGCTACGACCTGGCGCTGGTCCTGAGCGGCGGCGGCGCGCGTGGCTTCGCCCACGTCGGCGTCCTCGAAGTCGTCGACGAGCTGCAGCTCCCCGTCGACCTCGTCGTCGGCGTCAGCATGGGCAGCATCGTCGGGGCCGGTTACGCCGCCGGCCTCTCCGCCGCCGAGATGGCCGACCTCGCCCGCGCCATGCGGATCTCGAGCATCTTCCGTCCGCGGCCCGGCCGGGTCAACCTGGTCGATCCGACCGGCATCCGGGCCGTCATCTCGCGGATCTTCGGCGACCTCCGCTTCGAAGATCTGGAACGCGAATTCGTCGTCGTCAGCAGCAGCCTGACGACCGGCGAGCACGTCGTCATCCGCGACGGCCCGATCGTGGACGCCATCGTCTCGAGCTGCTCGATCCCGCTGGTCTTCCCGCCGGTCAGCCGCGATGGCCACCACCTGCTCGACGGCGGCCTGATCGACGGCCTGCCGACCGCCATCGCGCGCGGCCTCGGGGCCAGGCGGATCGTCGCCGTCGATGCGTCGACGCACGCCCGCCACGTCCTGCGCCTGCCCGTCGTCCGACACGCCACGCGTGGCGTCGTCCGCATCCTCGATCGGCGCCGGCCGCGCCCGGATCCCGACGCCGTCCGGATCTTCAGCCGGGTGCTCCACCATGCGACGCTCGCGCCGGCCCGCCCGCCCGTCGAGCTGCTGATCCGCCCGGCCTTCGGCCGCCGCTCGACGCTCCACTACCACCGCTGGTCGGACATGGTGGCGTGCGGTCGGGCCGCCGCCGAAGCCGCCCGACCGGCCCTGACGAGGTTTCAGGTCTCAGGGGACAGGGAACAGGAAATCTAACCCCGATTCCCTGGAACCAGTCCCCTATCCCCTCGTGAGGGCGCGGTCGCGCAGCGCCAGCAGCGCGTCGCTGTACCGGACCGGGTACCGCTCCGGATCGGACAGCCGCCGGTACGGCTCCGGCAACCGTTCGAGGTTGCGGCTCGCCAGCTCCCAGACCTCGGAGAGCGGCGGCAGGCTGCCCGCCACGATTCGACCGCCCCGCATGACCGGCTTGAGCAGGCGCTCGCTGCCCACCCCGGGCGGCGGCTCGTCCGCGAGCTGGAGCACGTCCTCGACGTATGCCCCGATCCGGTACACCTCTTTTGGGCCGGGCAGCGTCGTCTTGTCGCCGGCCACCTTCAGCTTCGGCACGCTGACCCCGCTCGCGTCGACGTACGCCACGTTCTTGTAGACCCCGCCCAGCGAGCCCCCCTCGACGTCGTGCTCGACCGAGCCGGCCCCCACCCCGATGCTCGTCCCGACGCCGAACGCGTCGAACGGCGCACCATGTGCCACGAGGTCCGCGATGCTGTACTCGTCGAGGTCGCCGCTCCCGAGGATCCGGCACTCCTTCAGCCCGGCCTCGTCCAGAACGCTTCGCACATACCGGCTATCCGAGAGCAGGTCGCCGCTGTCGAGCCGGACGGCCGCCAGGACGTGGCCGTGGCTCTCGCGGTAGGTCCGCGCCACTTCCACGGCGGTGCGGATCGCCCGGTGGACGTCGTAGGTGTCCAGCAGCAGGGTGTACCGGTTGAATGTCTCCGCCACCGCCGCGAACGCGCTCCGCTCGTCGTCGAACAACTGGACCAGGGCATGCGGGATCGTGCCGCTCGCCAGCAGGCGATACTCGGCGGCGGCCGCCAGGAACGACGTGCTCCAGCAGCCGCCGATCCGCGCCGATCGGCTCACGACGTACGGCTCCTGGGCCCGCCGCAGCGCGAACTCCGAGACCGGCCGCCCCTGCGCCGCCCAGACGATCCGCGAGGCCTTGGTGGCGATCAGGGTCGCCAGGTTCACGGCCTGGAGCAGTCCCGATTCCAGCAGGATCGCCTCGCGGAACGGCGCCGTCACCCGCAGCAGCGGCTCGTTCGGGAACGCGATCGAGCCCTCCGGCATCGCCAGGACGTCGCCGGTGAAGCGGAGGCCGCGCAGCTCCTCCAGGAACTCCGGCTCGTAGTCCCGGATCTGGTCGAGGAACGCCACGTCCTCGTCGGCGTAGCGGAACGCCCGCACGAAGTCGAGCGCCGCCTCCAGTCCCGCCACCAGCAGGTACGCCCCGCCGAACGGCGCCCGACGGGCGAATAGCTCGAACGTTGCTAAGCCGTTCAGGCCGGCCCGCCAGCTCACGTACGCCGCGTCCGGGTGGTACATGTCGGCCAGGAGCCCGGGTCGGTAGATGGCGCGGCCAGGCGGCATCGTGCTCCACTCACTGCGTTCCCCTCACGGTACGTCGTCCGGGGCGGCGCGTTCAACGTCCGGCACTTCCGTCAGGCGGCGAAATTCTGATAAAATTGGTCGGATTCTCACTTCCCGAGGCCCGACAGATGCTCACCATGACCGATAGCGCCGTCAGCCAGCTCAAGCAGATCCTCCAGAAGGACGCCAATCCTGAGAAGGCGCTTCGGGTGTACGTCTCGCCGGGCGGCTGCTCCGGCTTCTCTTACGGCATGCAGCTCGACGACGAGCGCTCCGACGACGACACCGTCCTGTCGATCGACGGCGTGACGGTCGTCGTGGACGAGCTGAGCCTGCCGCAGCTCGAGGGCGCCCAGATCGACTACGTCAACGCGCTGATGGGCGGCGGCTTCGTGGTCCAGAACCCGAACGCCACCAAAACCTGCTCCTGCGGCCAGTCGTTCGACACGGCGGACGGCGGCGGCACGGCCCGCCCCTGTAGCTGACCCTGGGAGCGCGGCCATCCTGGCCGCCCCGTCTCGTCAGGCTAGATCGTGCCGCCGAGCACCCGGCTCCCGGTCGGCGTCTCGCTGCCGCCGGCTGGCTCCTCGGTCACGTTGAACCAGCGCCAGCGCGAGAGCTTCTCCGGACACTTGATCAGCGTGTAGCCGTTCCCGGCCTTGTCCGTCCAGGTCAGCAGGCCGGCGCTCTCGCGCGTGCCGTCGGTGCCGGCCACCCACAGCTGGTACACCTTCCCCGGCGGCAACGGCGGCAGGTTCCGGACCATCAGCATGCCCTCGCTGGTGTCCGGATCGATGTAGACCCGGCCGAACGTGTCCGGCTCGCCGCTCGGAGACTGGAGCACCCGCATCTGGGTGTCGGCCGCCTGGAGGACCGCCGTGACGCGGGCGTAGTTGTTCGCGCGCTCGCTCAGCGTCGCGATGCGGGCGTTCTGCGCGTCCAGCTCCGCGCGCAGGCTCATCGCCCAGGCAAGGCTGCCGACCGCCAGCAGCAGTGCGACAGCGGCCACCAGACTCGACAGGCTGACCCGCCAGTGCGAGGCCCGCGAGGCGCGTGAGACGGGCTCGGGGATGCGCCCGAACCGGGCGCCGCCCGGCAAGACCCGCGCGCGCCGCGCTTCCGCGAGCACCCGTCCCTTGAGGGCCGGCGGGGGATCGGCCTGCGGCAGGGCCAGCGCCAGCGCCGCCGCCGTCTCGGAGTAGCCCGCCAGCTCGTCCAGGCAGGCCGGGCACGACGCCAGGTGATCCTCGACGACGTCCCGCTCGTCCACGTCCAGGGTGTCGAGCGCCAGCAGCGGCAGCAGCTCGCGCACTTCCTCGCAGGTCAGCCGGCTCATGGCGCCCCCGGACGGAGGTCGGCCAGCTCGACCGAACCACGCAGCTTCTGCATCGCCAGGCGCAGGCGCGTCTTGATCGTCCCGAGCGGCTCGCCGAGCGCCGTGGCGATCTCGACCTGGGTCATGCCTCGGAGGTACGCCAGCTCCACGGCGATCCGCTGGGCCGTGGGCAGCTCGCGCAGCGCCCGCGCGACCGCCTCGCCCCGCAGCGAGCGCAGCACGTCGTCGACCGGGTCGCGCTCGCTGACGACCGGTTCGAGCGCCTTCTGCGATGCCCCGTACCGCTGCTCCAGCCGGCGGCGGCGCAGCCGGTCCACCGCGCGATGATGGGCAACGCCCAGCAGCCAGGCGATCAACCGCCCGCGCTCCGGCGAATAGGCGTCCGGCCGCTGCCAGAGCTTGAGGAACGTCTCCTGGACGATCTCCTCGGCCGCCTCGCGCTCGGCCAGCAGCTTCAGGGCGAGCGAGAACACCGCCCGTGAATGGCGCTCGTACAACTGCTCAAGCGCACCCACGTCTCCACCGCCGAGCCGCTCCGCGAGCGTCTCGTCGGCGAGAAGCGTGCCGTCGACGGCCTGTGACATCACGTGCGATGCCGCAGCCTGGCGCCAATCATGCTCGGCAGTATACCCGCGAAAGTATGGTGAGTCGAAGGTTAGAGCAGCCGCACCCATATCAGTCACGTATACGCACGAGACGGTGCGGCCGGATTGAAACGGTATTCGTCACGGTATCGTAACGAGCTCGTCTGGCGGAATCGATTCACCTGCCCGGCTCCCGGCGATCGGCGTTTCTCTCGTCGGATGCTCGGTCAGCCCTGCTCGACCGCTCGGATTTCGACCAAATTGGTGTGGTAGCTGGAGTTCGCCCCGAGGTCCGTCAGGTAGTCCGGCGTCGTCCAGTTCACGTTTCGGCCGTCCGGCCCGTGGGCCTGCCAGTGGACCACCTCGCTGACCGCGACGCCCGGCACCACCGTCTCGGCGACGCGCGCCCGCAGCCGGCAGCTCCCGCGATCGTTCCGGACCTCCACCAGGGCGCCGTCGACGATGCCACGGGACTCGGCATCGCGCGGATGGATCTCGACCACCGGCTCGCCGGCGAGCTGCCGGAACGACGGCAGGTTCGCGAAGCTCGACCCGAGGAAGTGTTGCTCCTTCGGCGTCAGCAGCTTCAGCGGGTACCGCTCGAAGAGGGCCGGGCTCGCCTCCGGGCTCTCCAGCTCGGGGGCCCAGCCGGGGAGCGGGTCGAGCCCCTGCCGCGCCAGTTCCTTCGAGAACAGCTCCAGCTTGCCGGACGGCGTCGGGAAGCGGCCGTCCGCGAACGGCACCCACGGCCGCGTCGGGACACTCAGGCGCACTGCCGGCTCGACCATCAGCCGCTCCCAGGTCACCCCCTCCAGGAGTGGGCTCGGCGTCCGGAGTAGCTCGCGGACGATCTCCTCGGCGGAGGCGTACAGGCAGGGATCGGTATACCCCATCCGCCGCGCCAACGCCTGGTACATCTCCAGGTTGGAACGGGCCTCGCCGGGCGGGGACACGGCTGGCAGGTTCAGCCGCAAGTGGAGCGACCAGTACGACAGATGCAGGTCGAGCTGTTCGAGCTGCATCGTGGCCGGCAGCACCACATCGGCGTAGCGCACCGTGTCGGTCGGGAAGACCTCGTGGACCACGGTGAACAGGTCGTCGCGGAGCAGGCCACGGATCAGCTTTGCCTGGCTCTGCGCGACGGCGGCCGGGTTGCCGTTCACCACCAGCAGCGACTTCACCGGCGGGTCCGCCGAGTGCAGCGCCTCGCCGATCTGGTTGATGCTGATGGTACGGGGCGTCCCCCGCCGCAGCGCCCGGTCGTGCCCCAGCAGCTCCGGGTCCCAGGCCAGGTAGCGGTTGTTGTAGAGGAAGCCGCCGCCGGATCGGCCGTACTGGCCGGTGATGGCCGGCAGCGCCAGTAGGCAGCGCATCGCCTGGCCGCCGTTGGTGTGGCGCTGGAGGCCGGGGCCGGTAGCGATCAGGCCCGGCCGACACTCGGCGTACAGTCGCGCGAGACGGCGGATCGCATCTTCCGGCAGGCGGGTGATCTCCGCGGCGCGCTCTGGGGTGTACGCCTCTGCCCGCTCGCGCAACGCCTCCCACCCGACCGTGCGCTCGGCCAGGAACGCCCGGTCCGTCAGCCCGTCCTGGAACAGCAGGTTCGCGACGGCCAGCGCCAGCGCGCCGTCGGTGCCGGGGTACGGCTGGAGGTGCCAGTCAGCGAAGCGCCGCGACTCGCTCTGGCGCGGGTCGATCAGTACGACGAACGCGCCGTTCCGCTTCGCCGCCTGGATCAGCGGCACGGCGTGGGGGTTGGTGGCGGCCGGGTTGTACCCCCAGAGCACGACCAGGCGGCTGTTCGGGATGTCCTCCGGATCGGCGCCGTAGGATCCCCCGAGCGTCGCCGTCATCGCGGCGTGCCCGGCCTCCGAGCAGATGCTCCGGTCGAGGATGCTGGCGCCCAGCCGGTTCAGGAACCGTCGCTCGCCGGCCGTTCGCTGGACCACCCCCATCGTGCCGGAGTAGCCGTACGGCAGGATCGCCTCCGGTCCCCACTCCGCGACGATTCGCTGCCAGCGCTCGGCGATGGTGTCCAGCGCCTCGTCCCAGGAGACCCGCTCGAAGCGCCCCGCGCCCTTCGGCCCGATGCGACGGAGAGGGGAGAGCAGCCGGTCCGGGCTGGTGTGACGCTCCAGGTAGCGGCTCCCCTTCCGGCAGAGCCAGCCCCGGGTGATCGGGTGGTCCGGGTCGCCGGCCGTCCGCACGACCCGCCCGTCCTGCACCTCGGTCACGATGCCACACGAGTCCGGGCAGTTCAGCGGACAGACGCTCTTGACGCTCACGCTCGCCATGAGACGATGATGCCTCCCCGCGCCACTATAATGCCGCGCAGACGTTGGGGGACTGGACGGCGATCATGACCCATGACGAGGCGCTCGACTTCATCCGTCGCAACACCAAGGCGGTGCTGGCCACGATCAAGCGTGACGGCCGGCCGCAGATGTCCCACATCTCGTACACCCTGGACGACGACGGGCTGATCAAGGTCTCGGTGACCGGCGACCGCGCCAAGACGCGCAACCTGAAGCGCGACCCCCGCGCCACCCTCTCGATCGTCGCCGACGACTGGCACCAGTACCTCGTCGTCGAGGGTACCTGCACCGTGCTCGAGGACGATCCGCTCCCGCTGCTCCGGCACGTCTACGAGCGCATTCGCGGCGCCCCGCACCCGAACTGGGCCGAGTTCGACGACGCGATGATCCGCGACGGCCGCGTCGTCCTGGCGATCACCGTGGATCGGATCTATCCGCTGGACCGTTAGCGTCGGCCCCGCCGCGACCGCCGCGTCAGCACGAACGCGTCGACTTCCGCCAGTGTCGGCAGCGACGGCTGCGCGCCCATCCGGGTCGTCGCCAGGGCCCCGGCCGCCGACGCCGTCTCGAGCGCCGACTCGATCCCGCGCTCGGAGAGCGTCGCCGCCAGCGCCCCGAGGAAGGCGTCGCCGGCCGCCGTCGAGTCCACGCTCGGCACCCGGAACGGCGGAACGTCGCGCGAAGCCTCGGCGCTGAGGAGCCGAGCGCCGCGCTCGCCCAGCGTCAACACGATCTGGCGCACCCCCTTCGCGAAGAGCCGCGCCGGGTCCCCACTCCCCTCGGTGAGCGCCGCCAGCTCCGTCTCGTTCACCACCAGGAATGCCAGGCCGTCCAGGAGCGCGTCCGGCAGCGCCTGGACCGGGCTCGGATTCAGGAAGACGGCAACGCCCGCCGCGCGGGCGATCTCGGCCGCCGCCAACACCGTCTCCATCGGCACTTCAAGCTGCATGAGCACGGCGTCGCTGTCGGCGATGACGTCGCGTGCCGCCTCCACGTCGGCCGGCGCGAGCAGCGCGTTCGCGGCCGGCACCACCACGATCGTGTTCGAGCCCTGGCTGTCCACCGTGATGACAGCGGTGCCGGTCGGCCCCTCCGCTCGCCCGATCCGCCCGATCTCCACGCCGCCCCGCAGCAGGTCGCCGACCAGCGCCCGGCCGGCCTCGTCCGTGCCGACCTTGCCGATCAACCGGACGCTCGCGCCCATCCTGGCCGCCGCGAGCGCCTGGTTGGCCCCCTTCCCGCCGCCGAATCGCCGGAAGTCGCTCCCCAGGATCGTCTCACCGGGACCCGGTAGGCGCTCCGTGGTGACCACGAGATCCATGTTGATGCTGCCGACGACGGTGACGCGCGCCGCCATACCGCTCCTCCGCTGCTCGGGACGGGAAGGTCAGGCCGATTGTACCGCCGACCGCGCCCGGGACGGCGCGTCATGCAGCGATCCGGCGCCCCTCAGTCCGGTACACTAGAACGCCCATTCTATGGATTTCGACACGACGTCTGCCCAGATCGGCAACTATCGGCGGATGTCGACAAAATATCGCCCTCGCCCCTTCCGTCTGACGCGCGTGCCGGCTAGAGTAGGCGGCGTGCCGCGCCGTTTCGTCGAGGGGGAACGGCGAGGCGAGAAGCGCGAGCGCGTCCTGGAGGCGACGGCGGGACCCGGGTCCACCGCCACGTCGTCACGGGAACGGGGGAGGACGTGCGTGGCAGCGGGACAGCAGGGGCGAGCGGAGTCACGGCGGTCGACGGCGGCGGCGCAGCGCCGCCGCGTCGGCGAGGGCGGTTCGCGGCGCATCGCGCCACAGCACGGCCCGGCCTTCATCAGCGATCAGGCCGAGGAGCAGCACCATCACGAGGTGCTGCGCGACCCGCGGGCTGAGCACGCCGCGAAAGCCGCCGCGCGGCTGGAGCTCGCCCGGCTCTACGAGCGGCGTGGCGAGTTCGCCGAAGCCGTCGAGATGTACGAGCAGAACGTCTGGGCCGGCGTCCGGACCCCGGCCACCTACGCCGGCCTCGCATCTGCATACCGCGAGCTCGGCCGCGACGACCTGGCGGACGCCGCGCTGGAGCAGGTCAGGCGCCAGGGCGGCGCCGGCCGCGCCGCCGACACCCCCGCGACCGACCGGCCCGCCAGGACGGCCACCGTGCCGCGCCAGTCGCGCTCGTTCCCGACGACGTCCGCGGCCCGACGACCGGAGGCCGAGCGATCCTCCGCTCGCCCGGACGGACGCGGACGCGCCGACGCTCCCGCCGCCGGCACCCCGCTCGGACAGCTCCACCGCTCCGTCGCCCCGTTCCTCGAAGGCCAGGCCGGCCGGCGGACGCTGCTCGTCTCGACCGTGCTCCTGCCGATCGTCGTCGGCCTCGGCATCTTCGCCGCCGTCGTCCTGACCTCGACCCGCTCGCGCTCGGCCGAGCCTGGGCCGGCGCCCACGCCGGCCCCGGTCGCCACGGTCGTGCCCACGTCGGCGCCGACGGTCGCCCCCACGCCGGCCGTCGCGGCCGCGCTCGCCCAGCCCCCGGCGCCGGCCCGGCTCGTCGTCACCAACGTCGGGCCGGACGGCCTCTCCTTGCGGCGCACCCCGAGCACGACCGGCCAGCGGATCAAGGTCTGGAAGGACGGGACCGAGATGGCCGACCTCGGCGAGACGGCCGAGGGCGACGGCAAGAGCTGGCGCAAACTCCGCGATCCGGACGGCAACGTCGGCTGGGCCGCCGCCGAATTCCTGGCCGATCCCGCCGCCCGCGCGGCGGCAGCGGCGGCGCCGGCCGCCCCGGCGTTCGCGTCGGGCGGGCTCGGGCTCAGCCGCGCGGAGTGGGAGAAGGCCCACGGCCAGGCCACCCAGTCGAGCATCTTCTTCGAGTACGATGGCGCCCGGCTCCTCGTCGGGATGCTGGAGGGGAAAGTCTGGCACATCGAGCGGGTCTGGATGCGCGGCGACGCCGTGGGCCTGGAGGACGCCCGCAACGAGACCCGCGCCTATCTGCCCGAGGACGCCTCCCTGGTCCAGTCGGTCGATCGCGGCGACGGACGCATCATCGACGTCTACGGCAGCGCGCTCTTGACCGGCCGCTTCGGACCCACCGCCTGGAACGGCGGCAAGGCCGGGACATTCTCGATCCAGTACAAGTTCCGCTCGGCCGCCGACCGGCTGGTGACCTCGGCGATGTTCCGCCCGGGCGACGCCCTCTTCTAGCGCCGGCCGCCCCCGTCCGATGCCGCCAGGACCGACCCGGGCCACCGTCCTGATCGACGGCGCCCCGGTGACGATCCTGCCGAGGCGTGCGCCGGTCGGCAACAGCGGCCCGATCCGCGGGCGGACGCTGGCGATCGTGCCCGCCGCCGAAGCGGATGGCCGCGCAGCCTCGGGGACGCTTGCCGGACGATCCGTCCTCGCGGCCACCGTCGAGCCCGGCGCGCGGCCCGCGTTCGCCGTCCTCGATCTCGGGGAGGGTGAGGCGACGGAGCTTGGGCGGGCGCTCCGCCTGGCCGCGATCCTCTACTGGGACGGCCGGCGCGCCCACCTCCTCCCCTGCCCTGCCGACCCCGCCACCTGACCGCGACAGCCATCCACGAGCGTCAGAACATCGGCGCGACGTCGATCCTGCTGGGAGCGCGGCCATCCTGGCCGCTCCCGGTAGTCAGACCGGAGCGGCCAGGACAGCCGCGCTCCAACGCATGCTTCGCAGAGCTCCTGGCCCGAATGGCCGGATCCGGTCAGGCCTCTCGGCCGGCCAGTCCCTGCTCCACCGCCCAGGCCGCCACCTGGGCGCGCGACCGGACGTTCAGCTTGGTCAGGATGTGGCGGACGTGGGTGTCCACCGTCCATTCCGCGATCACCAGCCGCTCGGCGATCCGGCGGTTGGTGTGGCCCTGGGCGATCAGGCGGGCCACGTCGACCTCGCGCGGGCTCAGGCCGCCGGGCCGGGCGCTCGCCGAGCGCACCGGCGGCGCGGACGCTTTCCCGGCGGTCGCTGCTTCCACCGTCAGCGCGTAGGCGACGGCCTCGTCGGTCGACAGCGCGCGGCCCTCGGACCACACCGCCGCGAAGGCATCCTCGGCGAGGCTCACCCAGGCTGCCGCCATCCGGTGCTCGTGCTCGGCCCGCCACGGCACGTGTGGCGCGGCGCCGGTCCGCTCGCGGAGCGCCTCGGCCGCCCCGAACAGGCGCGCCGCCCGCTCGAACTGCCCCTGGGCGCTGGCCACCCAGGCCAGCCCGTCGAGGCAGCGCCCGGTCCCGACCGTATCCGCGACGGCGTGCCGCAGGGCCAGGCTCCCCCGCTGGAGCGCCTCGGCGCGCGCGGCGTCGCCGCGCAGCAGCACCAGGTTGCCCAGGATCGAGAGCGCGAACGCGATCGACCACGGATCGCCCTGCGCGCGGGTCAGGGCGTGCGCCTCCTCCATCAGCGCCACGCCCCCGTCCAGATCGCCCTCGGCCCGCGCAACCTCCATCAGGCCGTAGAGCGCGTAGTACATGCCGCGACGCTCGCCGACCTCGCGGTTCACGCGCAGTCCTTCCTCGCAAAGGGTCCGGGCGCGATCCGGATCGCCGTCGGCCAGCGCACCGAGCGCCTGCCCCACCAGCGCCGAGGCGAGCAGGTGGGGATGGACGACGTCGCGCCCGTACGCCACGGTCTCGCCCGAGAGCCTGACCGATTCGCCCAGGTCGCCCTGCACGAAGCTCAGGTACGCCGATGCGTGGAGCGCCTTCGCCCGGACGGCCGGCGCCCCGATCCCCGTCGCCAGCAGCTCGATCAGCCGGGCACGACCCTCGCTCAGCTGGCCGCGCAGGTCCCAGAAGTGCCACAGCGCCCCGCCGAGCCGCAGGCCCGCGTCGACCGCGAACGCCCGCCGCTCTGCCGACTCCGCCTGCGCCGACGCCGTCGTGCTCCACTCCAGCGCCGCCCGCAGGTTCTCCTCGTCGGCCCGTAGCCGCGCGAACCAGGCCGCCAGGTCCGGGCTCCAGAGCGGCTCCTCGGCCTGCTCCGCGACCGAGGTGAACCACGCCAGGTGCCGGTCCCGGAGAGCGGTCACCTCGCCCGCCGAACGCAGGTTCTCGGCGCTGTACTGGCGGACCGTGTTCAGCAGTCGGTAGCCCGCCGCGCCGCCCCCCTCCTCGGCCATGACCAGCGACTTCTCCACGAGCTGCACCAGGAGCGGGAGGATCTCGCCGGCCGCGATCCCCTCGCCGGCGCAGACGCCCTCCGCCGCCTCCAGCGTCCAGCCGCCCGCGAACACCGAGAGCCGTCGCAATAGCTGGCGCTCCTGATCGCTCAGGAGGTCGTGGCTCCAGTCGAGCGCGGCGCGGAGCGTCTGCTGGCGCGGCACCGCCGTCCGCCTGCCGACGCTCAACAGGCGGAAGCAGTCGTCCAGCCGCTGTGCGAGCTGCGGCGGCGTCAACGCCGTCACCCGCGCCGCCGCCAGCTCCAGCGCCAGCGGGATCCCGTCCAGCCGGCGGCAGACCAGCTCCAGCGCGGCGGCGTTCTCCTCGACCACCCGGAACGTCGGCAGGGCCGCCTGGGCACGGTCGGCGAACAGCCGCCCGGCCTCGGACGCGAGCACGCCGTCGACCAGCCGCCCGCCGCTCGGCGCCGTGCCCTCCGACGCCGGCAGCGTCAGCGGCGGGACCGGGAACGCCGTCTCGCCGGCGATGCCCAGGACCTCGCGGCTGGTGGCGACGATCCGGAGTCGCGGGCAGGCCCGGAGCAGGCCGTCGGCGAGCGCGGCGCAGGCCGCCAGGACGTGCTCGCAATTGTCCAGCACCAGCAACAACTGCCGCGAGCGCAGTGCGTCTGCAAGCGTCGCCACCAGCGGGCGCCCGGCGCGCTCGCGCACGCCGACCACGGCGGCCACGGCCTGCGGGACGAGGTCCGGATTCGCGAGCGGCGCTAGCTCGACCAGCCAGGCACCGTCCTCGGCCGCCGGCTCCGAGCCCGTGGCACCGTTCACCCGGGCAGCCGCGACCTCCAGCGCGAGCCGGGTCTTCCCGACCCCCGGCGCGCCGACGAGCGTCAGCAGGCGCGTGCCGGCCAGCAGCCGCTCGACGGCGGCGAGCTCGCGCTCCCGCCCGATGAATGCGGTCAGCGCGACCGGCAGGTTGTGCTGGGGCGCCGCGACGTCCATCCGATCATGCTCCAGCGCCCGAGCTTATACCACCGAATCACTATCGCGATCCTCCTTTCACGGGATGCCCCTGGCCCGGTTCGCGGCCCAGAGTGAAGAGAGAGGCCCGATCGAAGGGTCCCTCTCGGCCCAGCGGCGCACCGGAGCACGGCGACCGGTGCGCTGGAGCCGGTCAGGCGGGAGGAGCCGCACGATGATCCAGCGAAGCGAGACTCGGACAACATCATGCCCGGCGGCGTATGCGCAGCCGACGCGCTGGCTGATCGCGACGGCGGCGGCGCTGATGCACGGCGCGGTCGGCGCGATCTACGCCTGGAGCGTCTTCCGAGACCCGCTGATGGCCGAGCACGGCTGGACCATCCCGGACGTCACCCTGGCCTACAGCCTGAACCTGTTCGGTCTCGGCATCTTCGCCTTCGTCGGCGGGCTCTGGATGCAGCGGGTCGGGCCGCGCACCGTCGGGCTGGCGGCCGGCCTGCTCTACGGGCTCGGATTGCTCCTGACCGGCCTGCTCGGCGATCGGCTCTGGGCGCTCTACGTCGGGTTCGGCGTGGTCGCCGGCATCGGACGCGGGCTCGGCTGGGTCGCCCCGATGGCGACGGCGGTGCAGTGGTTCCCGGACCGACGCGGACTGATCTGCGGCGTCAGCCTGGCCGGAAACGGCCTCGGCGCCCTGATCGCCGCGCCGCTGGCGACCGCCCTGATCGAGCGCATCGGCGTCCTCCCGATGTTCACGGTGCTGGGAGCGCTGGTGGTGATCCTGGTGGCCGGCGCCGCACTGGCTCTGCACGAGCCTCCGGAGGGATACCGCCCGCCCGGCTGGGAGCCGCCCGTGGAACCTTCCGACCACGGCCGGCGTCACGACTACACCGTCGGCGAGGCGCTGCGCACGCCGCAGTGGTACGGGCTCTGGGCGCTGCTGTTCGTCGGGAGCTCGGCGGGGCTGGCCCTCTTCTCGCACGCCGCCCCGATGGCACGTGAGTTGACCGGGGTCGGCGCGATGACGGCCGCCGGCCTGGTGGGGATGATGTCATTGGCGAACGCGAGCGGGCGCCTCTTCTGGGCCTGGCTCTCCGACCTGGTAGGGCGGGGGCTCGTCTTCTCGGCGCTGCTCGTGCTGCTCGCCGCCGCGCTCAGGATGCTGCCGTTCGCCGCCGGCATCGTCGCGTTCGGCGTGCTGGCCGCGCTTGCGATGCTCTGCTTCGGCGGCGGGCTCGGCACCATGCCGGCCTTCGCGGCCGACTACTTCGGGCCGAAGCACGTCGGCCCGATTATGGGCCTGTTGATGACGGCGCAGGGCACGGCCGCGATGGTCGGCCCGATGCTGATGGCGTCGGCTCGCGAGACGTCCTTGTCGTACGAGCCGGCCCTCTCGACGCTCGCCGTCATGCTCGTGCTGGCCGCCGCCCTGCCGCTCGCCCTTCGGCCGCCGATCCCTCCGGCCGCCGTCGTGGCGCGCGTCCGGGCGGCCACCCCCGTCGCCCGGTCTCTCCTGGTCGTCCTCGCCCTCGCCGGGGCCCTGGTTGGAAGCGCGCACCCGCCTGTGGCCTCCGCGACCGAGCAGGCCGCTGCTCAATCCTCCTCGACGGCGGATCTCGCCGTCGCCCAGACCGGCCCGACTTCGCTGTACCTGCCCCAGACGCTCAGCTACACCGTCACCGTGACCAACCAGGGCTCGTCGACGGCCACGATCATCATCCTGATCAACCCGGCGCGAGACGGCACCGCCACCAGTACGGCCCGCGTCGTCGCCGACGAGCCCGATCCCATTTCGGCCAACAACACGGCGTCGGCGACGACGACGGTGTACTCGGCGCCCAGACAGCCGCCCGCTCCCAGCATCCGTCCGCCGACCTGCCCGAGGCTCCTGCGCCTCGCTCCGGAGTCGCGCGTCGCCGCCCCCCAGGATGGGCGCGGGGCCCTTGACGAGCCCGACGGCCGGGTCGCCGAGCGCTGCAGTCCGGTCTAGCCGGCTCGGACGTGGCGCTGATGGTTCGGCACTCGCGGTCGCACGAGTAACGACGAGGAGGAGGAGGGGAACGATGCGCCTGGTGTTCGCCTCACGCCCGCCCGACGCGACCGCGTGCGCGCGCTGGAGTGGCGCGCCGACGACGTCCTCGTCGGACGGCCCGTCCGGCGCGACGGTCGACCATTACGAGGCGCCGGTTCAGCTTGGTCCGGGCGAGACGCCCTTTGCCGCCTTCGTCCGTGTCCGCGACCGCCTGCTGGCGTACGACGTCTTCCCGCCGGTCGTCGTCCGGGCGACGATCTGTCCCGACGGGCGCATCACGGTCGGCGCCACGATCGTCCAGCACGTGGCGGTCGGCCCGCTGGCGCTGGAGGCGGCCGTCCGAGTGATCGAGGTCTGGGACCGGGCGGGGCCGGACGGCGGCAGCGCGGCCGGCTTCCGCTACGTCACGCTCCGGGGCCACCCCGAGTGCGGGGTCGCCTCGTTCGAGGTCCGCGCCACGCCGGCAGGCGAGGTCCGGGTGCTGCTCGGTGCGCGCTCGCGGCCCGGCACCTGGCAGACTAGGCTCGGGCGCCCGTTCGCTCGGCTGTTGCAGCGCACGCTCACCCGAGCCGCGCTCCGGCGCCTGACGACCGCCCCTCAGCGATAGCGCGACCGCCGTCGGCCGCGCCGACGCGGACGGTCGCCCGGGTTGATCACTACCGCGATCCCTCCTTCACGGGATGCGTACTCTATGAACACAGCGCAGACTGGAGGTGGCTCTCGACGGGCTGACGCTCGCGAGTTGAGTGCCAGTCGGAGGAGCGACATCATGCATCGTCGAGGACGAGGAGAGACGCACGTCCGCCTGATCGCCGCCGCGCGTCTGGCAGCGGTGCTCGTGGTGCTGCTGGCCCTGATGGCAGCGCGGGGCCTCGCTGCAGAAGAAACGCTCTCCAGCGGGTGGCGGCCGATCGGAGCCGTCACCCGATACGCTTGAAGGTCAGGTGCGAGCGGTTGGTCGTGTGCGGCCGGATCTGCGAGGCCCAGTCTCCCCGGTCCGAGGCCGCCTTCCAAGCCTCGCTCTGCGGGATGTCGGGGGCGTCGAGCTCGTAGATCGCGGCGTACTTTGCGACGCCGTCGACGTTGGCGGACTCCAGGAGGTAACGCGTCACCCGGCGGACGCCCGGCACCTTCGACAGCTCCGGAACGTGCTGGGTGTCGTAGATGCGGTTGAAGTCGGCTTCCTTCTCGGCGGGCACGTCCATCTGGACGAGGTAGATGTAGTTGGCCATGCTAACCCTCCGCGCGGCGCACTCGGAGGCAATGTACCACCACGCGTCCGCTGCCGGCTTCTGGAGACGGTCACGCCGCTGTCGACCGGCAGATCTGGCCGGTCACGGTGCGGGATATGCCGGTCCTCGCCAGAGCAACCCGCAGAATTCCCCGCGAACGGAGAAAGGCCCCGAAGGGCCTTCAATCAGTGACGCTCGGTGGACCTGAGGGGAATCGAACCCCTGACCTCTTCCATGCCAAGAACGAGATCGGGGGTAGCCCTTTTTCTGCCTTTTTGGCCGCTTTCAGCGACGTCACTACATGAGGCCCGTCGGGGGCTCCCTGGCGGCTTCGGGCCAGTTTAGCGCCGATTTTGCCTGCCAGGCAAGATTCAAGAAGCCTCGGCGGAGTCTAGTCAGCGTCCTTCCGCCAACTGCGCCTCGGCCTCCTGCGGTCAGAGCGCCATTCCCGTCTTGCGGAGCATCGCGACCGACGTCGAAAGCGCGGCACGGGAGATGGGCTCGCCGCAGGGCAGCTTCTATTTCGGCGCCTGGAGGCCAAAACCGACGGCCTGCTCCAGGGTCATGGCGCGCCCCTCCGACCACGCCACGCTAAACGCCTCATCACCCAGCGCCTCGCGCGTGGCCGCCACGTCCCGATCCACAACGGCTTGCCAGACCGGCATCTCACGCGTGCCGTTCGACTCGCGCAACGCCTCGGCGAAGCCGAACAGCATGGCCGCCCGCTCGGGCTCGCGTGCGATGACGGCCGCGCCAGCCACTCCCGCCACCGCCCGAGGCAGGAGCCAGTGATCCCCAAAGCGGCTGCTGGCGGCGAGCGCCCGCCGCCAGGTCGCCGCCGACTCGTCCTGGTCACCCTGTACACGGACGAGGTGCGCGAGGCCGACGAGGGTGATCGACAGCACGAACTGATCACCGATCATCTCAGAGATCGCGGCGCTTTCTTCGTACAGGGCGCGTGCGGTCTCCAAGTCGCCCAGAACCCGAAACGTGGCTGCAAGCTGTCCCAGTGCGAATGCAAGGCCCCACTCGTCGCTGGCTGCGCGCGCGAGCGCTACGCTCTCCTCCAGTACGGACTTCGCCGCTGCATGATCGCCCTGGTTCGAGATAGCGCTGCCGTGTCGGGCCAGCGCTCGGCCAGATTCCCGGAGGTCACCTGCCCCTCGGAAGATCGCTGCGCTCTCCCGCGCAAACGCCTCACTTGCGGCGTAGTCGGCCTGAAAGAGCGCGAGGGCACTCGCGCTGTACAGCGCCCAGGCGCGGGCGGATGTGGGTGCCGTTGCCTCCGGCCACGCCAACAGGGACTCGGTCCAGCGGCGTGTCTCCCTGACGAAGCCTCGCATCGCCCAGTACCAGTGCAGCCTGCCCGCCGTATGCAGCCCGAGGTCCACGTCGATCTCGCCTGATAGGCTCCGCCCGAAAACAGCCCGAACATTGTCGAGGTCTGCGTCCAGCCGACGGAGCCAGACGCCCTGCTCCCGATTGACGAGCTCAGGCTCGGCTCGCTTGGCCAGGGCCAGGAAGTACGCCGCGTGCGACCGTCGGATCTCCATCGCCTCGCCGCTGGACTCGAGCTGCTCGAGGGCGAATTCGCGAATCGTCTCGAGCATGGTGAATCGCGGCTCGCCGTCAGGACCTTCGAACCGGCGCAGCAAGCTCTGAGCCGCCAGCGACGTCACGCCGTCCATCACGTCGAGCGCGAGGGTGCCACCCGGGTCGCAGACCGCCTCGGCAGCCTCCAGCGTGCAGCCGCCGACGAAGACCGCCAGGCGACAGAAGAGTGCCTGCTCCTCGGGCGTCAGCAGGTCATGGCTCCAGGTGATGGTGTTCCTGAGCGTCTGCTGACGGGCCGGCAGGTCGCTGGCGCCACCCGTCAGCAGTTGCAGGCGTCGATCCAGCCGTCCGACCATCATGTCCGGCGTCAGTGTCCGGACGCGGGCCGCCGCCAACTCGATGGCCAACGGCAGGCCGTCGAGACGGATGCAGATTTCGGCGATGGCGCGGGCGTTCTCCTCAGTTACTGCGAAGCCGAAGCGGATCGCGGCGGCCCGCTCGACGAACAGCGCCACCGCCGCATTCTGGGCAAGCACACTGGGCGGTGGCAGATGGTGCGGCGTCGGCAGGGCAAGCGGCGCAACATCGTACTCTCGCTCGCCACGCACACGGAGCGGGTCTCGACTCGTCGCCATCACCACGAGCTCAGGGCACCAGCCCAGGAGGTCCGCGACGAATGGAGCAGCCACGTCGACGTGCTCAAAATTGTCGAGCAGCAGCAGGACGCTCCGAGATCGCAGATGCTCTCGCAGTCCGTCGACCAGCGTGCGACCGCCCAGGTCCTGCACGCCCAGCACCTGGGCGATCGCTGATTGAACCAGTGACGGGTCAGTGAGCGGCGCCAGCTCGACCAGGAAGATGCCATCGGAGAATGTCGGCTCTTTCGCTGCGATTAGGACAGGCTCTGAGCGTGCCGAACGGTCTATCAGCACGGAGGCGACCTCGACGGCGAGGCGCGTCTTCCCAACCCCGCCCGGCCCAGTCAGCGTAACGAGGCGGGCGCCATCGCCGAGCAGTGCCCGAACCTCGGTCAGCTCACGCTCGCGCCCGAGCAGCGCTGTCGGCTGGATTGGCAGGTTGTTCGGACGGACGTCGGCCGACGTCGCGGGCGGCACCCCCGGCCGCCGGTCGGACAGGGTTCTCCCCTGACGTCCCACGCTGTCAGCGTGTGGCTCACGGGCCGCGCGTGTGCGCAGGCGTGGTGCCGAGCTGACCGCTTCGAGCTCGGCACGGGCGGACGGCAGCAATGAAAGCGCCACGGCAAGGCGACGGACCGTCGCCCGACGAGGCCGCGCCGCCCCCCGCTCCAGCTCTTGGATCGTGCGATCCGCGACGCCGGACCGCTCGGCCAGCGCCGCCTGGGTCAGGCCGGCCGCCAGTCGATGCTGCCGCAGCAGCGTGCCGAATGTGTGGAAGTCCGAAGCGTCCAGCACCACTCAGCCCCTTGCCGAACCCGACTAAAGCGTCCAGTCACCGCTGTCACACCTCAGCGTATCAGCCGTCGCGGTTGTTGGCTAGCCACACGCAGTTCCGACTTCGGCCTCAGAAAACTGCGGCTAACTCGGCGGAACTGCGTGGCCAGATCATCGCCACCGTCATACGCTCGGTCAGGAGCGATGACAACACATCGACCTTCTTCGCTCGACGGAGGGACTTGAAGCCATGTGGACTCGCTTGATGGCCGCCAGCGTCGCCCTGGCAGGGCTGCTGACGTTCGCCGCCCATCCCGCTGTTCTTGCTACGGAGCCTGTCGTCCTCGGCCCCTTCCGGGAGGAGGGGACATCCGAGTTCGCCCGATGCGACGGATTTACGATCATCGATCAGTACGTCGTGGTCTTCAGTCAGAAGCGATACTTTGATCAGGACGGGAGGCTGATCCGAATCATCGAAGACGTCAGCGGGACGGACACCCTAATCAACCCGACGAACGGGAAGTCGTACACCGGTCGCTTTCACAATACGGTGATCATCGACCCGGCGACGCGGTTGGGCGCGACCTCCGGCATTATCTACCGCATCACGGTCCCGGGTGCGGGAGCCGTCCTGCTCGACGTCGGCAGGATCGTCACCGATCGGACAGGGACGATAATCGCCTTCCAGGCTGGCCCCCACCAGGCCTTTGACGGCGACTTCGCCGGAATCTGTCGAGTGTTGGCGTAGATCCTAGCGAAGCTTCGCCTCAAACCGACGAGAGACGCGGCGCCCGAGGGCCCGGATGGGTCACCTCGGGCGCGGTTGGGTAGGAAGGGATCCATGCCTCGCAAGCACCGGAGCCGGCCATGC
>Ga0075420_100001457_pt1 | contig 20152 bp, 14 predicted proteins | sample SoiMetdeltSBSDD4_FD_75296 | JGI IMG/M metagenome (GOLD analysis project Ga0075420, IMG submission 75296) | Bulk soil microbial communities from a Populus tree surrounding site in Tennessee, USA - Soil MetaG P. deltoides SBSDD4 | ecosystem: Environmental > Terrestrial > Soil > Tree plantation... | reverse complement strand
AAAGCACTGACGGCCACGGCGCTGAGCGCCAGCGACAAGAGAAGCTTCTTCATGCGGGCTCTCCTACTTCGCGTATGCGTACGGCCCACCCTTCGCCAACGCCGCCTGGTACGCCGGCCGTTCGTGCAAGCGTGCGAGCAGCGCTTTCAGGCGCGGATGAGCATCGCCGAGCATACCCTGCACGACGCTCACTTCGAGCGGAAAACTCATCTGCACATCGGCCACCGTGAACAGGGAGCCCGTCAAGAATTGCGAAGAGCCGAGCGACTCTTCCACGTAGCCGAGATGCATGCGCACGGCACCGCTGACGCGTTCGAGCAGCGCCTTCGCCGGCTCGCCGACGCGCTCGAGATAGATCTTCACCAGCAGCTGCATCATCAGCGAGCCTTCCGCATAGTGGACCCAGTAGCGGCACGTCTCGTACTCGCGCGTGCCTCGCTGCGGAACGAAGCGTCCGTTGCCGTACTTCTCGACCAGGTACTCGATGATCGCGCCCGACTCCGCGAGCACGAAGTCGCCGTCGCGGATGACTGGCGACTTGCCCAGCGGATGCACCTTCTTGAGCTCGGGCGGCGCAAGTATCGTCTTGGGGTCGCGCTCGTAGCGCACGACGGTGTACGGCACGCCGATCTCTTCCAGCATCCACAGCACGCGCTGGGAGCGGGAGTTGTTGAGGTGGTGGACTTCGATCATCGCAGACTCCCCAGTGGCTTATTCGAGTGCAGCGCCGGCTCGCTCCCGCGCAATCAACAGCACGATACCCGTCACCAACAATGCGGCGGCGAGATAGGCGCTGAGAGCGTGCGTGCTGCCGAACGACTTCTGCAACGTGGCAAACACGACTGGCGCGATGCCGCCACCGACGATGCCAGCCAGTGTGTACGCGAGCGAAGACCCCGCATAACGCACGCGCGTCGGAAACTGCTCGGCGATGAATGCCGCCTGTGGGCCGTACATCATCGCGTGCACGATCAGGGCAGCAGCGATGGCGAACCCGATCGCCACGGGCGATCCGGTATCGAGCAACGGGAAGAATGCGAAAGCAAGTACCAGCGCGCCGACCACTCCGGCTCCATAGATCACGCGCCGGCCGAAACGATCGGATAGCGACCCGAAGATCGGGATCGTCAACGCATTGCAAGCGCCGGCGATCGAAAGAGCGATCAGCGCGAGCGTGCGGGACACACCGACTGTCGCAGTCAGATAGGAAAGCGAGAAGACAGCAGCGAGCGAATACAGCACGTCAGGCCCGATGCGCGCGCCGCCGCCGATCAGGAGCTTTGGCCAGTGTTCACGGAGCACTTCGCCGACCGGTGCGCGCGCCTGCGATTTCTCCCGTTCGAGTTGCTTGAACAGCGGTGTTTCCTGCACGCCTACGCGAATCCACAAACCGAAGCCGACGAGCAGAACGCTGGCGAAGAATGGCAAGCGCCAGCCCCACGCGAGAAAGCTTTCCTCGGGAAGCTGCGAGGTCACTATGACGATGGATCCCGTCGCCAGCAGCGTGCCGAGCGAAGGCCCCATCTGCGCCCACGAAGCATTGCGGCCGCGACGGCGCTGATCGCCATGCTCCACGGAGAGCAGCACTGCGCCCGCCCACTCGCCTCCGAGCGCCGCGCCCTGCACGAAGCGCAGTGCCACTAGCAGCGCCGGGCTCAGGACTCCAGCGGTCGCGTAGGTCGGTAGTGCGCCGATGAGTGCAGTCGTCACGCCCATCACCATGAGCGTCGTTACGAGCACGAAGCGCCTGCCGTAGCGATCGCCGAGGTGCCCGAAGATCGCGCCGCCGATCGGGCGCGAGAAATAGCCGACCGCGAACGTCGAGAACGCGAGGATGGTGCCCGTCAGCGGATCGAATGATGGAAAGAACAGCTTGTTGAATGCGAGTGCCGCGAGCGTGTTGTAAATCGCGAAGTCGTAGTACTCGAGCATCGTGCCGACGATGCTGGCTGTCGCCAGTCGAGCGGTGCGCGGCTGCTCAGCCAAAACCGCCACCGCTGGGCGTCTGGATCACGAACACGTCGCCGGTGTTCATCTGCGCGGCATGCGTCGCGCCGAAGCGCTCGATGCTGCCGTCGACGCGCTCGATCCAGTTCTTGCCGGTTGCGCCGGGCTGACCGCCGGCGAGCCCGAACGGAGCGACGACGCGGTGATTCGCGAGCAGCACTGCAGTCATTGGCTTGAGAAAGCGTACGCGGCGTTCGGTGCCATCACCGCCGCGCTGACGGCCCGCGCCGCCCGATCCGCGTCGGATGTGAAAGTCTTCGAGCCGCACCGGGAAGCGCCACTCCAGCACTTCCGGATCGGTCAGGCGCGAGTTCGTCATGTGCGTCTGGACTGCGGAAGTGCCGTTGAAATCGGGTCCGGCGCCCGAGCCCCCACAGATGGTCTCGTAATACTGATGCACGCCGTCGCCGAACGTGAAGTTGTTCATCGTGCCCTGGCTGGCCGCGAGCACGCCGAGCGCGCCGTACAGGCAATCCGTAACGACTTGTGAGGTCTCGACGTTGCCCGCGACGACTGCAGCCGGGTATTGCGGTTTGAGCATGCATCCCGCCGGCACGACGATTTCCAGCGGTTTGAGGCAACCCGCATTCATCGGGATCTCGTCGTTCACCAGCGTGCGGAACACGTAGAGCACTGCGGCTCGCGTTACCGGGACCGGAGCGTTGAAGTTGTTGGGCTGCTGCGCACTGGTGCCCGTGAAGTCGATGCGCGCAGCTCGCGCCTGCTTGTCGATGCGAATCGAGACACGCACGCGTGCGCCGTTGTCCATCGCATATTCGAAGTCGCCATCGGTGAGCGCATCGATCACGCGACGGACTGCCTCCTCCGCGTTGTCCTGTACGTGCTGCATGTACGCTTGCACGACCTGCAGGCCGAAGTGCTCGACCATCGCAGCCAATTCGGCAGCGCCCTTCTGACACGCAGCGACCTGCGCACGCAGGTCAGCGAGATTCTGCTCGACGTTGCGCGCCGGGTACTTGCCCCCAGACAGCAACGCGCGCAACTCGGCTTCGAGGAATACGCCCTTCGCGACGAGCTGAACGTTATCGAGCAGTACCCCTTCTTCGTCGATGTGCGCGGACTCGGAAGGCATCGAGCCGGGCGTGACGCCGCCGATGTCGGCGTGATGGCCGCGGGCGGCGACGAAGAACGACGGCTGCGGTCCGGACAGAAAGACCGGCATCACGACTGTGATATCCGGCAAATGCGTGCCACCGGCGTACGGCGCATTCAATACATACACATCGCCCGGCCGCATCGTCTCGCCACGCCGTCGCATGATCTCCTGCACCGACTCGCCCATCGAGCCCAGGTGCACCGGCATGTGCGGCGCGTTCGCGATCAGGTTGCCCTGCTCGTCGAACAACGCACACGAGAAATCGAGACGTTCCTTGATGTTGACCGAAGTAGCAGTGTTCGCGAGCGTCACGCCCATCTGCTCGGCGATGGACATGAAGAGGTTGTTGAAGACTTCCAGCAGCACCGGATCGACTCGCGTGCCGATCGCGCTCGTTCGCTGCAACGGCTGCACGCGACGCAGAATCAGGTGATTGAGCGCCGTGACTTCGGCGCGCCAACCGGGGTCGATGACGGTCGTGGTGTTGCGCTCGCGGATGACAGCCGGGCCGGTGATCGTTTCGTTCGGCTGCAGGGCGTCGCGATCGAAGAACGGCGTGTCGTACCATTGATCGCCGAAGAACACACGGCGAGTCGTTGGTGCCATTGTGGGTCGGTTTGGCGTCGGTTGCGCTTTAGCCCAACTCTCGTGAGTCTTTCCCACGGCCTCGGCGGAGATCGACTCGATCACTAATCGTCGCTCCGGCATCAAGAACCCATATCGCACGCGATACTGCTCCAGGAACGCCGCGGTCAGCTCCCCCGCCTCGCTCGCCACGGGCAACTGCAGCGTGCTGTCCGTTCCTTCGTACTTCAGCGCCACCCTCCGCTCGATCGAGATGTCTGCCGCCGGCACGCCCTGCGACAGCAGCGCATCCCTGGCCTCGCTGACGAGCTCCGCGAACGGCGTTGCGAGATCCGCCAACGATCGACCGTCCAGTACCGCCTCCACCGCACGCTGCTTCATCACTGTCACATCGGCGAGGCCAATGCCGTAAGCCGAGAGCACGCCGGCGAGCGGATGCATGAACACCGTCTGCATCCCGAGCGCATCAGCGACCAGGCATGCGTGTTGTCCGGCGGCGCCGCCGAAGCACGACAAGGTGTACTCGGTGACATCATGTCCACGCTGCACTGAAATTTTCTTGATCGCGTTCGCCATGTTCTCGACCGCGATCCGGATGCAACCCGCAGCGACGCCCTGCGGAGTCTGCGGAACGCCTGTCGCGCGCTGGATGTCTGCCGCGAGCACGCGAAACTGCTCAGCGACGACACCCGCGTCCAATGGCGAGTCGCCGGCCTCGCCGAAGACGGCGGGGAAGAACTCCGGTTGAATCCGGCCGAGCAGCACGTTGCAATCAGTCACGGTAAGTGGCCCGCCACGTCGATACGACGCTGGACCGGGGTCCGCGCCTGCGGATTCCGGGCCTACGCGCAAGCGCACGCCGTCGAATTGACAGATCGAACCTCCGCCTGCGGCGACGGTATGAATCTGCATCAGTGGCGCGCGCAGTCGGACGCCCGCAACCTCTGCGTCGAAGGCTCGCTCGTACTCGCCGGCGAAGTGCGCGACGTCGGTCGACGTGCCGCCCATGTCGAAGCTGATGATCTTGCGGATGCCTGCCTGCTGCGCCGTGCGCGCAGCACCGACGATGCCGCCCGCAGGCCCCGAGAGAATCGCGTCCTTGCCGTGGAATTGCTGTGCATCGGCGAGTCCGCCGGACGACTGCATGAACTGCAGCTTCACGCCCGGCAACTGCGCGGCAACCTGATTCACATAGCGGCGCAAGACCGGCGACAGATATGCATCGACGACAGTCGTATCGCCGCGCGCGACCAGCTTCATCAACGGACTGACTTGATGCGAGACCGATACCTGCACGAAGCCGATGCGCCGGGCAAGCTCTTCCAGTTGCAGCTCATGCTGGTGATAGCGATAGCCGTGCAGCAGCGCAATCGCGCATGACCTGATGCCCCGATCGTACGAAGCGCGCAGCTCGCGCTCTGCCTGCTGCAGATCGAGCGGACGCACGATGTCACCGTGCGCGCCGATCCGCTCGTCGATCTCGACGACCTGCTCGTACAGCATCGAAGGCAGCTCGATGTGCCGGACGAACAGCTTCGGGCGATGCTGATAGCCGATGCGCAGGGCGTCTGCGAAGCCGCGCGTAATCGCCAGGACCGTGCGGTCGCCCTTGCGTTCCAGCAGTGCATTCGTCGCAACCGTCGTGCCCATGCGCACGACGTCGATGTCGCCGGACGGAATCGGCCCAGCGCCGAGCCCGAGCAGCTCACGGATTCCTTGAACGGCGGCGTCGCTATAACGCTCGGGATTCTCCGACAGCAGCTTCAGCGTGACGAGCGCGCCGTCCGGCTGGCGGCCGACGATATCTGTAAACGTACCGCCGCGATCGATCCAGAATTGCCAACGACCGGTCACCGCGAAAGCCGACGCGAGACTGCCTCGGCCCGCTCCATTGCGCGCAGCACGTTCTCCCCGGCCAGCAGCTTCAGGTCGTGGTCGCTCCAGCCGCGGCGGATCAGCTCCGCGAACAAGTTTGGATACATGGAGACATCCGACAGGCCTTCGGGCCACATCGAATTGCCGTCGAAGTCGCCGCCGAGGCCGATGTGCTCGACGCCCGCAACGTCGCGAATGTGCTCGATGTGATCGGCGACCTTGGCGATCGAGACCTTCGGCACCTGCACCTTGCCGAGCACTTCGTCTTCGATCTGCTCGCGCTCCTCGGGGCTCTTGCCCGCGGCGCGCCGGGTGATCTCTGCCATCGCGGGCACCTGAATCGCGGCGACGGCCGGATCGATGAAGCCGGCGACGAACGTGACCATCACGACACCGCCGTTACCCTTGAGGCGCTTGAGGATATCGTCCGGCACATTGCGCGGCACGTTGCAGATCGCGCGAGCCGACGAATGCGAAAAGATCACGGGCGCCTGCGAGACGCGTAGCGCATCGTCCATCGTGCCGTCGGAGGTGTGCGACAGATCGACGAGCATGCCGAGCTTGTTCATCTCCAGCACGACCTGCTCGCCGAACGCTGTGAGGCCGCCATGCTCCGGCGGCACCGCCTGCGAATCCGCCCAGCTCGTGTTCACGTTGTGCGTCAACGTCATGTAGCGCACGCCGAGATCGTAGTAAGCGCGCAGCGCGCCGAGCGAGTCTTCGATCGCGTGCCCGCCTTCCATCCCGAGGAGCGACGCGATGCGGCCGGCTTTGTGCGCAGCGCGGATATCCGCCACGGAAGTCGCGAACTGCAGCCGATCCGGGTACTGCGCGATGATCCGCCGGGCGATGTCGATCTGCTCGAGCTGTGTGCGCGCGAACCCGCCGGCGGCCTCGCCGGGGATGTACACGGACCAGAACTGCGCGCCGACGCCACCGAGCTTGAGGCGAGCGAAGTCAGTCTGACCGGATGTCGGCTTGCGCAGGTCGTAAGCCTTGACGTCGCCCGGCGCCGTCTTGCTCGTGCGCACGGCCCACGGAAGATCGTTGTGACCGTCGACGAGAATCGTCGACTGCAAGAGCTTGCGCGCATGCGTGAGCGCGGCGTCTTCGTCCGCACGCGCGGCGGTCGAGATGCTGACGATGAGCAGACCAGCTAGCAGTGCACCACCCAGGCGTTCGAGTCTCACAGTCTTTCCTCTTTTCATTGCAGTCGATCGGTACCGGTCACGAACAGGGAATCGCCGACGTTGGCAGTCTTGCGACCGTTCACGTAATCGTCCAGCCACTTCGTCAGCGCCACCTCGTCCACCTTCGCCGTGTAGAAATCTGGCCGCGTCAGGACGGTATGGACACGGCCGGGCATCGTAAAGGTCCGCAGCTTCGGGTTCGACTTGCGCAGATCGGCAATGTCGGCGCTCAACAGCGGCGCCAGCGACTTCACCTCATGGCCGAGCTGTGTCAGGAAGAACAGCTGGACCCCATCCTCGATGCTATTGATCTGGCCGAGCTGCAGGTTCGGCACGGCAGCGGCGCGCGAGTAGAAGTCCTCGAAGTTCGCGGTCTCCACATTCAGGTCGCTATACAACGGATCGTGCTTGAGCGCCCGCGTCGCCCCCCACAGCTCGAGCTGCGGCGCCAGTCGATTCGTCCGATAGCCGCCGGCGCCATCGCCCAGCTGCACCACTTGCGCCTTGGTGTAATGACGCGCCAGCTGGGACGCGAAGATCGGCGACGGAATCGCGCCCGCGCTGCCGCCGCTCACGAACACCCGCTTCGGATCGGCGTACTGCTGGGTCGTCCAATCCATGACCCGCTGCGCGTTCGCCAGGCCGCGATAGGCGATGTTGAGATACTTGCCATCGCTGGTTTCGAAGCGCTCGGTGCGCACGCCGAGATGGACGTCGGCCGTGCAGTACGGCGCGAACACGATCGTGAATTCGTGCAGCGGATTGGCCGGGTTGTCAGCGTCGAGGATGCCGCCCGCAACGCTCTTGTTCAGCCACGGTCGATCGCCGTCGTCGATCGCGTTCTCGAAGGTCTTCTGGCCATCCAGGCCGCAATTGCGGCTGTTCCAACAGCCGCCGCCGCCCTGGAAGTAGATCGCGAGCCGCTTCGGGTCGCCTTCGTGAACGTAGAACTCATAGGGCGTCGCGTCGGTCGCGCAGCCTGTGCCGTGTCCGCCCGCGATCGTCTTCCATCCGGCGGTATCGGCCGCCGCGGGCTGATCGGCCAGCGCGGCATTGCTCACCATGCCCACGCACAGCAGTGCTGCGAGCCCTGAAATCTTCGTCATGACGTTACTCCCGCTGCGGCAGTCGGCTGTTAGGGTTATCTGCCGGGCGACTATTGTAGATGTATTGCAGGATGCATTTCCTGCCGGGCACTTCTGCGCACCGATAACACCGGATGACGTTACTGACGGTCGTGTGCATAATCGGTCGGGCCCTCCGATGGGAGGGGCGCAAGAGCTTTTACGGGGATCGACCGCGCGCCACGTCGTGATAGCGGCGCGTGGGGTGTAAGGCTTGCAACCAACGCGCGAACGACCGTGCACAATCCGCTCGCCAGCGAAGGGGCCGCCCAAGGCGCCAGTGAACCGCAGCAGCTACGGGCCGGCGCTGCCGCGGGCGCGAGTGCGATCGGTCCGCAACATCTCATCAACTCCAAGCTGAAGCCGCCGCTGTGTGCCGCCGCTTCCATCGAGAGACGTGCGCTGCTCACGCGCCTCGACGCCGTGTTCCGGCAGAAGCTAGTGGTGCTCGCGGCGCCGATCGGCTCAGGCAAGACGACTTTGCTCGCGCAGTGGTATCGACGCGCGGCGCCGAACCATGCGATCGCGTGGTTATCGCTCGATGAGCGCGACAACGATCCAGTCCGATTCTTCTCTTATTTGATCGGCGCCGTGCATGGCGCCGTGCCTGGCTTCGACGCGTACATCGCGCCGATCGATCCCGGCGCGGCGCTGTTCGGCGAGAGTCTCGATCGCGTCGACCAGGAACTGACGATCGTGCTCGACGACTTTCAGTGGATCACGGCGCCGTCGTTGATCCGCACCATCGACTTCCTGCTGTATCGCTCGCCCGATACCGTGCACTGGATCATTTCCGGCCGCTGCATGCCGGAGATCAGCCTGAGCCAGCTGCGGCTCGCCGACCAGCTGTCGATCGTAGATGCCGCCGACCTGAACTTCGACGACGGCGCGATCGTGCAGCTGAGCCGTAAGCTGTGCCGTCGCGCGCTGTCGCAAGAAGAGGCCGCGGGCATCAAAGCGCGCACGGAGGGTTGGGTGGCCGGCACCAAGTTGGCGCTGCTCGCGGCTGCTGCCGAGCCCGCGGCGCCGGCCGAGACGTTGCAGGAGTTCGCGGGCTCGCATTCCGAAGTGGCGCGCTACCTCGGCGCCTCGGTGCTGCAGGAACAGAGTGCCGAGGTGCGCGAATTCCTCGTGGCGAGCAGCATCGTCGATCGGATGACCGGCGAACTGTGCAATGCCCTCCTCGGCATCTCGCACAGCCAATCGCTGCTCGAGCGTCTGGAGCGTTCGCAGCTATTCATTCAGCCGCTCGACAGCCACGGGCACTGGTATCGATTTCACACGCTCTTCCTGGACTTCCTGCGCAGCGTCCTGCGCCGCGACGCCGCGCGCATTCCGCAATTGCATGAGCGCGCCAGTCGCTGGTTCGCGGAACATCAACTCTACGAAGAAGCCTTGCACCACGCCTTCCTCGCGAACGACCCGCACTGGCGGCTCGATCTGGTCGCGCGCTGCCTCGCCTCGTGGTTGCAGGAGGGCGAGATCGCCGACGTGGTCCGCTGGAGCGAGCGATTGCCGCGCGCTGAAGTCCTGACGCATGCCGGTATCAGCACGGCTTACATCTCCGGGTTGATCCTGTGCCGCCGCTTCGACGACGCCGCGATCGCGCTGCGCGAGGTGGAAGTATGTGTCGCGGCGGGCCGCGTCGTCGGACCGCTTCATCTGCCGCTACTGCATGCGATGCTCACGATCCTCGCCGACAGCGACTGCCACGTGAACATTGCCGTCGCCGACTCGGCCCGCCTGGAAGGCGCCGACAGTTTCCTGAGCGCGACCGTGCTCACGCTGCAGGCATACGCGCTGCTGCGCCGAAATCAGTTCGATCTCGCCTGGCGCCTGTCGATGCGGGCGCGCGACGCACTGGAGAACGTCAGCGTCTATGGCTTCGGCTACGCCGATGTGGTCGCTTCGCTCGCCGAGCGCGCACAGGGCGATATGAAATCGGCCGCAGAACGCTGCGAACGGATGTTCGCATTGGTGCGCCGTGGCCGACGCAATCCTGCCTGGGTCAACGCCGCGACTGCGCTCGCGTGCGTACGCTATGAGGAGAACCGACTCGCCGAGGCGGAAGCGCTGTGCCGCGAAGCACTGCCGCTGCTCTCTGTCGCATCGACGGTCGAGAACTTCACGATCGTCCACATCACTCTGGCGCGCATCAAGGCAATCAACGAGCGCTTCGGCGAAGCGTTCCAGTTGCTCGACTACGTGCACAGCGTGCTGGAGAGCGGCTGCCATCAGCGCTTTCTCGCTCAGGTGTGCCGGGAGAAGATGCGATTGCATCTCTTGCAGAACAATGCACCGCGCGCACTGGCAATCGCGGTCGAGCTCGGCCTCGAACGCCGCGCCGAAGCGGGAACGTGGCTGCAGGTGCGGCCCTACGACGAGGAATGGGAGCGCTTCGGCTTCGCGTACACGCTGCTGCTCCTGCATCGCAAGCGCACGGACGAGGCCAGAGCCATCCTGACCGTCTTACGCGATAGCGCACGAGCGGTGGGCCTCGTCTATAGAGAAGTGGCGTTGGAAGCCGCGCTGTCCGAATGCGCGTGGCATGCCGGTGATCAGGAAGCGGCATTCCAGGCTTTGAACCGCGGCTTCGCACTGACGCGGGGCTATGGCTTCACGCGCGGCGTGTTCGACGACACGCCGGCGCTGACGCAGATCATCGCGGCCGCCGTCGAGTCGCGAAAGCTGCGCCATTTGTTACCCGACCGCTACTTTTGCAAATTTGGCGACGTGTTCCGCGAGCACCCTGCTCCGGCGACGCCGCGCCGCAAGCCGACGCTGCCCCTCGAGCCGCTGACGGACCGCGAGATCGAGATCCTCAAGCTGGTAGCGCGCGGCCTGAGCAATCCCGAGATCGGGGCCCGCTCGCGCATCGCCGTGTCGACGGCGAAATGGCACCTGAAGAACGTGTTCGCCAAACTCGACGTCAGCACCCGGACGGGTGCCATCGCCCGCGCCCGCGAGCTGCAATTGCTCGACTGACCCTGACATCCCCTGACAGTTTTATCGGTTTCAATGTCGGCTTCAGCCCGACGCGTTCGTCCTATGGACAAGAATGACCTTTCACCTTGGAGAATCGCGATGAACCGCTTCGTACTGCTGCTCACGCTCGCTGCACTGACCGCTTGCGCTCAGAAGGACGCCGCGCCGACACAGGCTGCAACTCCTGCAGCCCCGGCGGCCGAGCCTGCCGGCGAGCCGTCCCGGACCGCTGCGCTCGCTCCCAACGTGCCGGCCGGCGAATACAAGATGGACCACGCGCATTCCACGCTCCTCTTCCGCGTGAGCCACATGGGCTTCTCGAAGTACACGGCGCGGTTTCAGCGCTTCGATGCGAAGCTGCAGTTCGATCCGCGCAACCTCGCGGCCACGCAGCTGACGGCCACGGTCGACCCGCGCTCGATCCAGACCGACTTCCCGGATCCTAAGTACAACTTCAATGCCGAGCTCGCCGGCGAGCAATTCCTGGATGCCGCGAAGTTCCCTGAAATCGCGTTCCGTACGACTCAGGTCGAGGATCTCGGCAACCAGGCGCTGCGCGTGCACGGCGAATTGACCATGCATGGTGTGACCAAGCCGATCGTGCTCGAAGCAACTTACAACGGCGGCTATGTTGGGCATCCGATGGACCCACAGGCACGCGTGGGGTTCTCCGCACACGGTGTCCTGCGCCGCTCCGACTTCGGCATCTCGGGCGGCATTCCCCAGGCAGGCACCAACATGGGCGTCGGCGATCAGGTCACCATCGTCATCGAGTCGGAGTTCAACGGCCCGCCGATGGCGCAGGCCGAGGCGCCGAAATCGTGAGGCGAACTAAAAATGCGCGGCCGTTGTCGTATCGCACGCGGGTCGCGCGTCTTTAGTTCAGGTAGGCCAAGACAGTGTCCGGGGTAAGCATGTTCAAAGGAAGTTTCGTGACCATGGCGGAAGCCATCGCGACCCATTTGAGTGCAGGAGCCACGCGCGCCGGCACTTGGCAGCGGACCGCAGACGCGTGGCGCGATAACGGTGCACCGGCCGGCCGAGCCAGCCCAAGCATGCGTGCGCGCCTCACTGTTATCCGTCCCTCGTTCTCGCTGCACCAAGTGCAATCCTTACCTCCCAGGTAATCGACTCGACTCGCCGCTCGCTCGCATGATTTCCCACAGGTCGTGGGAGTCATCAGGAGAGCGGCGATGTTTCGACGGGATCTGCTGAAGAGTGCCGGGGCGGCGATCGGTGGCGCAGCGTTGCTGGGCGCAGACAGTGCAATCGCTGAGCAACGAGCGCGCAGCTCGAACATGGGCCGCGTCGCCGGTCCATTCGTCGAGACCCGCGACGGGACGCAACTGTTCTATCGCGATTGGGGCAGCGGCGCGCCGCTAGTGTTCATCAGCGGCTGGGCCCTCACGTCGGATTGCTGGGGCTATCAGACGGCACCGCTCTCGGACAGCGGCCTGCGCTGTATCTCCTATGACCGCCGGGGTCACGGCCGCTCGAGCGACCCGGGACGCGGCTTCGATTACGACACGCTCGCCGACGATCTCGCTGCGCTGCTCGACGCGCTGGACCTGAAGAACGTCACGCTGGTCACGCATTCCATGGCCGGCGGCGAAGCGGTCCGCTACCTGTCGCGGCACGGCTCGAAGCGTGTCGCGCGGATCGCGCTGGTTGCAGCCACGCTGCCGTTCATGACGAAGACGGCCGACAACCCCGACGGCATCGACCCGGCCGTCTTCGAGAACGCGCGCCGCAACGTCCTGCTGCGCGACTTTCCGAAGGCACTGCGCGACAACATGCGGCCGTTCGGCGTCGCCGAGACGTCCGAGGCAATGCTCGATTGGATTGCCGGCCTGATGTTGCGCTGTTCGATGAAGGCACTGGTCGAATGCAATCGAGCGCTGAGCTCGACGGACTTCCGCGCAGAGCTCGCGAAGATCCAGGTGCCGACGCTGATCGTGCACGGTGATCGCGACGTTTCAGCGCCGCTGCCGCTCACAGGGCGCAAGACAGCGGCGCTCGTGCCGCATGCGACGGTGAAGATCTACGAAGGAGCTCCGCACGGGCTGTTCCTGACCCATGCGGAGCGATTGAACAAGGATCTGCTGGAATTTGCCGCGTCGTAGCTCGGGCCGGCTTCACCAGATTTTCACGCGATCCTCGGGATCGATATAAAGCTTGTCGCCGGGTCGCACGTCGAACGCCGCATACCACGCATCCATGTTGCGCTCCGGGAACGTACCGCGCGCCGCATACGGCGAGTGCGGGTCCGTGAGCATCTGCGCGCGCAAGGCGTCTTCGCGCGACTTGCTGCGGTAAGCCTGGGCGAAGGATAGGAAGAAGCGCTGGTCGCCGGTGAAGCCGTCGAGAACTGGCGCCTCGCGTCCCTGCAGGGAGAGCTGGTAGGCGGCATAGGCCAGTTCGAGGCCGCCGAGATCGCCGATGTTCTCGCCCATCGTGAGCTCGCTGTTCACGCAGGCGCCTTCCAGCGGGCAATAGGTCGCGTACAAGGCGCCGAGTTTCGTCGTCGTCTCGATAAATCGGGCGCTGGTAGCGGGCGTCCACCAGTTGCGCAGCTTGCCTGATTCGTCGAACTGACGGCCCTGGTCGTCGAAGCCGTGACTGAACTCATGGCCGATGATCGCACCGATCGCGCCGTAGTTGACCGCCGCGTCGGCGTTCGGGTCGAAGAACGGCGGCTGCAGGAAGCCTGCCGGGAAGGTGATCTGATTCCTGATCGGGGCGTTGTAGGCACCGACTGTCTGGGGTGTCATGTACCATTCGCCGCGATCGACCGATTCGTGGAAGCGTTTGACACGACGCTGCCAGTCGAACAGGCGCGCGTTGCGGGCGTTCTCGAAGTGCTTGCCGCGCACGACGTTGAGAGCGGAGTAGTCGCGCCACTTGTCCGGATAGCCGATGCAAGCCTCGAAGGCATCGAGTTTCTTCAGTGCTCCGGCGCGCGTCGTGTCGTCCATCCACGAGAGCGTCGCCAGCCGCTCCCTGAGTGCTGCGCGCAGATTCGCCACGAGCTGCTCCATCTTGGCTTTGGTCGCGGGCGTGAAATGCTTGCGTACGTAGATCTGCCCAAGTCCCTCGCCGATCGCTGCATCGACCAGGACCATGCCGCGCTTCCAGCGATCGCGCTGCTGCTCCACGCCACGCAGCGCCTTCAGGTAGAAATCGAACTGCGCATCGTCGAACGCTTTGGGCAGGGCGTAGCCATACGAGTCGACGAAGTGGAAAGTCATGTAGGCCTTCCAGGCGGCGAGCGGCTCGCTATCGAGGAGCTTGGCGCCATCGCGAATGGCTGTCGTCTCTCTCACGAGGAAATGCTGCGCGTCGCTGAGACCGAGACCTGCGAGCACGAGCTGCCAGTCGACATTGGGCACGAGCTTCTCGAGCCCGGCCAGATCCATCGGGTTGTTGACTTCGTTGACCTTGCGCCGACGCTCCGGCGCCCAGGCGACTGCCGCAATCTTGTTTTCGATGCCGATCACCCGCTTGGCCGAGCCGGTCGGGTCCTTGTCGCCGAGCAACTCGAAGACCTTCGTGACGTACGTTGCGTACGCCGCGCGGTAGGCGTCGAATTTTTCGCCCTGCTCCAGGTAGTACTCGCGGTTGGGCATGCCGAGCCCGGACTGATTGACCCACACCGTGTACCGGGTCGGATCCGCCGTGTCCGATTCGATGGACAAGGCGAAGGGCGCCTGAAAGTCGATCGAGCCGACCAGCTGCATCAAGCCAGCTTTGTCCTTGACCGCATCGATGCGTGCCAGGAAGGGCAGTAACGGGTCGAGCCCGCGCGCCTCGATGCCAGCTTCGTCCATCCAGCTCGCATACACATCGGCGACCTTCTGCTCCACGCTACCCGGTGATGGCTTGCTGGCTGCAAGCTCATCCAGGATTGCATGCAGATCGGCCTCGGTCTTTTCGAACAGGATCGTACGGGAACTGTAGCTGGCGCTGTCAGGCGGTATCTGAAAGCTGTCGAGCCACTTGCCGTTCACGTAACGATAGAAGTCGTCGCCGGGCTTGGCGCTCGTGTCCATCTGAGCGAGATCGACGCCAAAACTGCCATACGCAGGCTTCGTTGGCGCGACCGCAGTCGGCGCCGGCGCCTTGCTGCAGGCGGCGAGCAACGCGCTGGCCAAGAGTCCGGCCAGCGTTGCAGGACGCATGGATACGCGCTTCACCAGATTTTGACTCGGTCCTTCGGGTCGAGGTAGAGCTTGTCGCTCGGTTGCACGTCGAACGCGGCGTACCACGCATCCATGTTGCGCTCCGGGAACTCGCCGCGCGCTGCTCGCGGCGAGTGCGGGTCGGTGAGCATCTGCGCACGCAGAGCATCATCACGCTGCTTGCCTCGCCAAGCTTGCGCGAAGGAAAGAAAGAAGCGCTGATCGCCGGTGAAGCCGTCGAGAACCGGTGCCTCCTGTCCTTTGAGCGACAGCCTGTAAGCGGTGTACGCCATCTCGAGGCCACCGAGATCACCGATGTTTTCGCCCATCGTCAGATCGCCGTTCACGCAAGCGCCCTCGAGCGGGCAATAGGCGCCATACAAAGCGCCGAGCTTCTTGGTCGCCTCCAGGAATCGAGCGTTGGTCTCCTTCGTCCACCAGTTGCGCACCTTGCCCGAGCCATCGAACTCGCGGCCCTGATCGTCGAAGCCGTGACCGATCTCATGGCCGATGATCGCGCCGATCGCGCCGTAGTTGACCGCCGGATCGGCGTTCGGGTCGAAGAACGGCGGCTGCAGGATGCCCGCCGGGAAGGTGATCTGATTCATGAGCGGGTCGTAGTAGGCATCGACCGTCTGCGGCGTCATGAACCATTCGCTGCGATCGACAGGCTGGTGAATGCGTTTGACCTGACGCTCCCAGGCGAAGACCCGCGCGTTGCGGGAATTCTCGAAGTGCTTGCCGCGCTCGACGCTGAGCGCCGAGTAGTCGCGCCACTTGTCCGGGTAGCCGATGCGCGGCTCGAAAGCATCGAGCTTCTTCAGAGCTTCCGCTCGGGTCGCGTCGTCCATCCAGGACAACGTGGCGAGCCGCTCCTTGAGCGCCGCGCGCAGATTCGCCACCAGAGCATCCATCTTGGCTTTGGTGTCGGGCGTGAAGTGCTTGCGCACGTAAACCTCGCCGAGTCCCTCGCCGATGGCGTCGTCGACCACCGTGATGCCGCGCTTCCAGCGATCGCGTTGCTTCTCCACGCCGCGCAGCGCCTTCGAGTTGAACTCGAACTGCGCAGTGTCGAAAGCTTTCGGCAAGTCGGTCGAGTACGCGTTGACGAAGTGGAAGGTCATGTAGTCCTTCCAGGCAGCGAGCGGCTCGCTGTCGAGCAGCTTGGCGCCGTCGCGAATGGCGGTCGTCTCGTTCACGACGAAGTTCTGCGTGTCGCCGAGGCCCACGCCGGCGAGCACGACCGGCCAATCGACGTTCGGCACCAGCTTCTTGAGCCTTGGCAGATCCATCGGATTGATGGCTTCGCTGACTTTGCGCTGCCGCTCCGGCGCCCAGGCGACGGCGGCGATCTTGTTCTCGATGCCGATCACTCGTTTCGCCGAGCCGGACGGGTCCTTGTTGCCGAGCAGCTCGAAGACCTTCGCGACGTACGTTGCATACGCCGCGCGATACGTATCGAACTTCTCGCCCTTCTTCAGGTAGTAGTCGCGGTTCGGCATGCCGAGACCCGACTGTCCGACCCACACCGTGTACCGGGTTGGATCCACTGTGTCCGGATTGATGGCGACTGCGAACGGCGCCTGGTAATCGATCGAGCCCACCAGCTGCATCAGGCCGGCCTTGTCTTTGACCGCATCGATGCGTGCGAGGTAGGGCTGTATTGGCGCGAGCCCGCGTGCCTCGATCCCGGCTTCGTCCATCCAGCTGGCATACAGGTCGGCGACCTTCTGGTCCACGCTGCCCGCCGCGGGCTTGCTGGCCGCCAGCTCATCGAGGATGGCGTGCAGGTCGGCCTCGGTCTTCTCGAAGACCATCGTGCCGGTGCCGTAACTGGCGCGGTCGGCCGGCATCTGAAAAGTGTCGAGCCATTTGCCGTTGACATAGCGATAGAAGTCCTCGCCCGGCTTGACGCTCTTGTCCATCTGCGCGAGGTCGACACCAAAACTGCCGTAAGCGGCCTTGGGTGGCGGCGGCGCTGCCGTGGGTGCCGGCTCCTTGCTGCACGCAACGAGCAACGCAATAGCAACAAATCCGCCCAACGATGCAGATCGCATGACGATTCCCCCTGCAGGTCGGGCTTCAGCCCGACAAGTTCTTGATCAGCTGCTTCGCGAACTCAGTCCCGATCCCCGCTTCCTCGTGCTTGAAATACACGAAGACGTCGCTCGAGCCCGCGGTCTTCTCGCGAATCACCTGGGCCCAGCGTTCGATGTCGGCCGGCTGGTAGCCCTCGTCGCGCAAGCGGAAGTATGCATAGCCGGCGGTGATTTCCACCGGGGTCGAGAAGTTTTCGCTATCCGCGACACACAGCGCGAGCCCTTTGGCCTGCAAGCGACTGAAAACGTCCGCCTCCAGCCACGACTTGTGACGGAACTCGAACGCAGCGCAAAGACCCGCCGGGAGCATCTCCAGGAAGCCATCGAGCACCTCCAGGTTCATGCGCAAGTACGGCGGGGTCTGGAACAGGATCGCGCCGAGCTTCGGCCCGAGAGTGTTGGCCACTTCCAGGAAGTATTTGACGTCGTCGGCACAGTCTCGCAGCCGCTTCTGGTGAGTGATCCGCTGCGGAGCCTTGAGCGTGAGCTTGAAGTTCTCCGGCGTCTGCGCGCTCCAGCCCTCCACCAGCTTGGCGTTCGGCATGCGGTAGAACGTGTTGTTGATCTCGACGGTCGCGAAGTGCTCCGCGTAATACGGCAGCATCTTCGCAGTCTGCATCTTTTCCGGGTAGAAGCTGCCGCGCCACTCCGGGTAGGCATAGCCGGATGTCCCTACCCACAAGCCCATATCAGCGCGTCTCGCTGTTGAGTAAGCGGCGGTATTGACCGAGGTGACGGATTGCGTGCTGCGGCTGGCCGAGCGATTCGTAGAGCCGTGCGAGGTTGTAGTGTCCGTCGGCGAGCGCAGGATCCTCGCCGACCGCAGCTTGATAGGCTTCGAGTGCAGCCTGGGTGCGGCCCAGATCTTCGAGCAGGACACCGAGGTTGAACATGAGCACAGGATCCGGCCCACACTGCTCGATTGCGCGCCGATAGACAGCTTCCGCCTCGCGCTTGTTGCCGCGATCGTGGAGCAGCCGGCCCCAATTGATCCACGCGGCGACGTTCTGGCCGTCGAGTGCGACGGTTTGCTGGTACGCGTCGATTGCCGCGCCGATGTCGCCGTTCTCTTCGAAATCCAGCGCGTCGTCGAACCACTCGAACGCATCTCTGGGCGGCGCAATGGCTTCGTCCGGCTGTGGCCCGAACTCTTTCTCCACGACGCGCAGAACACCGTCTTCGACGGTCACATCGAGCCCGAGGACGTACTGACCGCTGTCGACTTGATACTGGCTGTTACCGTCGCGTACGACGACGCGATCGCCGACAGCGCAGATGCTCAGGCCTGACAACGGCATGGTCTCGGGCAGATGCTTGCGCAAGTCTTCGAGCGAGCGACGAATGCGCCGTCGCGAGACTTTCGCCTGAATGAGCGCGCGCGCCGCGCGCAGTACGATGAGGTCCTGGAACGAGAAACGGTATTCGCGCCGCGGCCCACGCGTCGGCGTAACGAAGCCGACGTCGATGAGACTTCGAATGGTGCTGCGAGGTAGCCGCAGGACTCGTTCGATGTCCCGCACGCTGTACGATTGCATCGGGTGCCCCGGCGAGGCTTACCGACGACTGGCTTTGCGTGCGGTCTTCGCAGGTTGCTCGACGCGCTTGGCTTCCTTGCGCGGGCCGAGCTTGGCAGCCGACTCTTTCGCCGACTCGGTTCGCTCCAGGCTGGCGCGCAATGCTTCCATCAGGTCGATGACCTTGCCGCTGCTCTCGGGTTCGATCTCGGTCACGGAAATCTCCTGTCCTTCGACTTTCTTCTGGATCTCGGCCTGGATGCGGCCGCGATGTTCGTCGCTGTACGCGGCTGGGTCGAACTTCGCCGACGTTTGCTGCTCGATGAGCTGCTTCGCGAGCTTGAGTTCGGCCGCCTTCACTTCGGTCTTCGGCACTTCGACTTCAGTCGACGGCCGCACGTCCGCTGCGAAGTGCAGCTGCTGCATCGTCAGTACGCTGTTGATCGGCCGGATCAGCACGATGTACGCCTTGCCGCGTGTGGCCCAGCGGCCCACAGCCGCGAGCTTCGCTTCGTTCATTGCTTCGATGAGCAATGCGTACGGCTTGTTCGCGCCCTTGTCCGGCGACAGGTAGTACGTCTTGTCGAAGTACACCGGGTCGATCGACTCGACCGGCACGAACTCCGAGATCTCCACCGAGTGAGAGCCGGCCTCTTCGAGCGCCTTGATCTCCTCCGGCGTGAACTGCACGTACTGGTCCTTGGCGAATTCGTAGCCCTTCACCATCTCGTCGCGCTCGACGATCGAGCCGTCCTTGATGCAGACGTACTGCTGCCGCAGGCGAGAGCCGCAGTCCTTGTGCAGCATGTTGAAGGAGATCGCGTTCTGCGATTGGGTCGCGGTGAACAGCTTCACCGGGATGGCGACCAGTCCGAACGAGACCGTGAGAGAACCAATAGAGCGTGGTGCGGCCATGAGGGTGCCTACTTTGTTCGCCCGTTACTTCCGAAAGCGTCTGCAAGACTCTGTTTTGTCGAGAGCGCATCTTGCCACCGGTCGCCCGATTTTTCCAATCGCGGCAGCACATTATTAATGGTGAAGTCCGTCGGGTCGGCGGCTTCGAGCTCTTCCCAGGTCAAAGGCATGGAGACCGTCGCGCCTGGCGAGCCGCAAGGCGAATAGGCCACCCGCAGCGTCTTGCCGCGCACGTTCATGTTGTGGTCGATGAAGATCTTGCCGGTGCGCTTGCCCGTGGCCCACTCCATCGTGATCTCCTTCGGGTGCTCCTTGAGCAGGTGCCGGCCGACCATCTCGGTGATCTGCCGGGCGCCGTCGAACGTCACCGTCCGATTGATCGGCACGAACACGTGCAGGCCGGTCTTGCCCGACGTTTTCACGACAGCTTCGAGCGACATCTGCTTCAACAGCGCGTGCAGCCAGAACGCGACGCGCCGGCCGCCCTCGAAGCCCTTCTTGTTCAACTCCGGCTCCTCACCCGGCTGTTCCTTGCCGGAGTAGATATAGGGGTCGATGTCGAA
>Ga0075420_100001452_pt1 | contig 20184 bp, 20 predicted proteins | sample SoiMetdeltSBSDD4_FD_75296 | JGI IMG/M metagenome (GOLD analysis project Ga0075420, IMG submission 75296) | Bulk soil microbial communities from a Populus tree surrounding site in Tennessee, USA - Soil MetaG P. deltoides SBSDD4 | ecosystem: Environmental > Terrestrial > Soil > Tree plantation... | reverse complement strand
TGTGCTCTTCTACCTGGCGATTCCGCCATCGGTCTACGGCGTTGTCATTGAGCATCTGGGCACGTCTGGTTTGTCACGACCCGGGGAGCGCGGATGGCGCCGCGTGATCGTCGAGAAACCGTTCGGGACCGATCTCGCCAGCGCGCGCGCGCTGAATCAACTTGCGCATCAGCACTTCGATGAGGAGCAGGTCTACCGGATCGATCACTATCTCGGGAAAGAGACCGTTCAGAATCTGCTCGTCTTCCGATTCGGGAATGGAATGTTCGAACCGGTGTGGAACCGACGCTATATCGATCACGTGCAAATCACGGCGGCTGAAACCGTAGGCGTCGAACATCGCGCCTCGTACTACGAGGGTGCTGGCGCTCTACGCGACATGGTGCAGAACCACCTGATGCAGGTGCTGTCGCTCGTCGCCATGGAACCTCCGATTGCGTTCACTGCCGAGAGCGTGCGCGATCGCAAGATGGATGCGCTCCTTGCCGTGCAGCCCCTTGTCGAGGACAAACAGAATGGCGGCCGACCGGTGCTCTCAAACGTCGTGCGAGCACAGTACCGGGCGGGATGGGTCAACGGTTCAGAAGTGCCGGGATATCTGTCAGAGAAGGGCGTATCAAAGCAATCGAAAACCGAAACCTACGTTGCCGGCCGCGTCCAGCTCGATAACTGGCGATGGGCTGGCGTCCCGTTCTACCTGCGCACGGGCAAGCGGCTTCCGAAACGGACAACGGAGATCTCGATTCAGTTCCGCCGGCCGCCGCTCGAAATCTTCCGTCGTGCCAGTCAGACGTCCGTCGCGCCCGACCTGCTCATCGTCAACGTGCAGCCCGACGAGGGGATCTCGCTGCGCTTCGAGGCCAAGCTGCCGGGAACGCGCATGCAGATTGCACCGGTTATGATGAACTTCCGTTACGGAACGACGTTCGGCGGGGAAGTGCCGGAGGCGTACGAAACACTTCTGCTCGACGCGATGCTCGGCGATACCACGCTCTTTGCACGGCACGACTTCGTCGAAGCATCGTGGGCGCTCATTACCCCGGTGATCGAGCGATGGAGCGGCCTCGGCGACGACGTGCCGACGTACGAAGCTGGGGAGTGGGGACCACCCGAGGCCGACGAACTCGTCGGACGCGACGGCAGGCGATGGAGAACGTTGTGACGACCGCAACCGCAATCGAAGCCCGCGAAGTTCCGTTCAGCGAGATTGCCACCGCCATGGTGGATGTCTGCCCGCGTGCCGGCGCGATGCGCGCTCTCGTCGCGACGGTCGTCGCGGTGGGGCCGCCCGATCGGCTCGACCTTGCGACGGACACGTTGCAGATCCTGGGCGACGCCGGCACGGTGCGCAGCATTGTCATCTCGGAGGGTGACGAGGCGGCGCCCTCGGCGCGTGTCGCCGGAAATACGGTCGCGCTGAAAGGCCTGAAGCCGCAGTACGTGAACAACGCCGTCGCGGCGCTTCGACTCTCCAGTCTTCCAACGCTGGTCTGGTGGCGCGGCGGCCGGCCGGAGACGCTCGACGAGCTTGCGGATCTCGCCGACAGAATCGTGCTCGACGAAGACGAACCTGAAACGAGCTGGCGACGTGCTGTGAAATTGTTCGAGGCGACCGCTTTCAGCGACCTTCGCTGGGCCCGCCTGACACAATGGCGCGCGTTAATGGCGCACTTCTTCGATATACCTGAGGTGCGGTCGGCGGCGACCCAGTTCAGTCGACTGCGGATTCGCGGCGGCGATCACGTGAGTGCCGAGTTGTTCGCCGCCTGGCTGACGTCCTCGATCTCATTCGGGGCTGGATTCCACGTGGAAATTGAGCGAGGCGATGAGGGGGCCCCGATCCAGTCTATTCATTTGCTGGATCAGGACCAGGAGTTGATGCTGCGCACGGGCGCTGGACGTACCTGCATCGAGACTGCCGTGTCAGTGCGCGGCCATCGGAGCGTCAGCCGCATTGTCGCGCTGGCGGACCGGACGCCTGTCGACGCGTTAACAGAAGAGCTGATGATTCGCGCGCGGGACCTCGCCTTCGAGCGGACGATTCAGGCACTTGTGGCCGACTGAGCAGTGCCGACCGGCTGACACCTCTGCATTGGGTTCATTCACGGTTGAGCTGCATGGCCTCATTGTCCGGCTAGCAATAGTCGCCTGGATTTGTTGGCCTTTCCCTTGCAGTGACTGTGTTCACTGACAGGGGCGCTTCCCCAGCGACCTTCGGAGTTCCACGACATGTCCACGGACGGCGAGACAATGGCGCGCGAGCGTGCGTACGGCGGTGTTGGTGGCATCCACCTACCGATCGAGGTCTCCCGCGAGTCGCCCGAGCGTCGCGAAATCGCACGAACAAATGTCGTTGTACTCCGAGTGAAGGCTATGGCGCGCGCAATTGCCGGCTTCGGGCCGGTGAGGATATAGTCGCTCGCGCATGACCTTCGAGCTTCCTCCGCATCATCGTTCGACTGGTCTTGTCGACGTACTTGACCGCGTACTCGACAAGGGGTTGGTCGTGGCCGGTGACATCAAAGTGTCGCTGGCTGAAGTCGAGCTGCTGACAATTCGGATCCGGCTCCTCATCTGTTCGCTCGACAAGGCGCAGGAGATCGGACTCGATTGGTGGCGGTACGACAGGGATTTGTCGCCGGGCAAGGCGCCGCGCGCGTTGGTGGAGCATGAAGACCTGCGTGCGCAAATCCGTGAACTCGAGCGCCGCATCGACAGCTTGAGCTCATCGGCACCAGCGAAGCGGAAACGGAACAGGCGCGACCTGTAGCGCGCCACAGCGACCGAGACGAGGGACATTTTCAGAGTTCTGGGCCAAGCAACGGGGCAACGACGGGAGCGAAGAATGGCTGTAGAACGAGCAGCTGGCGGAACAAGTCTTATCGACGTTCTCGATCGCGTTCTCGACAAAGGGATCGTGATCGATGCCTGGGTGCGGGTTTCGCTCGTAGGCATCGACCTCATCACCGTCGAGGCGCGCGTCGTCGTGGCGTCGATCGATACGTATCTGAAGTATTCGGAAGCGGTCGGTCAGGTGGCGCCCGCCTCGCGGCCTCAAGCCGAGCTGACACAGAACGTCATGGCCGAAAACGCGGCACTTCGAGCGGAGCTGGCAGCGAGCAAAAGTGGGCGCGTTGTCACGGTCCCGGCCAAGCCGGCGCGCGCTCGCGCTCGGCGTCGGGGTTCAGAGCTGTAAGGATCGGTCGTGTACAGATCAGCGGCCCCGGTCGATTCTCTGACTGAAGCTGATCCCTCGCAGATAGAAGCGAGGCTCGCGCTGACAGAGTTGCTGCTCGCAAGCGGCGATCTCCAGGCGTCAGCCCGACAGAGTATCGACTGGCTCGCGCTGCACGCCGGTGTGCAGCAAGCGGTCGTCGCGGTGAGCGATCCCGTCGGCTCGAACTTGCTGCTCATTGCGGAACACGGGATTTCCAGTACTGCGATCGCCGACTTCGTGATCGATCGCGGTGATGTCAATCATCCCCTGGTCGTCGCCCTGAGCAGGCTGGAATCCACCTACTTCAGCCCCTCAGCCAGCACCCGCACACCCCTCGATGGAATCGGCTTCCATGCGGTGCCGCTGCGCGTCGACGAGGATCCGCCGGCCGGGCTGATGCTGGTCAGCGGGACCTCGCCGGAAATCCATCCCGACGTTCTCTGGTTAGCACGCCAGCTGGCGCGGCAACTCGCGCGGCTGCAATCCGCACCGGGAACGATGGATAAGCGGCTCGGTCAGGAGCGGATGCTGCTGTACAGCATCATCAACGCCGTCACCGACCCGATCCTCTTGACCGACACGGAAGGCAAACTGCGCATCGCGAATTCCCACGCAGAGAAGTTGTTTGCCGCGCCTGAGGATGCGAGCGAGGGCTGGCGTCGCGCGGTGGCGCTGAACAACATGCTGTTCTCGGCAGCGCTGTCGACGAGCGCCGTCGGGCAAACCGATCTCTCGAGGCGCGAGTTGCTGTTGGTCGATCCGCTCGAGGGTTCAGACCTGCTGTTCGAGCTGCTCAGTTCGCGCGCCAAGGACGAGCGCCAAGGGACCTACGTGGTGTCGATTCTGCGCAACATCACTGACCTGGCGCGGGCCCGTGAGGAAATCGAAGAGAGCTATCGAACGCTGCGGGTGTCCCAGGCAGAAGTTCGCGATGAGCGACATCGTCTCGATCTGATCATCGACTCGGTTGCCGACCCGATCCTCGTGACCGATCCCGAGGGCGACATCGTGCTGCTCAACGAGCCGGCGGAACGGCTGTTCACGGTGCCGACGACTGCCGGCGAGTCGCCCCAGCGCCACGTCCGTGGGAACGGCGCGAACCTGACGTCGTTCGTGTCGAACGTGCTCACGCGCACTGGCGAGCAGCGCTACAGCGGCGAGATTCAGCTGGTCGAGCCCGTGACGGGCCGCAACCTTCCGGTCGAGGCGGTCGCCGGCACGATCCTCAACGATCAGGGGGAACTGGTCTGGGTCGTCACGATTTTGCATGACCTCACGCAGACTCTCGAGAAGGAGGCGCTCTACGAGCAGCTGAAGCAGGCATCAGCCGAACTCGAGCGCAAGGTGCACGAAGCCACGGCGGAACTCGCGCAGCAGAACGAGCTGTTGCGGCGGCAGCACATCGAGCTCGAACAGGCCTCGGCGTTGAAATCGCAGTTCTTGGCGAACATCTCGCACGAATTTCGGACGCCGCTCAACGCGATTCTGGGCTATACGCACATGCTGTTGCACGGCGTGACCGGACCCGTGACTGATCCGCAACAGAAGAGCCTGACACGCATCGACTCGAACTCCCGGCACCTGCTCGCGCTCATCAACGACATCCTCGACATCACGCGCATCGAGGCCGGCCGCATGCCGCTCAACCTGACGCAGTTCAAGGTGTCAGACCTGGTGGTCGAGGTCATGTCCGAGCTCGAACCCATCATCCGCCGCTCGAATCTGACCGTTACCGCGAAGGTCAAGCGCGGCGTACCAACGGTGAAGAGCGATCGACAGAAGGTAAAGCAGATTATGCTGAACCTGTTGAGCAACGCCCTGAAGTTCACGCCGACAGGTTCCGTGACGATTGCCGCCGCGTTCGATCGACGCCACCAGATGATCAGCGTCGCATTCGTGGACAGCGGCGTCGGCATTCCCCAGGAGTCACACAGCAAGATCTTCGAGGATTTCCGGCAGCTCGATAATTCGCCGACCCGCAGCTACGGGGGCACCGGTCTGGGCCTATCGATTTGCCGCCGCCTCGCGCAGATGCTGGGCGGTGCGATCGATCTCGTCAGCCAGGTCGGGGAGGGCTCGACATTCACGCTGAAGCTGCCCGCACGGGCACGACGGCGTTAACCACAGTTATGATCGAATTACGCAGACCGCTCGTGCTCGTCGTGGAGGACTACCAGGATGCGCGCGAAATGTACGCCGCGTATCTGCAGTTCTCTGGCTATGGTGTGGCTGAAGCTGCCAATGGCCTCGAGGCGCTCGAGAAGACTCGCGAGCTGATGCCCGACATCATCCTGATGGATCTGGCCCTGCCGAAGATGGACGGCTGGGAGGCGACGCGGCGTCTGAAGGCGGACGAGCAAACCCGGAACATCCCGATCGTGGCGCTGACGGGCCATGCCCTTGCTGGACATGCGGAGGGCGCGCGACAGGCAGGTTGCGACGCATTTGTCACCAAGCCATGTCTGCCGGACGCGCTGGTCGCCGAAATCGAGCGGATGCTCGCCGTGAGGCGCGGCGACGGCGCATCGCGCCGTTCCACGCGGTCCTCGAGCAAATCCAAAACGTCCTAATTATCTATGGCGAAATCGCGACGTTCGAAGGGCAAACCGGCGCCACGCCGATCGCGTCCGACACGGTCCAGCGCGGCGGCGGCCCGCGAGCGCACGGCCCGCTCCGCTCCGGCCACGCCGACCCGCGGCAAGCTCGAACGGGTGCGAATGCCGGCATCAACACATGCCGCGCGAAGTGTCCCGGGCAGCGCGAAGGAAGAAAGCAACGAAGGGAAGTACGTCTACTGCATCATCAAATCTGAAAAGTCGGTCACCTTCGGTCCGCTCGGCATCGGCGCCGATCCGGCCGAGGTGCACACGGTGCACTTCCAGGACATCGCCGCCGTCGTGTCGAACACGCCGATGGTCGTGCAGGATCCCACTCGCGACAACGTTCTGGCGCACCAGCGCGTGAACGAGACGGTGATGCAACACCACACCGTCATTCCGATGTCATTCGGCACCGTATTCAAGACCGACCACGACATCAAGGAATTGCTGCGCTCGGCTTACGACGCCTTCACGGACGTGTTGAGCAAGATGCACGGGAAGGTCGAGTTCGGCCTGAAGGTGCTGTGGGATCGCGATCAGATCATTCGCGAGATCGAGGAAGAGGAAGAAGACATCCACCGCCTCAAGGGGGAGATTTCCTCTCAGAAAGGCTCGACCTACTTCGCTCGCATGCAGTACGGCCGTCTGATCGATGCGGCCCTGCAAGCCCGTTCCGAACATTACGTCAACGAGATCTTCCAATCGCTGCGCGATGTCTCCGTCGCGTCACGCTCCAACAAGCCGATCGGCGACCGGATGATCATGAACGCGGCGTTTCTCGTCGCGCGCGACGCGGAAGCGGCGTTCGACTTCCGCGTCAAGGACATCGGCCAGCGCTACGACAAGCTCACATTCAAGTACACTGGTCCGTGGCCGCCGTATAACTTCGTCAATATTCGACTCAAGCTCGAACGGGCGCAATAACGCGTGTTCATCCTCGATTCGCTGCTCATCGGCGGGCTGCGCTTCGTCCTCGACAAAGTCGCCACTGTCGTCGATGCCGAACTCAACGACGAGACTGCCTTGCGCGAACAACTCATGGCCGCTCAGATGCGGCTCGAGCTCGGCGAGATGAGCCAGGCAGACTTCGAGTCGCTGGAAAGCGAGATTCTCGTTCGCCTCCGTGAGATTCGCGAGCGGCAGCAGGGGGCCGAACCAGTGACGCCAGCCGGAGGAGACTTCAAGATCACCGGCGTCGAAGCCACGTTCGAAGGCGACGAACACTGATGCGCGGCACGGCAACCTACGTGTACTGCCTTGCCGCGCGGTCCCGTCCACCTTCGTTGACGAGAGTTCCCCCCGGACTCCCGCACGCCACTCGTCCCGAGCTGCTCGAGATCAAGAAACGCGTCTGGGCCGTGGTCTCGGACGTTCCGCTGTCGACCTATAGATCCGACCGGCTCGAACCGCGGCTCAAGGACCTCAACTGGGTCGCCGACGCCGCACTTGCCCACGAGGCCGTCGTCGAGCACTTCGCATCGCGGGCCGATACCTCCGTCGTACCGATGAAGCTCTTCACGATGTTCTCGAGCCGCGAACGCGCCGTCGCGGATCTTTCTGCGCAGTGGCCTGGGATCGCATCCGTGTTGGATCGGATCCGCGGCTGCAATGAGTGGGGCATTCGCGTCGTGCGCCAACCGGCTCCCTCGCGCGGCGCCGTGCGTAGTGCCAGCAGCGGGACGGCGTTCCTTGCCGCGAAAAAACGTGAGCGCGACGACGCTCGTGCAGGACTCGTGAAGGCGGCCGACGCCGCCGAGAACGCGTTCGAGTCGCTGGCGAAGCTGGCTCGGGAGGCCAGACGCCGCACTGCGCCCGAAACGGCGTCGAGCCCGCCGCTGGTTGACGCGGCGTTTCTCGTGTCGAACACCCGCAAGGCCCGGTTTCGCACGACTGCCCGCCGCCTCGCGAAGTCGTGCCGCGAGGCCGGCGCCGATCTGATTCTGACGGGTCCCTGGCCAGCGTACAACTTCGTTGAGCACGGCGCCGAGGACGTTCGCGAGTGAAGCGCTTTCGTCCTCGGCACTCGACCGTACCGAAGGTGCGGCCTCCGCAGGCGCCGCGCCACCCGGCTCCGCCGCGCCGGGCCTCTATGCCGAAGCCGCCGCGCGGCGTTCCCTCTCGCCGACGGAAGGCACGCCTCGTCGAACGCCGCGACACGTCGCTGCTCGACGTCATCGACAGCCTGTTGAACAAGGGCGTCGTGCTGAACGCCGACGTCATCCTCGCGCTCGCGAACGTTGACCTGGTTTACCTGCGACTGTCGGCGCTCTTGTGCGCCGCCGATCGCGTCTTTGACAAGGGTCGCACCTGAAGAATGCCGCCGGGCGACACGCTGTACGTGTACGCGCTGCTGCCTGACACGCGCCGGGAGTTGTCACTACCTGACGCTCGGATGGAGCTCGTTCGATTTGGCAACATCGCGGCGGCGGTTGAACCAAGACGAACACGACCCGCGGCCACGGAGCGCGCCCTTCGCAAACAGCACCGCATCGTGCAGGAGCTTCATGAGGTTGCCGACGCGATACTTCCGGTGAGGTTTGGTGCGCTCGTCGAGCGCGGCGAGCTCGGACGCATAATTGATCTCCGTCGCGGCGCGTTGCTCAGCGCGTTGCGACACGTCCGCGGGAAAGTGCAGATGACCCTCAGGGTATTCGGCCCGGCGACAGATGAACCCCGCATGACTGCGTTAGGCGGAACGGGCACCGACTACCTCAAGGCACGCGCGGCAGCCACTCGTCCGGTGCTCTCGCCCGCCGCCGAAGACGTGCAGCAGGCCGTGCGTGCGCTGGTCACCGCAGAGCGCGTGGATCCAGGCCGCGGCGCTCTTCGCTGTTCCATCCATCATCTTGTTGGCCGCGCGCGGGTGGACGACTACCAGGCTCGCGTGCATACACTGATCGAGTCCACGCCCGAACTCGTCCTGTCGGGTCCATGGCCGCCGTTCGCCTTTACACCTGACCTCTTGGAATGAAGAAGAAACGTCGACGTTCGAGGGCGCCCGCCAGACGCCGGCAGACTGCCGGATCACTCGAAGTCCGTGAAATCGAATCGCTCCGCCACGAGCTCGAGCGCGTCGCCAAAACCGCGCAGCCGCCGCGATGGAACGCCGATCCGGAAGACGTCCGGCGGTCGGTCGCGAAGCTCGTGCTGACGCTGGTGGAGTTCATCCGCCAGCTGCTCGAGCGTCAGGCGCTCCGCCGAATGGATGCCGGGACGCTGACCGCTGACGAAACCGAGGCGGTAGGCATGGCGCTGATGCGGCTCGAAGAGACCGTGCGCGATCTTGGCGCTCAGTTCGGGTTGGACCCCGAGGATCTCAATCTCGATCTCGGTCCCCTGGGGAAGGTGATTTAAGCCGATGAGGGCCGATCCTGCGACGCGGGACGCGGATCTCTCTTTAACGGGACGCGAATTTCGCGGATCACTTTAGGGTTAACGGGACGCGGATCTCAGAACACGGGACGCAGATATCGCGGATCTCTTTTGATTTACGGGACGCTGATCTCGGACGGGACGCGGATCTCGCGGATCGCTACAGGTTCACGGGACGCGGATCTCGCAGGTTGCCTCAAGTTAACGGGACGCGGATCACGCCTGGGCTCAGCGTGCCGCGCGCAGCCAACGGCCAGATCCGCGAGATCCGCATCCCGTATGAAAGCCTGCGCGATCCGCGTTCCGTGGAAGATCCGCGCCCCGTCGACCAAGAAGAATCCGCGAGATCCGCGACCCGTGGAAAATCCCGTCAACCAAGAGGAATCCGCCTAGATCAACGTCCCGTCCCCGGAATCCGCGGATCGAACAAGAAGCAGCCCGGCGTCACCAACAGCCGACCCGCGCCCGTAAATGACATATTCGTGGGCGCGACCAGACCGGCGGCCCGGAACTGGACGATGCGCTGCTTTTCACCGCGGCGATCGTAGACGTAGGTGTACGGCACATCCAGCGAGATCCACAGGCTGCCGTTCGCGTCGGCGGCGGCGGCGCGGACGACCGGCCTCACGACGGGCAGTTCGCCATCGGTGGTGTTCCGACGCGGCCAGGTCGTTGGTCGCGTTCGCATGTACACGTCGAGCTCGGTGCCTTCGATGTGCCGCTCGAAGACCAGGTTACCCAGCCGGTCGTACTTGCGGAACGCCGGCACGCCGGCGACGAACACGTAGTAGAAGCCGCCCTCGGGATTGATCACGACAAGTCCGCTGTTGAGCGCGGTGTGGAGCGGGCGATCCTTTTCGTACCCGGTGGGCCGCAGCTCGCCGAACGTGCGCGCCGACACGCCATCGAGACCATGCTCGCTGATCAGGGCGCCGCTTTCGGGCTGGCTCAGGAACACCGAGCGCCCCGACATCACCAGCGAGCCGATGCCGGTAATGGCTACGCCATCGATGAAGAGCGGCACTCCACGCCCAGGCAGCACGAAGCCACTGAGCCGGGATCCACTTGGCAGAAACGCCTGCAGCCGGTTGGCGCCACCGGGCGCATCCGCCACGACGAAGGTGCTGTCAGACGCCACATCGAACGCGAACGGCTGGAGGATTCGTCCGGGTTCGGCGCCGATCTGAACGATCTCGACCGGAGCGTCCGCTGAAGGCGCAACGCTGAACACCGTCTGCGATCGCCGGTCGAACACGAGAAATCGGCCGTCCGCGAGCTGACGGCACACCGTCAGCTCGTGGAAGCGGCCCGCGATGTGGGCGGGAAGGCCGCCGATCGAGCGCAACACTTCGGGTTGAATGGCAGACGCAACCCCGGTCACGAAGGCGAGCAGGCACGACAAACCGGCGGCGAGCGCGCGCATGTCGTAGGGTTGCGTATCTCGGGTGCGACTCTGCGCTAATACGCGGCGACTTCCTTGATGGCCTTCAGGACGTCGGCTGATTGCGGCAGGATGACCTCTTCGAGATCGGGATAGTAGGCAACGGGCGTATCGAGCGCCGCGACGCGACGTACGGGCGCATCGAGATGATGGAAGAGCTCGCCCGCCACGCGTGCGGCGAGCTCAGCGCCGAAGCCGGCCGTGAGCTGATCTTCGTGCGCGATCACGATGCGATTGGTTTTCGCCACTGCGGCCGCAATCGTGTCCCAGTCGAACGGCATGATGGTCCGCAGATCGACGACCATCACGCTGATGCCGTCTTTCTCTGCCTGCTGCGCCGCCAGCAGCGACCGCTGCACCAGCGCGCCCCACGTGATGACCACGACATCCTCGCCGGTTCGACGAATCGATGATTTGCCGAACGGCACCATGTAGTTGGGGCCTGGGTACTCGCCCTTGTTGTAGGTCTGGCGATAGAGATGCTTGTGCTCGAGGAAGAGCACGGGATCGTCGCAGCGAATCGCGGTGCGCAGTAGCCCGGCGGCATCCTGGGCGTTCGACGGGAACGCGATGCGAATCCCCGGGCAATGCGCGAAGATGCTCTCGCCCGACTGGCTGTGATACGGCGCGCCGCCCCGCAGGTACCCGCCGGTTGCCACGCGGATCACCACTGGACACGAGAACGCATTGTTCGAGCGATACCGCAGCATCGTCAGCTCGTCGCGGATCTGCATCATCGCCGGCCAGATGTAGTCGAAGAATTGGATTTCGACGACGGGTTTCAGGCCGCGCGTGGCCATGCCGGTTGCCCGGCCGATGATGCTGGCTTCGGCCAGCGGCGAGTTGAAGACCCGATCGCTGCCGAAGGCGCGCTGCAGACCGTGCGTGACCTTGAAGACACCGCCTTTGCCGGGCACGGTGGCGAGCGCGTCGGCGCGGCTGACATCGGCGACGTCCTCGCCGAATACGACGATCCGCGGATCGCGCGCCATCTCGTCTTTTAGCGTTCGATTAATCGCGGTGACCATCGTTTCCGGCTTGCCCTCCGGCACGGCCTCTGTAGCAAACGCGGAGGTCGTCGGATCGACGTCTGGCGAATAGACGAACAGCGTCGCGGTGTCGGGCGATGGCTTGGGCGCAGCGATGGCCTGATCGGCGGCGGTGTTGACTTCGCGATCGACTTCTTGAGCGATCTGCGCGAGCTCGGCTTCAGTCGCCAGCCGCTCCGAGACGAGCAGGCTGCGAAGCCTGACGATCGGATCGCGCGCTGCTTCCGCGGCGCGTTCGGCGGGCGTCTTGTACAGCTTCTCGTCGTCCGACAACGAGTGCGAGTAGGGACGGGTCACGCGGGCATGCACGAACGCCGGCCCTTTGCGCGCGCGGGCGTACGCGACCGCAGCCGACATCGCGCGGTAGCTTTCGAGAAAGTCGGTGCCGTCGATGCTCTGGACGAATAGATCAGGGAAGCACGACACGAGCTTCGAGATGTCGCCGCCGGCCGTTTGCACCTCGACCGGTACCGAAATGGCGTAGCCGTTGTCTTCGACGAGAAACACGACGGGCAGTTGTCGAAGGCAGGCAGCGTTCAGCGATTCCCAGAATTCGCCTTCGCTGGTCGTGCCTTCTCCCATCGAGAGATAGACGACCTCATCGCGTTCGAAGCGTGACTCGCGGCCCTCGATGGTCGTGACACGCTCATAGATCTGACCAGCCTCGGCTGCGCCAATCGCCTGCAGGCACTGGGTGCCGGTGGGGCTCGAGCCCGACACGATGTTGAGACGTTTGTGGCCCCAGTGCGAGGGCATCTGGCGGCCGCCGGATGCGGGGTCGTCCTTCGCGCCAACGGCCGCGAGAAGCATCTCCTTCGGCGTTACGCCAAGCGCGAGACACAATGCGCGGTCGCGGTAGTACGCGTAGAACCAGTCGTACGCCGGCTTCAACGTCAGGCCGGCGGCGGTGAGCACGGCTTCGTGCCCGGCGCCGCTGATCTGGAAGAAGATCAGGCTTTGGTTCTTGAGCTGGATTTCTTTGTCGTCAAGCCGCCTGGACAGGACCATCGTCCGATAGGCTTGCAACAGGTCCTCGCGAGTAAGGCCTTGGAGGCCAACTGCGTCCCGCTGCGCTCCCGTGCTCGTGCCGTTTGAAACGGCCGTGCCCTTCATGCCTGGAGTGTCCCCTTTTGGGCTTGTTAGGATGCGGGTTTTTACGCCTGCCCGACTCGGAATTATAGCACCCCGGACGCCTCTCTCGGCTGAGCGCAACTCCAACGCCTTCTGTATCTTTGGCCCGTTTCCGGACCCGGCGGCGGTGCTATAATCGGCGCTCTTTTTTCACCCCGAAAGGACTCCTTGAGTATCCAGACCGTCCGCCTCCACCGTTGGGACGAAATCGCCCTCGAAAAAGTCACCGAAATGATCTCTCGCAAGATTGTTACCGGCGACCGCGAGATGCTCGCGCAAATCTACCTCAAGAAGGGCGCGCTCGTGCCCATCCACTCTCATGAGAGCGAACAGATGACCTACGTCCTCCAGGGTGCGATGAAGTTTCTCGTCGGTGGCGAGGAGATCACCCTACGAGAAGGAGAAGTTCTTCACATCCCGTCGTGGGTCGAGCATCAAGCCGAGGCGCTCGACGACACGTTCGAGCTCGACTTCTTCAGTCCCATTCGCCAGGACTGGTTGGACCACACTGACACGTATTTTCAAAAATAATGTAATCGTTGGGCGTTAGTCGTTGGTCCGAGTCGTTCGCTGCGACTCGCGACTGACTAGCGACTCAGACTAACGCCTAACGACTAATGTATTTTTCCGTTCCAATCCGAACGGCCGCCTGAGTAGACGTCGAACTTTCGACGCAGGCGATTCATCTTCCACTTCAGATAGCGGTATTTGATCTCCGCGGTGAGGCCACCGCGGCCACCACGCAAGTAGAGATAACCGAAGATCAATCCACCGAGGTGGGCGGCGTCGGCGATACCTCGGCTTGGTTGGAACGTGTTCAGCAGTGCGATCCCGCCGTAAATCATCACGAAAATGCGAGCCGGCACGAACACGAGCAGCAGCATGATCGGCCGATCGGGCCAGTACAGCGCGTAGGCGAGCAACAGTCCGAACAGGGCGCCCGATGCGCCGACTGTCACCGTGTCATACGCAGGCGCCGTCGCTGAGAACGGCATCAATGACACCGCCAGAAGCGTGACAGCTCCGCCCAGACCACTGACGGCGTAGTACTTCAGGAAGAACTTGGTGCCCCACCGTTGCTCGAGGCTGACGCCGAACATCCAGACGCCGAGCATGTTGAACAGGATGTGCCAGACACCGGCGTGGAGGAACATGTACGTCGCCAGTTGCCACGCCCACCCATGCTCGATGACCTGAACGGGAATGAGTCCGAAGTACCCGAACGCCACGCGACCCACGAACGTGGTGATGACAAACACCGCCACATTCACGATGATGATCCACTTGACAGCCGGGGTTATTGGTCCGGGACCAAATGAGTAGCTGATCGAGGAGGCGGGAGCGTAGCGGGGCATCTTGCGTAAGTACCGCATCTATCGTACCACACGGCCCTCAGCGATCAGCTTCAGGTACAACCACATCGGCTGGTCTGACAGGTGCGTGCACGCGAGCGCGCGACGGTAGCGGCAGCGCGCACGCTGCGGCGGCAAGCGGTATGAGCGCCAGACCCGACAGTGTCCGCTCGATGCCGATGCGGTCGGCGATCAGGCCGACAAAGGGGACGCTCAGGCCGCCGGTGCCCCAACCAAATCCCATCATGATCGACGAGACGGTGGCCGCGCTCACCGGCGCGACTGCCTGACCGAATGTGACGTTCACGGGCAGCGTCGACTGCAGAAAGAAACCACCGATCGCCAGCATTGCCGCGAACGGCCACCCCGACAGGAACGGCGCCGCGAAGAGGAACGGTGTCGCCAGCACAAGCGACAGCGCAATGACCCGCTTCGGACCGAATCGGTCCGCCGCCGGACCTCCGAAGAACCCTCCGACACCGCTGGCGAAGAGATAGAACGCCACTGCCGTGCCGGCCTGCGTGACGCTGAGGCCTTGTCGCGTCAACATGACGGGAATAAACGTCGAAAACGAAATGGCGGTCAGCGTTCGCAGCACGACGATGGCGTAGAGGAGTGCCAGGGGTTTTGCGTACGGCTTGAGTGAGCGGAGCCCGCCGCCTGAAGCAGCATGCAGCGGCATCGGCGGCACACGCGTCAGGAAGAACGCCACCACGACGAGCCCTGGGATCGCGAGCAGTGGCGACCACCCCAAGCCGAAGCGTTCGGCAAAGGGCGCGAACATCAACGGGCCGAGTGAGAATCCCAGAGTCCCGCCGGTGATGTACACCGACATCGCAAACCCGGGTCGATCGCCGCCCAGCCGATGCGCAAGCGCCGCCGCCGGCGGATGAAACGCGGCAGCTCCGAGTCCGCCGACGATCAAGATGAGCGCCAGCATCGTCGGAGTGTTCGCGAGTCCCGTCAGGCTGAGGACGCTGACCGACACGACCGGTCCGCACATCACAAGCAGCCGCGGCTTCCACCGGTCGGCAAGTCGCCCGAAGCCAATTTGCGCCACCGATGCCGACATCTGAAACAACATCGTCAGCGTCCCTGCGGCAGCGAGCGAGAGACCGAGCTTCGGAATCAGCAGCGGCAGTAGCGGCGCGTAGATGTTCCCGTATCCGTCAACCATGACGTGGGCGAAGGCCATCAGCAGGATGGTGGGATGGAGGCGGCGATCAGACACGTTAGCGGCGCGTGATGCGTCGAAGGACGCGGTTGATGGCGAGCGAAAGCTCGCCAATCCCCAGGAGCCGTGCGGATATGAGCAGAACGCTCACGCCTGCACCAATCGCGGTGAAGACTCGCACGCCGCGGAGGTACCAACCGTCCCCGGGCAGCATGCCGTTCAGCCATGCGGCAGCGAAGTATGCGGCAACGCCCATTAGCGCGGACGCGGCCAGGATTTTCGTGAAGACAATCGAGATCCGTCTGCCTTCGAGTCCGCCGAGCCGCTCTTGCAAGAAGTACAGAAGCATGGCGGCGTTGAACAGTGCCGAGATGGCCGTGCCGAGGGCAAGACCGCGATACCCCAGCACGCCGACGAGCATGATATTGAGCACCAGGTTCAGCCCGACGCTCGCCATGCTGACAATCACCGGCGTTCGCGCTTCCCCGAGCGCATAGAAACTGGGGGAGGCGATCTTGACCGCCGAGTATCCGATCAGGCCCGGCGCGTAGAACATCAATGCGGCCGCGGTTGCCGCCGTGTCGTGAGATGTAAAGGCCCGGTACTGCAGAAGAAACTCGACAATCGGCTGCGCCAAGACGATGAGGCCGATCGTCGCCGGCACGTTCAGCATCAGCATCATCCGCAGGCCGGAGGCAATGGTGCCGCGCATCGCGGACTTGTCCTCCTCGCCGGCCTGCCGCGAAATGTCCGGCAGCGCGGCGCTCGCAATCGACACGCCGAACAGCCCGATGGGCAGATACATCAAGCGGAACGCGTACTGCAGAAACGACACCGCACCCTGCTCCTGCGTCGAGGCGAGAGCGGTGTTGATCACGACGTTGATCTGCACAGCCGCCAGACCGAGCGTGCCAGGGCCCATGAGCCGCAGGATCTCACGCACGCCAGGATCCTTGAAGTCCAATATCGGGCGGTATCGAAACCCTTCCTTGGCGAGCGACGGCCACTGCACCAGGATTTGCCCAACGCCGCCTAACACCGCGGCGATCGCAATCCCGGCGATCGGTGGTAATCCGATCGCCGGCATGTAGGGCACCACCACAAACGCGCACACGATCGTGGCGACGTTGAACATTGCCGGCGAGAGCGCTGGAACGAAGAAGCGATGCAGCGAATTGAGCATGCCCATCATTGCCACGGCCACGGCAATGGTGGGGAGGAACGGCATCATGATTCGTGTCAGCTGCATCGTGAGTTCGAGCTTGCCCGGCACGGCCCTGAACTTGTCACCCCACGCCATCAATCGCGTGATCGGCTCGGCGAAGATGATGCCGATCACGACCAGCGCACCGGTGACGATCAACAGCGCGTTGATGACCAGGTTCCCGAGCCGCCACGCAGCGTCACGCCCTTGCGTGACGAGCGTGCGCGTGAATGTCGGAACGAACGCGGCCGTCATGGCGCCTTCGGCAAAGAGATCGCGGACCAGATTGGGCACGCGAAACGCGACGTTGAAGGCGTCCATCGCGGGACCACCGGAGGCGCCGAACAGGCTCGCGAGGACGGTCTCGCGCACCACGCCCAGCAGGCGGCTCGCCATCGTCGCAATGCTGATAACGCCCGCGGACCGGGCCAGGCGCGAGCTCATCGGGTCAACAAGGCCGATCGTTGGCCAGAGGAGGGAGCATGCAGAGCTTCAGCGTACCACAGGCGTTCGAATACGGACGCTTGTGACACCGAGCGTGTCGAAAGCGAGACGCGCGGTACAAAAAAAGAGGCTCCTGCCTCGCGGCAGAAGCCTGATGGAGGATGGATGAGAGGCTTGTGCGTGCCTTTCAATTTGTTTAGACGTTCGACAGCCAGAAAAGTTTACGGAATCCCCGCAATCATCCAAGCTTGCGCCGTACGATTTCGTTGACGACTTTTCCGTCAACCGTTTGTCCCACAAGCTTCGGCATCACGGCTTTCATCACGCGTCCAAGGTCCTTCGCCCCGCTCGCGCCAGTTTCAGCGATCGCTTCATCAACCAATCGTTCGAGTGCAGCCTGATCGAGCGGCGCCGGCAGATAGGCTTCGAGCGTCACGATCTCGGCGGCTTCCTTCTCGGCGAGATCGTTGCGCCCGCCTTTGAGAAACTGCTCGATCGAGTCACGTCGCTGCTTGATCAGTGACGCCATCACCTGTTGCGACTCGGCCTCGTCCAGCGCGCGCCCGCGCTCGACTTCACGATTCATCAGCGCGGCTTTGGCCATGCGCAGGGCGCCCAGACGAACTTGTTCCTTCGCGCGCATCGCTGCGGCGATGTCCTGACTGATTCGTTCGAGAAGACTCATAGTGGTAGCGTGCTGCACGAACCGGCTTACGTCAAGCGTCCCCCAAACCACGCATTCACGCCGCCGACCGCTGCCCAGACAAGGAGGAGGGCGGCGATGACGCGCCGCGGACCTTTTGACGTCCACGCAAAGGCGGCGGCAAGCGCGCCGGCGATCGCCACTACCGGAATCGCTGCCAGGTAGTAGCGCATGTCCACCGGTGTCAGAATCCCGATGACGAGAAACAACAGGCAGGCGAGCGTCCAGCCTGCGCATGCGAGCGTCGTCCGATCGCGAGCGCCTCGATGCCAGAGTGCGGCGGCACCCCAGAGCGCGAGTGCGACCGCAGCAGTCCCGTAATAGTTCCGAAGGTATATCGGCACGGTGGCCAGGCGACTGCCGATGCCTCGACCACCTGCGTCGGGCGCGGCGGCGGCGGTTTCACTGCCGATGCGCGACAGCTCCGTGCGATAGGTTTCAAGGAAGTGCGCGTAATACAAAACAATCGCCAGCACAACTGCCAGAATCGCAGCAGTCAGCACGGCGATCGCCGGCGATCGCAACGCCGGACCGCCGCGCCACCAGAACGCAAACGCAATGAGCACCGCGGCGACTGAGCCGATGGCAAACGTACTGGTGTGGGAGAGAAACGCGGCCAGAAGCGTGGCGGTCAGCAGCGCCCACATCGCTCGATTTTCGAATCGAACTGCGCCGCTCGCCATGAGCGCCAGGGCGCCAACGGATACGGACTGTGCGAAGGCGTTGGTCAGATTGGCTACTGCGATCACGCCAAACCCGAGAGGAATGAGGTGGTACAGCGCAACGGCGATCGCGCCGGCCAAGCGATCGCCGCGCACCCGAACGGCCATGCCGTACAGTAGCAGGCCGGCAAGCGCGTCTGCCGTGGTGACGATGACCCTGAGTAATGTCATGTCGGACGGGCCGCGCCGCACCAACGACGAGAACGGAATCGCAAACACATACAGTCCCGGCGCGTATGGGAATTGATATTCCCCTGGCGCGGTGGACGTGAAATACCAGCGTCCCGCCAGCACTTCCTGGAACCGATGCGCATGAAAGAGGGCGTCACCGGTCGGCATGTTGGGATGCAGGAGCGCGAGCAGTTCGAGCAGTAGCGCAGCCGCAGAAAATGCAATCGCGAACCGCGCCGTGTTGCGGAACGGCTCGTGCCGTAATCGACGAACGATCGCGACAAGGATGGTCGTGAGGAGGCTGATCCAGAGCGTTGCCCGAACGGTGAGTTCAGGGAAGCCGGTGTATGGAGCGAATCCGCGCGCGATCAACGCGGCAAGCGCCGCACTCAAAAGCAGGACGCCGCCGACGGCGGAGCCTGCCGTTACACCAAGCAGCGCGAGCGCCGCGCCCGCTGCTGCTGACCCGAGCGCGACACCGCGAAACGCGGCGCGGGGCGGGAGCACCACGCCCGATGGCGTCAACGTGATCCGGTCGAGCATCACGCCGAGGACTCGCGGATCCGACGGGCCCGGAACGAACGTCGACGAGGCGCGCATGTCGATGACGAGCCCGCTTTGGAGCGGGCGCGCCGGAATCGATACGAACACGTCGCTGTAGTCAGCGCTTGTGTGGTGCGTCTCAACCAGGACACCATCCACAAAGAACTGCAGCGACGGGTTTGGCTGATTACCTGCGCGAGCCCCGCGCACACGGACGTCCATCGTCCATGGCACCTGCCGATCGACGTCCGCCAGTGAGATCGTGACGCTCTCAGACGACCACACGAACGTCACATCAGTGCCCGGGTCGTGCTCGGTCGTATAGATGCCGGCGACGATCTCGCGCGGCGGCGTGACGTCGAAGTCGATGTTGAGCGCCGGCGCGCGACCGTAGATCAACACGAGCCACGTCGCCCCAGCCAGCGCGCCCAGAATGGCGGCCGCAAGCGCCCGCCCCGCGACTCGCATCACTCCGCGGCCCTCGTCCGAGCCTCTTCATAGAGGACACGGTACCGAGTCGAGACGCTTGCCGCTCGGAAGTCTCGCGCGATCGCCTCCTGTGTCGCTTCAGTCGTCCGGCGTTTTTCAAGCAGGAACTCGACGACGGTTTTGGCTAAAGGAAGGGGTTGTTCTTTGGGAACGACGGTCACATCGCGCCCGAAGACGTCGTTGAGCTCGATGCCTCCGGGATTGTCGGCGGAGACGACCGGAGTACCACACGCCAGCGCTTCGACCGCAACAGTCGGCAGTGCCTCGAGAACCGAGGGAAGGACGAACAGATCGGCAGCAGCACAGTAGCGAGCCACTGAGCTATTGTCCACCAGGCCGGCAAACGTCACATGACGCTCGACGCCAGCCGAACGAGTCGTCGCCTGCAGATCCTCGAGCAGCGGTCCTGTTCCGCAGATCACCAGCCTCGTATCGGGATGGGTGCGGATGATCTCGCTCATGGCCTCGATCAGGTAACGCTGGCCGGCGAGCGGGTGCAGGCGCTTGACGTTTACGAGCAGATGACGATTCGTAATGCCCAGCGCGGCTCGCACATCGGCCTGCGCTCGCTC
>Ga0075420_100001450_pt1 | contig 20186 bp, 16 predicted proteins | sample SoiMetdeltSBSDD4_FD_75296 | JGI IMG/M metagenome (GOLD analysis project Ga0075420, IMG submission 75296) | Bulk soil microbial communities from a Populus tree surrounding site in Tennessee, USA - Soil MetaG P. deltoides SBSDD4 | ecosystem: Environmental > Terrestrial > Soil > Tree plantation... | reverse complement strand
CTCGACCCAGATCCCGATCCTGCCCGCGCGCCGCTCGCCGCGCACGCCCAGCCGTGCGAGGGTGCGGATCACGAGCTCCTCGATCCGCTCGACGTAGCGCCGGACGTCGGGCCCGCGCCGCTTCAGGTCGAGCACCAGGTAGGCGACGCGCTGGCCGGGACCGTGGTAGGTGTAGCGGCCGCCGCGCCCGGCGGCGAACACGGGGAAGCGCTCGGGCTCGAGCAGCTCGCTCGGATCGGCGCTGGTGCCGGCGGTGTAGAGCGGCGGGTGCTCGAGCAGCCAGACCAGCTCGGGTGCTCCGCGTTCGCGGATCGCCGCCACCCGCTCCTCCATGACGGCCAGCGCCTCGGGGTAGGGGACGAGGCCCTCGTCGGTGCGCCACTCGACGCCGTTGGCCGTGGCCTGGGCTCGCTCTTGCAACGCCGATCCTTATTTGTTAGATCGCGCGGGCCGTCGGGGACACCCGCCGGAACGTCACATAACGCGGTCGTGGCGGAATTGGTAGACGCGCCAGGTTGAGGGCCTGGTGGCCGAAAGGCCGTGGAAGTTCGAGTCTTCTCGACCGCACCAAGGCTGCCGTAAAACAAACCAAGAAAACAAGGGATTCAGGCGCTGGCGAGCGCCGCCCGTCCGGATCGCTCGACGGCGCAGCGACGATGAAGCCGCGAACAGAACGGAAGCTTCCGGCGAGCTGACCTGCTCCGGCGACGGTACGTCGCTGTCCATGCGGCGCCGTGACCCGTCTCGGGGTCGCCTCATCGGCCCGTCCGTCCGCCACGGGCGCGCCGGCGAGGTCGGGCCAGGGCCGGGACGGTGCGGCGTCGATCTCGGCGCGTTGATTCCAGCGGTCCCGTAGCTCTGCACTGATATCGGTGCACGCACGAGCAGCCGCCGCAGCTTGAGCGGGGACGCCCCGCCACGGGGCGGGGCGTCCTGCCGATCAAAGGCCGATGGACCTAGCTCAGTGACCCGCTTGGCCGGCCGCCGGCGGGGTCGGCGCCCTGTTCGCCTTGGGCGCCGTCGCCTGCAGCGAAGCGCTCGGCGGCGTTCCGGGCAGGCAGCTGGCGCTGTTCACGGGAACGCGCTCGAGGCTGAGGGTGAAGTTCGCCGATACCGCGGCGCCGGCCCAGTGGTTGATCGAGACCGTGTACCACCCGTTGTTGGGGGTGTTGTTGATCTTGACCAGCGGCCGGTTTGCGCCGCCGCCATCGTCGTCGCGGAAAACGGTGCCGTTGGGCGCGACCACCGTCGCCTCGAGGTCGGTGGCTTGGGCCAGGACGGCGATCCGCAGGCACACGCCTGGCGGGGACCAGACCTCGGCCGTCCACGGCATCGCGCTCGGACCGAAGCCGAACGTGGTGCCGCTGATGATCGCGCTCGAGGTGGAGCCCAAGAGATTCGTGGCCCCGGCGGGGACCGCCAAGGCGGACAAAGCCGCGGCCGCAACCGCGGTGCTCAACAGCGTTCGATTGACCATGGTCGTCCTCAGCAGGTTACAGTGCAGTCGCGAAGCGACTGACATGATGATCCAGGTCGAATAGACTAGCCCAGGGATTTTTTGCACGATGCTGAGGTCAGCCAGAGACTTTTAGGCTAACTCAGAAGGGATCAATTGTTACAATACTTCAGGCAACAACTTTATGCAAGGCATCACAAGATTAAACTCACGGGATAGATTCATTACATGCGCAAAATGTCTCTAGAATTATATCATCAAGAGAGCTTTATCAGTAGCCTCAGCGTAATTCTTCACATCGAGGCCACGCCCAAGCGCGTGCAAGCCCTCCCCGAGCGGGTGCGGCTCGCCGGCCGGGCCTTCGATAGCTGCACTAGGCGCTACCGAACCAGTTCATGTCTGTGGGATTCTACACGCCGCGGGCGCTCACGTCGCCGGCCGGCGGCGTCCGATGGCGGAAGGGCAGAGGCGGGGCGTTGCCCCTGACCACCACCAGATGGTCATCCACCGCGGCGGCGCCGGCGGCTGCCGGCGAGCGCCCAGGCAAGGGCCACCAGCCAGCCGACGAACGTCCAGCCGAGCAGCAGGTTGAGCAGAACGATCGTGCCGAGCTTGCGGTGCGCGCGCGCGACCGCGATCAGGCTCGGCAGGAAGTAGAGCACGCCCGCCAGCACGACGAACGGCATGATGAGCAGGCCGAGCAGACTGGCCATGAGGGCTCCGCCTAACCGCGAACTCGCCCAGAGCAACCAGGAAGCCCGGCCGAGGTTGCCTGGGAGGGAACCTCTCCCGGCGCCGGCGCTTCGGTCTGGCCATGAAAGCATCCACGAACGCTGCGGGACCGCCCAACGCCCTGCTGGAGGCGCTCCAGGCCGAAGAGCGGGAGCTGCTCGAGGCGCACCTCCAGGTCGTTCGCCTGAAGCGCGGCGACGTGCTCGGCGAGCCCGACCAGCCGATCACGCAGGTGTACTTCCCCCACGACGCGGTGGTCTCGCTCACCGTCGCGACGGCGGACGGCGAGACGGCCGAGGCCGCCACGATCGGCCGCGAGGGCATGGTCGGGTTCGTGGCCGCCTTCGGCGACCGTCGGGCGTTCGCGCGCAGCCTGGTGCAGGTCACGGGCCGCGCGACGCGCCTGCCGCTCGCCCGCCTGGAAGCGGCGTTCGAGCGCTACCCGCGCGTCCGCGAGCTGTGCCTCGCCTACGTGCAGGCGCTGCTCGGGCAGGCGCTGCAATCGGTGGCGTGCGGCACGCTGCACCCGGCGGAGATGCGGTTGGCGCGCTGGCTCTTGATGCTGCACGACCGCGCCACCCGCGACGAGCTGCAGCTCACGCACGACTTCCTCGCCTCCATGCTGGGCGTGCGCCGCGCCACCGTGGCGGTGGCGCTGGCCGGGATGCGCAAGGCCGGCTTGGTGACGCAGCGCCGCGGCAGCATCGTCATCGCCGACCGGGCCGGCCTCGAAGCCCGGTCGTGCGAGTGCTACCGCGTGGTGCAGGCGTACCACGCGCGCGTGCTGCCCTACGGTTCGACCTGAACTGTCCAACAGCGTGCAGACGCGCCTCGGATCGGCTCACTAAGGCTGCCGGCCTCAGCGGGTGCGAGCGGGTAGGGCAGTTGGGCATGATTCGGCAGCCGGGCACGGCCTCGCCTCTGGCCGGTGCCGAGGTGCTCGTCGTCGAGGACGACGCCATCATCGCGCTCGACCTGAAACAGGCCTTGGAAGAGCTGGGCTGCGTGGTGCTCGGGCCCGCCGCCACGGTGGGCGAGGCCTTGCTGCTCCTCGATCGGGTGCGCCCGCGGGCGGTGCTGCTCGACCTCGGCCTGGGCGGCGAGCTGGCGACCCCGGTGGCCGACGCCCTGACCGCGGCGGCGGTGCCGTTCCTGCTCGTGACCGGCTACGGGGACCGCGACTTGAACGAGCCGGCCGTTCGCGGGGCTCCCCGGCTGGCCAAGCCGTTCGGGGTCGAGGCGCTCGAGGCGGCGCTGCTGGACCTTCTGGCAGGCGGCAACAAGGGCTGAAGCCCGGCGCGGCGGCCTCGGCCCCCGCCGGAGGGCGGGCTCACGGCCGCTCCCAGGTCCCGTGCTCGGCGGCGCGCGCGACCGCGTCGATCGCGCGCATGTTGGCGAGGCTGTCCTCGAGTGGGATCGGCTGCTCGGTGCCGTCCAGGATCGCCGCGGCGAAGGCGTCGGCCATGACGCCGTACTGGTCGCAGGTCGGGATCTCGATCGTCTCGGTGACCGTGCCGCCCTGGCCCGCGCCGTCGTAGAGGAAGAGCCGGCAGGGGCGGTCGATCGGGGCGGTGAACGGAATCTCGACCTCCAGCCGGGCCTCAGTGCCGACGAACTGCATCGTCTGGCGCGGCACGAGCTGGGTGGCGTAGGTGAAGATGGCCTGCACGCCCGCGAGGTCGAGCAGCACCGAGCCCAGCCGGTCGATGCCCAGGACGGGATCGCGCTCGATCAGCGCCGCCACGCGGCGCGGCTCTTGGCCGGTGACGAAGCGCGCGGTGGTGATCGGGTAGCAGCCGATGTCGAGCAGCCCGCCGCCGCCCCACGCGGCGACGTTCCTGATGTTGGCGGGGTCGGTGAGCCGGTAGCTGAAATGGCCACAGATCGCCTTCAGCTCGCCGATCCGGCCGGAGCGGACGAGACGCCGCGCCTCGAGCCACTGCGGGTGGGTGCGGACCATGAAGGCTTCCTGGATGCGCACGCCGGTCCGATTCCGCACCGCGATCAGCGCCTCGGCCTCGGCCGCCGTGAGGCCGATCGGCTTCTCGCACAAGACGTGCTTGCCGGCCTCGGCGGCGCGGGTCGACCAGGGCAGGTGCAGGTGGTTCGGCAAGGGCACGTAGACCGCGTCGACCTCAGGCTCGGCGAGCAGCGCCTCGTAGCCCTCGTGGACGCGCGCGATCCCCAGCCTGCCCGCCACCTGGCGCGCTTGCGCCACGTCGCGCGAAGCGATCGCCACCACCTCGCAGCGCGTCGCGCGCTGCATGGGCGGGATGACCTTCTCGCGCGCGATCTTGGCGGTGCCCAGAACGCCGAAACGCAGCTTCGCCATGGTGCTTTCCTCCCCGGGATGGCACCCTGGTTAGCGCCCGTCCCGCGACGGCGATAGCCCCGGCCGCGCGATTGCACCTGCCCGCCGCATGACCTAGGACCGCTTGGGCGGCGCACGGTCCGGCGACGGCAGCACAGCCGGGCCACGAGGCAAAGGGGGAAGGTCATGTCGGACCGTCTGTCGGAAGAGGCTTTGGACTACCACCGGCAGGCGCCGGCCGGAAAGCTCGCGGTGGTCGCGACCAAGCCGCTGGCGACGCAGCGCGACCTGAGCCTCGCCTACTCGCCCGGCGTGGCCGCGGCGTGCGAGCGGATCGTCGCCGATCCGCTCAACGCCGCCGAGATGACCACCCGCGCCAACCTGGTGGCGGTGGTGACCAACGGCACCGCGGTCTTGGGGTTGGGGGCGATCGGGCCGTTGGCCGCCAAGCCGGTGATGGAGGGCAAGGCCGTCCTGTTCAAGAAGTTCGCCGGGATCGACGCCTTCGACGTCGAGGTCGACGAGCGCGACCCGGACCGGCTGGTCGAGATCGTGGCCGCGCTGGAGCCCACCTTCGGGGCGATCAACCTCGAGGACATCAAGGCACCCGAATGCTTCGAGGTCGAGCGCAAGCTCCGGGAGCGGATGAAGATCCCGGTGTTCCACGACGACCAGCACGGCACCGCGATCATCGTCGCCGCCGCCGTGCTCAACGGCCTGCACCTGGTCGGCAAGCGGATCGAGGAGGCGCGGCTGGTGGCCAGCGGGGCCGGGGCGGCCGCGCTCGCCTGCCTCGATCTCCTGGTGAGCCTCGGGCTCAAGCGCGAGCACGTCCTGGTCAGCGACATCGAGGGCGTGGTCTACGAGGGCCGGCCGACGCTGATGGACCCGTGGAAGGCGCGCTACGCGCGGCCGACGCCCTTGCGCACCCTCGCCGAGGCGGTGGAGGGAGCCGATATCTTCCTGGGCCTGTCGGCGGGCAACGTCTTGAAGCCCGAGATGGTCCGCGCCATGGCCGAGCGGCCGCTGATCCTGGCCCTCGCCAACCCCACGCCCGAGATCGCGCCCGAGCTGGCCAAGGAGGCGCGCCCGGACTGCATCATCGCCACCGGCCGGTCGGACTACCCGAACCAGGTCAACAACGTCTTGTGCTTTCCGTTCATCTTTCGGGGTGCGCTCGACGTCGGTGCCACCACGATCAACGAGGCGATGAAGCAGGCTTGCGTCGAGGCGCTGGCCCGGCTCGCCCGGGTGCCGGCCCCTGAGGCGGTGGCCGCGGCCTACGGGCTCGAGGAGCTGCGCTTCGGGCCGGACTACCTGATCCCCAAGCCGTTCGACCCGCGGCTGATCGTCGGGCTGCCGAGTGCGGTCGCCCAGGCCGCCATGGACACCGGCGTCGCGACGCGGCCGCTCGCCGACATCGGCGCCTACCGACAGAGCCTGTCGCAGCGGGTGATCAAGACCTTCTTGATCATGAAGCCGATCTTCGAGGCCGCCCGCGCCGACCCGCAGCGGCTGGTCTACACCGACGGCGAGGAGGAGCGGGTCCTACGCGCCGTGCAGGTGGTGGTCGAGGAGCGCCTCGCGCGGCCGATCCTGATCGGCCGGCCCGAGGTGATCGAGGCCCGGGTCGAGCGCCTCGGGCTCACCTTGCGCGCGAGCGAGCACTACGAGCTCGTCAACCCGAACAGCGACCCGCGCTACAACGACTACGTCGCGTTCTACCTTGAGCACGTGGGGCGCCAGGGGGTCACGCCGCAAGCCGCGCGCGAGGTGCTGCGCACCCGCCGCAGCGCGATCGCGGCCGTGATGCTGGCGCGCGGCGAGGCGGACGCGATGCTGGCCGGACCCGTGGGCCAGCTCCAGAGCCATCTGCGCCACGTCACCCAGGTGATCGGGCTGCGGCCCGAGATGCAGGAAGCCTCGACCGTCCACGCGCTGGTGCTCGACACCGGAGCCCTGTTCATCGCCGACACCAGCGTCGGCTACGACCCGAGTGCGGCCATGGTCGCCGAGACCGCGGTGCTGGCCGCCGCGATCGTGCGCGGCTTCGGGCTCGAGCCCAAGGTGGCGCTGGTCAGCCACAGCGACTTCGGCAGCCGCGACACGCCCTCGGCGCGCAAGATGCGCGAGGCCCTTGCCATCCTGCGCCGGGCGGCGCCCGACCTCGAGGTCGACGGCGAGATGCAGGCCGACACGGCGATCCTGCCGATGGTCCGCGACCGGCTCTTGCCGGGCGGCACGCTCAAGGGGCCGGCCAACCTGCTGGTCATGCCGAGCCTGGACGCCGCCAGTGCTGCCTACAACCTGGTCAAGGCGGTGACCGGGGCGATCGCCATCGGCCCGATGCTGATCGGGCCCAAGCTGCCGGCGCACATCGTCAACGCCACCGTGACCAGCCGCGGCATCGTCAACATGAGTGCCATGGCCTGCGTCGACGCGCTGAGCGCGCGCCGGCAGGACAGCTTGCGTGAATGAGGCGGCGAGCGCCAGATGGTGAGGCGACCGGCGTGGAGCAGACAGCATGCGCGCGATGGGAGGGCAACGATGACCAGCCGAGACCAGCTGCCCGCAACCCTTATCCCCGGTGACGGGATCGGTCCCGAGATCACGGCAGCGGTCGTGGACGTCCTCGATGCGCTGGGCGCGCCTTTCGCCTGGGACACACAGCAAGGCGGCATGGCCGCGCTCCAGGAGCAAGGCGATCCTCTGCCCGAGGCCACGATCGCCAGCATCCGCCGCACCAGGCTCGCGCTCAAGGGACCCCTGACCACACCGGTTGGCGGCGGCTTCCGCTCGGTCAACGTGCGCCTCCGGGAAGAATTCCGGCTTTACGCCAACCTCCGGCCGATACGAACCATGCTGCCCGGCGGGCGGTACGAGGACATCGACCTCGTCCTGGTGCGGGAGAACCTGGAGGGGCTCTACGTCGCCTTCGAGCACTACATCCCGATCGGCGACGACCCTCACGCCGTCGCGATCTCCTCAGGCGTCAACACGCGCGCAGGTTCCCGGCAGATCGCTGAGTTCGCCTTCGAGTATGCGGTTCGGCACCAGCGGAAGAAGGTCACCGTCGTCCACAAGGCGAACGTCCTGAAAGCCTTGACCGGCGTCTTCCTGGAGACGGCGCGGGAGGTCGCGAAGAGCTACGAAGGCAAGGTGCAGATGGACGAGCGGATCGTCGATGCCTGCGCCATGCAGCTGGTCCTCAACCCTTGGCAGTTCGACGTGATCGTCACGACCAACCTGTTCGGCGACATCTTGTCGGACGAGATGGCCGGCCTCGTCGGCGGCCTTGGCATGGCCCCTGGCGCCAACATCGGCAAGGACGCGGCGGTCTTCGAGGCGGTGCATGGCTCAGCTCCGGACATCGCCGGCAAGGGCATCGCCAACCCGCTCGCCCTGCTCCTCGCCGCCGGCCTGATGTTGGAGCATGTGGGGCGCGGCGAGTTGGCGCGCCGCCTGCGGGAGGCCGTGAACCGCGCCTTGCGCGAGGACGGGGTCCGCACTCCCGACCTGGGCGGAAAAGCATCGACCGCGGACTTCGCGACGGCGATCGCCCGTCGGGTGAGGGAGACGGCCTGATGGCAGCCGCCAAACGCCCCGCCGATCGCCTCGGGCTGGCGTTCGGGCTCACGGAAGGGCAGGGCATCGACCTCATGCACGCGCCGCTCGAGCCGGCGCGGCGTAGGCCCGGAGAGGCTGTGGTCGCTTGGGAAGGCACAGAGCCGCGAGGACGTGAGCGCCCGCCTAGGCCCAGCCCGCAGCCATGCGGCGACTTGGCGGCGTGCGCACCATGGTCTTCGGTCACCGGGTTTCCCGGCCCTCTGCTGTTGGTCGAGAAGAGCTTGGCCGACCGCGCCTGCTTGCAGCGTGGCCTGATGGCGCGCGGATTCACCGTCGTCGGTGTGGAGAGCCCACCCGCGGCGCTGACCGCGGCCGCGGAAGCCGCGTTCGCCTACGCCGTCCTCGAGCTGCGGCTCGGCGGCGGCGGCAGCGGGCTCGAGCTGATCAGGCAGCTGCGCGCACGTCATGCCGCGATGCGGATCGCCGTCGTTACCGACCACGACAGCTTCGCCACGGTGGTCCTGGCATTGCGCGCCGGAGCGGACGACTACCTCGCGAAGCCGGTGGCCGAAGCCGAGCTGACCGACGCCCTGCTCGGCCGGGCACCGACCCTGCCGCCGGTGCCCGAGACGCCGCTCGGGCTCCAGCGCGTGTGCTGGGAGCACATCCAGCGAATCCTGGCGCAGTGCGATCGCAACGTGAGCGAGACGGCGCGACGGTTGGGCATCGGACGGCGCTCGTTGCAGCGGATCCTGAGCAAGCGGGCACCTTATCGGCGCGGGTTGCTGCAGGCGTGACACCATCTTCCGCGCCGACATCGCTGATGCTGCCGCGGTTCTTCTGAGGAATGGTCAGCCGGGGAATGTCAACGATGACCAAGGGCTCTGACCTGTTGGTGGCGGCGCTGGAGAACGAAGGCGTCGAGCATGTCTTCGGCGTGCCCGGCGAGGAGAACCTCGACGTCGTCGAGTCCTTGCGCCGATCGCGCATCAAGCTCGTCCTCACCCGGCATGAGCAGTCGGCGGCGTTCATGGCCGCGACCCATGGGCGGCTAACCGGCCGGCCCGGGGTCTGCATCGCCACGCTGGGACCCGGTGCGCTGAACCTGGTGACCGGCGCGGCGTACGCGCATCTTGGCGCCATGCCGATGATCCTGCTCACCGGCCAGAAAGGGATCATGACCAGCCGCCAGGCGCGCTTCCAGATCGTCGACATGATCGCCACCATGAAGCCGCTGACCAAGTCGACGCGCCAGATCGTGAGCACGGCCACCATCCCCACCTTCGTGCGCGACGCGTTCCGGGTGGCGATGGAGGAGCGGCCGGGGCCGGTGCACCTGGAGCTGCCCGAGGACATCGCCGGGGAGGAGACACCGGACATCCCGATGGTGCCGCCGCACCCGATCGACCTGCCGATCGCCCACCCGAGCGCGCTCGACCGCGCGGCCGCGATGATCCTCAAGGCGGAGCGGCCGTTGGTGATGCTCGGTGCGGCCTCGAGCCGGCCGCGCCTGACCGCCGGCCTGTCGGACTTCGTCCTCCGCACCCGCATCCCCTTCTTCAACACCCAGATGGGCAAGGGCACGGTGGCGGGCGGCCACAACCTCTACACCGGCACCGCGGCGCTCTCCGAGCGCGACTACGTGCACGAGGCGATCGACCGGGCCGACCTGATCATCGCGATCGGCCACGACACGATCGAGAAGCCGCCGTTCCTGATGGGTCCTGAAGGGCCCAAGGTGATCCACATCAGCTACACGCCGGCCAACGTCGAGCAGGTCTACTTCCCGCACGCCGAGGTGGTGGGCGACGTCGGCCCGAGCTTGGCGCTGCTGGCCGACCGGCTCGAAGGCAAGCTCGAGACGGCCTCGGCCCTGGTCGACCTGCGCGAGGAGATCCTGGCACGGATCATGGATCGTGCCGCCGAAGATCGCTTCCCGCCGACGCCGCAGCGGATCGTCCACGATGTCCGGCGGGTGATGCCGGAGGACGGCATCGTCGCCCTCGACAACGGCATGTACAAGATCTGGTTCGCCCGCAACTACCGTACTTGGGTGCCCAACACGCTCCTGCTGGACAACGCCCTGGCGACCATGGGGGCCGGCCTGCCCTCGGCGATGATGGCGGCCATGCTCCACCCCGACCGGCGCGTGCTGGCGGTGTGCGGCGACGGTGGCTTCATGATGAACTCGCAGGAGCTGGAGACCGCCGTCCGCCTGAAGCTGAACCTCGTCGTGCTGATCCTGGACGACAACGGCTACGGCATGATCCGCTGGAAGCAGGCGGTCGACAATTTTCCCGACTGGGGCCTGACCTTCGGCAACCCGGACTTCGTCAAGTACGCCGAGGCCTACGGTGCCAAAGGATCGTGGGTCGACGCGACCGACGATCTGGTGCCGACGCTGGAAGCGGCGTTCAAGGGGGGCGGCGTGCACGTCGTCACCGTCCCGATCGACTACACCGAGAACATGCGGGTCCTCGTCGATGAGCTCAAGAACCGCGTGCCGGCCGCGGCATCGGCCGGAGGTCAGGACGCCTCATGACGCGGATCGAGGTGCACGCACCCTACGATGGGCAACTGATCGATACCATCGAGGCGAGTGGGGCGGAGGCGGTCGAGGCGGCGCTCGCCGTGGCCTACGGGTTGTTCCGGCACCGTGCCGCCTGGCTCCCGCCGGCAGCCAGGGTGACGATTCTGCGCGAGACGGCGCGGCTGATGCAGGAGCAGGCGGAAGACTTGGCGCGTGAGGCGGCGCACGAGGGCGGCAAGCCGCTGGTCGACTCGCGGGTCGAGGTGGCGCGCGCGATTGATGGTATGCTGCATTGCGCCGAGCTGCTGCGCTCGGAGGCTGGCCATGTCGTACCGATGGGGCTCAACGGTGCTGCCGCGGGCAGATTCGCCTTCACGCAGCATGAGCCGATCGGGGTGGTGGTCGCGGTCAGTGCCTTCAACCACCCGCTCAACCTGATCGTGCACCAAGTCGGTCCCGCCATCGCCGCCGGTTGCCCGGTCATCGTCAAGCCCGCCACCGATACCCCCCTATCCTGCCTGCGCTTCACCGCGATCCTGCACGCGGCCGGCTTGTCGCAGGGATGGTGCCAGGCGCTGGTGATCGAGAGCAAAGAGCTGAGCCAGCAGCTGGTAACCGACCCTCGCGTCGGCTTCTTCAGCTTCATCGGCAGCGCCGCGGTCGGCTGGAAGCTGCGCTCGCAGCTGGCGCCGGGCGTGCGTTGCGCCCTGGAGCATGGCGGTGCGGCACCGGTCATCGTCGCCGCCGACGCGGATCTCGCCCAAGCGGTGCCGGCACTCGCCAAAGGCGGCTTCTACCATGCCGGGCAGGTCTGCGTGTCGGTGCAGCGCGTGTTCGCGCACCGGTCGATCGTGGCCGCGCTCGCGGCGGAGCTGGCCCGGCATGTGCGCCGCCTGCGGGTCGGCGATCCGCTGCTGGCCGAGACGGAAGTCGGGCCGCTGATCCGTCCCAAGGAGGTCGAGCGCGTTCACGCCTGGGTCGAGGAAGCCGTCGGCCAGGGCGCGCAGCTGCTCTGCGGCGGCCGGGCGCTGTCGGCAACCTGCTACGCGCCGACCGTGCTGCTGGAGCCGCCGCCGGGCTGCCGGGTGTCGACGCAGGAGGTGTTCGGGCCGGTCGTGTGCGTCCATGGCTACGACGATCTGGACGAAGCCATTGGGCGGGCCAACGCATTGCCATGGGCCTTCCAGGCGGCGGTCTTCACCCGTGACCATGGCACCGCGATGCACGCCTACGCGCGGCTCGACGCCTCGGCCGTGATGCTGAACGACCACACCGCGTTCCGGGTCGACTGGATGCCGTTCGCGGGCCTGCGCCAGTCCGGCCTTGGCGTCGGCGGCATCCCCTACACCTTCCGCGACATGCAGACCGAGAAGATGTTCGTGGGGCCGATGACATGAGAACGAGAGCCGCCGTGCTGAGCGCCATGGGCGTAGCAGCGCCCTACGCGAGCTCCAAGCCGCTGGCGATCGAGGAGCTGGAGCTTGATCTGCCTGGGCCGGGCGAGGTGCTGGTGCGGATCAAGGCCGCGGGCTTGTGCCACTCCGACCTGTCGGTGATCAACGGCGACCGGCCGCGGCCTTTGCCGATGGCGCTGGGGCATGAGGCCGCCGGCGTCGTCGAGGAGCTGGGCCAAGGTGTCTCGGACCTTGCCCGCGGCGACCACGTGGTCTGCGTCTTCGTGCCGTCCTGCGGCCATTGCGGTCCGTGCGCCGAGGGCAGGCCCGCCCTGTGCGAGCCCGGGGCGGCGGCGAACGGCGTGGGCACGCTGCTGTCCGGCGCCCGCCGGCTGCGCCGGCCGGACGGCACGCCGGTCCACCACCACCTGGGTGTCTCGGGCTTCGCCGAGCACGCCACCGTCTCACGTCGCTCGCTGGTCAAGGTCGACCCGGAGCTGCCGCTCGAGGAGGCGGCCCTGTTCGGCTGCGCCGTGCTCACCGGGGTGGGGGCCGTGGTCAACACCGCTCGCATGCCGGCCGGCGCCTCGGCCGCCGTGATCGGGTTGGGCGGCGTCGGCCTGTGCGCGCTCCTGGGGGCAGTCGCGGCGGGCGCGCGCGAGGTCGTCGCCGTCGACCTCACCGACGACAAGCTCGCCTTCGCGCGCCAGCTCGGCGCCACCGCCACCTTCAACGCCAAGGACCCCGATTGCGCCGAGCAGGTCCGGAGCGCCACCGGCGGCGGCTGCGAGCACGTGTTCGAGCTCGCGGGCTCGGTCAAGGCGCTGGAGCTTGCCTACAAGATCACGCACCGCGGCGGCACCACCGTGACCGCCGGGCTGCCGCCGCCCACGGCGACCATGCCCTTGCCGGCGGTCAACCTCGTGGCCGAGGAGCGCACGCTGAAGGGCAGCTACATCGGCACCGCGGTGCCGAGCCGCGACATCCCGCGCTTCATCCAGCTCTACCGGCGCGGCCGGCTGCCGGTCGACCGGCTGATGAGCGGGACCTTGCCGCTGGAGGCCATCAACGAAGGCTTCGACCGGCTGCACGACGGCACCGCGATCCGCCAGGTCGTGACCCTGTGAGGAGGATCCGATGACCAATCCCTGGGAGGACTTCGCCCAGCGCAGCCGCGAGCTCTACCAGCAGCAGGCGGAACTGGCCAAGAGCTGGATGGAGGGCCAGGCCAAGCTCGCCGGCACGCTGGCCGGCAGCACCGGCCAGGAGGAGGGGAGCCAAGGCCAAGGATGGGGAGCCGAGGCCGCCGCCCTGGCCGATCTCTGGCGCTCCTGGCTCAAGCTCGGCGGCTCGTTCGGCGGTGCCATGCCCGGCCTGGGCGAGCCCGGGCAGATCGCGGCCGAGACGCTGGGCCGGTTCCTCGATCCGGTGTCCTTGGCGCTGGTCGGCGGCAGCCAGGTCGGCGAGACCATCCGCCGGCTGACCGAGGGGCCGCGCTTCGCCGACCTCGGGGCGATCGAGCGGCGCATGGCCAAGCTCATGGAGCTGTGGCTCAAGGTCCAGCAGGCGGCACGCGGCTACGAGGCCGTGGTGGCCGGTGCCTGGGCCGAGGCCAGCCGGCGCTTCGCCCAAGAGGTCCAGGAAGCGGCCCGGGCCGGCCAGGCGCCCAGCCAGCCCAAGGACGCGCTCAAGCTGTGGCTCGATGTCGCCAACCGGACGTTGCTCGAGACGCACCGCTCCGAGCGCTTCCTGACCGCGCAAGCCGAGCTGTTGCGCCACGGCATGGACTTCCTCCTGGCCGAGCGGGAGGTGGTCGAGTCGCTGGTCGAGCCCGCGGGCCTGCCGACGCGCACCGAGCTCGACGAGGTCCATGGCTCGGTTCAGGAGCTCAAGCGCCGGGTTCGCACGCTCGAGAAGACCACCGCAGCGGCCCAAGAGGCGGAAGAGCCGTCCACCGCCCGGGCCGCAACGGCTGCCCACAAGACCAAGGCCCGTGCTCAGGGAGCTCCAGCATGATCCCGATGCCCACCGCCGGCACGGCCGAGCTGATGCGCGCGGCGGCGGCCTTCAACACCAAGATCGCTGCCGGCGTCACCAAGCTGAGCTCGATCAAGGACGAGCAGGTCCAGATCGCGACCACCCCCAAGGACGAGGTGTTCCACAGCGACAAGGTCACCCTCTACCGCTATCGCCCGCTGGCGGAGCGCCAGATCGCGACCCCGGTCCTGATCGTCTACAGCCTGATCGGCCGCTACACGATGACCGACCTGCAGGAGGACCGGTCCTTGATCCGCAACCTGCTCAAGCAGGGGTTGGACGTCTGGGTGGTCGACTGGGGCAGCGCCAGCCGCGCCGACCGCTACCTCACGATCGATGACTACGTGCTGCACTACCTCGACGACTGCGTGGCCGCCATGCGCCGTGGGACCGGGGCCGAGGCGGTCAACCTGCTCGGCATCTGCGAGGGCGGCGTGCTCACCCTCGCTTACGCCGCGCTCGAACCGATGCGGGTGAAGAACCTCGTGCTCACGGTCACGCCGCTCGACTTTCACGCCGATGAAGCGGAGGAGAAGCTCGAGCACGGCTTCCTCAACGTCTGGACCCGCAGCCTCACGGCACGGGACGTCGACCGGATGATCGAGGTCTGGGGCGTGCTGCCGGGCGAGTTCATGGGGGCGGTGTTCTCCATGCTCACGCCGATCCGCAGCATCACCAAGTACAACCTCGACCTGCTCGAGGTCGTCGACGACGAGCCGAAGCTGCTCAACTACCTGCGCATGGAGAAGTGGCTGGCCGACCGCCCGCACCACGCCGGCGAGGCCGCCAAGCAGTGGCTGAAGGACCTCTACCAGGAGAACAAGCTGATCAAGGGCGAGCTCGAGCTCGGCGGCCGCAAGGTCGACCTGCGAGCGCTCACCATGCCGGTGCTCAACATCTACGCCCAGGACGATCACATCATCCCGCCGCCGACCTCGCGGGCGCTCGAGGGCAAGGTCGGAACGAGGGACTACACCGAGCTCGGCCTGCCCGGCGGGCACATCGGCGTGTTCGTCTCCGGCAAGTCGCAAGGCATCGTCGGCAAGGGCATCGTCGACTGGCTCAGCCAGCGCGATCGCTGAGGCGGGGAGGGCGGTCCCTTGCGCGACAAGGTCGTCAGCGCCGCCGAGGCGGTGGCCATCATCCGCGACCGCGACATGGTGGCGACCTCGGGCTTCGTCGGCGTCGGCACGCCGGAGGCGATCTACCTGGCGCTCGCGGAGCGGTTCCTCGCCACCGGCCGGCCCCGCGAGCTGGGCCTCCTGTTCGCGGCCGCGCCCGGCGACGGCAAGGACAAGGGCCTCAACCGCTTGGCCCACGACGGCCTGATCCGGCGGGCGGTGGGCGGGCATTGGTCGCTCGTGCCCAAGCTCGGCCGGATGGCGGCCGAGGGGCGGATCGAGGCCTGGAACCTGCCCCTGGGCTGCGTCGCGCAGCTGTTCCGCGAGATCGCCGGCCGCCGGCCGGGGCTGCTGAGCCGCGTCGGCCTGGGCACCTTCGTCGATCCCCGTCGCGAAGGCGGCAAGCTCAACGCCCGCAGCACCGAGGACCTGGTCCGGGTGATGGAGATCGGCGGGCAGGAGTGGCTGTTCTACGAGGCCTTCCCGGTCAACGTCGCGATCGTCCGCGGCACCACGGCCGACCCCGAGGGCAACGTCAGCATGGAGCGCGAGGCGCTGATCCTGGACAACCTCGCGATCGCGATGGCGGCCAAGGCCAGCAAGGGCTTCGTGATCGCCCAGGTCGAGCGGCTCGCCGCCGCCGGGGCTCTGCCGGCCAAGCAGGTCGAGGTGCCGGGCGTGCTGGTCGACTGCGTCGTGGTCGCCGCGCCCGAGCACCACCCGCAGACCTTCGCGACATCCTTCAACGCCGCCTTCTCGGGTCAGCTGCGGGTGCCGCTCGACCGCGTCCCGCCCTTGCCGCTCGACGAGCGCAAGGTCATCGCCCGGCGCTGCGCCATGCAGTTGCCGATGGGCGGGGTGGTCAACCTCGGCATCGGCATGCCCGAGGCGGTCGCGGCGGTGGCCCAGGAGGAGAACCTGCTCGAGCAGGTGACGCTCACCGCCGAGCCCGGGATCATCGGCGGCCTGCCGCAGGGCGGGCTCGACTTCGGCGCGGCGGTCAACCCCAGCGCCATCATCGCCCAGAACCAGCAGTTCGACTTCTACGACGGCGGCGGGCTCGACCTCGCGGTGCTCGGCCTGGCGCAGGTCGACGCCGCCGGCCACGTCAACGTCAGCCGCTTCGGCGGCCGATTCGCCGGGGCAGGCGGGTTCATCAACATCACCCAGAACGCGCGGGCGTTGGTCTTCGCCGGCACCTTCACCGCCGGCGGCCTCGCGGTCGAGGCGGCCGACGGGCGGTTGCGGATCGTCCGGGAAGGCCGCTCGCCCAAGTTCATCGCGGCGGTGGAGCAGGTCACGTTCAACGGCACGCTCGCCGCGGAGCGGGGCCAGGCGGTCCTCTACGTCACCGAGCGCTGCGTCTTCCGCCTGACGCCTGCGGGCCTCGAGCTGGTCGAGGTGGCGCCGGGCGTCGAGCCCGAACGGGACGTCCTGCCGCTGATGGGCTTCCGCCCGATCGTTCGAGAGCCGCGGCGCATGGACGCGCGGCTGTTCCGGCCCGAGCGGATGGGCCTCGAAGCCACCCTGCTGGGCCGCCCGCTCGCCGACCGGTTCGCCCTCGACCCCGACCGCTCGATGCTGTTCATCGACTTCGCCGGCTACCGCGTGCGGGGGCTGGAGCAGGTCGAGGCGGTGCGCGCGCAGGTGGCGGGACTGGTCGGGCCGCTCGGCCGCAAGGTCGAGGCGGTGATCGACTACGACGGCTGCACGATCGACCCCGTGGTCGCGGAAGCGTGGTTCGACATGGCGCGCGACGTGCAGGCCCGCTTCTACGACAAGGCCTCGCGCTACACCACCAGCGCCTTCATGCGCCTCAAGCTGGGCGACGCGCTGCAACGCCGCGCGATGGCCCCGCACGTGTTCGAGACCGCCCCTGAGGCGCAGGCCGGGGCGGCCGACGATCGGTGACGCCGCGCTTGCGCAGCTTCTTGGGCCTGTCCTTGGGCGGCTTCCACCACCTCGCCTACTGGGAGTGGAGCCACGAGGACGCCGAGCGCACCGTCGTCTGCGTGCACGGCCTGACCCGACAGGGCCGTGACTTCGACGTGCTGGCGCGGGCCCTGGTGCGCGAGGGCTGCCGGGTGGTCTGCCCCGACCTGGTCGGCCGCGGCCGGAGCGGCTGGCTGCGCCACCCCGCCGGCTACACGCTGCTGCAGTACGGGGCCGACACGAACGCGCTCCTGGCCCGGCTCGACGTCGACGAGGTCGACTGGGTCGGCAACTCCTTGGGCGGGCTGGTCGGGATGATGCTGGCGGCCCAGCCGCACAACCCGATCCGCCGCTTGGTGATCAACGACATCGGCCCGTTGATCCCGGGCACGGCCCTGCGCCGGCTCGGCGTCTACCTCAACGCCCCGCCGCCGCGCTTCCCCGACCTTGCCGCCGCCGAGGATCATCTGCGCACCACCCTGGCGCCGTTCGGCACGCTCACCGACGCGCAGTGGCGCCACCTGACCGAGCACAGCGTCCACCCCGACGGTGCCGAGGGCGGCGGCTACCGGCTGCACCACGACCCCGGCATCGCCGAGGCCTACCGCCCCTGGCGGCTGGGCAGCGTCGTGATGTGGGAGCTCTGGGACCGGGTGCGCTGCCCGACGCTGGTCCTGCGCGGCGCCCTCTCCGACATGCTGCCCGCCGCTACCGCGGAGGAGATGACCCGCCGCGGCCCCAACGCCGCGCTGATCGAGTTCCCGGACGTCGGCCACCTCCCGCCGCTGATGAGCCAAGACCAGATCGAGCCGATCATCAGCTTTCTCGGGAAGGCCTGAAGGAACTCTATGCAGGGCGATGTCACACTTCCCCTATCAGCACCAACCGCGTGGAGGCGGCCAGGACCGCCGCCAGGGCACGATTCGCCCGACGCTGTGATCGCGACGTGGCTCGGTGGCGACGACCGCCTCGAGCGGAGCCGGAAGCTCCGCCAGCTGTTAGCAACAACGCCCGAACAGCCCGAGCGCGCGGACGTTGCGCGAGCACCTTGATGGCGCAGATGACGGGGAACGAAGATGGCCAAGCAATCCGAAGCGGAAGCGGGAACCGAGCAGGCGGACCAGGTGGTGGCGATCCTCGGCGACATCGCCGAGCGCAGCCGTAAGCTGGTCGAGGGCTTCCTGGCCCGCCAACGGGATCTCGACGCGCCGACGCTGGGCCTCAACGGTGGTGTGCCGATGGGAAGCACGTACGTCGAGATGCTCACGCGCCTCATGAGCCAGCCGCAGGAGCTCGTGCAGGCGCAGTTCGGGCTCTGGCGGGACCATGTCCGCCTGTGGCAGACCGCAACACAGCGCATGCTGGGTGTGGAGGTCCAGCCGGTGATCGTCGCCGACCATGGCGACCGCCGGTTCAAGGACGCCGCCTGGGACGACAACGCGCTGTTCGACTTCATCAAGCAGTCCTACCTGCTGAGCTCGAAATACCTCTTGCAGGTCGCCAGCCACAAGGATGGCGTGAACGACAAGACCCAGCGGAAGCTCGCGTTCTACACCCGCCAGCTCGTCGAGATGATGGCACCCTCGAACTTCCTGGCGACCAACCCCGAGGTCCTGCGCCTGACCATCGAGACCCGCGGCGAGAATCTGCTGCGCGGGCTGAAGAACATGCTGGAGGATCTGGATCGCGGCAAAGGCAAGCTCGCGATCCGGATGACCGACCTCGATGGGTTCGAGGTTGGCCGTAACATCGCCATGACCCCAGGCAAGGTCATCTTCCAGACCGATCTGATGCAGCTGATCCAGTACGACCCCTCGACCGAGGAGGTGCACCGGCGGCCGCTGATGATCATCCCGCCCTGGATCAACAAGTTCTACATTCTGGACCTCCAGCCCAAGAACAGCTTCATCAAGTACTGCGTCGACCAGGGCTTTACCACCTTCGTCCTGTCCTGGGTCAATCCGGACGAGCGGCTCAGCCACAAGTCGTTCGAGGATTACATGCTTGAGGGGCCGCTGGCGGCGCTCGACGCGATCGAGCGGGCGACCGGCGAGAAGGAGGTCAACGCGATCGGCTACTGCCTGGGCGGCACGCTGCTCGCCTCGACGCTGGCCTGGATGAAGGAGAAGGGGGACGAGCGGATCAAGTCCGCGACCTTCTTCACCACCCTGGTCGACTTCACCGACCCGGGCGAGCTCGGCGTGTTCATGGACGAGGAGCAGCTGGCGGCGCTGGAGAAGACCATGGCCAAGCGCGGCTACCTCGATGGGGCCGAGATGGCCGCGAGCTTCAACCTGCTGCGCGCCAGTGACCTGATCTGGTCCTTCGTCATCAACAATTACCTGCTCGGCAAGGACCCGTTCCCGTTCGACCTCTTGTACTGGAACTCCGACAACACGCGCATGCCGGCGGCGATGCACAGCTTCTACCTGCGCAAGTGCTACCACGAGAACGTTCTGGTGCGGCCCGGCGGTGTCAGCCTGGGCGGCGTCCCGATCGACCTGCGCCGGCTCGACCTGCCGGTCTACTGGGTCTCCACCAAGGAGGACCACATCGCCCCCTGGAAGAGCACCTACGCCGCGACCCAGCTCTACCAGGGCCCGAAGAAGTTCGTGGTGGCCGGCTCGGGCCACATCGCCGGCGTGGTCAACCCGCCGGTCTCGGGCAAGTACGGCTACTGGCTCAACGACGCGCTGCCGGCCGACCCGGAAGCCTGGTTCGCCGGTGCCCAGCATCACGACGGCTCGTGGTGGGCCGACTGGGCGCGGTGGAACGCGTCGTTCGCGGGCGGCCTCGTTCCTGCCCGTGCGCCCGGTGGCGGCAAGCTGCCGGCGCTCGAGGATGCCCCCGGCGCCTACGTCAAGAGGAAAGCATGACCGGTGCAGAGCCTGGGGCGCTTCCGAGGGCGGCCTTGGCTGCGACCAGTTCGGCAGGTGATGGAATGTCGGAGCTTTCGGCATGCGGAGACCAGGGCCGCGCAAGCGTGGCGCACGGTCTCCACCTCGGTGGCACGACGCCGGTGAATTTCCCACGTCCGCGGCTCGACCGAGGCCGCACCGAAGCCGGTACGCTGGCCATCGCTGATCCATGAGGAGGCCCCATGCCA
>Ga0075420_100001449_pt1 | contig 20187 bp, 13 predicted proteins | sample SoiMetdeltSBSDD4_FD_75296 | JGI IMG/M metagenome (GOLD analysis project Ga0075420, IMG submission 75296) | Bulk soil microbial communities from a Populus tree surrounding site in Tennessee, USA - Soil MetaG P. deltoides SBSDD4 | ecosystem: Environmental > Terrestrial > Soil > Tree plantation... | reverse complement strand
CGAACGATTTTTGTATTCATTGGTTATCTGTTTTCAATTGCATCCGTCGCCAATAGTATAAAATCATATTTGCTGGCGACCAAATATCTCCACAGATGCCACGGATTTTCACAGATTTCTGTGGGCATCTGTGAAATCTGTGAGAACCAAAACCGCAAGTAATGATTTCTATAACTTTTGCGCTTATGGCTTTTTATTTTGCTTCGATTGCATTTATTACCAATTGCACGAGTTCCTTGATCTTATTTGGTTCCAGCCAGCGAACGACTATCACAAGATCATGCTCGCTATCAACAACAATAAAATTGCCGCCAAATCCATCGGCCGAATAAATTTTCTTTGAAACATTTCCTAATCGATTCTCTTCATTTGTCCACCACATCAATCCATAACTTTTATTTGCGGCGGAAGGTTGATTCACGGCATTCACCCAGTTTTCAGAGATCAATTGTTTGCCTTTCCATTTTCCTTTTCTGGAAAACAAGAGACCAAATCTTGCATGATCGAGTGTGTTAATAAAAAGCCCGCCGCCGAAATGTCCGCCCCCACTCACTGATTCGATCATTTGTCCGTCAACATTCACAAAGGAATTATCATAACCATACCAGCGCCATGTTGTGGAGGCGCCGATCGGGTCCATGATCCTTTCTCTTAACACCACCGGCAATGGTTTCCTTATTACCTGCAACAACGAATAAGCTAAAAGATTAACACGAATATCATTGTATTCAAACGAAGAACCAGGTTCTAATAACTTTCTGTTCTTCCAGTCGTCAATTGTACCTTCTCTTGGCGGACGATCGGCCCAATCGCAAACATCAAACAAACAACCGGACCAATCGGAAGATTGCGTTAATAAATGTCTCCAGGTAATTTTTGAATTGTGTGGGCTATCAAATTTGCCATCCCATATATATTCATTTACCTTGTCATCAATGTTCTTTATTAAGTGATCATCGAATGCAAGTCCTGCAACGGTTGACAAATAACTTTTCGTAACGCTGAATGTCATATCCACTCTTTTTATATCACCCCATTGCGCAACGATGTAACCATTTTTTACAATAACTCCTGCCGGTTTTCCTCTTTCCCTCATTGGGCCTGCTATCCGGTAACCGGGTTCTCTTTCATGAGCTTTCAAATTAGCAACGCGCAGATCATATTCAGTTTTTGTTTCATTACGAATAGCAAAGCTGACCGCACTGTCTACCAGCGCTGCATTCATTTTAAGTTCTGAAGGTTTTTTTGTTTGCCAGGTAGAGTCGGGGTAGTAGAGTTGCTGGCTATGAGCTAAATGAAAAACAAATAATAGGACCAAACTATAAGAAATCCGGTAAAAGCCAATCTTCATTTTTGATTTGTTGGTTTTGAATTCTTAATAATAAAATAAAGTGCAAGTAATGAGGCCCCAAAAAAAAGTTGAACAATGTATCTATTCTCCAGTGTGCTAACAACCCTTTCGTAACCAAATGGCCTGAAGACCTTACAAAATATTTGAATAAGTGCTAATAAAGTAAAAATTAATGCAAGTGATAATATCAATATTCTGGTTGGTTTCTTGTTCAAACCATATGTGTCATTATTGTTAAACTTAACACGCATATAGATTTATTAATCTTAATAATCAATCACCTGCTCCTCTATCGTCTGTGGTAATTCTCTCCACTCATATTGCTGGTTGCGGAGTTGTGGTTCAAAGCCGGCTTCACGAATTGCCTGCTGAATGCTTTTATAAGTAAAGCGATGTGGTGCCCCAGCGGCACTAACCACATTTTCTTCCAGCATGATGCTGCCAAAGTCATTGGCGCCGGCATGGAGGCAAAGTTGTGCCACCTGTTTTCCTACCGTAAGCCAGCTTGCCTGTATATTTTTGATATTGGGCAGCATGATCCGGCTCATGGCGATCATGCGGATATATTCTTCAGGTGTTGTAAGATTATGAACGCCGCGGATCTTTGCCAGCAGTGTATCCACGTCCTGGAATGTCCATGGAATAAAAGCAAGAAAACCCTTTGCGTGTTCGGGCTTGCGGCTTTGCACTTCTCTTATTTTTATCAAATGCTCAAACCGTTCTTCGATCGTTTCTACATGCCCAAACATCATCGTCGCAGAAGTAGTGATGTTAAGTTTATGCGCTTCATGCATGATGTCAAGCCATTCCTGTGCGCCACATTTTCCTTTACTTATCAACCGGCGAACACGATCGATCAATATTTCGGCGCCGGCACCGGGTAACGAATCCATGCCGGCTTCTTTCAACGCGATCAACACATCGCGATGATTGCCCGCCTTACCGTCGGGTAAACTTTTCTCCAGCTTGGTGATGTGCGCCACTTCAGGCGGACCCAGTGTATGCAACTTGATCGTTGGAAATTCCTCTTTGATCCGGCGAAAAGTATTCACATAAAAATCCAAGCCCAATTCAGGATGATGCCCGCCCTGTAATAACAGCTGGTCGCCGCCCCAGCGTATCGTTTCCTCAATTTTTCTCCGGTAGGTCGGCATATCCGTTATGTATGCCTCGGGATGACCGGGTATGCGGTAGAAGTTACAGAACTTGCAATTGGCGATACAGACATTAGTGGTGTTCACATTACGGTCGATCTGCCAGGTTACCTTGCCGTGCGGCACTTGCTTTTTTCTTAATTCATCTGCAATGAACATCAGCTCGGTAAGGGGTGCATTATTGAATAAAAAAACACCTTCTTCTTTGGTAAGGAACTCAAAACGGGAAGCTTTCTCGTATAGACCGGTTAATTGCATATTCACAACCAGCAAAGGTAAAGAAGGGAAAATCATTCGCTTAATTACCGCCTGTAATTATTTATTGTATTATTATAATATCTTGTCGCGCCGAATGCAGCAAATAAGCAAAACTATTCGTCTATTTGCTGAAGTGTGTTTCAGATGAATTTGCAACGATTGCTATGATACGTAAACGTTTATTACAATTTTCCTTTTGCTTTTTATTAGCTGTTTCCATAAGCGTGGAAGCACAGGAACAATTCATTGAGCCGCCAGCAAAGCTCTTGACCTCATTTCGTTTCAGGCAGTTATCCGGCGGCGTTATTTTACTTAAGGCTCAATTCGGGAGTTTTAATGATACTTTGAATTTTATCTTAGATACAGGCAGTGGTGGTATTTCACTTGATTCCACCACAGTTGACTATTTTAAAATCACGCCAACCCCGTCGGATCTCACGATACTCGGTATTGCAGGTGTCCGTAAAGTGAGTTTTCTTTATAATCAACGACTAAGGCTTCCGGGTCTCACAGTTGACAGCCTGAATTTTCATATCAATAATTATGAAATTCTAACGGCAGTATATGGAGAGAAGATCGATGGCATTATCGGTTACTCTGTTTTGAGCCGCTACATTTTCAACATTAATTACGATAGCCTGAAAATTTCGGTGTATACAAATGGCAGGATGAAATATCCACGCGGCGGCTGGTTGTATGAACCGGTCCTTCGCACACTTCCCGTACAAAGTGCAAGGATACGGGATGCCATCACTACCAATTCACGTTTTTTATTTGATATTGGTGCAGGTCTTTGCCTGATGCTGAACAAAGAATTTATTGATGACAGTAATTTCCTCGACAAGAAAAGAGTATTGTACGCAAAAGAAGCTGAAGGTGTAGGCGGCAAGATCGATATGCATATGACCGTGATAAAAGAAATACGCATAGGTCCCTATCGTTTCCGTAATGTGCCTGTATTTATTTTTGATGACACATTCAATCTTACTTCATATCCCTATCTCAGCGGCATAATCGGTAATGATATACTGCGACGATTCAATTTAATATTGAATTATGCAAAGAAGGAATTTTATTTGATGGCCAATTCGCATTATGGCGACGGGTTTGACTATGCTTATTCGGGAATTGAGCTGTATATGATCGACGGACATATTATTCTTGGTGATGTTGCCAAGGGTTCCCCGGCAGCATTGGCGGGACTGAAAGAAGGCGATATTGTTGTCGGCATCAATAATATCCTGGGGCAAAACCTTCAATTATTTAAAACCGCCTTACAGGCCGCCGGAGAAAAAGTAAAACTGATCGTGACGCGTGATGGCGACCTGATGGAGTTTACTTTCAAGATAAAGACCATATTTTGATCCTTTCTTCTGTCTCAATTGCTAATTTTGCCTCCCAATATTTGCCTGGTTTATTTTGAATCACTATGATACGATTTGAAAAATTTGTATTAACAAATGGATTGCGGGTGGTTGTTCACCAGGACAACTCGACACCCATGGCTGTAGCGAATGTGATGTATGATGTGGGCGCAAGGGATGAGGACCCGGAAAAAACGGGTTTTGCTCACCTGTTCGAGCACCTGATGTTTGGAGGAAGCATTAATATTCCTGTGTATGATAGTCCCCTCCAGATGGCCGGTGGCGAGAATAATGCTTACACAAGTCCTGATCTTACTAATTATTATATATCACTCCCATCAGAGAACCTCGAGACGGCATTCTGGCTTGAAAGCGACAGGATGTTATCACTCGCCTTTAGTGAAAAGAGTCTTGATGTGCAACGCAAAGTTGTTTGCGAGGAATTCAAAGAACATTATTTGAACAAGCCGTATGGTGATGCCGGACATAAGATGAAGGAGCTTGCTTATAAGGTTCACCCTTATCGCTGGTTAACTATCGGGAAAGAATTATCGCACATAGAAAATGCACAACTGGAGGATGTAAAAAAATTTTTCTTTAAACATTACCGGCCTGTAAATGCAATATTGGTTGTAGCGGGTAATGTAACAGTTGAAAAAGTAAAAGAGCTCGCTGAAAAATGGTTTGGCGATATTCCTTCGGGAGAGAAATATATCCGAAACCTGCCCCAGGAGCCCGGCCAAACCGAACCAAGAAAATTGGAAGTAACTGCTGATGTGCCTCTTGATGCACTTTACAAGTCATGGCACATTTATCCACGAGCAGACAAAAGATATTATATCGCTGACCTGGTCACAGAGATACTGAGCGGCGGCGGTTCATCAAGATTGTTTCAATCATTGGTTAAGGAAAAAAAATTATTCAGCAGTATTGATTGTTATCATAGCGGCAGCCTCGATGCTGGTATGCTATCGATCGATGGTAAGCTGGTAAAAGGGGTAAAGATGGAAGATGCAGAAAAGGCGGTGGAGGCCGAACTGGAAAAGATAAGAAATGAAAAAGTCACAGCTGTGGAGCTCCAAAAAGTAAAGAACAAAGTAGAAAGCCTGATCGCGTTTGAAGATATGAGTTTAACAAATCGTGCCAATAGTCTTGCTTTTTATGAGCTGCTTGGCGATGCCGGGCAAATGAATCTTGAGCTGGAAAAATATAATGTCGTTACGGAAGAGGATATTTTAAATGAAAGCAGGACCGTTTTCAGACAGGAGAACAGCAATACGCTTTATTACCTTTCAAAGAATTAATAATGGATGTGATGACAATAGACAGAACGATCGCTCCACCGATTACCGATGCAGTTAATTTTCATCTTGAGCTAAAACCTTATGAAAAATTTACACTTGACAATGGTGTACCCGTATATGCAGTAAATGCCGGTGCTGAGGAAGTAATGCTGGTTGAAATGGTTTTTTTCGCCGGAAATAGTTTTGAGGAGAAAAATCTCGTTGCAGCTTCCACAAATTTTCTATTGCGCAACGGAACTTCGAAAAAGAAGGCTTTCCAGATCAATGAGCATTTTGAATATTACGGTTCGTTTCTGAATCGTTCCTGCTATAATGAAACGTCAACTATTACACTGCACTGTCTTAATAAGCATATTGCCGAGCTGTTGCCGGTCGTTGAAGAGCTGATCACTGATTCTGTTTTTCCGGAAGAGGAGCTTGCGATCTTTAAGCAAAATCAAAAACAGCGCTTAAGTGTGAATCTGAAAAAAAGTGAATTTGTTGCCGGCCGGCTGATCGACTCATATCTATATGGTGAAAAACATCCTTATGGAAAATATACAAGTCATGCGGAATATGATGCATTGAACAGGGAAGAGCTGGTTTCCTTTTTTGATAAGTATTATCGCAATGGTCATTGTATCATATTCGCAGCCGGCAAATTACCGGCGACACTCTTTCAGCTGTTAAATACCCATTTTGGCAAACTTGCGATCGGTAATGATCTTCACAAACCCGTTCATGCTATCACATCAACAAAAAAGCCCGGTGAAAAGATAAGGATAAGCAATGATGAAAATGGCGTACAGGGAGCTATTCGCATTGCAAGAGAATTCCCCAACCGTCATCATCCCGATTTTCAAAAAGCAATGGTGCTGAATAATATTTTCGGTGGTTATTTTGGTTCCCGGTTAATGTCAAATATCAGGGAAGATAAGGGCTATACTTACGGTATTCATAGTTATCTCCAGGATCATATTCAGCGATCAGCATGGATGGTAAGTACCGAAGCCGGTAAAGATGTATGTGAAGCAACAATAGAAGAAGTCTATAAAGAAATGAAACGGTTGCAGGATACACCGGTTAGTGAAAATGAAATGCAACTGGTGAGAAATTACATGATGGGTTCGATCCTTGGTGATCTTGACGGGCCGTTCCATATCATCGCGAGGTGGAAAAATTATGTACTGAACGGACTTGATGGCAACTATTTTTATAGTGCTATTAACACCATCAGGACGGTAACACCTGCCGAATTGCAGGAACTGGCCAATAAATATTTTGATCCGAAAAGTTTCTACGAGCTGGTGGTTGTATAAGAAATGAATAACCGGATTTTATCAATCTATCTTCATATTTACACGTTTTACTTGTTCCCGGATGATCCTTTCTATTTCAGACTCTAAAGTTTTAGGTTCATTTGTTCTTAATTTTTCTTTTTCTGCTTTTATAAAACTTTCCTGTTTCAGCGACAGGTCCGCTATCTGGTCCCGTATTCTTTTTCTTTCAGCGGCTTTTGTTTCGACAATTCTCTTCAGGTCTCGTCTTGAGCTTGTTCTTAAGCTATCAACAAGTGTTTCCATATTTACAGTATCAAGGATCTTTGGATTCTTTTCATAAGCATCCACAAGGTCCCAATCTTCATTATTATTAAACCCTTTGGCAGATTTGGCTTTAGCCCATTGCACAACCTTTGTCGGGTCATTAAGATCGTAGACTATAATGGAATCGGCTCGCAAGTATTCGTACTCCAGTGATATTCTTCTTTTACCATAAGCGACATAGATGCCACCTAATTTCGATTTCAACGTGATTATTGTAGAATCGTAAGGAGTGGGAATCGATAGCGATTCCGCATTTTGATCGATATTAGTAAAGCTTCCATTTCCACACTCGGCACCGAGATTCCAATGTTCTTTGATGCCCTGGTCCTTCGCACCGCAATAAATTGTGTTCACTATTATTCCTTTCTTTCTCGCTTCTTCGCAGGCTTTGGTGAAAGAAATTTTTCCCTGTAAAAAACTTTCATTGCCGGCGATAAAGATCACTTTGTAACTATTAACGGCATTATCCCAATTCAATTGGGTAAGTGAATGATACATTACCTGGCCGCAGTATTCCTCGCCTCCAAGTGTTGCCAGGCCTTTCAATTCTTTGTATAAAAGATTAAGATCACTTGTAAACGGCGTGATCTGTTTTATATAGCCATTACCGGGATCATTGCTGTCTTTTCCATACTCATATAATGCTATCTCGATAGAAGGCATCGTTCCTTCACAGGTCACTTTTGACAAGACATTGACCATGTTCCATAACTGGTTCTTTGCCTGGTCGATCAATCCATCCATACTGTTGCTTACATCAAGCAGGATCGCTGCCTGTATCTTCGGGGCAAATGATTTTGTGACGGTTTTGTTTTCTATTGAAGAATTGAAAATAATAGAGAATATGGCTACAGCTAAAACTGTAGCAGAAAATGCTGGCAGCCGGTTCATAAAATATGGTTTGTGGTGATACCCGGATAACGTCGTCCCGTCTTATTAAAGTTTATCCTTAACAAGCTTTAACAAAACAATATTAGTGGCAGATTGCTTATTCAATTTTCATATTGAAACGCTGCACTTGTTCTTTGATGATCTTTTCAACTTCACTTTCCAAAGTCGGGGCATTAATAATATTTTTTAGTCTTTTCGCTTTTTCTTCATTAATAAAAAGATCCCGTTGCTGACTTATCTGTTGTATTTCCTTCTGTAATGCTGCTCTTTCGCCGGCTTTTTGTTCGACGATCGCCTTAAGCTGTTTACTACTTTTATTTTTTAAACTATCCGGCAATGTTTTTTTATCCACCTTTTCTATTATGGCAGAATCATCGGTTTTTGCATCAACAAGATCCCAGCCGCTGTTTTTATAAGTAAAATTGGAAGCTTTAGCAACTATCCTGTTTACTCCTGCATATCCACTTACTACTGAATTACTTTGATCCATTGCACCTTGTAATTCCTTCTTACCTTTTCCAAAAGCCCCATAATAAATATAGGTGCTGTTCAGTTTCGTATTCAGCGTTATCAAAGTACTGTCGTAGGGGGTTGGAATGTCTTCAGGTTTTGCATCTGAATTAATATTTGTAAAACTTCCGTTCCCACATTCGCCTAAAAGGTTCCAATGTTCCTGTATCCCCTGTAGTCTGTCACCGCAATAAATTGTATTTACGATCACTCCTTTCTTTTTTGCTTCCGCACAAGCCAATGTATATGACACGCTTCCCTGTAAGAAATCCTCGTTACCTGAAATAAATATGACCTTGTAATTTGAAGCACTGGTGTCCCATGTTAATTCATTTAGTGATGTATGAATCACCTGCCCGCAATATTCATCGCCACCATTTGTAGTAAGACTGAACAGGTCTTGTGAAAGCTTATCAAGATCATTGGTAAACGCCGAGATCTGTTTTACATATCCTGTTGCAGCGTTGTTATTGTCGCGGCCATACTCATAAAGGGCAATTTCAATTTGCGGAGTTACCCCATTACATTTTGTTTTTCCCATTGTGTTTACCATGGTCCACAGTTGCGCCTTTGCCTGTTCTATCAATCCATCCATGCTGTTGCTCACATCCAGCAGTATGGCAGCTTGTATTTTAGGATTCTTATTTACCTGGATCGCGGGCTGCAGTGGTGATCGATTATTTATTGCAGGAAGGCTGAGCATTGTATAAGCAGAAAAAAAAACAACGGCAGGTTTCAATAGCAGGTTCATGGCAAGAATTTTCTTTATGATGCAGCGAATTTTTTTTTACACACAGTGCCGGTTATCGTTTGTTGGTGTTTTAACAAATTAAAATTCGATACCTCTTTATTTTATAGGTTTGCAGCATGACATTCGACCGCAGGAATCTCACCAACGAACAGCTTGTAAGTTTTTATCGTTCATTGCTTTGGCCACGGATGATCGAGGAAAAAATGCTGGTATTACTTAGACAGGGGAAGATTTCAAAATGGTTTAGTGGCATCGGGCAGGAAGCGATCGCTGTTGGGGCAACGTTGGCGCTTCAACAGGATGAGTGGATCATGCCCCTGCATCGCAACCTTGGGGTATTTACTACACGTCAGATGCCGCTGCATAAATTATTCATGCAATGGCAGGGCGCCAAAGAAGGCTATAGCAAAGGAAGAGAAAGAAGTTTCCATTTCGGCAATCGTGAACATCACATATGTGGAATGATCTCGCATCTTGGTCCGCAACTGGCTATTGCCGATGGGGTTGCTTTAGCGTATAAGCTTCGAAAAGAAAATAAAGTATCTCTTGCCTTTACAGGTGAAGGCGGAACGAGTGAAGGTGATTTTCATGAAGCATTAAACGTTGCGGCCGTGTGGGACCTTCCTGTGATTTTTATTATCGAAAACAATGGTTATGGCTTAAGTACACCGGTTAATGAACAATACCGCTGCATCAGCCTTGTTGATAAGGCAAAAGGCTATGGAATGGAAGGCGTGATGATCGATGGTAATAATTTGCTTTCGGTTTATGATACGATAAAAGGTGTAAGGGAATACTGTATTAAAAATCAAAAACCCTACCTGATCGAATGCATGACATTTAGAATGCGTGGTCATGAAGAAGCAAGCGGCACCAAATACGTTCCGCAGGAATTATTCAAAATATGGGAGCTCAAGGATCCAATAAAGAATTATGAAAAATACCTGATCGATTCTGGTGTGATAAATGAAACGGAGACAGCTAATATTAAAAATGAATTTAAAAATAAGATCGAAGAAGAATTAGCTATCGGTTTCAATACAAGTGTTATCGTTCCGGATGCGGAAGAAGAGTTGGAGGATGTGTATGCCGTGAAAAGTGAAACGTCAAACGTCAAAAAAATTGACAACTCGAAACCCTTTCATGTTTCACATCTCACGTCTCACGAAAAAAGATTGATCGATGCCATAAGCGAAGGGCTTAGACAATCCATGCAGCATCATCCTAACCTGATACTGATGGGACAGGATATTGCAGAATATGGCGGTGCATTTAAAATAACAGAAGGTTTTGTACAGGAATTTGGAAAAGAAAGAGTGAGAAACACGCCCCTTTGTGAAAGCGCAATTGTTGGCAGTGCATTGGGGTTGTCATTAGAAGGATTCAAGAGCATGATGGAAATGCAGTTTGCCGATTTTGTTTCTGTTGGTTTTAACCAGATCGTAAATAATCTTGCCAGGATCCATTATCGCTGGGGACAACATGCTGATGTAGTGATACGCATGCCAACAGGCGGTGGCGTTGGCGCCGGGCCATTCCACTCGCAAAGTAATGAAGCATGGTTCACCAAAGTTCCGGGATTGAAAATCGTGTACCCGTCGACACCCATTGATGCAAAGGGTTTATTGATAGCTGCGATCAATGATCCAAACCCGGTAATGTATTTTGAGCATAAGGCATTGTATCGTTCAGTAAGCGGACCAGTGCCGGAAGATTATTACGAAATTGAAATTGGTAAAGCAAAACATGTTCGGGACGGTGATGAAATATCAATTATTACTTACGGCAGTGGCATTCATTGGGCCGAAGATTATGCTGCCGAACACCCCGAGATCTCCATTGATATTTTAGACTTAAGAACATTAGCACCGCTTGATTACCTGGCCATTCGTGAAGCTGTACAAAGAACAGGAAGGGTATTGATCTTACATGAAGATACGTTGGTTGGTGGCATTGGTGGAGAGATTGCAGCATGGATAGCCGAGAACTGTTTCGGAATACTGGATGCTCCTGTTATGCGATGTGCATCTTTAGATACTTCTGTTCCATTCAATATTGAGTTAGAGAAAAATTTTTTAGCAGCAAGCCGTCTTCATGATGCTGTAAAAAAATTGATTCATTACTGATCATTTTTTTAATGATTGGAAAATATTCCTGAGCAGCGTGCATGAAAACCCAAGTAAAAGATTAAACGTTTCTTTTTGCAGAAAATACTATGCTGCGCCGGTAAATTCCTTGATTCTACTCTTTAGGAATAGTAAATTTTATCTTGACGATAGTTAACTATCCTTTCTTTCGCTTAATAGTTAAGCAGTTAACAGGAGAGTAAAATCCCTATGCCCCGTTTTTAAAACCGGTTCATCTTTCCTGCCCTTTCGCTATAAAGTGTAAACTTTTATTTTTATTCACAATTCGCTAATTAACTATTGACATTAATTAGGAATATTTATAAAATCCATACTATGAAAAAAACAATTACGCTTGTTTTTGGTTTTTTCTTTTGCCTTTATAGCAACTCCCAGGTGGTAGCGCCATCTGTTGTGAACACCAGCGGTGGTACATTCCAATCAGGTTATTACCAGTTTGAATGGAGCATCGGTGAATTGGCACTTGTTAGTGATATGGCCAGTTCAAACAATTCTCTTGTTATTACAAACGGGTTTATTCAATCACACATTCAATATCCTTCAAGGAATAACAACAATTTTGTTTTTGGAGATGATGAGATAAAGGTGTTTCCTAACCCCGCATCAAGTTATGTTGAAATCAATTTTCTAACGAAGCAACAAGGTCGTATAAAAATTAATTTTTATGATGGGGCCGGTAAAAAGATCCTGACAACATCGGATATGTATTATGGCGTTGGCCTGATAAAGAGAATTCCTGTCAGCAGATTGCCTAACGAAGTTTATATGCTTCATATAGAGCTGGATCCTTATGCCGGTTACACTGCAAAAAAGGGTATATATAAAATAATAAAGATAAACTAAACGTTTTCAGGGTTTAAAATCCATTGCTATGAAAAAATTTTTACTCGTATTTTTTATTGCACTTTCTTCAGTCGTGTTTGGCCAGGTGCCAAACATGATTAACTACCAGGGTGTTGCACGAAACTCGGTAGGAAATGTGTTGCCAAATAAAAAACTTACGATGCGCTTAAGCATCCGGGAAGCGGAAGCTACCGGAACAGTTGTTTATAACGAGACAAGAACTGTTACTACAAATAGTTTTGGTCTTTTTACAATTGCAATCGGTAGTACAGGCGCCACTAATGTTTCAGGAACAATCAGCGGTATTGATTGGAGCAGTGCTGCAAAATTCATCCAGGTAGAAATTGATCCCGATGGCGGATCCAATTTTATAAATATGGGAACGGCGCAGTTGTTATCTGTGCCTTATGCACTTTATGCGGGCTCATCAAATACAGGAACACCAACTGGTGTTGCCGGCGGTGATCTTGCAGGAAACTATCCTAATCCTGCCGTCAAAAATGGCGTTATTACCAATAATAAACTTGCCGATAACGCAGTAACAACTTCTAAAGTTGCCGATGGATCTATCACAATGGCCAAGCTTGGCCCAGACGTGATTCTTGGATCGGGAGGAAATCCAAGCGGACCTGCAGGCGGTGATCTTACAGGCTCTTATCCAAATCCAACAATCAATAATGGCACGATCACATCGGGCAAGCTTGCTAATAACTCGGTAACAACTTCCAAAATTGTTGACGCATCTGTTACAAGCGCAAAACTTGCGGCTGGTGTCATTCCAACATCATTACCTCCAAGTGGTACAGCTGGTGGTGATCTGAATGGGTCTTATCCAAATCCAATAGTTAATAATGGAGCGATCACATCAAATAAAATAGCAGATGGCGCTATCACAAATGCAAAAGTTGGCGACAATGCCATCACCACTTCTAAGGTCGCTGACGGATCGATCACGATGGCTAAGCTTGGACCCGATGTAATTCTTGGTTCAGGTGGAAATCCAAGCGGACCCGCAGGTGGTGACCTTACAGGTTCTTATCCAAATCCAACAATCAATAATGGCACCATCACTTCAACCAAACTTGCTAATAACTCTGTAACTACTTCAAAGATCGTTGATGCATCTGTTACAAGTGCAAAGCTTGCGGCTGGTGTAATTCCAACTTCACTGCCTCCAAGTGGAACAGCCGGTGGTGATCTTGCAGGTTTATATCCTAACCCAACAATTAATAATGGAGCGATCACATCAAATAAACTTGCAGATAACTCGGTAACAACTTCAAAGATCGTTGATGCATCTGTTACCAGCGCAAAACTTGCTGCTGGTGTTATTCCAACCTCATTGCCGCCAAATGGAAGTGCGGGCGGTGATCTGACGGGTTCTTATCCCAATCCATTGGTAAGTAGAATTCAAAATATTTCAGTTAGTAATACAGCTCCTGTAAATGGACAAGTATTAAAATTCAACGGTACACAATGGGTTCCTGCTACAGATGATGTTGGCAGCGGTGGTGGAAGTAATCCGACGGGCCCGGCCGGAGGTGACCTTTCCGGAACTTATCCTGATCCGAATATTGCTTCTGGTGCGATCACTACTCCCAAAATTGCCAATGGTTCAATTGTTACTCCCAAACTTGCTGATGGTGCTGTAAACACAAATAAACTGGCAGACGGCTCGGTTACAAGTGCAAAACTTGCAGCGAATGGTGCTACAGTTGGTCAGGTATTAAAGTTTGATGGTACATATTGGGTGCCTGGCACTGACAATACTGGTAGCGGAGGTAGTAATCCAACTGGTCCTGCTGGTGGTGATCTTACAGGATCATATCCGAATCCAACTATTAACACAGGATCGATCACAACAACCAAACTTGCTGATAATTCTGTAACAACTTCGAAAATTGTTGATGCATCTGTTACCAGTGCAAAACTTGCTGCTGGTGTTATTCCAACCTCATTGCCGCCAAATGGAAGTGCGGGCGGTGATCTGACGGGTTCGTATCCGAATCCTTCTATCACTAAAATCCAGGGAGTGAATGTAACTACAACCGGTGCGACACTTGGCCAGGTTTTAAAATTTGATGGCACGAACTGGATACCGGGAACTGATAACACTGGTAGTGGCGGTAGTAACCCAACTGGTCCTGCCGGCGGTGATCTTACGGGATCATATCCAAATCCGGCTATTACTAATGGTGTCATTACAACAGCTAAACTTGCTGACAACTCGATAACAACTTCAAAAATTGTTGATGCATCTGTTACGAGTGCAAAACTTGCTGCTGGTGTAATTCCAACTTCGTTACCTCCAAATGGAACTGCAGGTGGAGATTTGGGTGGTTCTTATCCCAATCCTTCTGTAAATAAGATCCTGGGAGTTGGAGTAAACAATACCGGACTTGCTTCGGGAATGGTATTAAAATATAACGGCACGCAATGGGCTCCTGCTGCTGACAATACAGGGTCCTTCTCATTGCCTTATAGTTCATCAGCTTCTTCATCATCGAATTTATTTTCTATTACAAATACAGGAACCGGAGCAGCATTGGAAGGGATCAATTCAAACACTGCTGCCAACGTATCCGGGATTGTAGGAAAGATTACCAGCACTACACCGGGTGCAATGTCTGCAGCCGTAAAAGGTGAAAACAGCGGAACTGGTATAAACGGGATCGGTGTTTATGGCCGTCATTTGGGAAATGGCTATGGAGTGTATGGTAACACGGTGGGTGGTACAGGTGTATATGGAAACGCAACCTCAGGTTTTGGATTATATGGAAAGAGTGTATCAGGTACTGCAGTTTTTGGCGAAAGTGCTACTGGTAATGCAGGTTTATTCAGTACTACCAATGTCAGCAATACTCTTGATGCAGTTTACGTCAGTAATTTAGGATTGGGAAATGGAATTTATTCTGAAAGTACCAGCGGTAACGGTATAACCGCGGTGACCAATAGCGGTTCATCCGCAGCCATTTGGGGATTTAATAATAGTGGTGGTGTTGGTATTCATGGAGTAACCATGTTGGGAACTCAGCCCGCAGTAAAAGGCTCGAACACAACCAACGGAGGAACTGCCATTGAAGGAGAATTGCTTAATAGCCCCTCAAGCGGTAACCTGGCAGTATTTAAAGTTGATGGAACAAACAAAGCCAGGATCGACCATACTGGTAAAGGTTTCTTTAACGGAGGAACCCAAAGCAGCGGAGCCGACATCGCCGAAGCTTTCGATGTCGAAGGCGGCCGCAACAGCTATGAACCCGGAGATGTATTGATCATTTCTCAATCATCGGATCGCAAAGTTGAAAAATCCAATACTGCCTATTCCACTTTAGTGGCGGGAGTATATGCTACAAAACCTGGCGTGTTACTTACTGAAGAAAACATTGAGAACGATCTTACAGATAAAGTTCCAATGGGAGTCGTTGGCGTTATTCCAACTAAAGTTTGCGGAGAGGGTGGTGCCATAAAAAGAGGAGATATGCTTGTTACTTCATCCATTGCAGGTGTAGCTATGAAGGCCGATCCTGACAAAGTAAAAGTGGGACAGGTGCTTGGTAAAGCCCTGGAAGATTATTCAAGCGATGGTATTGGAAAAATTAAAGTACTCGTAAGCATTAAATAACTAACATAATCCAATAGTATGAAAAATAATTATCTGAAAATATTCTGTACACTAATAATGACCCTCGCTTTGTGTTCATTAAAAGCACAATCGCTTCAGCAAAAGCACCAAAAAGATATGGAGCTAAGAAAGAAGCAGGTGAATGAAGTTTTGTTGAAAGCAAAAGAACAGCAGGTACAACAAAAGGCGGAAAGAACAAATGAAGTCAATATGCCACAACCTGCGACTTCCGGTACCAGCAGTCCTAAACAGGTCAATACTCAACCTGTACCCGCGCCACAACAAAAAAATGAAATTAAAGCCCGGGTAGAGCCCGCTCCGGGAAAACCAAAACAATTGGCAACACAACAAAAGAGTTCTGGAAAGTAAATAGTGATCAATAATTCTTTTAAGACCGCACGAAAAGATTGTTTGGCTATAGCGAGATAAAATAAGAATGTCCCGGGTATCGGGACATTCTTATTTTATATGATCATCAGATCTTTTTGTTCTTAAGCGTTTTCAATAATTCATCAACCGCTTTCTCGAGTTGTTGATCTCTGCCGGCACTCATCAATCCCGGATCATTTTTAATTTTTATATCCGGCTCGAGTTGAGTGTTCTCACAAAACTTTCCGTCAGGTGTGCGCCAGCCGCCTTGTGGTATTCCAAATACAAGTGTTGGATCTATCTGTGTTTCCCACCAAACAAATGTTCCGGTACCTGGCACCGGCATTCCAACTGTTTGACCGATCTCTTTTAATTTATAAGCTACAGGGAAAAGATGCGCATCGGAATAATTGCTTTCACCCATTACTACTATCGAAGGTTTTACCCATTTTGTTTGCGGCTGGTATCCTATCTGTTGCCCATGCGGAATAATATCAAAATATTTTTTACCACTGAGAAAATCAGAAAGCTGCTCGTGCAAATTTCCACCGCCATTAAAACGTGTATCGACGACAATCGCTTCTTTACCTAAGTTTTTACCAAGTACTTCATCGATCACAACTCTCATGCTAGGATCGTTCATACCGCGCACATGCACATAACCGATCTTTCCTCCCGATAAACGTTCTGTTTCTTTTCTTCGGTTCTCGACCCAGCGACGGTAAAGCAACTCATTCTCCTCGCCCAGGGTGATTGGCTTCACCGCTTCTTCCCATCTTGTATTTGATTGCGGATCATAGATAGAAAGCAAGGTAAGTTTCCCGGCCTTGCGATTCAGGAATTGATAAAAATCTTTATCAGGAGTTATTTCTTCCCCGTCGATTGCTTCAATAATATGGCCCGCTTTTATCTTTGATACATCTTTATCCAACGGGCCTTTATCGAGCACTTCTGTAAGCTTCAATCCTTTTCCCGTGTAGTCATAATCAATAAAAATTCCAAGTGCCGCAGTAGCATCGGTATTCACTTGTGGTGGTGCATAACGACAACCGGTATGAGATGCATTCAATTCACCCAACATTTCGCCGAGCATGTCTGCAAAATCATAATTATTACTTACGTAAGGCAGAAACTTTTTGTACTCTTTATAATAATATGACCAATCCACGCCATGCAGATCGGGTACATAAAATTTTTGTTTCATCTGCCGCCAGGCATGTTCAAATACATACGCCCTTTCTCCCGCTGCATCATGTATCATTTCACCATTGATATTTACATTGTCGCGTTTATTATTTTCAGGATCGAGCTTGATGATCTTTCCACTGGAAACAATGAACAATGATTTTCCATCTTTGGAAAGTTTGAAGCTGGCCTGGTTGGCATCCAGCTTGGTTACCAGCTTTGTTTCTTTTGTTCGCAGATCGGTCATCCAAAGATCTGCCCCGGTTTCAAAACGTGCCAGGTAATAGAGCTTATCATTGTTGTTGTTCATAACAGCATCACTCATCACGGAGGTATGTGTTGTAAGTCTTACCCTTCTGTCGGCAATATTGTCCCATTCAATTTTCAGATCATTGGAACTTTTATCAGGTTTAGTAGTGTCTTTCTTCTTTTCTTTTTCTTCCTTTTCCTTCACCAGTGCATAATCTTCTTTTGATAACTGGAAACGGTCAAAAGCATCCTGGGTCAGAAATACTGCATAGATATCTCCTGACGCGGACTGCGTATTTTGGGCGCGGTATCCATCCCGATCACTATACCAGTAGATCATTTTCCCATCCCTGGAGAATGCGGGACGGATATCCGAATAACCGCTTTGTGTCAGGTTGATCAGTTGATTTTTTCCATCTGCCTGTACAATACCAACATCACGGATAAAACCAAGACCCGTCATATAACTTGTCACGAGCCATTTGTTATCGGGACTCCAGTCGAAACCAAGATCACCATCGGCATAAGAATAGTTTTTATCAGCAGGTACTACCGTGCGGCTTTTTTTATCGGCAAAATTGTAGATCCTGATAGTAGTGCGATTTTCGAGGTAGGCCACTTCTTTTCCATCAGGAGAATACAAAGGTTGAAACTCTTCTTTGTCCGTTGCTACCAATGGCTCTTCTTTCAATACAGTGGATGCATAGAAGTAGGATTCTTCTTTTCTTGAAATGGTAGCAGTATAAATATTCCAGTTATTATTTCTTTCGGCTGCATAAATAAGCGTTCTGCCATCAGGACTGAACATAGCGCTACGTTCCTGTGTTGGTGTATTGGTAATTCTTTTTGTAACGCCACCTTCAACACTGCTGACAAAAACCTCGCCGCGAACAACAAATACTACTTCTTTTCCATTAGGTGAAACGGACATTTCCGTTATCCCTGCATTGACCGGAAGAATTTTTTCCTGGTTACTTCTGCCATCTATCATGATGGAAACATTCAGTTTTTTCGGGCTATCACCTTCTTTCAATGTATAGATCTCTCCGTCGTAGTTAAAACAAAGTATGTTATTATCAGAGGCCGTAAGGAACCGGACAGGATTCTTACTGAATTTGGTGAGTGCATTCGTTGCCCCGGCATTGCTTAAAGAAGATTTATAAATGTTATAAGAACCATTTGCTTCGCTCAGGTAATAATAATCATTGTTGTTACTGCTGAATACCGGGTTCCTGTCTTCACCATTGAACTGGGTAAGCTGTGAGAATTTTTTTGTTTTGAGATCATAAGACCAAAGATCTCTTGTTACGGAAGAAGTGTGATGCTTGCGCCAGTTATCTTCAAAGCCTTTGTAATCATGAAAAATAATTTTATCGCCACTGCTATTGTAGCGGGCATTGATGGCGGGTTGTGTTATTACCAGTGTAGCTCTTCCACCCTGAACCGGCACTGAATAGAGTTCATTCATTCCTGCTCCCGCCATTTGGGCATTAGTGGAAAGATCGATCCGGTTCGAACTAAATAAAATTGTTTTCCCATCCGGTGAAAAATCCCAGGGAAGGTCAGCACCTGAATAAAAGGTAAGCCGTTTTGCTTCACCACCTGCGGATGGCATTACATATACATCAAAATTTCCAAAGCGGTCCGATGCAAATGCGATCCATTTTCCATCGCGGCTCCATACAGGCATATAATCATAAGCTTCATGAAGTGTAAGCGGGGTGGCCTGTCCGCCACCGGAAGAAACTCGATACAGATCACCCTGGTAGCTGAATACTACTGTTTTTCCATCGGGGGAAATAGCAGGATAACGAAGCCACAATGGATTTTCCTGGGCAATTCCCGCAAGGCTGAGAGAGGCAACTATCAGCAAAAGAAATGTTTTCCTCATAGCATTTAGTTTTAAATGTGAGAAGATAATCAGGTAATTTTTCATGCTTTACATATCCTAATATAGGATAGTTTAAGAAGCGACGAAGATTTTGAGTGGTCATTCTTTATTCGTTTTACACAGACGGTGAAATTGCAAAGGGTTTAATTTTAGTATCATGACGGGTGGCGATCGTTTTTATTCAAGATGATATACGTTTTTTAATATTTCCAATAACCCCGTGGCCTGATTTAATAGCGATCTTATATCCCGCCTGTTTGCTTTATTGATCCCGTTTAATCCATATATCCTGTAATTCCACTCAGAAAGTTCCCGGCTACTATATGATTGGAAAGAACTATTATCCGGAGGCGGTCTAACCACAGTCGAATTCTCATCTATCATCTGGCTAAAAATAAGTGCATCAAAAATTTTTGCTGCTGCCGTTCTGTAATGTTCGATCTGGTTCTCTTCTACCGCATATTGCCCCAGTATGTTTCTTACACTTATATCATATTTGGCAATACTATCAACAACAGCACGATTGCGGATCAATCGCAACGCTCCTGAATTTTTTAGTTGCTGCATGGTACCATCATTAGGAACAAAACGATACGGAAGCGTACGGCCGATCAGAATAGCGTAAGGATATACTTGTTTAACAAAGTCGGTGGGCCGCGGGCTGTTCATCATAAACGAAAGGGAATCCAACATCCGTTCTTTTGCTGATCTTGCA
>Ga0075420_100001447_pt1 | contig 20192 bp, 27 predicted proteins | sample SoiMetdeltSBSDD4_FD_75296 | JGI IMG/M metagenome (GOLD analysis project Ga0075420, IMG submission 75296) | Bulk soil microbial communities from a Populus tree surrounding site in Tennessee, USA - Soil MetaG P. deltoides SBSDD4 | ecosystem: Environmental > Terrestrial > Soil > Tree plantation... | reverse complement strand
CTGGCGCGACAGCTCGTTCAACACTCCATCGACCAGCACTCGAATGGCGCGCAGGGGGTGCTCTTTGGGCACGCGTTCCTCGGGCGAGAGAGAGCTGAACATGGCGGCTTACTGGGGATCGTCTCCACGCATCGCCTGGTCCTCCGTGAGAGGGGCACAAGGGCTCGCAAGATTGTACCCGATGCTCAACCTTTCGCGGGATCACAATCCGGAGTTTTTCAGCAGCCTGCTAGAAGAGCGATATCCTGAGCGGTTTGCGGCGATCCAGGAAAAATACGATGGACAGATTGACGCCATCAACCAGAAAATTGTGGAATTGGAACGGGTGAACACCTGAGTTGTCGAGCTACGTATGTAGTGAAAAAATTACTACAACCGTAATACTTTGTAGCAGCCGTTCATATTATTAGGGAGTTTTGCTAGACAATCGAAGATGCCCTGCATGGCAGCGGTCTTACATACCAGACACGGCCGTGACAGATGCTGTTGATTAATCCAGAAATGCCAAAATGGCGAGGTTTGTTCGGCGGCAAGTAGAGCCTGTAGGGTTTCTTGCCCCGCCCGTGCGAAGTTTTACTCGAAGAGAGCATTGGGGAGTCTACACAGCCATAAACGGTCTCATTTTCCTTTTCTCACGACCATTATGCCCCGGAAGGCACGACGAGATAGATTTCAGAGCCCTATGTTTTCACATGGGTTTAGAGCTTATCGTAAATTTTTGTTCCGTCGGGGCAAGAGACCCAACAACGGCGCACCGAGGACGCCTGTAGCCGACACGGGGGACATCAGCGCCGCTCAGGTCATGCGGCGTGCCGCACCGCATGGGATGATCCTAGAGGGACCGGCGTAGTCCTACGCACGCCTCGCGACGAGGAGCCGGTAGAGCCCGAGCAGGATGAGCGCCCCGATCAGCGCCATGACAAAGCCCGCGGCCTCGTCCGGGCCGTACAGTCCGATCGCCCGCCCGAGCCAGCCGCCGAGCAAGGCACCGACGATGCCCAGCACGATCGTCACGATAATGCCGCCTGGGTCGCGCCCCGGCATCACCAGCTTGGCGAGGGCGCCGATAATCAACCCGAAAATGATCCAGCCCAAGATGCTGAACATCGTCATCTCCCCTGTGAACTTGTGTGTCGCCGTGGGCCTGTGCGTCGCCATGGAATAGCCACGTACGTGCAGCAGTGCACGTGGCTTCCGCACCAATCTCCGGCTGGTGCGGTGTGCGGGAGGTATCTCCGTAGGACGGACCATCAGGAGACATTCCGCTCATAGGCCGCCAGAACCTGCGGCCGCGTGTCGGTGACGAACACCTCCAGGAGCGTGCCATTCAGACCGTCATAGCACCCCGTCCATTGGATCGGATACCACCCGTCCTGCCGGAAGCGCGCGTGCCACGCGGCGATGTACCCCTGCACGGCGGCGATGACATCCGGACACAGGCGCGCCATGGTGTCGAGCACCGTCTGGGAGGACACCCCATCGACTGCGGGCGCGAGATGCGTGAGATAGATCGTTCGCCCCTCATCTCCCGCAGTGAGATGCCAAATCACCATGCAGGCTTGGGCCAGAATGGTGCGCCGGTCCGCAGCGGTGCACCCGTCGAAGGCCCCATAGGCCTGCAAACGCTGCGCCACGATGGCCCGCAACTCCAGCAGTGAGGGGGTGTCCACGGACTCGATGTGCATGCCGCACCTCCTATGCCGTGACCTGTAAGCCCGCCTCTCACCTGCTCCACATCCAGCCGGTGCGTCTGGCCTCCCCTTTCCTCAATTTGATAAATTGATCACGTTGAAAACTAAGATAACATGAGGGGTGACCAGATGGGGGTTCCAGGAGCAAGCGCCGGAAAATGTACGGTAAGCAGGATCACCGAGAAATTCCTCTTGATAGTTTGCACCTGTTTTCATCAGTAAAATAAGGTGTTCGAGGCATGCTACCGGACATGATAATCGGGGAGCAACCGCATGCCTTTTCAGCAGGCGCCTCATCGTTGCCTGTTTTAGCCGAGGCTAACTTCTTCATCTACAAGCACTTCTGGCTTACCGTACATTTTCCGGCGCTTGCTCCCGAAACCCCAAACAGTTTCGGCGCTTCGTGATGCAGCTCAACCGCATCCTCCACGGCCATCACTGGCTGAAGCACGACCAGGGCATCGAGTGGGCGCGGACCCTAGAGTACCAAGAGCGGGGGGTCCTGCACTATCACGTGCTTCTCGCGGGCGTCTCCGGCCTGCGGCCGCGTGACTGCGCGGCGCTGTGGTACGCGCGGGGAGGTCTGGCCAACATCGGGCCGATCCGGAACACGGTGGCCGCCCTGCGCTACGTCAGCAAGTTCGTCCTCCAGGGCGGGGAATTGGATTTTGAGCCGCGGATGCGCCCGCCGCAGCGCTGAACCCCCGAGCGACGCGGCCATGCCCCGCTCGGGAGACCCGCCGCACTAGACGGGAGGAGTCTGTCCGCAGCCAGGGGAGCGGGGGGGTTGTGACGCGCGCAACACCACGTCCGGCGGCTCGTGCGCATCAGTTTCCGGCAGGCGCGTTCCCACACCTCGCGCGCATGTCTCCTCACGGCACTCCCGCGCGCGCACTTCCACCCGTGCTGTCAGTACAGGGTCACGCGCCTCGCGTCGACTGGTCCCCACACGCCTCTCATCGGGCATGTCGCCGTGTGCCTTCGGACACATGCAATCCGCTCCGTCCGTGTCCTGCGCGCTCATGCCCATTGTCCGATGCCTGCGGTGACGCCGGTGGTCCGTGCGCGATCAGGCCGTGGGGCACGTCAGGCGGCAGGCGTCCTCCGGTGTATCCGCTCGATCGCGTGGCGTGGGCCGGCCGTGCGTGCCGGTCACGGCGTCCCACCGCGCTTCGCTGGTGTCGTCGCCCACCGCGCCGTCGTCCTCGTCGAACAGCGGCAATTGCAGCCCGAAGCGCGCCTTGGCATGCTCCCGATACGTCTGCGCCTTGACCAAGTGGTGCCGCGCCATGCCGTAGTGGTAGGCCACCACCTGCCGGTACTCCTCCGGCCCGAACAGCTCCTCCTGCATGAACATGCGCTCCGGCCGGCCGTCCTCGCCCGCGCGCACGATGTTGGCCAGGGTCGGCCAGCCGCGCCCGTCGGTGACCTGCCGCAGCATCCGGCGCACGTGGATGCGCTCCATGTGGGCCACGGCCTTGCGGTAGAACGCCTCGGTGAAATAGCCCTGGCTGCGGCACAGCTCGACATACTCCTGGATGGTGCCCCAGCGTTGGAGCTTCGTGACCTCTGCAAAGTGCTCCCGCGTCCCCGGGGTGGGAACTTCGTGGGGGCTCGTCATGGTGGACTCCTCCTCGCACGGGACTCGACGCTGATCACCGGGCGCCGGCCGTCTGATGCCCGCTCCCTGTCGTGGCAGGGCTCTGGCCTCCCGAGGCGTCAGCGGATCCGCCTGACCCGTGTCGCCCGCCGGCGCCTCGGGTAGCCGATGAACTCCGTGTTCACCCGGGCAACACACTAGGCCTCGGCGGCAGCGCCCCGCAGCCCCCGGGCGTCGAGCAGGACGCAGTGACCGCAGAGGACCGGCTCGGGCCTCTCAAGCTTGGCCAGGGCCATGAGTCGGTGCCGGACCTGGCGCCGCAACTCCGTCAATGTCGGCATGGCCGTGCGCCTCCTTGCACCGGCGGTGCGGGCGCTTGAGGGCGACCCGCCCGGCCAGCCCGTCCTCCCCAAGGGCATCCGCCGACCGTCGTGGTCAGAGGACTGGCATATTAAAGGCGATTGACTGAACACGATTAACTCTGCATCGTACCAAACATGAGGCTGAATTCGCAAGGAAAAAGTTGCGCGCGTCGACCTGAGAGAGCCTGAGCGTGGGCGACGTCTTCGCCTTGGAGGCGATGTTTGCGGCCAGTATACGGTTGCTCAGGATGACTCCCAGGGTGCAAGGATCGAAAACCCTTGCGCAAACGGCCAGGCGACCAAGATCGTTAGCGACCTGAGCCATCATCGTGCGACCGTGTCATTCAGCGCCATGGATGTCTGCTCGGCGCGCGGTGGCCGGGAGTGGCGCCTCAGCCCCTGCGGCACACGGATCTGCCGGGTGTGCCTGCACCGGGCGAATCGGGCGGGCTTGCGGCTGGACGAGTGGGCCGAATCGCAGGCCGCGCAGCAGGCGCGTGAGGTGGAAGCAGAGGTGGGTCGCACGATGGCCTGGTATGCCACTGACTGCGCGCGCCTCCATAGGCCATTGTGAGATCGGACGGTTGACGCGATCCTCGCGGGCGTGGAGTTGTGCGCAGAATGTGGTCCTCCGGTCGGAGCACGTCAACGGCTGCACGAGTGCAGCCCTCATGACAATTTCCCAGACGTTGGCGGGGCATTCACTCGCCGCGAACCGTGGTGATCCTACGAGCCATCACGACGATCGCCTGATGGGCGCGGGACGGAGGATGTCGATCCCTCCCAACATCGGGAAATATTATAGCGCTGTATGCCCCGGGCATCCGGCTCTGCCTGACGCACCCCGCTGGTCGCCGCCCGAGCCCACTCTGCCAACTCGTCGCACGTTTCCCGGGTCTCGAAGGGACCGACGACGTCCAGTCGGTACCCCGGTCCGGTATTCGTACTGGCGAGGAACCACCAGGCCCAGAGCAACATGCCACTCCAGGTGAGTCTTCGCATGGCGTGTCCCTCCCTCCTTTGTGCTGGCGCGACTGGTACGCGCACGCTTCCTGTCATGTTAGTCACACAGACGGCCTGTTGTACGGAAGGCCGCGAGGTCCGTCTATTGAAATCATCTGATCCCATCACGCTTTACGTCTGCATAGCGACCAGTAGCGGAGCACCCGCCGCCGACTCGTCTGAGCCACGGGCCTTGTGCTATGAGGAAGGCGGACTCGGGGCGGACGCCCAACGCGTGGCCACGTCTTTCACCATGGCCATGAAGTACGCGCCTCTCATCTTGGTAATACGGCGCTCGCGGTTGGCCTGGCGGGTTTCGGAGATCGCCATCCAGAGCAGACCCTCGGGGTGCTCGCGAATCACCTTCTGGTACGCCGCCTGATTCCCCGCGTCGCCGCAGACGGCAAGGATTTCCTCGAGGAGGGTCTGCTCGGCGCCGTTGAGCGCGGTGTGCGCAGGGTTAGCGCACGTCTCGAACTGTTGGGTGAGCTGCTCCGCTAACTGCCGGCGGATTCCTCGCGGGCCTGCTGGTCCTCAAAAAGCTTGTGCCCCGGCCAGTAGGTCACGATGTAGTCTTTGTGGTTCGCGGCCTTGCGGTACTCCCACCTGGCGAGAAACCGTTCACGTGCCAGTTCGCGATGTGAGGGATCCAGTTGCTCTTTGATGGGAGAGATATGCGGACGATCCTCAAGCAGAAATCCCTGTTATATTCATATCTCCCTACTGAGTAGCTGGCTATAAATTGGTTATAAGCTCCCTACTGAGTAGCTTTCTCATCCCTAGTATATAGCCACCTAATTAATAGCCTCCTACTGAGGAGGTAATATCTACCTATTATATAGCCGGATACTCAGTAGCTATCTTTACGTAAGATAAGGCGTTGTCCGACGCAATAAACAATTGGTCTCCTATTGATGCCTACACATTCGCGAGTTGTCACACCTTTGCCCCTATTTCCCTTGACATCTTATGTAAAGAACCATATGTTTGCTCTGATTTCAGCCGGATTGTCATAGAATACTCAGGAAAACCTTTGTCATGAACAAGCGAACCCCTAGCGCGAACGGGTATTTGACCATGAAAGAGGCCTGTCGGCGTCTCGGCATTTCGCCGCGGACGCTGCTTCGGAAGGAAAAGAGCGGCGACATTCCTCCACTCCCCCGGGACCCTCAGAACGGGTACCGGCGCTTCACGGAAGAGGATATCCTGCGGCTGCAGCTCATCCTGAGTTCCTGAGGTATCACCGTATGGGGCTAGTCATAGCGGTGTCGAACCAGAAGGGCGGGGTCGGCAAAACGGTCACCGCAATTAACCTCTCCTACACCCTGGCGACCCTGGGTGAGCGCGTGTTGTTACTTGACCTCGACCCTCAGGGGAACGCGACCTTCGGCCTCGGACCGGATCCGGACGGGCTCGAGGGCAAAACCGCGTTCGACGTCCTCATGAGCGAGCCGGGGATGACCGAGCTGAGTCTCCACGACACCTCGCACGCCAATCTCAAGCTGATCCCGGCCAATGTCGATCTTGCCGGCGCCGAGGTCCACCTGACCCGCGACCTCGTCGGCGGCACGGTGCAACTCCGTCGCGCCCTCCAGCCGATTCAAGGGGCATTCGACTTCATCGTGATCGACTGCCCACCCTCTCTGGGCGTCCTGACCCTGAACGCCCTCATGGCCGCCACCGATTTGTTGATCCCGATTCAGACCCACACATATGCGCTCAAGGGCATGAAAGATCTGATGGTGACGATCAAGCGCGTGAGCGATGCCAGGGGCCATCCTGTCCCACTTCTCGGGGTGGTGATCACGCAGTTCCAGCTCCGGACGACGATGCACCAGATCCTGGAAAAAAAGATTCGCGAGTACTTCGGTCCAAAAGTCTTCGAGACGGTAATCCATCACACTGTCCGCGTGCAGGAGTCGACGTTCCAACGGGCCCCCCTGCTCCAGCTGGATCCCGAGTCCAGACCGGCCCAGCAATACCTGAAGCTTGCCGAGGAGGTTCGCGCTCGTGTCAAAGCCGCGCCGGTCCGCCGCAGAACTCGAGAGGCAAGTTGACCACCAGATGCGGGAGTTTTTCGGAGACGCGCCACTCGCACGCGGTCTCGACGCCTTCTTCCCTCAGACTGCACCTCCGATTGCTCGCGAGGTAATCCCCGCTTCCGCACGCCCGCGTGTGAACCCTCCTTCTACCCCACCATCTCCGGCAGCCGAACTTCGCGAGGACCTGCCGGAAGCATTCCTGGCCGAGGCGTTTCGCATGGTCATGGATTTCGTTCTCCCCACGCTGCCGCTCGCGGCCCAGGTGACGTACCTCTGGCTCTTCCGGTACGCTTACGGGTTCAACCGCAACCATTGCCGGGTGAGCCGGCCGGCGCTCATGCGGGTCACGGGCTTGAGCAAGCGTGGGCTGGACCTGTCTCTCGCCGCTCTCGAAAAACTCAAGTGGATCGGGACGGTGGAGGTCAGCTACCGGCAGGGTACCCTATATCAAATCTACCTTCCGCATGAGCGATCGGAAGAGCTTTCAACCTCCCTACTTAGTAGCCGGCTACTACCTGGCTCCCTACCACCTGAACCTAAGAGAGAGAGTATTAATTATATAAACTCTCTGTCGGGTAATGGGCTCAGAACTAGCCATCTATCTAATAGCCAACTACTGAGTAGGGAACTAAAGAATGATTCCTCTCCCTTTGAACAACTTGCCGACTCTCGGTTGGAACAGCTTCTCGACAAGTTCTATGCCGGCCTCAACCAACGCCGGATCTCCTCGATGAAGCGGGAGCGCGGGCTGGCCGTGCTGGCTCGCTTGCTCCGGGATGGCTATACGATCGATGAAATCGCCTACGCCATCGACTGGACGATGGCGTCCATTTCGGGACTGCACTCCATCGGCATTCTACCCGAAGTCATGGGACAGGCACTCGCGGCGCGCGAACGCCTGCTTGCCGACAGTGGAGCTCAGCCAAACAGGCAGGCGGTTGAGGAATCAAGCGCGCGGGCGCAAGCGGAAGCCGAGCAGCGACAAATCGAAGCGATGAAAGCCACCTTTCCCCCGGAACGCCTGAAGGCACTGCACGAGGACGCCCGAGCACTGGTGGAGGAGGAACACCCGAACCTCAAATTCGGCCAGGACATTCTGATACGGCTAAAGGTCGATGAGCTGGTCAAGGCGCAGTATCTGGCATAACGCAGTTCACCGGCACGCATGACCTCGCCTATGACCCGGCGCCGAAGGAAATGGCCCTGGCCCAGGAGTACCTGACAACCTACGGGCCGGCGCGTGCCGCCTTTGTCGTGCGCCATGCCCTCGAGGCCGCGAAGGCGGTGGACTTCCCTATCCAGACGTTCGGGGGCACGAAGCATTTCCTCCCGTGAGCCCTGGCGGCCTGGGACAGGGATGCGAAATCGGCGGAAGCGACACAAGAGGCAGAGGCGCGGGCGGACGAACAGTTCCGCCTGGAGCAGGAGGAGCGCGACAGGCGGCAGCGGTTGGCCAAGATGCGCGCGACCTTGCCCGAAGCGGTGCGTATGGTCCTGACACGTCGTGCCGAGGCGGCATTGACGGCCGAGGGCGTGGCGCGCACGCGTCTAGGCTATGACCTGTTGGTCAAGCTCAAGGTGGATGAACTCCTGGGGCAGGACGATCTCTCGGCGCCCACGCGAGATGATCACCAGGCCCTGGACACCGTTATGGCGATCGCTGGCACGCGCCGGATGGCCGAGCCCAGGACCAGCGCCGTTGAAGGGGAACCTCATGGCTACCATCCCGGCGCTTGAGGCCCGCCTGCATGCTCTGTGGGGTAAGGGCGACGCCCGGACGCCCGGCGAGGCGGTGGCGCTCGACCGGTGGCGCACGTCGCCCGAAGCCGCCATGCCGCCGGGGGAGTTCTACCCGCATGTCTTGGAGGTCCTCCACCTGTGCTGGTGTGTTGACCGTGTGGACGCGATGCAGGGCCTCTGTCGACGAGGAGGGATACGGCCATGGACATCCGCCACATCTTGGCGCCCACGGACTTCTCCGATCGCTCGAAGCAGGTCCTCAGCGACGCGCTCGAGCTGGCGCAGACATTCGGCGCGACCCTCGCGCTGCTGCATGTCCTTGAGCCCTCGCCCTACCTTGGGGAGTTCACCCCGCCGACGATGGGCGCGGACTTGCTGAGCGACCTGGAGCGGCAGGCCAGCGCTGCGCTGGCCCGGATGCTGCCGGAGGCGCAGCGGGCCACGATCGAGGTGACCCGGTCTGTCGTCATGGGGTCCCCGCCTCTGAAGATCATTGAGACGGCGGAGGCCGACCACGCGGACCTCATCGTCACGGCGACGCACGGACGCACCGGGCTCAGCCATCTGGTCATGGGCAGCGTCACCGAGCGCGTGGTCCGCACTGCCCCCTGCCCAGTGCTCACCATCCGGCCGGCGGCGGAACCCACGTGAGTCACGCCCGTGCGGCCCGCATGCCTTCATACCTGTCGTCGCAGAGGCGCTTCCGGAGAAGGAGAACAGGCCTATGTTCAAGAACATCCTTGTGCCGGTCGATTTGACGGACGTACACCAGCCAGCGCTTGAGATCGCCGCACGGCTCGCGCAGGCGAACGACGGAGAGGTGACACTCCTCCACGTCGTCGAGGTGATCAGCGAGGTGTGGGCCACGGAAGACCGGGAGTTCTACACCCGCCTCGAACAGACGGCCCGCGACCACCTCGCGCGGCTCGGCCACTTTTTTGAAACACACGGGGTGCCCCGACGGGAGGAGGTCGTCTTCGGCCACCGTGCCCCGGAGATCGTACGCTATGCCGGGGAAATCGGGGTTGATCTGATCGTGCTGAAATCCCATCGCATCGACCTGCAGAATCCTGCCGCTGGCTGGGGCACGGTGAGCTACAAGGTCAGCATCCTGGCCCAATGTCCTGTGCTGCTCGTGAAATGAGACCCGCTCAGCACAGACGCCACGAGCGCGTCTCGCGGCGACGAGCGGTCGCGCACAGGGCAGCCTGCGTCACAACATCCTTTATTCCCGTGCGCACGGAAGCCGACCGTCCTTTGAAGTGGATGATGGCAGGCTTATCGGATCACCTCGGTGGCTTGGAAAAGAAGTGTAGGGGGGATGGTGAGGCCCAGGGCCTGGGCCGTCCTCAGGTTGATGACGAACTCAAACTCCCAGGGTGTTTGCACCGCCATCTCGGCTGGCTTGGCGCCTTTCAGGATCTTGTCGACGTGATAGGCAGACCGCCGATACAGGTGCCAAAAGCTTGGCCCCCATAACATCAGACCACCCGCCTCGAGGAAATCACGCGTTTCATCGATCGCCGGGAGGTGGCTCTCGATCGTCCACTCGGCAATGCGGGCACGGTGCTGCACCATAAAGGGGTCTCGGAGCACGGTCAGCGCCTCCGCACGCTGCTGGATGGCCGTGGCAAAAGCCACGTCAAAATCGTCCGATGTCTTGACTGCCAACGAGAGGAGCTGGAGCCCCAGCTTCTGGCTGGCGGCCTGCGTCTTTTTGAACAGCTCCGGGGTGTTGGGGTGCAGGGGATGCCATAGCACCGCGACTCGAGAGAGTCCAGGGACGGTCTCTTGGAGCAGCGCCAAGCGCTTCGCGGCCAGCTCCGGGGAATTCTGGGGCATGCCGGTGATATTGCCACCGGGCCGCCTCAGGCTGGCCACGAGTCCGGATTGGACGGCATCGCCACTATTCGTCATTACGATGGGGATGGTTTGCGTAGCTTGTTTCGAGGCCAGGCTCCCTTCCGAACCACCCGCGACAATGACGTCGACCTGGAGCCGCACGAGTTCCTCGGCCAGCTGGGGGAGTTCTGCTGTCGTGCCGAAGCGATACGCCATCGTGATGTTCTGGCCCTCCTGATAACCAAGCTCGCTGAGGCCCTGTCGCAACCCCGTGAGGAAAGGATGGGACACATGCGTCACCGAACTCGAGAGAAACCCTAACCGAAAGATCTTCGTTGGCGGTTGCGCATTGACGGCGAGGGGCGCCACGAGGAAGGTGAGGGTCAGGGTGACGAGAAGTCCGAATCCGTGGACACGATGCGCGGACACACCAGTGGTGAGGAGACTGCTGCCTGTCGCCTTCCGTCCTAAATCGCGAACTTCCCTCCGTCCTCTGATGGCTAACCCTTAATTTTCCATGCTTATAGATACTCGGATTGCGCAAGTGATTTGCTTTCTTTATCATTGGCGAACATGGAAGAGAGCCGACGTTCGATGCGTCACGTGATTCGTGTGCGGCGGATCGGGCCTGCCGCACGCCCTCAATCCTTTCACGCAGACGAAGGAGGGACAATGCGAGCGACGACGTGCAGGGCTCTGGTGCTGACGATGGTCGCGGGACTGCTGGTCGGCTGTGCCACGGCGCCCGCCTCCCGCCCGGAGCGGGAGGCGTTACGCACGGAGAGCGGGACGGCGCTGCAGCGCATGAGCGCCGAGGACCCCGGGGTGACCGCGCTTGTCAAGCGGGGGACCGGCTACGCCCTCTTCCCCACGGTGACCAAGGGCGGCCTCGTCGTGGGTGGTGCCCACGGCCAGGGGGTGCTGTACGAGCAGGGGCGCCACACCGCCTACTGCGACCTGACTCAGGCGACGGTGGGCGCGCAGGTCGGGGGCCAGAGCTTCAGCGAGCTGCTCGTGTTCGAGAACCGGGCCGCCTTGGACCGGTTCAAGGCGGGCCAGCTCGCCTTTGCCACTGATGCCTCGGCTGTGGTGTTGAAGACGGGGGTGGCCACCGCCGATGTCCCCTTCGTGGAGGGCGTCGCGGTCGTGGTTAGCCCCATTGGGGGGGCGATGGTGGAGGCCGCCATTGGGGGCCAGCAGTTCACGTGTCAGGCGAGGTGAGCGCCTGGGTCACCCGTGTGTGCAGACGTGCGGCGGGGGCGCCCCCGCCGCTGAGGGACGATGCCCTACCAGTTCAAGCGCGAGCCCTTGCTGCCTGAGGAAGCGACCCGCCTGGCGCAGGCTTGCCAGACAGTGCGGTAGAAGCGCGTCATCCGGACGCTCCTCGATACGGGGCTGCGGGTCTCGGAGCTGGCCGGCCTCGGCCCGGGGCAGATTGACTGGCAGGGTCACCTTTTATGGCAAAGGGGGCCGTATGGCAGCTGAGGTCCTACGACGCGCGCTCAACCACCACGACTGCCACCCGGGCGGTCCCGTGCTCCTGTAAGCCCACGCGCCTAGCGGCCGCCTCCGAGAGGTCAATGATGCGGGCCTTCCCACCCCCGTACGGCCCGCGGTCATTAATGGTGACAACCACCTGCTGCTTCGTGCGCAGATTCGTCACCTGCACCTTGGTCCCGAGCGGTAGGGAGCGATGGGCTGCCGTCAAGCGCCCCCGGGAGAAGCGCTCACCGCTCGCCGTCTGTCGCCCCTGATGGTGCGTCCCGTACCAGGAGGCGAACCCCACCTGTCGAGTTGTCGCAGGGCTTGCGTCGACCACCCCGGATACTGGCAGCAACAACAGCGCGCAGAGTCCCCATCCTGCCAGCTGTGTTCGCATGACATGCCCTCCCTGTGGGAGCAGGCCTGTGATCACAAGCGCACCACGCTCCCGCCGAGGATCCGAGCATCCTCAAGGGATCTGCAGCAGCCCGTGGAGGAGGCAAGTGGAGCGCTCATCGGTCTACACGCGTGATACGCGCAGGATACCGGGGAAAGCCCGCGTCAGCAGTTGGGCCGCACCAAGCAACGGGAGCGGCGGGGGAGCACCGACAGGGCCGGACTCTTCAAGGCGGGGGCAAGGCTGGCCTGTCGTTTCTTCACCGAAGAGCTCCTTACGTGGGGAGAGTCTCGGTTGTGGCGAGCAGCGGCCACACCAGAGCACGACATGTACCTACTGTAGGGGGACATGCTGGAGATGTCAACCCGGGGGTGTGGGGAGACACCTCCTAGGTCGGAGATCGCGAGGAGCGGAGGCCGGTTTGATCCCAGATATTCGGCGGAAACGCTGCCACCGAGGCCTAGCCCATGCGTATCAGCCGTTTTCCTCCCGATCGGTCGCTGCGCCATGGCTTGCGGAGGGCTGATACGAGCGCCACGGACCGCCCACGGGCAGCTCAGGCCAACCATCGCCGTGGCCTATGGTCCGCCGCCTCCTGGCCAGCCCTCGCGCCAGGTCAATCCTGGCTTGAGATGTCTGATGGCTCATAACAGTCTAAAAAGGGGAGCCCTCAACGCCACGGAAACCGCTGGCATCTCGACACGCAGTCGGGTAGGATAGCTCAGAACGGCCCTAGAGTGCAGTTCATCACCCTCAACAGCGGTCTTCAAAAAAACCCTGCTCAACACGACCCCCAAAACCCTTGATTTCATGCGGCAGTTTTTTTATGATCACCCTATCAAAAAAACTTTAGTTTTGTTGAAGCCCTATGGCACACCCGAAGCTTCGCACCGCCATCTACGCGCGTGTCTCGACGCTGGACCAGGACCCGGCCATGCAGCTCCGCGAGCTGCGTGCCTATGCCGCCCACCGCCGGCTGCCGATCACGGCCGAGTTCATCGACCAGGTCAGTGGCACGACCACTGATCGCCCGGCTCTGGAGCGTCTCTGGCATGCGGTGCGCGCCCGCAAGCTCGACACGATTCTGGTGTGGAAGTTCGACCGCTTTGCGCGCTCGACCAAACAACTCATCGATGCGCTGGAAGAATTCCGCCACCTCGGGGTAGACTTTATTTCCATCACCGAGCAGATCGACACCTCTTCCCCGATGGGTAAGGCCATGTTCACCGTGATCTCGGCGATCGCCGAATTTGAGCGTTCACTCATCTCCGAACGCGTGCGGGCGGGCATCGCCAAAGCCCGCGCCACGGGCCAACGCCACGGCCGACCGAAGCTGGACCCGCGGATCATTCAGGAGATTCAGCGTCTCCGAAGCGCAGGCCAGAGCCTACACCAGATCGCTAAACAGCTGGACATCTCCCATCAGACCGTCGCGAATTATGGATCACCATGGAACGCCAGGGTAAAGCAACGATGATGCAGGTCCCCGAAGACGTGCACCGCGGCAAAGACCCCTGGCGGGTCATCGTCAGTTTTGGTGAGAGCCGTTTGGACGTCTTGTGCCCATTGAGGGGCATACCCGACTCGGCTGGGGTGCCGCCGCCCATGTGTGGTGTCGCACATGTTTGGCGCTGGAAGGTATAATCGCGCTAATCCCCGAGGGTCAGATTTTCCCCTCATCTTGGCATGTGCGCGGGATCGCTTTCCAGGCGATCGTATGGTTTCTGCTGACGAATCGCCGTTTCACACTGTCGTTGCAAGGGGCGGTTGACCTTGGCGTCATTGATCGGATTCGCGGTATTATACGTATACAGGACGTCAGGAATGAACTTCGCTCGGTGCCCGGCCATTTCCAGCATCGGAAACATAAGGGCTTGGTCCCAGGCCATGGGGTAGAAGGTGCCCCACGGGCTGATGAGATCCTCCCGGTTGATCCGTTTAAACAACCACACATAGAAACTCCGGAGGTGGGAGGCACACCAGTCATACTCCCGAAAGGTATTCGCCTCGGTAATCTGGGCTGGTATGGGTCTGGAGTAGGCTGGGGCAGACGCTGGCCAGGACGTATACTGGCCATACGTCATCCAACAGTGGGGGTCGGAGTAGACCGCGTTGAGTGTCTGCAGCACCCTGGGATGGGCCAACCAGTCGTCGCCGTCGAGCAGAATGACGATCTCCTGATCATCGCAGGTGTGAATGTGGCGGTAGAGATTCTCCAAGGCCCCAATGCGCACCGGGTTGCGAATCAATTGGATCCGCTGACGGACCGCATGGTCCGCGAGCAACTGTTCCACCAACGCCCCCGTCTGATCGGACGAGCCGTCATCGACATAGATCGCCCGAAAATTGCCGTACGTTTGGGCGCATACCGACGCAAGATTCTGCTCGTACCATTGACGATTGTTGTAGCTGGGGATGACGATCACCATCGGTTTCATGCCCGTACCCCCCGAGGAGCCGATAGCCGCACCTGTCACTCGCGGCGTCAGCATCGTATCGACCCGATAGACCAGTGTGGCCATTACCCACATGCGTTGGCACATGGTCTGCGACCGGAGCGCACCGTCGATGCGTTGGCTTCATGCCGCGCCAGTGTTAAGGCGGCGATACGTGACCTGAGGCGCGCCAGACGCCTGCCTAGGCTGCCTGGAGGACACGCTGCCGTAAGAGGGCAAAACTGGCCCGGCCATACCCCTGGCGCTTCACGAGCTTCAGGCGATGGATCTGGCCCTCGGTGGCACCGTTGCTCCACTCCAGCGTGAGCCCAGCTTTGATGGCGCGGAGGTCGTCCTGCAGGCCCCGCGCGAAGCGAGCCACCTCTGTGATGCCGCTGTGCATCGCCTCCGACATCCAGGCCTCCAGGTCCTCGCCTCGACGCTCTCGCACGATGGCCAGAAAGGCTTGGCTCAGCCCATGCGCCCGCACCATGCCGGCATCTATGGCGCAGAGCTGGTCCACATACGACTGTGCCTCAGCGGACCGTGTGGCGGCCGGGCTGATCATCACGAACGACACCGCCCGGGCGGACGGGCCTTGTGGGCGGGTGTAGGGCGAGCCCTCGGGCTCCGGCGCGTGTCCCGCATCCGCCCCCCGTCGGAGGTAGGCATAGACGGTCGGGCGACTAATGCCTAACCGGCGCGCGATGGTGGCCAGCGGCATGCCCTGCGCACGGAGCGCGTGCACAGCTTCATAGATCGCCACCCAGCGGGCGTGCCGGGGTGGCCGTGCGGTCCCTTCCCACATCTGCGAGGGCTTGGGGCTCCGGGGCCGTCCCCGGTACATGAGCATGATAGGGACATGACCAGCAGCCGGGCTAAGCGCCATCGCTGTACATACCGCGGCGGCCTGCAGCGCCGGTCGGTGGTTCAGCAAGAAGGCTTCCAACGCCTGACGGAGGTTGTGGACGAGATGGAAGCGATCGACGACCTGCACCGCCTTCGGTGCGCCCCGGCGAATGCCGTCGGCGTACAGGTCACTGCGATCACGGCAGACTACGCTGATCGTCGGATGCTCGGCCAACCAGGCCGCGACGCTCGCCGCCGAGCGGTCCGGCAGCAGGTCGACGACGCGAGGCGTCTGGAGATCAACCAGGATGGTGCCATACCGATGACCTCGCCGCCAGGCCCACTCGTCGATACCGACCGCTTGAGGAGCCGGGGTGGAGGTCCCCGGGGCGTGCGCACCAGCCGGAGCAAGGTCGCTGGGCTAGTGGGGAGCCGCAGACGAGCAGCGAGTCGGGCCCCAGCGTTCCCGCCGAGGGCCATGCCGCCCGCCCGCAGGACGGTGATCAGTCGATGAGTGTTTCTGGCATAGGCTGCCACCAGCTCTGGCACGCGCTCCGTGAAGATACGGCGCTCACAGCGCGGATTCCGGCACACGAATTTCCTTGCCCTGAGCTGGATGCGAACCGTGCATGTGCCCCAGGGGAGGTCCGTCAGATGACGCTGATAGCGGCTATGAACGGAGGATGATAGCACGGTACAGCGCGGGCAGGCGGCGCTCGGCGCCATCGCGGTGAGCTGGAGCCGTACCGAGGCCTGCTCCAGGGTCACCTCGGTGAGGCGCACGGCGCAGGTTGGTGGGAGCAATGTGGTGATGAGCGTACGCAGGTCATGATGCATAATAGCTTATCATACCGCGATTCCTCTGACTCTGCTCCTGCTCACCAAAACTGACGAAGAGCCAGGAAATTTTGGCGAGGTTTGCTGCTCAAACCGCGTCATAATTTCCTTTCCGCCAGTGGGGAGTGAAGCCGACCGTGTCGTGGTGTGCTCCTGTTAGCCCTTCAGCTCCCGCTTCAGCTCGTTGACGAAGCGCCAGTCGGTGTGCTGGGCGATGATCTTCTGGGGCGTCGACGTAATCATGCCCGCCTCGTGCAGGCGGAGGGCATAGAAGCGCACCGAGTCCTCGTGATCGTACTCGCGCCACTTGTCGTACGGCAGCTCTTGCAGCGTCTGCAGGGCCGCGTCGTAGCGCTCGGTGTACCCCTTGTCCACAAGGACCTGCGCCGCACGCTCCGGCTCGCGCGCGCAGATGTCGCCCGCCTTCAGGATGGCACGCACGGCGCGCTTGGTCGCGACCGGGTGCCGGCGCACGAACGCCTGACTCGCCACGATCATGCAGCAAAAGTAGTAGGACCACGGCCGGTCGAGCGTGCTATTCACCAGCACGTGCCCGATGTGCTGGGCGCGCAGCGCCTGCGGCTCGGGCGGGAAGCCCACAAAGGCATCAATCTGCTGGTCCGCGAGCAGCTGCATCGCCTGCATCGGCGGCTGCACGACCACATGGACGTCCCTGTGGGGATCGAGGCCCACGTGCGTCAGCACGGTGACCAGAAAAGCCTGCCGGCCCGAGCGCAACTCCCCCAGAGAGATGGTTTTCCCTTTTAACTCCCCGACCGTCCGGATCTGCTCGGTGGCGAACAGCTCGTAGCAGCCCACATGCACCCCGGCCAGCACGACCACCGGAGCGCTCGCATCCAGCTGGAGCAGGACGGTCCCCCCGATCGCTTGCGTGTTAATGTCCAGCTCACCGGCGGCCATTGCCGCGTAGGACTCCGCGACCGTGGTCTTCTGAACGTACTGCACCTCGGTGAACCCCTCGGTCTTGAAGAGCTCCTCCGCTACGACCAGGGGCGCTATCCCACAGATGCCAGGGGTCTTGACCAGCTTGAGCGTCGTTGTCTCGGGCGGGGGCTCTGCCGTGACCGTCTTCGGGTGGAGGCCGAGCAGTCCCGTCGTCCCAGCCAGGGCCAGCCCACCCAGGAAGCGTCGCCGCGTCCAGCCGTCAGTCTGTGGGGCACGCATGGAGACCTCCTCTCGCGCTCACCGCGGCTGTGCTCAGAGATACGTCGGCGCGAGTGTAGAGGGGTTGGAGAGGAGTGTCAATCATCGCGCCAGGGGTCGGACCCCTGCGGCCACAACACGGTCGGCTTGATTCCCCACGAGTGAAAAAGAAATTATGACGCGGTTTGTCCTGCTGGCGCAATCATTTTCGCGAGGGCTAGCCCGCTGACAAACGGAGTAGACAAGTGCATGCTGCCCCTGGATCGGGCGTGTTGCTGACTTCGCCAGCAGTAGCAAAAGCGCCGATGACCCAGGCCATTGTGACGCGGGTTGCCCTGCTTCGTGTCCGCCTCTCCTGGCCGCGGGGGAGTTGACAGAGTAGGATTTATGAGACCTTGACTGTAAGTCTTAGAAATTGAAGCCGTTTTACAGCTGTGCACATCTACACAGCATGGCTCCATCATTATGCCCGTGAATTCTTGCCGATCTCGATCAAATAGCCTCAATTATTGGACAACCATGGGGCCCACATTTTTTTGCGATGACCCCGCGTCCCGCCCTTGACAAGTCGACCCGCCGTTATATATAGACTGGTAGAAAGGCCAACAATATTCATGACATAGCTGCTGTCGGTGGATCATTTACAGGGACGTGTGTCAAGACGATTCAGTCCTGAAGGAGGAAAGCAACCATGGCACTGGCTCGATGGACTCCGATGGGGCATCTCCCGGCCTTCCAGGAGGAGATGAACCGCTTGTTCCATGAGTTCTTCCGGGGCGGCAATGGCGGCGATCAGGGCTGGGCGTCGGGTACCTGGACCCCGGCCGTCGACATCTACGAGACCGATGACGGCCTCGTGCTGACCGCTCTGCTGCCTGGTGTCTCCAAAGACGACGTGAGTATTGAGGTCCACGAGAATACCCTGACGCTGCGCGGCGAGCGCAAGCCGGCGGGGACCGTGGCGGACGAGCGCTATTTCCGCCGGGAATGCGTCTACGGCCCCTTCCAGCGCTCCTTCGTGCTGCCGGCCACGGTGGATCAGAGCCAGGTGCAGGCGACGTACCGTGACGGCGTTTTGGAGCTGCACCTGCCCAAGGTCGAAGCCGCCAAGCCGCGGCGGATCGCCATCGCGTCGTAAGCACCGCCTCCCCCCTGCACGATACATTCACCTCGCACCAGGGGGGCGCCGGACACCCGAGCTGGGCGTCGGCGCCTCACGCGTGGCGCGCCACGCGTGAGGCGCCACGCAGGTACCCGTCCGGCAGGGGTGCGGGGCCGACGAGACTAGACGGAGTGATGAGTCTGAGGAGGGAACCGCACGATGACGCAGACGTGCCCGCCCCATACCTGGTCCGCCACCTCGCTCAAAGACGAGCGGGGCAAGTCCATCTTTGAGTGCGCCGCGTGTGGGACTTATATCACGGGAGATTGCCGGTATTTGACTAACGCGGAAGTGCAGCAGTACGCTGGCACGCCGGCAGCCGTCGCGTAAGCCCGCCGGTGGTGCCCGCGCAGAACCGCCTCTCGGGCGATCCCGGGAGGCGCGCCGCCTGCGGGTCGGCGCGGTATCAGACTGCGCCCCAGCGCCAGGCCTGAGAGGCGCTGGGCTTTGTTTCTGCTGACCCCCTGCCAGATGGCCTCGTCTCTCTCCCTCGCACCTGGGCTTCATCCACCCGCATCATCCAGTGCAGACACCAGCGGCATTGCCGCCGTTTCGGCGTGTAGTGTCCGCGAATCGTGTCCACGGATGTGGACGATTTAAGGCTCTTGGCCCGATTTGGTGAGGAAGGGTGGAGAGTCTCCAGGCGGCATGGGCACGGCAGGCTCTGGACGGTCCTGTGCGCGAGCTCTCCCCTCTCATCACGCCGCCAGCAAGAACCGCCGGGCCAGCAGGTCAAGGCGGGCCCGGCCAAACATCTGATGCTTGAGCAGCTTCAGGCGGTTAATCTGGCCTTCGATCGGGCCCTGGCTCCAGGGCAGCGTGACCGCGGCTTGGACAGCCGCGAGGTCCGCCCGGAGCCCTCGGGCGAAACGCCGGAAGGGCGGGAGGCAGCTCGCGGCGGTGCGTATCAGCCATGGTTCAAGGTGTGTGGGTTGGCGCTGGCGGACGAGAGCAGCAAAGTCCTGCGCGAGGGCGACGGCCTCCGCCAGTTCAGGCCCCTGTGCAGTCAGTTCCGCGAGCTGGTGGTGATCCGGGTCCGTGGACCGTGCCGCCGGGCGAAGGACCAGCCAGGTGGCCCGACGCGGGGTGAGCGGACGTCGTGACCCCTCCGTCACCACGGGCAGCGGGTGCGGGCTGCACCGTCGTCCCGGGGCTAAGCCTTGGGCCTGGCGCATACACCGGACATACAGCGCCACAATCCCGTACTGGCCCTGAAACCCCTGGCGGCGGATGGTCCGGAAGAGATGTGCGCCATTCCGACACCCGCTGTTCCAGCCGGCTAGGAGCGTGGCTTTGTACGGATCGAGGAGGCTGCAGTCGCGGGCATGCATCGGCTGGCGCTCGGGAAATGTCGGGCTCTGGAGGTACCGCTGCACCGTGCGCCGGCTGATGCCGATCCGTGCGGCGATGGCATCGAGGGTCCATCCCTGCTGCTGATACGTCCAGACCTGCTGGTAGTGGGCCCATCGCTGGGTGCGCCGCTGGCGGGCCAATCGTGCTGCCGCTGTGGACGCCTGGGGTGGGGCGAGCGGCACCGAGGAGGGGCTGGCGCCGGTGGCAGGGACGGCGGGGTCGTGCAGCGGCGTG
>Ga0075420_100001443_pt1 | contig 20206 bp, 20 predicted proteins | sample SoiMetdeltSBSDD4_FD_75296 | JGI IMG/M metagenome (GOLD analysis project Ga0075420, IMG submission 75296) | Bulk soil microbial communities from a Populus tree surrounding site in Tennessee, USA - Soil MetaG P. deltoides SBSDD4 | ecosystem: Environmental > Terrestrial > Soil > Tree plantation... | reverse complement strand
AGCGCCACCGCGATGGCGAGCAGCCACATGCGCATGCGGTTCAGGTCGCCCATGTTGACCCAGTCGGACACCGCGCCCATGGTGCAGAAGTTGGTGCGGTTGCCCACCGCGCCGAACACGAAAGCGAGCGCGAAGGCGCCGCCCGTCACCCAGGCCGCGTTCACTTGCGCTTCATGTAGAGCGTGAACTCCCGGTCGGCCTCCGCGTGCTGCAGCAGCTCGTTGCCGGTCTGCTTGGCGAAGGTCTGGAAATCCTTCACCGCGCCGGGGTCGGTGGCCACCACCTTGAGCACCTGCCCCGATTGCATGCCGTTCAGCGCCTTCTTCGCGCGCAGGATCGGCAGCGGGCAGTTCAGGCCGCGGGCGTCAAGCTCGACGTCGTGGTGCATGCGCGGATGTTCTCAGGCTATGGCCTGGTAGTAAAGATTCTGCGGGTGCTTCGCCTCGGCGAAGAAGTACCAGCGCTCGGCGAGCAGCCCCGCGAACTGCAGCAGGAACGCCGGCGCCGCCTGCCCGGCGAGCAGCAGCGCCGCCGGCACCGGGAACACCAGCGCGAGCAGGGTCCAGCGCGCCGCGCGCACCACGGCGCGCGGCCGGCCGTGGAAGAACTCGCGCGTGTTGAACGAGCCGCCCATCGCGCCCTGCGACATCTGCACGATCGGCCGCTGCGGGATGCCGGTGGCGCTGGCGAGCGTGGACTTCGGCCGCAGCCGCGCATTGCGAAAGAGCGAGGCGAGCCTGCCGAGGTAGGCCGCGGCGCCGACGGCGAGCGCGGCGAGCACGTAGCCGCGCGCGAGCGCCGGCTCGAGCGCGGCGGCGAGCGCCGCGGCGAGGGTGAGCCCCGAGGCGCAGCCGAGCAGCGTGAAATTGACCAGCGTGAGCGGCGAGCGCCACTCCTGCAGGAACGGCAGGCAGGCGTAGATCATCCCGGTGCAGGCGAACAGCGCGAGGCAGGCCGCGACCGCCAGCGCGCCGAGGAGCGCGCTCTGCGTCCAGCCATAGGCGGCCACCAGGGCCATGAACGCGGGCAGCACGATCACTTCGCGCGACAGCCAGGAAGTGCGCCACATGGCAGCCGCGCGCCAGGCGCGCTCCGGGTGCCCGAGGTGGAAGAACGAGGCGATGAGGCCCGCGGCGAGGAGCGCGAGCGAGGTCGCAAGGCCCGCCTGCATCAGCCGGCCCTGCGGCTGCGCGGCGAACAGCGCGAGGAACAATCCCTGCCCCGCCCCGGCGAGCGTGGTGAACAGGAGCACCGACCAGGCGGGCCTCATTTCCTGCGCGGCAGGTAGTGGTTCGCCGGCCTGGTCTCCCATTCCGGCATCAGCGCGTAGCCGCCGCGCTCGCGGATGGCGCGCGAGGCTTCCGATTCCGGGTCGTGCACGTCGCCGAAGATGCGCGCGCTGGTCGGGCAGGCGAGCACGCAGGCGGGCTTCCTGTCCGCCGCGGGCAGCTTCTCGTCGTAGATGCGGTCCACGCACAGCGTGCACTTCTTCATCACCTGCTGCTGCTCGTCGATTTCGCGCGCGCCGTAGGGGCAGGCCCAGGCGCAGTACTTGCACCCGATGCACTTGTCGTAGTCCACCAGCACGATGCCGTCCTCGGCGCGCTTGTACGAGGCGCCCGTGGGGCACACCGGGACGCAGGGCGGGTCCTCGCAGTGCAGGCAGGATTTCGGGAAGTGCACCGTCTCGGTGGCGGGGAACTCCCCCGCCTCGAAGGTCTGCACGCGGTTGAAGAAGGTGCCGCTCGGGTCCGCGCCGTAGGGATTCTGGTCGGTGAGCGGCCCGGCCGCGCCGGCGTTGTTCCAGGACTTGCAGCTGGTCACGCAGGCGTGGCAGCCCACGCAGACGTTGAGGTCGATGACCAGCGCGAGTTGTTTGGTGGTCATGCGGGCGAAATCCTCACGCGCACGTCGTACCAGCCCGCCTGCCCGGTCACCGGGTCAGAATTCGACGTGCCGTCCGGCAGGGACTCCGCGATGACGTGGTTCAGGATGAAGCCGCGCGTGAACTCGTTGGCGCCGGGCGCGAGGCCCCAGGCGCCCGGCGACTTGCCGATGGCGTTCCACGTCCACACCGTGCCCGGCTCCACCGCTTCCGAGTGGCGCGCCATGCAGCGCACCTCGCCCCAGGGCGACGCGAGCTTCATCCAGCCGCCGTCGGCGACGCCCGCCGCGCGCGCGGTGCGCGGATTGACGAACAGGTAGTTGTGCGCGTGGATCTGCCGCAGCCAGGCGTTCTGCGAATCCCAGGAGTGGTACATGGCCATCGGCCGCTGCGTGATCGCCGCGAGCGGGTAGGCGGCGGCGTCGACGGCCTGCGCCTCGAGCGGCGCATAGTAAAAAGGCAGCGGGTCGAAATACTTCTCCACGCGCGCGCGCCAGGCCTCGGGCGGGCGGCGCTTCGCGGGCCCGCGACCCTGCGCGGCGAGGCGAAAGCCCTGCAGCACCTCGGCGTAGATCGCGATCACCACCGGGTCCGGGTGGCGGCGCAGTTTCATCTTCACCGCCCATTCGTTGTAGCCGCGGTTCCAGTTGCGCATGTACTGGTGCTCCGGCGGCATGGCGTAGTGGAACACGCAGTTGTTCTCGGCGTAGCGCTCCCACTGGCGCGGGTTGGGCGCGCCGAGGAGCGCCTGGTCCCCGTCCTTGCCGCGCCAGCCGATGAGGAAGCCCTGCCCCGAGCCCGGCTCGGTCTCGAAGTTGACGATGAAATCCGCGTAGTCGCGGAACTTGCGCGTGCCGTCGGCGTTGGTGAACGCCGGCAGCTTGAGGCGCCCGGCGAGCTCGACCAGCACGTCCTGGAACGGCCGGCACTCGCCCGTCGGCGGCACGACCGGCACGCGCACCGAGTCGACCGGGCCGTCGAACTCCGAGATCGGCCGGTCCAGCAGCGACATGACGTCGTGGCGCTCGAGATAGGTGGTGTCGGGCAGCACCAGGTCCGCGTACGCCGTCGTCTCGGACTGGAAGGCGTCGCAGACCACGAGGAACGGAATCTTGTACTCGCCCGAGGCGTCCTTGTCGTTCAGCATGCGGCGCGCCTCGGGCGTGTTCATCGAGGAGTTCCACGCCATGTTCGCCATGAAGATCAGCAGCGTGTCGATCGGGTAGGGATCGCCGCGCCAGGCGTTGGCGATGACGTTGTGCATCATGCCGTGCACCGCCAGCGGGTGCTCCCAGGAAAAAGCCTTGTCGATGCGCAGCGGCCGGCCCGCGTCGTCCACCTGCAGCTCGTCGGGCCCGGCGGGGAAGGCGAGCGCCGCGCCCGCCAGCGGCAGCCCGGGCTGCACCGCGCCGCCGGCCTGCGGCAGCCGCGCGTACACCGGGGGCGTGCTGCGCGGGAACGGCGCCTTGTGGCGGAATCCGCCCGGCCGGTCGATGGTGCCGAGCAGCGTCATCAGGATGGAGAGCGCGCGCACGGCGTGAAAGCCGTTGGAATGCGCGGCGAGCCCGCGCATGGCGTGGAAGGCGACCGGGTTGCCGCGCACCGACCCGTGCCTGCGCCCCCAGCTGTCGGTCCAGGCGATCGGCAGCTCGAAGCTTTGCTCGAGCGCGGTGCGGCCCATCTCCTCGGCGAGCGCGCGGATCTTCGCCGCGTCGATGCCGGTGATCGCCGCGGCCCACTCTGGCGTGCAGCCGGCGAGACGCTCGCGCAACAGCGCGAAGGCCGGCCGCACCGGCGTGCCGTCGGCGAGGTGGTAGCTGCCGTCCAGCGCGGGCTCGGCGCCCGCGGCGTGGTTCGCCACCGGCGCGCCGCTCGCCTTGTCCCACCACAGCTGGTCGTGGCGGCGGAACGGGTTGTCCTGCGGGCTGCCGCCCGCGCAGGCGATGCGGCCGTCGTCCTCGCGCACGAGGTACCCGGCGTTGGTGTACTGGGCGAGGAATTCCGCGTCGGTGCGCCCGGTGCGCACCAGCTCGTGGCACAGCGCCATCAGCAGCGCGCCGTCGGTGCCGGGCCGGATCGGGATCCACTCGTCGGCGATCGCGGAGTAGCCCGTGCGCACCGGATTGACCGAGATGAAGCGGCCGCCGTCGCGCTTGAATTTCGCGATCGCGATCTTCAGCGGATTGGAATGGTGGTCCTCGGCGGTGCCGAGCATCACGAACAGCTTCGCGCGCTCGAGGTCCGGCCCGCCGAACTCCCAGAACGAGCCGCCGATGGTGTAGATCATGCCCGCGGCCATGTTCACCGAGCAGAACCCGCCGTGCGCCGCGTAGTTCGGCGTGCCGAACTGGCGCGCGAAGAGGCCGGTGAGCGCCTGCATCTGGTCGCGGCCGGTGAAGAAAGCGAACTTCTTCGGGTCGGTGGCGCGGATGCGCCCGAGGCGCTCTTCGAGCAGCGCGTAGGCCTCGTCCCAGGAGATCGGCTCGAACTCGCCGGCGCCGCGCGCCGCGCCCGCCTTGCGCCGCAGCGGCCGCGTGAGGCGCGCCGGCGAGTCCTGTTTCATGGCGCCGGCGGCGCCCTTGGCGCAGATCACGCCCTTGTTCAGCGGGTGCGCCGGGTTGCCGTCGATGTGGCGGATCTTCCCGTCGCGCAGGTGCACGCGGATGCCGCAGCGGCAAGCGCACATGTAGCAGGTGGTGGTCCTGACGTTTGTTATGCTCGGCGCCGCCATGCCCCATAACAATAGCAGGCGCGAGTTCCTCCGGTGGCTCTCGTTCGCCGCAGCTGCCGGGGCCTCGCTGCGCCCGGGCCTGGGCGCGGCGCAGGCGGCCGACGAGCTCTACCAGCCGCCTCCCTACGGCAAGGTTTCGCTCCTGCACCTCACCGACGTGCACGCGCAGCTCCTGCCGCTGTACTTCCGCGAGCCGGCCGGCGCGGCCTTCCTCGAGCGCCAGGGCATCGCCGCCGGCAGCGCCGCGGCCTATGCCCACAGCCGCGTGGATTTCGAGCGCGCCGCGCGCCGCTACGGCAAGGTCGGCGGCTACGCGCACCTCGCCACCCTGGTGAAGCGCCTGCGCGCCTCGCGCCCGCACGCGCTGCTGCTGGACGGCGGCGATTCCTGGCAGGGCTCGGCCACCGCGCTGTGGACCGGGGGCGCCGACATGATCGGCGCGCAGAAGCTGCTCGGCGTGGACCTGATGACCGCGCACTGGGAGTTCACCTACGGCGCGAAGCGCGTGCGCGAGGCGGTGGACCGCGAGCTGGCGCCGATCGAGTTCCTCGCGCAGAACGTGAAGACCGCCGATTTCGAGGACCCGGTGTTCAAGCCGTACAGCCTGCGCTCGCTGAACGGCGTGGCGCTGGCGGTGATCGGCCAGGCCTTCCCCTACACGCCGATCGCCAACCCGCGCCACCTGGTCGCCGAGTGGACCTTCGGCATCCAGGAACCGCGCCTGCAGCAGCTGGTCGACGAAGTGCGCGCCAAGGGCGCGCAGGCGGTGGTGCTCCTGTCGCACAACGGCCTGCAGGTGGATCTGAAGCTCGCCGCGCGCGTGCGCGGCATCGACGCCATCCTCGGCGGCCATACGCACGACGGCATCGCGAAGCCGGTGCGCGTGGGACGCACGCTGGTGACGAACGCCGGTTCGCACGGCAAGTTCCTCGGCCTGCTCGACCTCGAGGTGCAAGGCGGCGCGGTGACGGGCTACCGCTACCGGCTGCTGCCGGTGTTCGCGAACCTCCTCCCGGCGGACGCGGCGATGGCGTCCTACATCGACAAGGTGCGCGCGCCCTACCGCGCGCAGCTGGAGGAGAAGCTCGCCGCCACCGAGGGGCTGCTGTATCGCCGCGGCACCTACAACGGCAGCTGGGACGAGCTGCTGCTCGAAGCGCTGCTCAAGGAGAAGGACGCCGAGATCGCCTTCTCGCCGGGCTTTCGCTGGGGCGGCACCTTGCTCCCCGGGGACGCGATCACGTTCGAAGACCTGATGGACCAGACCGCCATCACCTATCCCTACGCCACCCTGAATGAACTCACCGGCGCGCAGATCAAGGCGATCCTCGAGGACGTCGCGGACAACACCTTCAACCCGGATCCCTACCTGCAGCAGGGCGGCGACATGGTGCGCGTCGGCGGCCTGAGCTACGCGTGCCGGCCGCGCGCGGGCGTCGGCGCGCGCATCTCGGATCTGCGCCTCGGCGGCCGGCCGCTGGAGGCGGGCAGGCGCTACAAGGTGGCGGGCTGGGCGCCGGTCGCGGAAGGTTCGAGCGGCGAGCCGGTATGGGAGCTGGCGGCGCGCTACCTGCGGGCGCGGCGCACGATCGCGCCGCTCAAGCCCCGCGCGCCGCGGCTGCTTGCGTCAGAAGCTCCCGCGCCAGCCGACAAATGACATCTTCGCCTTGGCGCGATCCTCCTCGAACGGCCGCCCGGCGGTATCGGCGAGGCCCAGGCGCCCCGACTTGAGCCAGCGAAACCCGATCACGACCTGATGCTGGTGGAACGGCCCCACCGTCACGCCAAGCTGGGTCTGGCGGGCGCTGGCGGATCCCGACGCGTGCGACTCGGCGGGCGCGAGACAGCCCTGCAGCTGCAGGCAGGTGACAAAATCGGCCCTGACGTCCGCCTGCCCGAATCCCGCCCCGAAAAATACGCCCAGCCACCCGTTGAGCTGCGCCTCGACGATGGCGTTGAGCATGAGCGTCTTCATCTGGATGCGGTCATCCCCGCTGCCGCTGAACAACGAACCGATCCAGTAGGCGGTGTTGCCCTGGTACTCGAGCTCCACGCGCAGGGGAAGCCACCGGTAGCCGACGGCGGCGGAGAGCCCGACGCCGCTGAAGCCGTCCAGGTCCGTGCTCGCAGTCGGCTTCGGGCCGCTCGGCTCGCTGCCGGTCATCATCACGGCGACGTAGGGTCCGCGGTCGCTGGCCTGCGCGGCCGGCGCGCCGGCCAGTGCCAGGGGAACCGCTACAGCCGCAAGCCAGGCGTAACGCATCGGCGCCTCCCTTCACGCCACTGCGCGCGCCGCCCGTTTACTGGTTGACCGGCGAGGCCGGGTCCATCAGCAGCGCGGTGAGGTCCTTCATCTGCTGCTCGCTGAGCGCGCCGGCGTGGCCGAAGCGCGGCATCTGCGTGCACAGGTTGTAGGCCTTGGCATTGTAGATCCTGCCGTAGGCGTAGCGCTGCATCTCCGCGCCGTAGCCGCGCAGCTTGCCGAAGTGGTGCAGGCTCGGCCCGATGGTGCCGAAGGAAGTGGTGGCCGGCCCGATGCGGTGGCAGTTGTAGCAGCTGCCGCCGACGCCGCCCTTGTCGGTCCAGGCCATGCCGCGACCGTCCTGCGCGATTTTCTCGCCGGACTTCCAGTCGCCGAGCAGCTTGCCGTCCGCGGGCCACTTGATGGCCGCCATCTGCTCCTGCTGCAGCTTTTCGGCCAGCGCCTGCGGCGGGTTGTCGCGGTGCGCGTTGCAGGCCGACTGCACGGGGTCCTCCTTCAACCGGTCCATGCCGGCGCTGCCCTTGGCGTGGAAGTCGCGCTGCATCAGCGCGCGCGCGTCGGCACGCGGGTCGGACTGCAGCCCGGCGCAGGCGGCGGCGAGCGCCGCGGCGGCGAGCACTGCGATGGCGGCGGGTCGCATCGCGTTCCCTCTAGCGCTTGATGCCCGGGCCGCGGTACTCATGCCCGTTGGCGTTGACGGTCAGATAGGTGAGCAGCGCGCTCACCATCTCGGAAGCGTAGCCGGGCTCGGGGAAGCGCTGCTGGCGGAAGCAGTCGTTCATGCGCCACTGCAGCGTGTGCATCACCCCGCCGGTCATGCGGTAGCCCGGCCAGCCCTGCACCGCGCGCACCGCCTGCGCCGGCCTGGTGAAATTGGGCAGCGGCTGCGTGCGGATGCGCTTGTCGTCCACGCCGTGGCAGCTGGCGCAGGAGAAATCATAGGGACCCGCGCGGTAGAAGAACATCTCCTGGCCGGCGGCGTAGGCGGCGCGCTCCTTCGGGTGCGCTTGCGGCGCGGCGATCTTCATCCCGGCCGACTGCGCCGCCACGTAGGTGGCGATCGACACCGGGTCCGGCGTGCGCGTGAGGCTGCTGAACGGCTGCTTGGCCAGCTCCGCGTAGCTGTAGCCCTGCAGCGTGATCATGCAGTGCACGATGCGCGCCTCGGCATCCATCACGCGATCGACGTCGGCGAAGTAGCGCGGCAGCTGCGCGTAGGCGCCTTTCACCACGCCGGGCCCGAGGCCGAGGTCGCAGGCGGCGAGCGAGGCGTTCTTCGGCCCGCGCGGCTTCGTCCACAGCTCCTCGCCCTTCACCTCGAACAGCTCCGCGGGGTTGTCCTGCTCCAGCACCGCGCGGAACTTGTCGAACTCGGCGGCGACGGGATCCTCCGCCTGCGCCGCCGCGTGCAGCCACGGTGCCGCGGCCAGCGCCAGCACCAATGCGCGTCTCATGCCGCTCCTCCGGTCAGGGCGCGGCGCGCACGACCGCCTGGTCGGTGCGCGTCTCGCCCTTGTTGTCGGTCCAGGTGATGGCGATCGTGTCGCCGGCCCTGGCGCCCTTCACCTTGAAGGCGAACACCGGGTTGCGCGAGATCGCCTGGCTGATGTCGGCGCTGAACACGGGCTTGCCGTTCAGCGTCGCTCCGATGCTCTGGATGAAATGCAGCGGCACGATCTTGCCGGCGGCGTCCTTGCGCTGGCCGGTCTCCATCGGGTGCGCCATCAGCACGCGCACGTCGGCGACGTCGCCCTGCAGGGTGGCGCGGATCTTCATCGGCTCGGCCATGTCCTCGCCCGCCTCAGCCGCCGCAGCCGCCGATGGTGACCTTCACTTCCTTGACCGCGCTGTAGTACCTGCCGCCCGCCGCCGCCACCACGCGCACCGGCGTGGACTCGCCGATCTTCGCGCGCAGGTGCACGAACGGCACCGCGCCCTGCGAGAAGTCGAAACTGCCCGCGTAGGGGAAGGGGTTCTTCTCGATGAACACCGAGATCGCGGTGGTGCCCGGGATGCCGCTGGTGATGTCGATCGGCACCACCGCGCCGTTCTCGGCGATGTCGGGCGCGCGGATCACGAGGTCCTTGGATTCCACGGCGCCGCTGATGCCGAGCGCCTGCATGCCCTCGGCCACCGTCTTCGCCTCGAAAGCGCCCTTGTTCCAGGCGGCGAGCGCGCGGCCGGGCCTGACGAGCGCCGCGCCGAAGGCGGCGAGCAGCCCCATCGACCAGCCCAGGCGGAGTAGGTTTCTTCGCGTGCCTTGCATGTGGCGATGCCTCCTGCGGGTTTCCGACCGGGTAGCGTACTCAATTTTCACTGCGCCGCACAAGCGCGTTCGCATCGCGGCACGCTGCATATCCATATATTGATTCGCCGCGCGATTTGGCCTAGCTTTCCCTGTCTAGGCAAACAGAGGAGACCGCCCCCATGCGAGATCACCAAGGTTCGTTGACCCGCCGCGGCTTCCTGCGCGCGGCGGCGGGCGCCGGAGCGCTGGCGACGACGGCGGGCGAACTGCTGGCGCAGGCGGCGCCGGCGACGGCCCCGGGCACCATGGCCAACGAGGACGTCAAGGCCGGGAAGGCGCCCACGATGGAATGGCACTCGGAGCGCCCGCTCACCGGCAGCGTCCCCGCGCACGAGCACGACTTCGAGGTCACGCCGAGCCAGCGCATGTTCGTGCGCAACAACCACACCACGCCGCTGATCGACATCAACGGCCACCGGCTGGCGCTCAAGGGCCTGGTCGACAAGGAGCTCTCTTTCTCGGTGTTCGAGTTGGCCAAGGAGTTCAAGACAGTCTCGATCCACGGCATGCTGGAGTGCGCCGGCTCCGGGCGCTCCGGGTACCAGCCGCGGGCGAGCGGCACGCCCTGGCTGCCGACCGGCGGCATGGGCTGCCCGAAGTGGGGCGGCGTGCGCCTGCGCGACCTGCTGCAGGCGGCAGGCCTGAAGCCGGGCGCGGCGCATGTCGCCGGCCAGGGCGGCGATCCGGGGGCGGTGGCCACCGCCGCCCCGGTGATCCGCTCGGTCCCGATGAAGAAGGCCATGGACGAGGACACGCTCGTCGCCTGGGCGATGAACGACGCGCCGCTGCCCTTCGTGCACGGCTATCCGCTGCGCCTGGTGGTCCCGGGCTGGGTGGGCTCGGCCTCGACCAAGTGGCTGCACACGCTCACGGTGCTCGATGCGCCCTTCAAGGGCACGTTCATGGATTCGAGCTACCGCATCCCCAGGTTCCCCGTCGAGCCCGGCACCAAGATGCCGCCGGATGCGGTATCCACGGAGGCCTGGCCGGTCAAGTCGATGATCACCTTCCCCGCGCCGAACGCGCGGTTCAAGCCCGGCGAGGCGATCGCCGTGCGCGGCAAGGCCTGGGTCGGCGAGGGTTCGGTGGACCGCGTCGAGGTGTCCGTCGACGAAGGCAAGACCTGGCGCCCCGCCCAGCTCGCGAAGGGGAGCGGCCGCCACGCCTGGCGCAGCTTCACCTACGAGCACAAGGCCGAGGCCCCGGGCTACGTGACCTTCCTCGCGCGCGCCTGGGACGACCGCGGCAACGCGCAGCCCGCGCTGCCGGCCTGGAACCCGCTCGGTTATTTCTGGAACGCCTGGCACCGCGTCGGGGTCGTGGTTGCGGCCTGAGCTGTGGCTGTGCGCGGCGCTGCTCGCCGGCGCCGCGCAGGCCGAGGAGAAGCTGATCTCGGGCCCGGGCTCCACGCTCACCGAGAACAAGTGCAGGATCTGCCACGAGCTGAAGCACATCCAGCGCGCGCAGCTCTCGCCCGGCGAGTGGGCCGACAACCTGAAGAACATGAAGGAGCGCGGCACGCCGATGGACGAGGCGGAGATGGCCGTGATCCAGCGCTACCTGTCGACCTACTACAACCGCGCCCAGGCCGCGCCGCCGCCCTCGCCCGACACGCTCGCCGGGGGCGGCGACGACCCGGTGCAGAAGCTCCTCAACGCGCACGCCTGCGTCGGCTGCCATGCGCCCGACAAGCGGGTGGTCGGACCCTCGTTCCGGGAGGTCGCGGCGAAGTACGCGGGCGATGCCGGCGCGGCTGCGCGCCTGGCGGCGAAAGTCCGCGCCGGCGGCGTGGGAAACTGGGGGCAGGTGCCGATGCCGCCCAACCCCGGCATTCCGGATGCCGACCTGCAGGCGATGGTAGGCTGGGTCCTCGGCAACAAGTAAAGGAGACCTGCACATGCGCAATGCGATAGCGGTCCTCGGCCTCGCGCTCCTCGCGGGCTGCGGCAGCTTGGGCGACCCGAAGGCGAACGTCGCCGAAGACAAGGTCGTCTACCACGTCAACGACAGCGCGCAGCAGGCGATGGCTGCCCTGCGCAACATCGGCAACCACCTGGAAGTGAACCCGAAGGCGAAGATCGTGGTGGTGACGCACGCGCAGGGCGTGGACTTCCTGTTCAAGGACGCGCGCGACAGGAACGGCAACCCCTACCAGGTGGCGGTGGAAGGCCTGAAGGAGCGCGGCGTGCAGTTCGACGTCTGCGAGATCACGCTGCGCAACCGCAAGCTCGGCCGCGGGCAGTTCATCGAGGAGGCGCGCTTCGTGCCTTCCGGCGTCGCCGAGATCACGCGCCTGCAGCAGCGCGAGGGCTACGCCTACCTGCGCCCGTAGCGCCTGACCAGCCAGGGCACGATCACCAGGGCCGCGGTCACGGCGAGGAACGACGCCGAGATCGGCTGCGTGAGGAACACCGTGGCGTCGCCCTGGCTGATGGAAAGGGCCCGGCGGAATTGCGTCTCGGCGAGCGGCCCGAGGATGAGTCCGATGACCGCCGGCGCCACCGGGATGTCGAAGCGGCGCATGGCGAAGCCGAGCAGGCCGAAGACGTAGAGCGTCGCGAGGTCCACCCAGGACTGGTGCAGGCTGTAGGCGCCCAGCGTGGCGAAAACCAGGATCCCGCCGTAGAGCATCGGCCGCGGGATGGCGAGCACCTTCACCCAGATGCCCACCAGCGGCAGGTTGAGCACCAGCAGCAGCACGTTGCCCACGTACAGGCTCGCGATCAGGCCCCAGACCAGGTCGGCTTGCGACTGGAACAGCAGCGGCCCGGGCTGGATGCCGTAGTTCTGGAAGGCGCTCAACAGGATCGCCGCGGTGGCCGAGGTCGGGATGCCGAGCGTGAGCAGCGGCACGAGCACCCCGGTGGCCGAGGCGTTGTTGGCGGCTTCCGGCCCGGCCACGCCCTCGATCGCGCCGTGGCCGAACTCCTCCGGGTGCTTGCTGAGCTTCCTCTCCACCGAGTAGGAGAGGAAGGTGGGGATCTCTGCGCCGCCCGCCGGAATGGTGCCGAAGGGAAAGCCGATGCAGGTCGCGCGCAGCCACGCCGGCCAGGAGCGCTTCCAGTCGTCCCTGGACATCATCAGCGAGCCGGAGAGCTTCTCCAGCGTACCCGGCAGGCGGCTGGTGTAGGCCGCCATGTAGAGCGCCTCGCCCACCGCGAACAGGCCCACTGCCAGCACCACCACGTCGATGCCGTCGAGCAGCTCGGGCACGCCGAAGGCGAAGCGTGCGGCGCCGGTCTGGCCGTCGATTCCCACCAGGCCGAAGAGGAGCCCCAGGAACAGGCTCGCCAGGCCGCGCGCGGTCGAGCTGCCGAGCACCGCGGCCACCGTGGTGAAGGCGAATACCATCAGCGCGAAGTACTCCGCCGGCCCGAATTTCAGCGCCAGCTCCACCACCAGCGGCGCGAGCAGCGTGAGCAGCACCGTGGCGATGCTGCCGGCGACGAAGGAGCCGATGGCGGCGGTGGCGAGCGCCGGCCCGGCGCGGCCGCGCTTGGCCATCCGGTTGCCCTCGAGCGCGGTGGCGATGGAGGCCGATTCCCCCGGCGTGTTGAGCAGGATGGTGGTGGTCGAGCCGCCGAACATCGCGCCGTAGTAGATGCCGGCGAACATGATCAGCGCGCCGGTGGGGTCGAGCTTCACCGTGAGCGGCAGCAGCATCGCCACGGTGAGCGCCGGGCCGACGCCCGGCAGCACGCCCACCGCCGTGCCGACGGTCACGCCGATGAAGCCCCACATGAGGTTCATCGGCGTCAGCGCGACGGAGAAGCCGTGCAGCAGCGCGTTGAAGGTTTCCACGCTAGATTCCGGCGCCGCCCAGCAGCGGCTGCAGCCAGCCCGCCGGCAGGTTGACGTTGAGCAGCTTCACGAAGAACAGGAACACCGCCAGCGACAGCGCGAAGCCCAGCGCCGCGTCGCGCGCCGGGCGCGGGCTGCCGAAGCCGCGCGCCACGCCGGCGAACAAGGCTGCGCCGGCGAGCACGAACCCCGCCCAGCCGATGAGCGCCATGTGCGCGAAGAGGCCCGCGCTCACCCAGCCGAAGGCGGCGGCGTTGAACGGGTGCTCGGCGTCCGCCTCGGGCGCCGCCAGGTTGCGCCAGCCGCCGGCGAGCGCCTCCCACAGGAGCCACGCCCCCATCAGCAGCAGCCCGCCCGACACCACCGCGGGGATGAAGTTCGGCCCGATGCCGGCGTAGCCGCCCTCTCCCGGCAGCCGCGCGGTGACCCAGGCCGCGCCCGCGCCCAGCCCGAGCACGCCGATCGACAGCGCGATCTCGGCGCGCGAGCGGCGCACGCGCGCGCTACTTCTTCTTGATGCCGAGCGAGTCGATGATGCCGGCGATGCGCTTCTGGTCGGCCTCGAGGAAGGCCTTGAACTCCTCGCCGGCGAGGAATTCGCCCGACCAGCCCATCTTCTCCAGCGTGCCCTTCCAGGCGGGCGTGTTGGTGGCGTCGCGCACCAGCTTCACCAGCGCGTCGCGCTGCGCCGGCGTGATGCCGGGCGCGGCGAAGATGCTGCGCCAGTTGCCGAGCACCACGTCGATGCCCTGTTCCTTCAGGCTCGGGATGCCGTCGGTCTTCGAGGGCGCGGACACCGCGAGGGCGCGCATCTTGCCGCTCTTCACGTGCTCGGCGAACTCGCCGATGCCCGAGACGCCGGCGGTGACATGCCCGCCGATGATCGCCGCCACCGCCTCGCCGCCGCCCTTGAACGGCACGTAGTTGACGCGCTTCGCCTCGACGCCCACCGCCTGGGCGATGAGGCCCGCCAGGATGTGGTCGGTGCCGCCCGCGGAACCGCCGCCCCAGGACACCTTGCCCGGGTCGGCCTTGAACGCCGCCACCAGGTCGGCCATGGTCTTGTGCGGCGAGGCGGCCGGCACCACGATCACCTCCCATTCGCTGGTGAGGCGCGCGATCGGCGTCACCTGCGCGAGCGTCACCGGGGAGTTCTGCAGGTAGGTGCCGCCCACCATCACCATGCCGCCGATCATCACCGCGTTCGGGTCGCCTTTGGCGGCGTTGACGAACTGCGCCAGCCCGATGGCGCCCGCGGCGCCGCCCTTGTTCTCGAACTGCACCCCCGACACCAGCTTGGCGCTCTGCATGGCCGCGGCGAGGTTGCGCCCGGTCTGGTCCCAGCCGCCCCCGGGGTTGGCCGGAATCATCATCTTCAGGCTGGGCTGGGCCGCGGCCGCGGCCGCGAACGTCATCAGTACGAGGAACTTTGCGAGCTTGAGCATGGTCTGCCTCCGGGGGATGGTCGAACGAATTCTAGTGCACGTTCGATTCTTTGCGATAATGCGCCCCCTTGAAACCCCGCCGCAAGCGCCGTTGACCCGATGATCCGCATCGAAAACCTGGTAAAGGCCTTCGGCGCCAAGCGCGCCGTGGACGGCGTGTCCTTCGCGGTGGAGCGCGGCGAAGTGCTCGGCTTCCTCGGCCCGAACGGCGCCGGCAAGTCCACCACCATGCGCATGATCACCGGCTATTTCCCGCCCACCAGCGGCCGCGTGACGGTGGGCGGGCACGACGTGGTGGAGGCGCCGCTCGCGGCCAAGCGCCTCATCGGCTACCTGCCGGAGGCCGCGCCCTCCTACCCCGACATGACCGTGCAGGGTTTCCTCGCCTTCGCCGCCGAGATGCGCGGCCTGCGCGGCGCGGCGCGCAGGCATGCAGTGGGCCGCGCGGTGGAGCGCTGCTTCCTCGCGTCGGTGCTGCACCAGACCATCGACACCCTGTCCAAGGGCTACAAGCACCGCGCCTGCCTCGCGCAGGCGCTGATCCACGATCCCGAGGTGCTGATCCTGGACGAGCCCACCGACGGCCTCGACCCGAACCAGAAGCACGAGATCAGGAACCTGATCCGCGAGCTCGGCAGGACGAAGGCGATCATCTTCTCCACCCACATCCTCGAGGAAGTCGACGCCGTGTGCAGCCGCGCCATCATCATCGACCGCGGCCGCATCGTGGCGAGCGGCACGCCCGACGAGCTCGGCCGGCCGCTCGACGAGGTGTTCCGCCGCATCACGCTGCCGGACACGGTGAAGAAATCATGAACCCCTGGCACGCCATCCGCACCATCGCCAAGCGGGAGCTCGCGTCCTACTTCATCTCCCCGGTGGCCTACGTATTCCTGGTGATCTTCCTGCTGCTGACGGGCTTCCTCACCTTCACCGCCGGCGCCTTCTTCGAGCGCGGCGAGGCGAGCCTGGGGGCCTTCTTCAGCTGGCACCCGTGGGTCTACCTGATGCTGGTGCCCGCCGCCGGCATGCGCCTGTGGGCGGAGGAGCGCCGCGCCGGCACCCTCGAATTGCTGCTCACCATGCCGGTCACGGCGTGGCAGGCGATCCTCGGCAAGTTCCTCGCCTCCTGGGCCTTCCTCGCCATCGCGCTGGCGCTCACCTTCCCGGTGACGGTCACCGTGAACGTGCTCGGCGACCCGGACAACGGCGCCATCGCCGCGGGCTACCTGGGGAGCCTGCTCCTCGCCGGCGCCTACCTCGCGGTCACCTGCCTCACCTCCGCGCTGACGCGCAACCAGGTGATCGCCTTCATCCTCGCGGTGGTGGTGTGCCTGTTCCTGATCCTCGCCGGCTTCAACCCGGTGACCGACCTGCTGGTGCGCTGGGCGAGCCCCGCCTTCGTCGACACGGTGGCCGCCTTCTCGGTGATCACGCATTTCGAGGGCTTCCAGAAGGGCGTGATCGACTCGCGGGACCTGCTGTTCTTCCTGTCGGTGATCGGCTTCGCGCTGTTCGCCACCGGCGTCGCGCTGAGGAACCGATGAAAAAGCACGAAGCGCTGCTGTACTCGGCGGTCGGACTGGCGGCCCTGTTCCTGCTGCTGGTCGCCTTCAACTACCTCGCCGCGGGCGCGGCGCTGCGCGCCGACCTCACCGAGGGCGGCCTCTACACGCTGTCCGACGGCACGAAGAAGCTGCTGCGCGGCCTGCAGGCGCCGGTCAAGGTGAAGCTGTACCTCACCGCGGGCGAGGCGATGCCGGTGCAGCTGCGCAGCTTCGCGCGGCGCGTCGAGGACCTGGCGCGCGAGTTCAAGTCCGTCGCCGGCGACAAGCTGGTGATCGAGAAGTACGACCCGCGGCCCGACTCCGAGGAGGAGGACGCGGCGCAGCTCGACGGCATCGAGCCGCAGCAGCTCGCCTCGGGCGAGCAGTTCTACCTCGGCCTGGCGGTGAGCCAGCTCGACCGCAAGCAGTCGATCCCGGTGGTGGCGCCGCAGCGCGAGCGCTTGCTGGAGTACGACCTGGTGCGCGCCATCGCGCGCGCCGGCATCGCCGAGCGCCCGAAGATCGGCGTGATGAGCGGCCTGCCGGTGCTCGGCGAGCGCTTCAACCCGATGACGCGCCAGAGTTCCGAGCCCTGGGTGCTGGCGAGCGAGCTGCAGCGCGACTTCGACGTGGTGCAGGTCAACATGACCACCGACGCGATCGACAAGGACCTCGGCGTGCTGCTGCTCGTCCACCCGCGCGACATCTCCGAGCTCGCCGAGTTCGCGCTCGACCAGTTCGTGCTGCGCGGCGGCAGGCTCATCGCCTTCGTCGACCCCTACGCCTACTTCGACCAGCAGCAGCCGCCGATGCCGGGCATGCCGGCCTTCGCCTCGAGCTCGACGCTGCCGCGCCTGTTCAAGGCCTGGGGCGTGGAGATGGACCCCGCCAAGGTGGTGTCCGACGTGGTGTTCGCCTCGGGCGGCGGGCAGCGCTATACGCCCACGGTGCTCTCGCTCAACCGCACCGCCTTCTCGCGCGACGACGTCGTCGCCAGCCAGATCGAGACCCTGCTCTACGCCTTCGGCGGCGCCTTCGCGGTGAAGCCCGCCGAGGGCCTCGCGGCGAGCGAGCTGGTGCGCAGCTCCCCCAACTCGATGCTGGTGGACAGCGCGAGCGCCACGGTGGCGGGGGACGCCGCGACCAGGAGCTTCCAGCCCGGCGGCAAGCCCCTGCTGCTCGCGCTGCGCCTCGCGGGGAAATTCAAGACCGCCTTCCCCGCGGGCAGGCCCGTGGACAAGAACGCCAAGCCCAAACCAGGGGCGGCGGACGCGGCGCCCTTGAAGGTCTCGGCGCGCGACGGCGCCGTCGTGCTGGTCGCCGACGCGGACATGCTGCAGGACGGCGCGGCGGTGGACGTGCAGGAGGTGTTCGGCCGGCGCATCGTCGTGCCCTCCAACGGCAACCTCGCCTTCGCGCAGGGCCTGGTCGAGCAGCTGGCGTCGGACGACAGCCTGCTGTCGCTGAAGAGCCGCGCCGCCGCCTTCCGCCCGCTCACCGTGGTGCGCGAGATGGAGGCCGAGGCGCAGGCGCAGTACTTCGGCAAGATCAAGGAGCTCGAGGACGAGCTGCAGAAGACCACCGAGAACATGCAGAAGCTGCAGAAGTCCCCCGGCGCCGGCGCCAAGGCGGCGCAGATCCTCTCGCCCGAGCAGCAGGCGGAGCTGGAGAGCTTCCGCAAGAAGCTCGCCGAATCGCGCAAGGCGCTCAAGGAGCTGCGCAAGAACCTGCGCCAGGACAGCGAGCGCCTGGTGTTCCTCACCAAGCTCGTCAACATCGCGCTGATGCCGCTCGCGGTCGCGCTCGCCGGCCTGCTGGTCGCGCTGCTGCGCCGCCGCCGGCAGGCGAGGCTCGCCGCCGCATGAACGCGCGCATCGCGGGGGTGCTGCTGGTGCTGCTCGCCGCCCTGGGCGGCGGCGCGCTGCTGCTGCAGCAGCAGCGCGCGGCCGAGCGCCCCGCGGGCGCCGGCGCCCTCGGCCAGCCGCTGCTGAAGAACCTCAAGGCGGCCGACATCGCCGCCATCGTCCTGCGCGAGCCCGGCGCGAGCCTCAGCCTGCGGAACCAGGCCGGCCGCTGGACCATCGCCGAGCGCGGCGGCTTTCCCGCCGACCTCGACAAGGTGCGCGCGCTGGTGCTGAAGGCGCTCGAGCTCAAGGTGGGCCAGAGCGAACCGATCGGCGGGCAGGACCGCGCGCGCCTGAAGCTCGACGGCTCGGGCACGGCGCTCGAATTCCTCGGCGCCGACGGCAAGCCGCTCGCGCGTCTGGCCGTCGGCAGCAAGTTTTTCAAGCGGGAGCCGGCGAATCCGGCGCTCGCCATCGGCGACGGGCGCTTCGTGCAGTTGCCCGAGGACCCGCAGACCGCGATCGTGGTGTCGGACCCGCTGACGCTCGCCAGCACCAGGAGCGCCGACTGGATCGAGCGCACCGGCTTTGCCGCCGAGAAGGTGATGGCCATGGAAACCGCGCTGCCGGGCGGCGAGAAATGGCGCATCGAGCGGGCGCGCGACGATGCGGGCTGGCAGCTCAGCCCCTCGCGCGCCGGCGAAAAGCTCGACGCGATGCGCGCCAATTCGGCTTCCTACTCGCTCAACAGCGTGGCGCTCGCGGATGTCGCCGCGCCCGGCCTGAAGAGCGCCGACACCGGCCTCGACCGGCCCTTCGCCACCATCGTCGCGCGCACCTTCGACGGCCTGACCTACACCGTGCGGCTCGGCAAGCCCGCGGGCGAGAACTACTACGCCGCCGTGGCGGTGGCCGGCGAGCCGAAGGCGACCGGGGCCGACGCCGCCGAGCGGCAGAAGACGCTCGCCGCGCGCCTGCCGGCCGAGCGCGCCCTCGCCGCGCATACGCTGTTGATCGCCAAGTCGAAATTCGACGACATCCTGAAAAAGCGCGCCGAGCTGCTGGAGCAGAAGGGCGCGGGCAGGAAGTAGCGCGCGCCCGGCCCGCCGCAGTAGCATAGGTCCCAGGAGGCGGGGCGGTGGCCAGGCACCTGATCAAGCACCTGAGAACGCTCGCGCTCGTCGGCCAGGCGGGCAGCGGCAAGACCAGCCTGGTCGAGGCGCTGCTCGCGCGCGCCGGGGCGATCCCCGCGGCCGGCAGCGTCGAGCGCGGCACCACGGTCTGCGACTACACGCCGCAGGAAAAGCAGCTGCAGCACTCGCTCAAGCTCGCGGTGGCGAGCTTCGCGGTGAACGGCGGCGAGCAGCCGACGTTCGTGCACCTGCTCGACACCCCCGGCTATCCGGATTTCCTCGGCCACGCGCTGCCCGCGCTCGCTGCGGTGGAGACTGCCGCCATCGTGATCAACGCGCAGAACGGCATCGAGATGATGACCGGGCGCTTCATGCAGTGGGCGGCGAAGCGCGGCCTGGACCGGCTGGTGGTGGTGAACAAGATCGACGCCGAGAACGTCGACCTGGAGGGGCTGCTCGGACGCATCCAGCAGGCGTTCGGCAAGGAGTGCCTGCCGCTCAACCTGCCCGCGGCGAAGGCGGCGAAGGTGTCCGACTGCTTTTTCGCGCCCGCCGGCGAGGCGGATTTCTCCTCGGTGGCCGAGGCGCACCAGCGCCTGGTGGACCAGGTGGTGGAAGTCGACGAGCAGCTGATGGCGAGCTACCTGGAGAAAGGCGAGGTGTCGCCCGAGGAGCTGCACGAGCCGCTCGAGCGCGCGATGCGCGAAGGCCACCTGGTGCCGGTGGTGTTCTGCTCGGCGAAGAGCGGCGCCGGCGTGCAGGAGCTGCTCGAGGTGATCGTCAAGCTGATGCCCAATCCCTCGGAAGGCAACCCGCCGGCCTACCTCAGCGTGCCGGTGGACGGCGGCGCGCCGGCCGAGATCCAGGCGCTGCCCGATCCCGGCAAGCACGCCCTCGCCCACGTGTTCAAGATCGAGATCGACCCGTATATCGGCCGCCTCGCCGTCTTTCGGGTGCACCAGGGCAGGCTGACTCCCGGCGGGCAGCTTTTCATCGGCGAGGGCCGCAAGCCGATCCGGCCGGGGCACCTTTTCAGGCTGCGCGGCAAGACCCAGACCGAGGTGAGCGAGGCCCTGCCCGGGGACATCTGCGCCATCGCCAAGATCGACGACATCCAGTTCGACCACGTCCTGCACGACTCGGCCGACGACGCCCACGTGCATGCGCGGCCCCTGGAGCTGCCGACCTCGGTGTTCGGGCTCGCGGTGCAGCCGAGAAAGCGCGGCGACGAGCAAAAGCTCTCCGATGT